>JGI1689J12820_1000028_pt1 | contig 38505 bp, 30 predicted proteins | sample PRCRCaboRojoPR_6_FD_12820 | JGI IMG/M metagenome (IMG submission 12820)
CCCTCACTGGGAATTACCGGAGGCCAGGCCTCCGCTAATTCCCGATTCGGTCAGACATATGCGCCGCGTCGCTGGAATTTTCCCGGCCCGGAGCCCTTTATATTCTAAAGAAAAAAAGAAACGTATTAACCTATGGTGAAAATAGTATTATTTACAATAGATAGGGTGAAAGAGATTATTACCAACACCCCGGACAAAACGGGGTAAATAAAGAGAGGTGACAGATTATGAATCCGGAGAGACTGGCGCGGGATTTGGTCGGTCCGATTAAGACGTCGGTTACGACGCTCCCGGAACCGACGCTGACGGCGCTGAAAGAGGCGCGAGAAAAGGAGGAAGACGGAGCCCGAGTCCAGCTGGACGCAATACTTGAGGCAGTGGAAATCGGCCAAAAAGAAGAAATACCAATATGTCAGGATACGGGAACGCCCACTTTTTACGTTCAACTGGGCTCCGATTATCCGGCAATCGACCAGCTGGCGGACATTAAGAAAGCAGTAAGGCAGGGAATCAGGCTTGCCACGGAGGAAGTGCCAATCCGACCGAACACCGTGCATCCAATTTCGGGGAAAAATCCTGGAGACAATACGGGACGATCCATACCCTGGATTAATTGGGACATTACTGATGGATCTGAACTAAAAGTAACATACCTGCCGAAAGGCGGGGGAAGTACGAATATGAGCCAGCTGACGATGATGACACCGGGGAAGGGCATAAAGGGCGTAAAAGAGCTCATCCTGAAAAGAATAGCTTCCATGGAAGGAAAACCCTGCCCGCCCACAGTCGTGGGCGTAGGCCTGGGAGGATCGGCATCAATTGCGATGAGCCTTGCCAAGAAATCGCTGCTTAAGCCCGTGGGTGAACGCCACGAGGACCCGGAAATATCGGACCTGGAAGAAGAGCTAAAGGAAAGAGCCAACAACCTGGGCGTGGGGCCGATGGGAGTCGGAGGAAAAACGACGGTGCTGGACGTAAAAATAGAATACGACCACAGACATCCCGCTTCCTATCCCGTGGGTATAACGCCACAGTGCTGGGCAAACAGACGTAACTCGTTCCGGATAACTCCGGAAGGAGAAATCGTGGAGGTGTAAAAATGAAAATACTCGAGACACCCCTAAATCCCGAAGAAGTTGCCGACCTAAGGGTAAACGAACCGTTCAAGGTTACCGGTAAGATATTCACCGCCCGTGACGCGGCGCACGAGAAACTTCTGGACCTCGCCGAAAAAGGAGAAGAGCCGCCGTTTGACCTTTCGGCTTATCCCTGCTTTCACTGCGGCCCGGTAATGAAGCAAGAAGACGGAAACTGGCAGGTCGTCTCCGCCGGCCCGACGACAAGCATAAGGATGGAAATTTTTGAAGACAAATTCATGGACGAATTCGGGACGAAGATATTCATCGGTAAAGGCGGCATGGGGGAAGATACTTCCAGAGCGCTCGAGAAACACGGCGGGGTTTACGCCCAGTTTACCGGAGGAGCTGGTTCCCTTATGGCCGGTTCCGTAGAGGAAGTCGAGGAAGTTCATTACCTGGAAGAACTCGGGGTCCCGGAAGCGATCTGGGTATGTAAGGTAAACGAGTTCGGACCCTTGCTCGTGACGATGGACTCCACGGGAGAATCAATTCACAGAGATATTTCTCGGGAAGTAGATAAAAATCTAGAGAAAGAGCTGGAATCCCTTTAAGGATACCGGCAATAAAATTCCGACCTCGTTTATTAAATATTCGAATACGCGTCGGAGTTGACCCCCAGTGGGAAAACAGGTTAATTAGTTTCTTAATCGGGGGACTCTCTCAGGGATAGACTTCCGCCCCGGATAAAATAATTATAGCTCTAAATTTTTACAGGACAATAACAAAATTTAGTACCGAGGAAGCCCGGCCCACTCGAAGAATTAAAATGTTCTCTTGAGAGTTCAGGTGGTCCGGGCAACTCTACAAATTCCCGGTGACGTTTGCTATCATTCATCTTGATAACCTCGAACCTCTTGTCGTCACCCGGAGCCTCACCTACACGGTATATCCCCGATCGGGTCGGGAAAAGATTCAGGATGGGGTATCGTAATCCGGCAAAAAGGGGTCTTCGAGGGAAATAATTTTAGATACTGGTGATTTTGACTTTGATAAAAGACGAGAAATCTAACGATACTTACAACCTAAGGCAGAGGATTGGATTGGTAGTTGGGTTGGCTCTATTTGCTCTGATTCTGTTTTTGCCCGTGGAAATACATAGCCCGGCGGCAAAGAGGACTCTGGCAATAGCCGTCTTGATGGCAACGTGGTGGGTAACGGAGGCGCTACCTATACCGGCGGTATCTCTATTGCCACTGGTTCTCTTTCCCTCGTTCGGAATAATGAATTCGGGAGAAGTTGCCTCGCAGTACGGTCACCGACTGATATTTCTGTTCATGGCGGGATTTCTCATAGCGGTGGCGATGCAGAAGTGGAATTTGCATAAGAGAATCGCTCTCTACATTATCAGAACTATCGGCACGGGACCAAAGAGGCTCGTACTGGGGTTCATGGTCGCGAGCGGTTTTCTATCTATGTGGATTTCAAATACCGCCACGACCATGATGATGGCGACAATCGGACTTGCCGTAGTATCGTACGTCGCTTCGGCAAGTGAAGAAAAAATGGAGGTAAAGGGAAAGCTGGAGACCAACTTCGGCGTAGCCCTGATGCTGGGAATTGCCTACTCCTGCAGCATTGGGGGTATAGGTACGATAATAGGAACTCCGCCGAACGCGCTCCTCGTGGCGTTCTGGGAAAGTAACTTCAACCAGAATATCTCTTTTCTGGAATGGATGATCATGGGGATTCCGATCGTCGTAATTCTCCTGCCCATTGCCTGGTGGTATCTGACAAATATCAGCAGCCCAATACACCTCGAAAGCATACCGGGAGGAGCCGACATGATAGAGGACAAGCTTCAAGAACTCGGTCCCATGGGGAAAGGGGAAAAGCGCGTGCTGGTTGTTTTCGCGTTAACCGCTTTTCTCTGGATAATCAGAAGTTTTTTGATAACCCCCTATCTGTCAATGGTCGGTGATGCCACGATCGGTATGGCCATGGCTATACTGCTGTTCTTGATTCCGGTAAACGCAAACAGAGGAGAGTTTGCCCTCGATTGGGAATGGGCCGTAAAGATCCCCTGGGGTACGCTGATCTTGTTCGGGGGAGGTCTGGCTCTCGCAAGTGCTATAGAGAAGACCGGGCTGGCAACCTGGATGGCCGAGAAACTGGACTGGTTCACAAATATGCCCCTGCTGGTCTTCTTGCTCATTACGATAACCCTCATGGTCAGCCTGACGGAACTCACCTCGAACACGGGGACGGCGGCAATGATGCTTCCGGTGCTGGCTCCTCTTGCAACCGCGATGGGAGTAGACTTTTTGACCCTGGCTATACCGGCAATAATTGCCGTTTCCGGGGCGTTCATGCTTCCCGTGGCGACGCCGCCAAACGCCATCGTCTTTGGAACGGGCCACGTTACGATCCCCCAGATGGTTAAAAACGGGGTCGGGTTGAACGTGATCGCTTTAGTTATCGTCACCGGCCTGGGCTATTTCATGCTCAGACCGTTAATCGGGTTAATTCTCTAGTTATTATTTGACGTTGGACGGTCAAAAAAACAAAGGAGGTACTTATGAGGTTACTTGAATATCAGGGCAGACTGCTATTAAAAGAGGCGGGGATTGCCGTTCCTCGAGGAGCTGTAGCCGAAACTCCCGAAGAGGCTTACGAAATCGCGTCCGAAGAGCTGGACGGGGAAGCCGTTGTCAAAGCACAGGTTCCGGTGGGGGGTCGAGGCAAGGCCGGTGGGATAAAGATCGTCGACAGCCCCGAAGAGGCGAGAGAAGTTAGTCGGTCGCTTCTGGGTTCGGAGCTCAAAGGTGAGGAAATATCACGACTCCTGCTAGTCGAGCCGGTGGATATCGAACAGGAGTTTTACGTATCCGTCCTGCTGGACAGAGGAGCCAAGGGCCCCATAGTAATATTTTCGACCGAGGGTGGGGTGGACATCGAAGAAGTTGCCGCCAAAACGCCCGAAAAAATCCACAAAGTCCGACCCGATCCCATCATGGGAATCCAGCCCTACCAGATAAGGGAGCTACTGTACGGGGCGGAGATCGAGGACAAGGTATTCAAGGGATTTTACGAGATGGTCGAGACGCTTTACCGGGCTTACGAGAATTACGGAGCTACTCTGGTCGAAATAAATCCCGCCGCCCTAACAAAAGAAGGAGAGCTGCTTGCCCTCGACTCCAAAGTCAAGATAGACGACGAAAGCCGGGCGCTCGACAAAGTAAAGGGCATACTGCCACAAGGCGAAGAGAGAAGAGATAAAACCGAGCTTGAGAGAAAGGCCGCCGATGCCGGACTTCAATACGTGGAGTTAGAGGGAACCATAGGAGTTATCGGAAACGGAGCCGGGCTCGTGATGGCGACACTGGACGTCCTGGATCAGAAGGGCGGAAAGCCCGCAAACTTCCTCGACGTCGGGGGCGGTGCTGACGCCGACCTGATGGCGAAAGCTTACGAGATAGTGACCGAAAAGGAGGGTATCGAAGCGCTCTTCATCAACATCTTCGGCGGAATCACGCGATGTGACGAAATTGCGAAGGGCATAGTCAAAGCCCTCGAGGAAAAGGAGGGTCAGGTTCCTCTGGTGGTTAGGTTGACCGGCACTAACGAAAAACGGGGCAGGGAAATCCTGGAAGAAAACGGAATCCGCGCTGCGGAATCACTCGACGAAGGTGCGGAAAAAATCATCGAGAAGAGTTCTACCTGAAGCGCCCGGTTAAGAGACCTCAGGGGCTTAACCAGCTTGGTTATTCCGGGCGAATCTGACCGGCCCATAGCTTGTGAAATATACGTGTAGCTCCCTAAGAAGAATCTATTTTATCTCTACCCGTCGCCCCTACCGGACTGCCGTGATTTAGAGTATTTTCAATTTGCTTAAATTGAATCAATTGCCCGGTAAGGGGCAGCAGGGAGTTGTCTTTACCTAATATAGTTAAGCGAAAATCTTTGAAGGAATCGAACTCGATAGCCTTACACGCTGAACGAATCTAAGGACTTCTATTTTTACATTAGATAGAACTAAAACCCCGCACGACGTACGGTACGGGGTTTTTTGCATCACATCATAAGCCAAATCGGCTACTTTTAGAATTCCATCGTTTCAGCAGCCAAATCTGCAAGCTCAGAAGGACTTCTACCGACCGGAACTCCGTGCTCTTCGAGGACTTTCGCCTTTGTCTCCGCGGTTCCTTCCTCTCCGGACACTATGGCGCCGGCGTGGCCCATTCTCTTACCTTTCGGGGCGCTGAACCCGGCAATATATCCGACGGTCGGCGTTGTCAGGTTTTCGGAGATGTATTCGGCCGCTCGCTCTTCTTCCGAACCTCCGATTTCCCCGACCAGAACGATCAATTCCGTCTCCGGATCGTCATCGAAGTCGTCGAGCACGTCGACGAAATTCGTGCCTACGATCTGGTCTCCGCCAATCCCTACGACCGTAGATTGGCCCAGACCGTTGTCGGTCAATTCGGAAGATATTTCGTAGGTCAACGTACCGCTCCGCGACACGATACCAATATTACCCTCTTCGAAGACGTCTCCCGGCAGGATACCCACCTTGCTCGCCCCGGGAGATATTACACCCGGACAGTTGGGGCCGACGAGCTGCGAGTCGGTATAGTTTTTGACGTAGCGGTAAACTTCCGACATATCGTGAACCGGTATGTTTTCCGTTATACAGACCACGAGCTCCACTCCGTTATCTACGGACTCGAGAATAGCGTCTTTTGCGAACTTTGCCGGAACGAAAATAACGGAAACGTCCACCTCGTGGTTTGAACTTGCCTCTTTAACGCTATTATAAACGGGCACGCCTACAGCTTCGCTACCTCCTTTTCCGGGAGTAACTCCCGCCACTACGTTCGTTCCGTATTGTTTCATCTGCCTGGCGTGAAACTTCCCTTCGCCGCCGGTAATACCCTGGACCATAACGTTCGACGAACTATCTATCAGTATCGACATCTTCCCCTCCTTAAAAGGTAAGCTTTCCGTTTTGATCATTTTAGCGATCAAGCAAGCCCTTTACAACTTAATACGAGGGAGGTTGACCGCTCAGTGCGAGGATAAAGTTTTTAATATTAGTCCCGATAAAGCCGGGTTGCTCGAAAAAGAAAAGATTACAGGGTTGCTCGGGTTGAACTGGGCAAGGTCCGGCGCTACCATAAGGTTTAGATGGAGGGGTGACCGAATCTGGCAAGGAGCCGGTCTCGAAAACCGGTAAGGCCGCATGGCCCTGTGGGTTCGAGTCCCACCCCCTCCGCCACCCGGGTTACGGGCTATTTTTTAATACGAAACCCCCGCCAAGTATAAATACTGATCATTTTGGGCTGTGGCAGAAAATATTTGAGAAACGTCGGATATCAGGAACCAGGTCGAGAGCCTGAAAGAGGGTCCGTACTCCATCCGATAAAGCCCAATCCCGCCCTTAGCCTTATAGCTTANTCCAGTTCGGTATTTTCCAAACCCTCAACCTGGTTTTCCAGTTTTTCCGTAGGGTTCTGAACGATGGCTGAGCCCAGAGCCCCTATACCGCCTATATCGCCCTTCCCAGTGATCCAGGCGACGTTCCCATTCGGTTCAAGGAAACCAAATCGACCGTCTTCCCTATCAATCACGAGAACACCGGCAAAAAAATTGTTTTCGCCTTCTGCCAGGACCACTTCGTACCCTTGTTCTTCCAGCCCAGACCGGTACTTCTTCATCCGCTCTTCGAGCTCTTTCCTGTCCTCGCTGGTCAGGTGATTGAAATACTGCCGGAGACGCTTTTTCCTTTCGGTCATATTTCCACCTCGGAGTTATTTCCCCGGTTATCGGTTTCCTCATCTGGGGCTTTGTCTGAAGGCCCGAACCCCCTTGCCATACCAAGAAGGGAATTTGCTTTCTCGATCCATTGCTCCGCTCGACGGGATGATACTCTGGACTCTTCGGTACTTGCCAGCCTGGACACTTCTTTAGGAGACAATTCGCCCAGATCGGAGAGGGTTTCGATTCCGTTTTTGCTCAGCTGTTCACGAAACGTGGGCCCGATACCGTCGACGAGCTCTACGGACAGGTCCTCTTCGGACTTCGATATGACTTCTAGCAGTCCTTTTGCTTGCTCAATCCAGTCTCTCGCCGTCTCGGGGGAAATTTCGACGCTCTCACCGCTTACCATTTCCGAGATGTCTTCGGGAGAGCTTTCCGCGAGGTCCGATAGTTTTTCGACCCCCGTTTTTCTGAGAACTTCGTAGTAGGTCGAATCCACGCCTCGAATGATATCTATCGATGGTGTCTCCGGGCTAAAAATATCTCCGTAGTCGATTTTTTTTAGGTTACCTTTTTCTATCAGGTCGTAGGGCTCTATGGAAAATTTGAACGTAGACGACTTCTCCGGACTGGATTCTTCGACGTAAACTTTCATTCCATTTTCGGTATCTTCAGCTGTCAGGCCAACCTCCAGTACGACCTCCACGTTTGAAGCATGGTAAACGGGCATAGAAATGTCCTCCGGCACCTTTCTTGAGCCCAGCAATTCGGCAAGCCGGGACTCCCCGTGCTGGAGCGACTGAATTTCCGCCTCTGATATAGAATCACATATCGATGTAATAAAGTTCTTGAGCTCTATCATAGCAATATACTCACCCTACCAAATTCCGATTTGCTTGTAGGCTTACCCACTTCCGGCACCCGCCCCTCGCTGGGCCGCGAGGGGTGGGTTATTTCTCCTTTATGTTTTCGGTTATTGCCCCACTAACTGCTCTCTCGAGTGCCTCCATTCCCGAAGTTCCGTTCTCCAGTTCGGCCAGCATTCTGATATTCAAATCGTACGTCGAGTCTATCTCCCGATTGAACGTCTTTGCCTTACCCGACGGCTTGACCCTGAGCCTAAACGGAGAAGACACTCTACCGGGAGTCGACGAACCTTTTACCTTTTCGACCTCCTTTATCCGGACCGAGAACTCCTCTTCGACCTGGCTGACGACGAGATTTGGAAGCGACAGGAACATCAGTATAGGAACATTTATCTCCTTTTTTACCCGACCCTCCTCCCCTGTCTCCGCGTCTATTTCGGAGGTAGTGTAACCAAATGAAACGGTTATCAGGTCGCCCTTCTCGTCAAAACCGGCATCTAGCAAAAGGTCTACTTTTTCCGACTGAACCTGAATACTTGCGTCTATTGCCGCAATCAACGGTCCAGAGAAGAGATGAGATAACGGTAGATTTTCGAGATCTTTTATCGCCATGTCAATTCACGTCCTTTTGGTTTAACCGCCTCCGCCACCACCGGTAGAAGCTGCTTGTTCAGTTATCGTGCCTTCGAGGATATCGAATAAACGAGTGACCCCTTCCGGCGGATCCACTCCCAGAGCTTCTACGTGGACGTTCTGATCGTACTGTCTTTCGATCTTCTGAGACTGGCTTTTCTGTCGCTGGTAACTAACACCAACTCTCCACTTCACGTTACCCGTAAACCAGCCCTGCTTGCCTTTGACCTCGCTTTCTATGTTGAACTTGCTGGAGGTTTCGTACTTCTCGATAGAGTTCAACTTTACGTTGAAGTCGATCGTGACCTTGCTGACTTCGAAGTAGGGAATGTTCAGAAGCAGGAGAAGCGGGATCTTGAGATCGAATTCCTCTTCCGATGAGACGCCGGACTCGGCGTCCAGAATTTCCTTTTTGTAGTGAAAGGTTACGTATACGGGTTTATCCTCGGACTCCCAGCCGTCGTCACTCTGTTCAAAACCGACGTCCTGAATAAATTTTGCCGCGGTCATCGATGCTTCGGCATTTGCTTCCACGGCAGCGTTTAACGGCCCGCCTATGACCGCACCATACGGGATACTGCCCAGCTCTCCGGGAAAGTTCGGGTTTGGCATGTTTTCTCACCTCCTTCTCTACTGGTTGATTTCCAAATAAAGCTAATCGGTTATTATTTCGGCCAAACCAAATAGCGAAAGCCAGAATTAACTCAGTCTGGCGTAAGTAGCATATATAAACCCGATCAAGCAAGGCAAGAAATTTTTTGACCTCAACCCGACCTGTCAGATCTTTGCTTCAACAATTTCTTTACCAACACTTGCCGAGAAAGCCCCGGAGCTTGCTCCGGAAATGAATCGACTGGTGTTTGTCCAGNACTCAATTGAGCTTTGATACCTGGTCAAGTTATAGTAAGTTTATTAAATTTGGATAAGTTAACCTTGGTGATACGTANCTCTAATTTAACCAGGTTCTTCTCCTCAATTGAGTTCTGGGTCAATTCTCGTTTTTCAAATCTAAGTTTGTATTCACTTGTTTTTCTACAAACCCCGTCCTTTAGGGCGGGGTTTTTGACTTAAACCTGCTACCAATCGCGGAGAAGAGTTGAACGTGGAATGTAGCCGTGATTGAAAACTGTTAATCTGAGGGAAACAAATCTTTAAGCTAATAAAGGAGTCAAGCAAGTATTTCAGTAACAATAGTGCATCATATCTATACCACAAAATAAAATTTTTGTCAAGTTTTCCACATTAAATTGTACTACTTGCCCCGGTTTATTTGAAAAATGTTCAAAAATTCGACTCCCTACCGAAAAGCTATTTCACTGTGTGTTATATCGCTATGGAGTTTCCAGCTTGAAAATCGTCCTATTGAAATTACCTTCTCCATCAAGTACAAAATTGGTGCTGGAATTATTCAGTATTAGTGATAGTTAGCTCAAAGCCGGACTTTATTCTTGGAGTTTAGTCGAGCCAGTATCTGTATAATTTACCATGCGCCTGTAGCTCAGCGGATGAGAGCGACGGATTGCGGATCCGTAGGTCGGGGGTTCAAATCCTCCCGGGCGCACCAAAGATATAAATATGACTCCGGCAAGGAAGTATTCGAGTATAGCCAAGCTGTTCGACGATCTCGTCGAAAGCGAAGGAGCTATCGTAAATTACGACCACGGGGAAACGATATACAAGGAAGGGGAGCCGGACAACAAGGTCTATCGGATAAAAACCGGCGGAGTTTCCCAATCTCAGAGAATACCGAACGGTAACCTGCTTACCTATCAAATACTCCTGCCGAACGACATCTTTTCTACCTACCACTTATCCTCAAGCGTCGTTACTCAGCCCTGTACGGCAAAAGCGCTGGTCGACTCTACCCTTCAGGAAGTTCTTCGGGATACGTTCAAGAGCCAGCTGCTGAATAATCCTGAACTCGCCCTCCAGGTGATGGACATGATCTCCGACGAGCTTCAGTCCAGGGACAGGACCCTGGAAAACCAGATCTCATTGACAGCCAAGGAAAGAATCCATTCTATTCTAAATAAACTGGCACCACTAGGCGAAGCCAAGGACAATCGTCGAATCATAAGGTTTTTGACCCGAAAAGAATTGGCCGAAATGGCGGGTATGACCGAAGAGACAGTTACCAGGAGCCTGGGCGAGCTGGAAAAAGAGGGAGTAATAAAGAAAAACAGGGGCGAAGTCGTACTGCTCTGAAGGACTTTTCTATTCTATTGACGAGCAACATCAGTAAACTCCGGCTAACTTAAATATTTATACCGGTCTTTCAGCACCCTATACCCGCTAATAAATGGCGGGGCTGGTGATGAATGCCTGAAGCTTGGTTATCGGGTCCGTGGTGCGGCCACTCGTATCTACGCTCGAGAGTTTCTCCGGTGGAGTCAAGTCGGATATTATGGCTGCCTCAAAATCTAATCGCAAACCGCGGAAAAACTTTGACAGAAACCCCTGAAGTGGTATATTATTAAATTGGTTTACCAATTTTCTCGACAAAAAGGTGGCAAAATGGGGTTTGAGAAGGTCGAAGAAGAGAAGAAGGTTTTCATAAAGGTTTCGGAACAAATACTACGGTCGATCATCGAGGGGGGTTACGAGGTCGGAGACAAGCTACCGCCGGAGCGCGAACTTTCCCGCCAGATGGGGGTAAGTCGAAATTCCATCCGCGAAGCCCTGGGCACGCTGCAGGCCCTTAATATAGTTAGCTCCCACGCCGGCTCCGGGACCTACGTCGAGAACCTGCCAGACTCAAAGGAGCTGGAAGCACTTATCCTGCCCGTAATCGAGGAAAGCGAGAACCCCATGGTGGTCTTCGAAGCGAGAAAGGTATTCGAGCCGGGAGTTATAGAAAAAGCCATCCCCTCGCTCGAAGAAAGGGATTTTGACGTACTGCGGCAGATACTGAACGACATGGAAAGCCTGCTGGAGTCGGATAAGTACGAAGAAGCCTACGAGGCAAATGCCAGGTTCCACCTGTATATAGCAAAAGCCGTGGAGAACCCAATCGTCAGAAACACGATGAGCAGTCTCTGGAAACAAACACACGACGAACTTTTACGGGAAGCGGTCGGCAACTACTGGAGGGATAATAAAGAAACGGCAAACGATCTTCACTGGAAACTTCTGGACGCCATGGAGCGCGGCGACGTCGTCTCCGCCAAGGAGATAGTCCGGGACCATTACGAGGGTCCGAGAAAATATTTTCTAAAGAACTACGAAAAGGACGAATAAATTGAAATTTGAAGGCTTTGCAAGAGGAGGCCACTTCTTGAAAAAGTGTGTAGGGGGTGGAAATGGAAGTCTGGAATTACATTAATGGTCATTGGATGACGATCGGTAATTGGACTTTAGACCATCTCTGGTTGATTCTGGTTTCAAATTCATTGGCCGTATTTATTGGCGTAACTCTCGGTATATTTATTGCCGGAAAGGGCAGGGAAGAAATAGCGGATACGGTTCTATATCTGGCGGGGATTATGATGACCATACCCAGCCTGGCTCTTTTTGGCCTGCTAATGCCTTTTCTTTCGGCGCTTAACCTCCCCTCAATTGGATTTTTACCGGCCGTAATAGCACTGATCCTCTACGGTCAGTTACCCATTTTGCGCAATACTTACACGGCAATCAGGGAAGTTGACCCCGCCATGATAGAGGCAGGCAGGGGGATGGGCATGACATCTCGACAAATTCTCTTCAAAATAAAGTTACCTCTGGCGGTCCCCGTTATCATGGCCGGCCTGCGTAACGCCGTCGTGATCAACATAGGGATAGCGACCATAGCGGTTTTCATCGGCGCGAGAGGGCTCGGAGTGCCGATATTCCGGGGGCTCAGAACTTCCAGGATGGACATGATAATAACGGGTGCGGTTTTCGTCTCAATACTGGCTCTATTGGCTGACGGCCTGCTGGCTCTTGCGGAGAAAAAATTTACACCAGAAGGGTTGAAAAAATGATTAAACTAGAGAACGTAAAGAAAGTCTATCCCGACGGTACTGAAGCGGTAAAAGGTGTCAACTTCGAAATCAAAGACGGAGAACTCTGCGTTCTCCTTGGTCCTTCCGGTTGCGGTAAGACTACGACGATGAAAATGATCAACCGCCTGATTCCAATCACCGAGGGTCACATCTATATCGACGGAACTGATAACCGGGATATGGACGAAAACGAACTCAGGCGCGAGATGGGATACGCAATTCAGGAGATCGGTCTTTTCCCCCACATGACTGTAGCTGAAAACATTTCTACGGTACCGACCCTGAAAAACTGGTCCGCCCAGGAAAAGGAAGACAGGGTCAGAAAGCTTCTCGGTTTAATGGGAATGGATCCCGATGAATTCGCCGAAAAGTACCCGACCGAACTTTCCGGAGGACAGAGGCAGAGGGTCGGGGTCGCTCGGTCCCTCGGCGCGGACCCTCCGATAATGCTTATGGACGAACCGTTCGGTGCAATAGACCCGATCACCAGGGACAGACTCCAGGACGAATTCTTAAAAATCCAGGACGAAATACAGAAAACCATCGTATTCGTAACCCACGACATAAACGAAGCGATAAAGATGGGCGACAAAGTTGCTTTGCTCAAGGACGGAGAACTGATACAGTACTCACCTCCCGCGGAGCTACTCGCGGCACCAAAGAACAGGTTTGTCCGGGACTTCGTCGGAAGTGACAGGACCCTGAAGAGCCTTAGATTGATGAAGGTTGACGAAGCGATGAAGGAGTCACCCAGGGTTGTAAAAGAAGATCAGGACCTAGCCAGCGTGGGGAAAATAATGAATGAAGAGGAGGTCAATTACCTGATCGTAGTCGAAAACGGCAATAAATTAAAGGGCTGGGTCAACAGAGAGGACGTCGAAGAAGTGGGCGCAGGAACCGTGGCGGACGCCATGGTCACCGACACGGGAGCGGCGGAGATCGGTACGAGTCTCGCCGACGCGTTAACGGTTATGCTCGAACGGGACGTAGCCAACTTGCCGGTAGTTGACGGAGACAATAACTTACAGGGCCTGCTGACGTTCCACGACCTTCAGAGTTTGATCGGGGAGACATATACGGAGAGGGGCGGCAAACATCCAGAGGTAAAAAAATGAGAAGAAGAATCGTACTGATCGTATTACTTGGTATCTTTATCGGCCTTACCGTATGGATTACTCAACTCGATAGCTTGAAGTANATGCAGCCAAAGACCTACGGTGACATCGCCAGGCAAACGTGGAACCACATAAAGATGGTGGGAATAGCGGAACTGCTCGCCATCGCCGTCGGTGTTCCGCTGGGCATATTTGTCACCCGGCCCGGACTAAAGAGATTTGCAACTCCAATAGTCGGTACGGCAAACGTGGGACAGACCATACCCAGCCTGGCGGTTATTGCCATTATGGCGCCCATACTCGGATACGGTTTCAACTCGGCGATAATCGCCCTGTTCGTTTACTCCTTGCTGCCTGTACTCAGGAACTCATATGCCGGAATAAAAGATATCGATCCGGCAATCATCGAATCGGCAAAAGGCATGGGGATGTCCAGGACTCAAATCGCCTGGAGGATAGAACTGCCCCTCGCCCGCCCGGTGATCATGGCCGGAATTCGAACCTCCACCGTTATCTGTGTCGGAACAGCTACGCTGGCGGTGCTGGTCGGAGGTGAAGGACTCGGCAAGATAATTCTAACCGGCTTATACACTCAAATACCTTTACTGATCGTCCAGGGGGCCGCCCCTACCGCCGCACTGGCAGTCATTCTGGACACTCTTCTGGGCGGATTCGAAGCATGGATGACGCCAAGAGGGTTGAAGAAAGGTTAAAAAACGTGCGAAAACTGGAGGTGAGTAACCGAGAAATACCATTTAATCGAACAGTTCGACCAACTTTCCACTATCACAAGGGGGTATTATCATGAAGAAGATTTCCGTATTGATGCTGGTGGCACTTTTCCTGGTGGGCACTTGTTTTGGAGTTCTCGCCGCGAACAAGAAGGTAGTAGTTGGAAACAAGAACTTTACCGAACAGTACATAATTGGTCAGTTGATGAAACAGGTGCTGGAAGAGCACGGATTCCAGGTAAAACTGAGGTCCGACCTCTCCTCTATGGTAATGAGGAAAGGTCTCGAGAACGGCAGCATTGATATCTGCGCCGAGTACACAGGAACTGCCTGGATGACCCATCTGGGTTATCCCTACGACCCAGCAATCGGACACGAGGCTCTCTACGCCGCGGTAAACGCGATAGACAAAACCGAAAACAACCTGGTCTGGCTCGACCCGATCTGGAACCACAACACATACGCACTGGCGGTATGGCCCGAGTTCGCCGAAGAACACGACCTCAAGACGATGGACGACCTCGCTGAACTATACCGAAACGAAGACGGCAAAGTAAATACGTTCATCGACTTCGAATACTCGCAGCGACCGGACGGGTTGCCCGCGCTGGAAAAATACTACGACTTTGAAATCTCCGACAGCCACCTGAAAACAGGTGCGCCCGGCGCGTCCGTTACGGCCCTGAAGAACAAACAGACAAAGGTCGGAATGGTATTCGCTACGGACTCCGCAATTGCCGAAAACGACTGGGTTGTGCTACAGGACAACGAACGATTTTATCCTCCTTACGACCTTACTCCCATAGTCAGGAGTAAAGTCCTGGAGGAATACCCCGAGATAAGGGACATACTCAACGAGCTCGTGGCTACATTCCCGGGTGGCGGAGAAGGTTGGACGGCAGAAGACATGACGGAGAGCCAGAAAGCCTGGTCCGCATTGAACGGCATGGTGGACATCGAAAAGATGGACGCCGACGAGGCCGCTCACGAGTACTTAGTAGACCACGGATTGATCGAAGGGTAGATAAGAAACTTGAACAGTCATTACAAAGGGGCCGGAAACTTTCTGGCCCCTTTTTAATCATTAAGACCTGCTCAAGGGGTAAGAATGAATCAAAATAAGAGCTATTTCGATTTCGTGCTTCCGACGAAGGTCGTATTTGGCCCGGGACTCAGGCATAAAGTCGTCGAAGAGATCGTCAGTCGCGCTTTTAAGCGAGTGGGAATAGTAACCACGGCCGAAATCCTTGACCTAGGACTGACGGAGGGATTGACCGAAAAGTTAAAGGAAAACGAAAGAGAGATCGAGTTTTTTTCGGACGTAACCAGCAATCCCCACCTCTCGACTATCTCTGCGGGATACGAGGCTTTGAAAGATTTTGAGCCCGATTGCCTTATCGGCTTCGGCGGTGGAAGCGCGATAGACGCCACTAAAGCCATAAGCCTATGTCTGGCAAATCAGGAGGAAGACGTCGTCAAGCTGGATCGAAAAGACGAGAGACCGGAGCCGTGCGTTCCCTATTTCGCGGTTCCGACGACGTCGGGCACCGGCAGCGAAGTCGATTACTGGGCGGTCCTTTCCGATCCCGGGACCAACCGCAAGCTGTCGATTGGATCCCCCGAAATGGCCCCCTTAACTGCCGTAATAGACCCCGAACTCACCCGGTCGCTTCCACCCGAACTGACGTTTTTTACAGGGGTGGACGCTTTCTCCCACGCCCTGGAAGCGTATTTCTCTTCCGAAAGCAACGAGCTTTCCGACCTTCTTTCGGTAAAGGCAATGAAACTCGTGTTTCGATCCCTTGAAACCGCTGTCGAAGACGGCGGCGACGTATCCGCCAGGGGGGACCTGGCTCTGGCAAGCACTCTGGCGGGAGCAGCGATGCAGCACGTCGGTCTGGGGCTAATACACGCGATGTCTCACCAGGTAAGCGGGTTCTACGACACCAACCACGGTCTGGCAAACGCACGGCTGACTCTACCGGTTCTCGATTACAACCGGATCGAGGTGCCGGGGAAGTTCGAGGAACTGGAAGACAAGCTTGAGGGGAGCTTGCGAGAAAAAATCGAAGGAACCTTTGAAATAAGGGATCTTTCGGACTACAGCGTTAAAGTAAACGAAGAGGACCTTCCGGAAATGGTCGACAGGGCTATCTCCAACGTAAACGCGGAGACAAACCCGAGAGATCCCAGCCGAGAAGATATCGAGGGTCTCTATAAAGAGAGTTTTGTAATTGGCTGAGATAAGTCGTTCGATGATGGTATCCGCTAGAACGGGAACCTTTGTCGGTACAATTGCAATTCGCCGAGGGAGGTAAAAATGGCTGATAATTTTGAGAGTTCTTTCTCCGAATTGGACGAAATGCTCGAAGAATCAAACGTTGAATTCGTCGATTTCAAAGTCGTGGACCCTATCGGCAAATGGCGTCACATTACAATTCCTAAGTCCAACTTCACCAGGGAATTTCTTTCCCGCGGGATCGGGTTCGACGGTTCTTCCTACGGTTATAGCGCAGTCGAGAACAGCGACATGTTATTAATTCCCGACCTGGATTCCGCGAAGTTCGAACCCACAGAAGACGGAGAGGTACTCAGCCTGATCGGAGATATTTATCGGGTCGACGAAAACGGCGACAGGGAAAGGTTTGCCAACGACCCCAGAAGTACGGTCGTTCGAGCCGAGAAATACCTCAATGAAACAGGGGTTGCCGACAGATTTATGGTTAGCCCCGAATTCGAATTTTACCTCTTCGATAACGCCCGGTTTAACTACGGAACCACTCGGGGGGGATTCGAGGTAGATTCGGTCGAGCTAGCAAATCGTACGGCAACCGGAGAAGGAGAAAGCCAACCACATCCGTTATCAAGCAACGGAGGTTACCACGCTCCGCGACCGGGCGATGACGTGATGGAGCTTCGGAACAGGATCGTCTCCTACCTGGAGCGCGAGGGGGTTCCGGTCAAGTACCATCATCACGAAGTGGGGGGAGCCGGGGAGTCGGAGATAGAAGTAGATTTCAACGACCTTATGACGTCCGGCGACAATACACTCTACATCAAGCACGTAGTTCGTCTTATCGCTCAGCTTTCGAATAGATCGGCGACTTTTATGCCCAAACCGATAAACGAATTTCCCGGCAACGGCATGCACCTTCATCAGTACCTGGTAAAGGACGGCGAAAACCTCTTCTCCGGTGAAGAATACGGCGGTCTAAGCCAGCTGGCGCTCTATTTCATTGGTGGGTTGCTGGAACACGGTAAAAGCCTGATGGGGCTAACCAACCCGACTACAAACTCCTACAAGAGACTTATTCCCGGGCACGAAGCACCGGTTGACCTTGTATTTGCCAAGTCGAACAGGAGCGCAGCGGTTAGAATTCCCGGCTACGTTCAGTCCGGGGAAAGGAGGCGGGTTGAACTGAGAACCGTGGACGCCACGTGTAACCCTTACCTCGCTTATTCTGCCGTATTGATGGCTGGTCTGGACGGGATTATTAATAAGATTGACCCCAGAAGCAGCGATTACGGACCTATAGAAGAAAACATCTACGACCTACCCGAGCCCGAAAAAGCAAAAATCAAAAGTGCTCCAAATTCGTTAAAGGGGGCTCTTGACGCACTGGAGGAAGACTATGAGTACTTATTAACAGGTAACGTATTTAAAGAATCTCAGATAAAGAACTGGTTAAGGATCAAACGCGAAGAGGAGAGGCTATTTGACGATAAACCTCACCCGTTTGAGTTCATGCTATACTACGACCTATAACAGAATAACCTATCGGGAGGAAATATGAAGTATGCCGGTTTAACTGGTGGCAAGTTCAAGTTGCTCGGCGACGATGAAGTAGAATTAATTCACGAATCAGCTTTAAAGCTGCTGAAAAAGGTGGGAGTGAAGGTAGAATCGGAAGAATTTCTGGAAATTCTCGCCGATAACGGAGCCGAAGTAGATTACGAGGAGTCGGTAGCTAAGTTACCGCCGAAAACGGTCAAGAGGTACCTGGAGACGGCACCGTCCAGCGTAACCCTGTACGGGAGGAAGGAGGAATACGACCTCGATCTCGAGGACAGAAAAGTCCACTACGGTACGGGTGGAGCGGCGGTAAAAATAATGGATCTGGATTCGGACGAGGTGCGACCACCGACCCTGGAAGACCAGGCGAGGCTGGCCAGGCTGGTAGAAGGCCTGGACAACGTCCACTTCTACCAGACGCCCGTGGTACCGACGGACGTACCGGAAGAAGATTTGAGCCTTAATAGCATATACGCCAGTCTCAGAGGAACCCACAAGAACGTTCAGGAGTCAGTTACCAGTCCGGAAAAGGTAGACGAAATAGTCGAAATGGGTTCACTCATCGCGGGGGGCGAGGAAGATTTTCTATCTCGCCCGTTTATCTCGTTCGTAACCAGCTGGATGGTAAGCCCGCTGAAGCTCGACGTAGAGACGACAAAAGTCCTCAGAAGGGTGGTGGATTATGAAATACCGGTCTCCCTATCGACGGCTCCCGTTACCGGCTCCACCGCGCCCGCGACGCTAGCCGGGTTACTGGCCCAGATTCATGCGGAAGAACTGTTCGGGGTAAGCCTGTCACAGATGTTCTCCGAAGGGGCCCCAGTTCTCTACGGACCCGTTCCGGCCGCCGCAAACATGAAAAACATGGCCTTCCTCGCCGGGGCTCCGGAAACCGGGATGATGAACGTCGCCACTACACAGCTGGCGGACTACATAGACGTGCCTATCTATTCTGACGCCGGCGAAACGGATTCCAAGTTACCCGACACGCAGGCGGGAATCGAGGCGGCATTCAACCTGCTCCAGGTCGGTCTTGCCGGTGGTAACTACATTCACCACGCAGCGGGAATGATGGAATCCATGCTCTGCGTCGCCGACGAAAAATTCGTCATAGACAACGATGCCATTGGAATGGCTCTAAGAGTCCTCCGGGGTATCGACGTTGATCAGGACAGACTCGGATTGGACGTAATAGAAGAGGTCGGTCCGGGAAACAACTTCCTGACCCAGCAGCATACGGTCAATTACTCGCGGTCCGAGGAGTTCTACAAGCCCGACGTGATCGATCGGGAGGACAGGACGAGCTGGGAGAGTCAGGGCTCGATGGATACTCGAGAAAAGGCACGAAAACGTGCTGGTGAGATCCTGGAAAATTCGGAGGAAAACCTTCTATCTGAAGAGGTGGACAGAAAAATCCGCGACCGTTTTAACATCCATTTATCCGAAAAATGACCTGTCTCTAGGGCGGGCCAAGGCACTTGAATTTAAGATTACGACTAAAGAAATCGCTTGAATCGCACTATTCCCCGGCCAAAGGCCGGGGATTCTGCGTGAATTTGCTAAACTGGAAACTGAGGTGATATGTTATGAGAAAAGGAACAAAGGGCGGCCAGCTAAACCTGGTTTCTAGAAAGCAGGTGGAAACGATCCACGAGGCTGCTCTGACGATTTTGGAAGAAAAGGGGATTAAGGTAGAAGACCCGGAAGCGCGGCGGATTTTTGGGGATAACGGTTGTCAGGTGGACCCGGAAAGTCACGTGGTCGAGATTCCCCGAGCTCTGGTTAACGACTCTCTGGAAAAGGCACCTTCCTCGTTCACGATGGGGGCAAGGGACGAGAACAACGAATTCGAGCTCAGTTACGACAAATCGTACTTTACTGCGGGCACGGGGACGACTTCCGTGCTCGACCTCGACCGGGGAGAACGGAGAAAGGCAACCCGCGAAGACCTATCGGATGCCGTAAAGCTGGGGGACGAACTCTCCAATATAGACGTAGTCTGGTCCATTTTTACCCTGACCGACGACCCGATGCTGGGGTTCTACCAGCTGTACGCGGTACTTACGAACAGCAGCAAACACGGAGCTATAGTAAACTGGTACGGGGGAGAGTTAACGGACAAGCTCATCGACATGATTGCCGTGGTGGCCGGAGGCAGAAAAAAACTCTCGGGGAACCGACTTGTTACGATGTACGCCGAACCGGTATCGCCGCTAACGTTCAGAAAGGAGAACATGGAAGTCCTTCTGAGGTGGACCGACGTGGGCCTGCCGCTTCTCTGGTATCCGGCCCAAAAGGCTGGAGCCACGGCACCAATGACCCTTGCCGGTTCGCTCGCCCAGGCTTTTGCGGAATCACTCGGGGGCAACGTGCTTGCTCAGCTCAATAACCCGGGAACTCCGGTCATTTTGGGAGCATCACCGCTGGTGATGGATATGCGTACGGCCCTTAACACTTACTTCTCTCCGGAGATGCTGATAATTCAATCCGCCACTGGTCAGTGGGGGAGCCTGATAGAAATGCCGATTTACGGCACGGGCGGCTGTACGAACTCCTACGATCTGGACTACCAGGCCGGTGTCGAATCCGCGCTATCCCTTTACGGAGCGATTCTCGGCGGCCAGAACTTGATCCACGATCTTTCATTTGCCGGAGCTGGGGACCTCGGCAGCCTGGAACTACTTACACTGACCAACGAAATAGCCGGCATGGCAAAAAGAACCGTTAGGGATTTCTCGACCGACGAAGAGGCAATTGCGCTTGAGGTAATCGATCAGGTAAACCACGGTGGTGACTACCTGAGAGAGAGCCATACGTTTAAACACTTCAGGGAAGAGCTCATGGCGCCCGAACTAATCAGAAGGATAGGCGAGGATAAATGGGAAGAAAACTTCTCGGTAACCAGGGCGAAGGAGCTAACCGAGCAACTCATAGAAAAATCGGATATAAGACCTCTTCCCGAACAGGAAGAAAGGCAGTTACAGGAGATCATCGAAGAAGCCAAAACCCTCATGTAGCTCGTACTCCAGCGATAACTAAATCAGTGCCCCGCCGACAAGCTGCGGCGGGGCACCATTATTTTCACTTTGCTATTGCCAGGTCGCCGGTGTTTACCGGATAATTTCCGATGATTTGAGCCCGGGAAAGTTTGTTAAATACGTCCAGAATTATCACTTTCCCCTTGGGCTCGTCGCTCCTGGGAATTATCTCGAGGAGCTCACCCGTGTTTGGATCCTGTACGGACTCGGCGGGGTAAAGGTAGAAGATATCGTCGACCTTAATACCTTCGTCCTGTCCGCAGTTTCCGTCGACTCCCGCCAGGATTACCGTATTCTCGCCTTCGACCGAAACCACCCGACATTTGAGTCCGTCCGACTCGACTTCGTCCTCGTCCGCGTCTGCCTCTGCTTCTCCCGAATACTGACTCCTCTGGTTCAGCAGAGTCGCGGAAGAGTTGTTCAGAGTATAAGAAAGTTCTGAAGAAATCCGGGATAGTGCCTTCTCGACCGCATCTCCAACTACGCTATCGGAAAACTGCTTGGTTCCAAACGTGATCTCTCCCACCCAGTTCGGGCTGGTTGCTCCCATACTAACCGAGAAGCTCCTGCTTGCCAGGACGTTCGTCGGAGGCCAGGTATAGAGCTTTACGCTATAATTCCCGGGCGGTAACGAGGAAGAAGGGTTCCAGTTCCAGGTTACGCAGTTGCTGGAATAGCTCGTCGACTTGAAATTGGAAAATAGTGTCGGACCTATCGGGTTCGAAGAATTGAAGAACTGTATCGTATAGTTGGTCGGCGGGTTATTATCGAGATATCCTACCCTGATTACCTCGCCCGGCGCATACGCGCTTTTGTTCGTCCTAAATCCTCCCGCACAGACGTTTGTGCTTACCTGAGATACGTTCTGGAGAAACGTGCCTATTCTGAACGAGGCGTCGGTCTGGCCCTCCGCCTCAGTCGTTATCGAGTCGGCCGAGAGAATCTCACTGGTGTAGGAACTAATTACCCTGTAGGACATGTTAACTCTCACGGTAGCACCGGTCACCGAAAGAAACCCTAGATCGAGCTTCGTCTCGTTTACGTCTATGCCCGTTACGCTACCGACTATAAGCGCGTCAGCCCCCACAACTCGCGAAGCTCGTGCCAGTTCGGAATTACTTGATGGGTTTAATTTCTGCTCAAAGAGGACGCTTTCGATTTTCTGTCTCTCCAGAACCCTGAAGCCGCTATTTACCAGTTTTTCGACGAGCATGTCCGCCACGCCGTCGCTGACGTTCGCGAACCCCGAGTTGCTTTTGTCCTTAAAACTAACCACCGCGATCTTCAACTTGTCACCGGCGTCGCCCTGTGCCCTTTCCGTAACGGAAATAACCCTGCTGAGACTGTTATTGTTCTCGTTGCTTTCGTCGATCCTGTCGAACGGGTCGTCAGCCGTAACTCTTAGCTCCGGCTCTCCCGGTCGCGCGGTCCAGGAGAAGGTGACCGTCTCCGCCTCCCCCGAATCCAACCCGAAAGAGACCGCTTTATAATCGAAACTTTCCCCGTCCACGTATAGCCTTACGTAAAACCTTCTCGTATCCGTCGGGCCCTGATTCAGGACGCGTGCGCTGATTTCGACTTCGTCACCCGGATTCGGTCTGGTCGGTGAGACCTCGAGATCCGTAACGACGAGATCGGCTCCGTTAGCAGTGTAGCCGGCTATCCCATAAGCGAAAATTAACGAAAAAACTAGAAATATAAGTAGTGAAGATCTCTTTACGTGATCAGTCATCAAAATTCTATCTGAATTGATTGCCTTCACCGGAACCACCTCCATCTGGTAAATTTATACTTCAATTCGGACCAAATGACAATTTAGAAAGTCGAATTCGAAAATTTAGTCTTCGACCGAAAGTACTAAATCCGTCGGGCAATGAATAAGGCTATTCTGTCTCGGGAACCGGAATATATTTGACAAATCGACAAATTTATCCATAATGTAGATTAGTGTGGAGCTACCAAATTTCGCTTTTAAAGCTGAACTTGTCGGGTTTATTTCGGTAAACCTGGTTGGAATTACTTTTCCTCCAGGTCTGGAATACCGGGGGTTGAGGCGGATCTTTTGTAAAACCGGGCATCTTTTACGGTTATCAAGGGGTGGAGGTAGTAAATGACAAGACTTAGCAAAATCGTCCTTTTCGGTTCAGTCCTGATGTTAATAGGGGGCCTGCTGTACGTAGGGGTTAGTTTTAACGGAAGACTTGGAACCTTAAACGATAGGGCAAAAAACCTGGAAGAAGAAATGGGAGCAATCAAGGACAAAAACAGCACTCAGGCCGGCGTGATAGAGGACCTCCAAAACACGTCCCGGCAGCTCACCGAGAAGTTTGGCGGGGTGAACGGGTCATTTGAGGATTTCGTTTCCCGGCTGGAAACGTTAAGAGCGGACGTAAAAAACCAACTGACGAGTTTAGAAAACAGAACAAAGAGTCTTGAATCCAGAGTGGACTCGCTAGACGGGAACTTCCGCGACGCAAGCGGGCGAATAGATAATCTGAAGGAAAATTATTCGACACTGGAGGAGGTTACCACCTCGCTAACGGAAGAGGTAACTACTTTTAAAAACCAGGTGGAGTCGGAACTATCCCAGCTAAACAAGGAAGATAAGAAAACCCAATCCGGGCTGGATTCCCTGAGATCACAGGTAATGGAAAGGGTGGACGGGCTCGAGCAGAGATCGGAAGAACTGAACAAGAACCTCGGCGACCAGAAATCCGAACTGAATAAACTTGCGGACCGAGTTTCCACCCTGAACGAGTCCGACAAACAAATCAACTCGACTTTGATGGAAGTCAGGGAAAACTATAACCAGCTAAAGGACCGCCAAAAGGAAGTCATTACCCGGGTAAGCTCGATATCAGAAGACCTGACTTCCCTGTCACAGGACCTGGAAAGCAAACTGGATGCGGTCCGCAACGCTTCCGCCGCGGCCGACGAATCCACCCTGTCGAAGGTCGAGGATCTCCGGGAGGAAAACCGGAAGCTGAGGTCCCGACTGAAGTCGATGGAAAAGGAATTTGAAACGAAGTTCTCCGACCTGGGAGCCGCGACCGAGCGGTTAGACACTCTAAAAAATAACGTCTCGACCCTGATAGGAGTTATCTCCGGACTTGGAGGAGAAATAAACAAACTCCGACAGCACGTCAACGAGGAATTTGCAGGATTGAATACAACCAATTCGGAAATTCGGTCCACTATAGCCTCGCTGAAGAACGACTTAACGAGCAAAATTGACGAGCTGGAANAGAGATCGAACGACCTGCTCGAAGGCCTAAAAGGACAGGACTCCGACCTTGAGCAGCTCGACAGCAGGGTTTCCGACCTGGAAAAGTCGGACGAGCAGATTGGGATGAACCAGGACGAGTTAGAGAAGAAATACGACCAGCTGAAAACCCGCCAGGAAAACGTGGTCGCCGAAGTGAAGGACATCTCCAGCGACCTAACTTCGCTCACGAATAGTCTCGAGAGCCGGATCGAAGAGGTACAAAAGGCTTCACTGTCAGCCGACGAAGACCTGCGGGAGAGAATCGCTAATCTCGAAAGCGATTTATCGGCGCTTTCGTCCAGCCACGAGGAATTTGCAACGAAAGTGGAGAAAGAAATCAGCGCGTTAAAGGACCGTGACAAAACGCTCGCTGCAAAAATCGAGGAACTGGACGGAAAACTTAAAGACAGGGTTGCCCAGCTCAACCAGGCAGACAGCGAGCTAAGGCGTAAAATAACCGGGTTCATCGATGAAACGGAGGCGACGTTCGAGAACTTGACGGGAGAATTAGCCAGAATCGACGATAAAACGGCCTCGCTAGCGACCCGAATATCTAAAACCAACGAAGAAATCGGTAATAAAATCAATGAGGCTCTGGCGCGAGAGGAAAGCCTGAAGGCCCAATTGAGCGAGCTCGAAACCGAAGTAGGGCGGAAATTATCAGATCTCCGGGAGAGCGATCGGGACGTCGAGGACAGACTGGATTCCATAGAATCAAGCCAGGTGGAGATCAACGAGAGCCTGACGGGTCTGACTGCTAACCAGAAAGCATTGAGCGAGGATCTGGCGGCAATGACGGACAGCCTGGAGAAGAAAATCGAGTTACTTGGAAGGGCAAGGGAGAAGCTAAACGACAAACTTGACGAACTTCACGCTTCCCTTGACCGACGAATAGAGGACCTCGATAAGGAAGTCTCGGGCCTGGACGAAGAAAAGATAAGCAAGAAGTGGGCAATTCAACTGGTAAGGGAGAGGTGTCAGGAAGAAATATCGGACTTAACTTCGTCCCTTACCGAGAAGATATCCTCGTTAAAGACGTCGATGAACGACTTCAAGTTACTTAAGACCAGCCTATACTCGCGATAACGGCAACCTGAGGTCAACTTTCGTTACGAGTGGACGGTCGTCGGAGGTTAGGATCGCCCGATTCCGAGCGAGGAACCTTCGATTGAAAGGAGGTCTCGTGGTCCGGATTCTGCCAGTCCTCGGGTCTATTCTCCTCCTGATTGATATATTTGCTCAAATCCTTCTCGCATCAGCGGACTATTGATTGCCCCGGCCGCCTCGCCCGGTTCGAACCAGCGTAGCTGCTTAATTTCGTGATGGGGCTTGAGGGACCCCTGATCTCCGGAGATCTCCGCACCAAAGTAGAATATCACCCACTGGTAGCTGTTCTCGGCACCCCTGGCGCTGTACACGTTGAGCAACCGATTGACGCTGGGCTCGACTCCTACCTCCTCTTCTACCTCTCTCCGTACTGCGTCTTCCGGCGTTTCACTGTAGACAAGAAATCCTCCCGGAAGTGTCCAGCAGTTTTCGTTATACCCCCTTGACGGCTTAACCAGTAAAACCTTCTCGTCCTTCTTTATAACCGCNTCTACGACCACTCTAGGGAGCGAGAAATTGACTGCTTTTTGGACTGTCGGATCCACGTCTTCAAGCAGGGGTACGTCCTCTTTGTTCATCCATTCCCTGGGGTGACGGGATAGTACGGGCTCCGAGTATATTACCTCTTCGGACCCGACAACCATCTTTGCTTTCCTTTTTATCTCAAACGGGATTTGCTCTCTTGAGCGGGGAAAGACCAGCTGTCCTCTGGACTCGACCAGGTATATTTTCCCGTCGGTTTCAATATAGTACTGAGTCATATTAGTTAAAAGTGTAAAGCAGGACGGGGACCCAGACAACTGATCAACGATCTGGCCGGGACCCCCTCTCGATCCCCTGTACGGGTTTTCGCAACTATTTTGCGTTACTATGAGACGGGTTATCCCCGAAAACGGATCACCGCGATGCAATTAATTGGTCACGACCTTTCCCCGTCCTGAATTAAAATCATCGACATTCGGTGGTCCGGGAAAGTTTTCGTCTTCCCGGCGTAGAGTTCGTGACTTCCCGGTAGAAGGAAACTATAAGATATAATGTTCTAACATCGCGGACCAGCCGCGGTTACAAAACGATTTCCGGACAGACCCCCAGCTTGTTTAATTCCTCACTATGAATAAACTTTATTTATACCGAGGTGGCTAAAAGTGGAAATTAAAAAAGTAAAAAAACGAGACGGGTCCATTGTAGATTTCAACCAAACCAAAATCCGAGACGCTATCATCAAAGCTGCTCAGGCTTCGGGGTCTTCAGCGGTGAATCAGGCGGACGAACTTGCAAATAAAGTAACCGAGGACCTGGAAGAGATCTACGGGGGAGTCGACTTTGGGGAGGAAGAGTTTCCGGAAGTCGAAGACATTCAGGATATGGTCGAGAAGGTTTTAATTGAAGAAGGTCACTACTCGACTGCCAAAGCTTACATCCTGTACCGACAGGAGCACCGGCAGAGAAGGCGAGAGAAGGAAAAGCTTCTCGACCGGGCGAAGGTTGGTAGCGTAGGCAAAAAATTTAGCCTAAAAGCACTTCGTGTTCTGGCTTCTCGGTATCTCCTCAGGGACGGAGAAGGCAAGATTGTTGAGTCTCCCAGGGAGCTTTTCGAACGAGTTGCTACGACGGTAACCATACCGGACCTGATGCGAGATGACCGTGTATTCGACCGTCAGGGAAGAGCTTCAGCGACCGGTGAACTTACCGAAAAATACCTTTCCTCATTCCGTGATTACGGGAACCGTTACAACTTTGCCGATCACAGAATAAACCAGTGGACTTTTAAGGCAATGACCGAGCTCTTCGCAAACCTGGCCGAAGACGGTCACATGAAAGTTGACTATTCGAAGTACCTGGATTTGCTGGATAACGGGTACTTCGATAAGTATCACGACAGATGGCAGACCTATTTTGATATGATGGTCGATCAGAAATTCCTGCCCAATAGCCCGACGCTTATGAATGCCGGCACAAGACTGGGTCAGCTGAGTGCCTGTTTTGTGCTCCCCATGGAAGATGACATGGGCAGGATAATGGATGCTTCAAAGGACGCGGCGCTAATTTTCCAGAGCGGAGGCGGTGTGGGGATTAACTACTCCAGCTTGAGGCCCGAAGGGGATATCGTGGCCTCCACCTCCGGAGTAGCCTCCGGGCCGATCTCCTTCATGAGAATTATCGACACCGTCACGGACGTGGTGAAGCAAGGGGGTAAGAGACGGGGAGCCAACATGGGCATAATCAACATCGATCACCCCGACATTAAGGACTTCATCAACGTCAAACAGAAAGAAGGCAAACTGGAAAACTTCAATATCTCCGTGGGCACTGTAGAGGATTTCTGGGACTCGTTAAAAGGTCAGGATAGCTCGAAATTCGAACTGGTTAACCCGAGAACCGAACAGGTGGTCTCTCACGAAAATCCCAAAGCTCTGCTGGAATTGATTGCCCACTCGGCCTGGGAGTCCGCCGACCCCGGCATGATATTCTTCGACAGGATAAACGAGTACAACGTACTCGAACCCGCAAAAGGGAAGATTACCGGGACAAACCCCTGCGGTGAACAGCCTCTATACGACTACGAATCGTGCAATCTGGGCTCGATAAACCTTCACAACTTACTCAAGGAAGACGGGTTCGACTGGGACGAATACGAGGAGACCATCAGGAACGCAACCCGGTTCCTCGACAACGTCCTAGACATGAACAACTTTCCTCTGGAAAAGATAGAACAGTCGACGAAGTCGACCAGGAAGATCGGACTTGGCGTAATGGGTCTTTCAAATTTACTTTACGACACTCGAACTCCCTACAATTCCGAGTCCGGTTACAAGGAGATGGAAAAGCTTGCTGAATCGCTATCTTACTATTCAATGGACGAATCAGTACAACTCGCCAGGGAACGAGGAACCTTCCCGGTTTACGAGGATACGGAATATCCGGAAGGAGAGATACCCATAGCGGGTTACTACGAGAGGGACAAGCACCAGAAAGACTGGGACGGGTTGATAAGCAAAATCAAGGAAAACGGTATAAGGAACGGAATGACGACGACCATCGCACCGACGGGGAGCATATCGATGATTGCCGATACCTCCCACGGAATAGAGCCGGAATTTTCGCTCGCCTACGAGAAAAACGTGACTGCGGGAGACTTTTACTACGCCAACGAAGTTTTCGAGAAAGCCCTGAAGGACGAAGGTATATACAGCGAGGAGTTACTTCAGAAGATAAACGAAAATTACGGAAGTCTGATCGGATTGGAAGAAATCCCGGATCACCTTAAAGAAGTTTTCGTCACCGCTCTCGATATTCACTACACCGACCATCTTGCCGCCCAGGCATCCTGGCAGGACTGGGTTACGGCTTCGATTTCCAAAACGATAAATATGCCCAGAAGTGCCACTCCTGACGACGTGCTGAACTCGTTCATGCTGGGACACAAACTCGGACTTAAGGGATTGACCGTCTACAGGGACGGCTCAAAGTCGCGCCAGGTCCTGAATATGGACGGGGAAAGTGCCACGGAAAGAAACCTGGAACCCAGCGAATACGTAAAGAATTACCTCGAAGAGGAATTCGCCAACACGCCCGACGGGGAGAAGTACTGGGAAGCTCAGAGCTTCAGGGAGTCGCTCAGGAGCGGGGAACCGAAGAACAAGGACCTCCTGGAGGACGAGACCCATCCCCTGAATCAGGTGGAAGACCTGGAGGAATGCCCGGATTGCGGCGGTAAGGTCATCCACGAAGGTGGGTGCAACAAGTGCGTCGAATGCGGCTGGAGTACCTGCTCTATAAGTTAACGAACTATTGACCCTAAACCCGGGAGCGGTTTCTTTTTCCTGAAACTGCTCCCGGATTTTCTTTCCTTATCGCTCACATTAAACGTACCTTCCCTCGCGGATTACTGAGAAGAAACCAGCTCCTGTAGGCTCTCGAAGACGTAGGTCGGTTCTATTCCGCTTTCCTCGAGACTCTCTCGAGTTTCCACCCCCGTCATTACCAGGGCAGAATCCATACCGGCCCTCTCCGCCATAAGAATATCGGTTTCCAGCCTGTCTCCGATTACCAGACACTCTTCGGGGTCGCCCGTACCCGCAACCTCCATGGCAATCTCCGCCGCAACGCTGGACGGCTTTCCGACTATCAGATCCGGGTCAAACCCCATACCTTTAATCGCCCCAACCGATGCACCCGCGCCTGGCGACTCTCCCTCCGGGGTGGGGAAGGTTTTATCGGCGTTGGTGGCGTAAAACTCGGCTCCCGAATTTAACGCCGAGAGCGCTCCGTCGAGCTTCTCGTAACTTATACCCCTGTCCATCCCGACAGCGATTACTTCGGCTTCGGAGGGGTCGACGATTTCGTGGCCCATAAGTTCTAGTTCCCGGCCGAGTCCCTCCTCCCCCACCACAAAAGCACTGGTCGGCCCGCGTGTTTCCTGTAAATATTTGGCAAGGACGAACGCGCTGTTGATGATCGAATTTGCGGACACCTGGATTCCAAGTCCGGCCAGGTTGTTCGAGAACTTCTCCCTTGTCCGGGTCGAGTTGTTTGAAAGTACGAAGATACCCCCGAAGCCGCTGAGATCATGCAAACTATCCACCGAACCCTCGACCAGCTGATCCGTCCTAACTATCACGCCGTCCATATCGACAAAGAAATATTCGTATTCGTCCAACCTCAATTTACTCATGTTTGTAAGGCCTAACTCAACCTCCTGATAGTAAAAAAAGTTAATTACCTTGCCCTTCCGGGCGGGGCTTGTAGAAAAACCGCTTTATAAAGAACAACTACGTCCTTCAAAAACGCGAGACCCAGCAGTCAGGCACGACCGACCGGTACTCCAGGTACACGTTACGCCACAACGGCAAAGATAACCATTACGATCATTGCCACGCCAAGTGATACTTTGATCAACGAACCAACTACCCTACCCAAAAACGCCCCCGCCCCGCTCTTGACGCCCCGATACGGGTCACCGGTAATAAAGGACTCGACGAAAAAGGCACCCAGAAAGGCACCGACGAATGCTCCGACGAGGTTACCGATAACCGGAAGTGGAAGGCCAAGAAAAGCCCCTATTAACCCTCCGAAAAAGGCACCGGCCATACTGGTGTTGCTTGCACCAAAACCCTTGCTTCCGAAAACCCCCAATCCGAGATCAACTAACTCGGCGCCGGCCGCCAGACCGAGGAAAATGAGCAATTCCGGAACGGTTATTGCCTGCCAGCCGCTTGTAAGCCCAACGATCCCCGCCGACCCGGCAATAATAAACGTTCCCGGCACTCCCAGCGGGATTAACACAAGTCCGATAACGGCGAAAACGAGGAATAATATCAACCCGACTATTACCATAAAGTCGCTCTGACCTCCCCTGTACCCGACCCGAACCCGTTAAGAATAAATCAACCTTAAGAGAGACACGAAAACCGGTATAGTGATCATCGAAGCCAGATAACTGTAGACCAGCCCCTGATTCAATAAATCGACATCCGTACCGTAGTGACTTCCCACTACCACCAGGTTTGTCGCCGGCGGCGTAGCTGCCTCAACCAGAAGTACGAACGCAAGCAACTCCGGCGGTCGGAAGAAGAATATTCCCCCCAGCGCCACCAGCGGGTATATAACGAGTTTTATCAAAACCAGCATGCTTATGGCAAGAGGGTACGAACGGGCCTCGCCATCGACCCTAGCCAGCATACCTCCGAGAACTATCATTATCAACGGTACCGTAATATCCCCGGCATAGGAAGCCGTGTCGATAGCGAGGTCGGGAACGTAGCCCTCCCAACCCAGGATTACCATTCCGATTGAAATCAAAATCGCGATAAACGGCGGGGACGAAAAAGTATTCTTCACGAACTGCCAGGCATTAACCATCTTTCCCGATATCAGAGCAATCCCTGTTGACCAGAGGTTTGGCACCATTCCCAGAGTAAACAGAAAAATGAGCTGAAACGCTCTGGCCTGATCTACCTGACCGACGAGGGCGGCGGCAAGCGCAAGGGGTAGATAGCCCGTGTTCGGAAAGCCCAACAGGGCGCCGAACTGTCTCCTCTCCGGCCACTCCAGAAAATACGAGACTACCAAACCCAGGATTACGCCAAACCCGATTAGAGACGCCATACCCAGAGGATAGACCCACCAGGCCCGAATGCCCCCGAGCTGAGAACTCCCCAGGAAGTTCGAAAAAATCAGCGCAGGGAGCGTAAAATAGATTACTATCTTGCTGACGTCGTCAAATCCTTCTTCACTGATCCAGTCAAACCGGGAAAGAAAAAACCCGGCCAACCCCAGGAAGAAAATTCGCAACAAAGCCTTACCTACTACGAAAAAAGATTCGAGAAAAAGCTCCAAACCGTTTACCCTCCCATGGCAAGGATGAAAGTTCTTTTAAATCACAAATTTGCCCAAATTGTTGGCATTGATTATAGTTAGAGTCGAACAAATATTCTAACTGCCAACCAAAAACAAGGGGGGAATTTTGTTTAAAAAACTAAAAGAGGGCCTTAGAGCAAGCAAGGGTGAATTTACCGAGATAAGAGTTGAAAAGGCCCAACGGACAAACGTCAAGTACGAAAAAGAAAAGTTAATGAATATCGATTCGTCCGAGGAGATAGGAGGGATTGTAAGGACACTGGTTCAGGGCGGCTGGGGGATTGCAACGTTCAATTCGATAGACGAGATTCCGAAAAAAGCAAAGCGGGCTCACCGGATAGGGAAAGAGGTTTCGTCCCACCTGGACGAGTCCTTAAAGCTGGCCGAAGTAACGCCCAGGAAGGACGAAGTAAAGCCGGACCAGGGTAGAGATCTTCGCGAAGTCTCTCTGGACCAGAAGCGGGACGCCGTAAAGAAATACAACAGGGAAATGATCGATTACGACGAAAGAATAAAATCGACAAAGGCTATTTACAGCGACTCGTTTCGGGAGTTAAAGTACGTTAACTCCGAGGGAACGGAACTCTACCAGGAGATTCCGGACGTTACCCTGGCACTGGTCGCTATAGCCAGGGGAGATAAGAACAACATTCAGACCGCACACGATACGGTAGGAGAAGCAAAAGGATTCGAGTTGGTCCAGAACAGGGAAGAGATGGCGAGGAGCGTGGCCTCGCAGGCTATCTCTCTGCTATCCGCGGATCCCGTGCAGGGCGGGACCTACACAGTGCTGCTCAACCCAAAACTCGCCGGCGTTTTCATCCACGAAGCGTTCGGTCATCTCTGTGAAGCGGATCACTTTTATAAAAACGATCGACTCCAGGAGATTATGACACTCGGAAGGAAATTTGGTCCCGAAAACCTGAACGTGGTCGACGAGGGTTACATTAGGGGGCGAAGGGGAAACCTGCCCTACGACGACGAGGGTGTGCCACGCCAGAAAACTTACCTGATAAAGGATGGCAAGCTCAATAGCTTCCTCCATAACCGGGAAACCGCGGCAAAGATGGACCAGGAACCGACCGGTAACGCTCGAGCCATATCTTACCGCCACGAACCTATAGTCCGAATGACCAATACCTACATAGAAGAGGGGGAAAAGTCCTTCGAGGAATTGATCGGCTCTATCGATCACGGCATATACGCAAAGGACGCCTACGGGGGTCAGACCCAGCTAGAACAGTTTACCTTCAGCGCCGGCCACGGGTTCGTGATAGAAGACGGAAAAATCGGTCCGATGGTTCGGGACGTCGTACTCACGGGTAACATATTCAAGTCCCTGAAAAACATCTCCGGTATAGGAAACGATCTTGATATAATCGGTTCAGCCGGGGGCTGCGGAAAAGGTGGGCAGATGCCCCTACCTGTAACCGACGGTTCTCCCCACATTCGAATCGAAGACGTGACCATAGGAGGAAGATAATGGAACTACTCGATCGGGCCAGACACGAAGTGGACAGTGCCGAAGTTTTTCAAAAGATTTCAAGCTCAGTACCGGTAAAATTCAATTCGGGCAAACTCGAGTCGGTAAAACACGTGGATACGACAGGTGTCGCACTCAGAGTTATTCAGGACGGAAAACTGGGGTTTTCGACCACCACTAACCCGGACGGAAATTCGGAGTTAATTGACCGAGCGCGGGAGACGGCAAAATTCGGAGAGGATGCCGGGTTCGAGTTTTCGGGAGATGGTGCCGTCGAGAAAGTAGATACGTTTGACCGGGAAGTTTCGGAGTTAACGGCCAAGAAGCTTATTAATTACGGAAAGGAAGCTATCGCCAAACTTCACGATTTCGATCCCGACCTGGAAGTAAACCTGGACATCTCTAGATCCGTCGGTAAGACCAAAATTGGGAATACCGAAGGGCTGGAAGTGGAGGAAGAAAAAACGAAACTCTCGCTGAGCCTGGAGGTTAAGAAGGTTGCCGAGGACGATATATTTACCTTTCACGAGTCATGCTCGGCTCAGAAAACGGATCAATTTGATATCGACGGCGTAGCGGAAAAAGCAATCCAGAAGGTTAAGTGGGCCGAGAGGGAGTCGGAGATCGCCAGCGGAACTTATCCCGTTATCTTTACCCCCAGGGGGACCCTGGTCCTTCTCGTCTCGTTGCTTTCCGGCCTCAACGGCCAGAACGTATTCCAGGGAACCTCTCCGCTGAAAGGAGACCTGGGGAACAAAGTCTTTTCCGAAAACCTCAGCCTTGTGGATTACGGCTCGTTCGAAGGTTCGCCGTCGAGGCGGAGTTTTGACGACGAAGGTACCCCGGCCGGAAAGACGGAACTGATCTCCGGAGGCGTAGTAAAAAACTTCCTCTACGACCTCCAGACCGCGGGACAGGCAGACACCGACCCAACGGGAAACGGGGTCAAGGGAGGACTGATAAGTGGATCCGACTTTAGATCACCGCCGAGTATCAGCCCCACAACTCTACTGATTAGCCCCGGTGAAAAAAGAGTGGGGAAACTCATTTCTGACCTGGACAGCGGTTTGATGGTCGACCAGGTACTCGGTTTGGGTCAGGGAAACCCTCTGTCGGGTGAATTCTCAAATAACGTATCGGTGGCCTACAGGATAGATGACGGCGCGATAACGGGCAAGGTAAAAAATACCATGATCGCGGGTAACATATACGAGCTGCTTGCGGGAGAGGTGGAGATGGGCCAGGAAGCGGAATGGGTTGGCGGAGGTCTTAAAGCCCCGGCAATCGCTCTGGAAAACGTCAACGTGGTCCGTAAAAGCTAACTACCAGAATTGATCTAGCCTCTACCCTCCTTTACCATTAGCGCGAGGAGGACTGATGATGACAAGAGAACTTGGAAGTTCGGATTTAAGAAGAACTTGTTCACCGGATAGTTTTTCATTCGATACGACAGAAGAATTAGAACCGTTAAAAGAGATCATTGGTCAGGATAGGGCTTTAAATGCCATAGAACTCGGACTGGGAGTCAAGGACGACGAAAACCGCTACAATATTTACGTGGCGGGACAGCCGGGGACCGGAAAGAATTCCGCGGTCAACAAATTTCTGGAAAAGGTAAGCAAAGAGGAAGAGGCTCCACCCGACATCTGTTACGTCCATAACTTCGAGAATCCCGACAAGCCCCAGTACCTTCAGCTCGACGCGGGCAAGGGTTGCGAGTTCAAGGAGGATATGGACGAGCTCGTAGAACACCTGGAAGACGGGGTTTCCGATACGTTCGAGACGGGGGAGTACAAAAAGCGCAAGGAAACAATAGATCAGGAGTTCAACCAGAAAAAGAAGGCTCTATTCGAACAGCTCGAGGAGGAAGCCTCCGAGAAGGGGTTTATACTGCAGAGAACTCCATTTGGCCTCAATACAGTGCCCAAGACCGAAGACGGAGATCCGATGGATCAGCAGGAGTTCAGCGAGCTGGAAGACGAGCGAAGAGAGGAACTGGAGGATCGCCAGGAGGAACTCCAGACGAGGATCCAGGAAACAATGCAGCAGGTAATGGAGGCGGAAGAAGAACGGAACGAGAAAATCCAGAACCTCAAGAAAGAAGCTATCTCTTTCCTTCTCGATCCGATGTTCCGGAAACTCAAGGAGAAATACAAAGAAAACGAAAAAGCCGTTGATTACCTCCACGCGGTAAAAGAAGATATCCTGGAAAATATAGACGAGTTCACCAACCAGAACTCCGGCGGCCAGCCCGCGGCAATGGCGCAGATTGCCTCGGACCAGGACCAGTTCGTCAAGTACCGGGTAAACGTACTGATAAACAACGGGGACACGGAAGGAGCACCCGTAGTTGTAGAGGACAACGCGACTTATCCGAACCTGTTTGGAGCGGTTGAGAAGAAAGCGCAGTTCGGCATGATGTCGACGGATTTTACTATGGTCAAACCGGGAGCCCTACACGAAGCGAACGGCGGTTATCTCGTCCTAAAAGCAAAAAACCTGTTCCGGTACGGTCTGAGCTGGGAAGGGTTAAAGGTTGCGCTGAATCAGGGAGAAATAAACATAGAGGACCCGGCTCAAATGCTCGGCTACGCTTCGACAAAGGGGCTCCAGCCGGAACCGATACCGCTCAACATCAAAGTGGTAATAATAGGCAACAGAAGGATTTACAACATCCTCAACAACTTCGAAGAGGATTTTCAGAAACTCTTCAACGTAAAGTCGGACTTCGACTTCGAGATGGACTGGAAGGAGGAGGAAGAGGTAAAGATCGCCCGATTTATCCGCGATCAGGCCGATAACAGCTCCGAGATAAGGCACTTTGACAATACCGGTGTAGCCAAGGTAGTCGAGTATTCCTCCGAAATGGCGAGGGACAAGGAAAAGCTTTCGACAAAGTTCAGTGAGATAACGGAACTGGTAAAGGAGTCGAGCTACTGGGCAAAACAGGAAGGCGCCGAGCACGTCGACGGGAGTCACGTGAAGAAAGCAATGGAAGAGAAGATCGAAAGAAGGAGCCTGATCAAGGACAAGATTCAGGAGTACATAGATCGGGGCAAGATCTTCATTGACACCGAGGGCAAGGAAGTCGGCCAGATTACCGGACTGTCCGTCCTGAGAACGGGGGACTTTAGCTTCGGTAAGCCGGCCCGAATTACGGCAAACGTGTATGCCGGGAAAGAGGGAGTCGTAAATATCGACAGGGAAGCCGATCTATCTGGCAGCACCCACACAAAAGGGGTAATGATATTAAAAGGTTACCTCGGCAGGAAGTTTGCCTACGACAAACCCCTGTCTCTGACGGCAAATATCGCGTTCGAGCAGAGTTACTCCATGGTGGACGGGGATAGCGCTTCCAGTACCGAGCTATACGCGATAATTTCAAGCCTGGCGGAAGCCGAGATAAACCAGGGAATAGCCGTTACGGGATCGGTCAATCAAAAAGGCGAAATTCAACCTATAGGCGGAGCAAAGGAAAAAGTCGAGGGCTTCTACGAGGTCTGTAAAACCCAGGGTCTTACCGGCGACCAGGGTGTCATCATGCCCCAGAAGAACGTGGATAACCTTATGTTGAACGACGAAGTCATCGATTCGGTTGAAGCCGGAGATTTCCATATCTATCCCGTGGAGACCGTCAGCGAGGGTCTGGAGATACTTACCGGGGAAACGGCGGGCGCAGAGATGAAGGACGGAGAATACGAAGAAGGAACTATATTTGCGAGAGCCGACGACAAGATCAGAAAAATATACGATGCTCTCCAGAAAAACGGAGACAAGGAAGACGAAGAAGAGTAGTTAATAATTTTATCCAACGAAAATCCCTCACCCTGATGGTGGGGGATTTTTCTTTACTACCCGACAGGATTCATCCCTTCTACGGCCCTCCAGAGGGACTCGTAATTTGAGGACGGGTTCCAGACGAGAAATCCGGTCCCTTCGTGGGCCTCTAGCGCCCGTAACTCTTCCTGAATATAGGTAACCAAATCCATGCCGCTTGGCATCGCCCGATCGAAACCCTGAATAAACGGCCGTATCTCGGTCGTAAGACGGTTCTTGCCGGTCCTCATGGCGAGATCGACCAGCTTTCTGGGATTATATACCAGGTCCGGATTCTGGTAATGGGAAGGATAAATCATCGGAGAAAGTACGTCCAGGCTTTCCTCCAGGTAGTCAAGGTTCTGACCTATCGGATCGATATTCCTGCTATTCCAGTTCCAGACGGTTCGTCCGTATACGTCGGCCGAAAGCTTAACGTGAGGTTCAATAGCCCGTTTTACCCGCTTGACGAACTCGGAAATTACTTCGCTTCTATCTCTGTAATCGCCGCCTATCTTCCCCGGGCCGTCCGAATAGCGGATGTAGTCGAGCTGGATTTCGTCGAACCCCAGAGTGGAGACTTCTCGAGCTAACTTTATATTGTATTCCTGGGCGATCGGATCTTCGGGATCGGCCCACTCACCTCCCCCACAGCACCTGGCAGCCATCAATTGATCTTTAAAGCAGGTCAGTCTGGCTATAACGTAAATCCCTTTCTCGTGTAGCCGAGATATGATATTCTCAATATCCAGCCGGCCGCTAACGGCACCGATCTCGGAGGCAAGTTCCACGTCTGAAGAGTAGGTAACCTCGCCGGAAACGTTTTTTACGTCGATAACGACGGCGTTAAACCGGTGAGACTTGAGGTCCTGGATCCAGCCGTCGACGTTTTCGGTCGAGATCGACCCCGCGTGGAGATATACGCCTTTAATGGTTCTGGTTTCGCCCTGGGTCTCCCGCCCCACGGGAGTGGTAATATTTACGAAAGTCCTCTGGCCGATGCTCGTAGGGGTAAGCCCCACAAATACCAGGACGATGATAGCCCCGGCGAGGACTTTAGCCAGTCTAACCATGTCTGACGGAGAAGTTTTACGCATTATCGTTAGAACTAATGTTGGTCCGGCAGGGGTTTATCTACAAGGAAAGCTGTCACCAGGCAACCTAAAATCCGTCTCGGTTTTTCACAACAAATAGGAACGACCTCCGAAAATAGCAGCGTGCGGGCTTTATCGGGGTTTAATATTTGCCGGAGTCGGTTATATTTAGTAGGTCGTTAACGACTAAGCTGGAAGGGATTACGAATATTTATCGGATTTTACAGGAGGATGGACATGGAGGACCAGAATCTGTCGAGCTTCGCCAGGTTTATATTTGAGCTGGGCCAGCTAAAGCGCACGCCGCGTTCCGGCTGGCAAAAACTGGGAGTAAAAAACCCCGAATCGGTAGCGGACCACTCCTTTCGGACCGGAGTTATCGGTTTTT
>JGI1689J12820_1000030_pt1 | contig 36184 bp, 31 predicted proteins | sample PRCRCaboRojoPR_6_FD_12820 | JGI IMG/M metagenome (IMG submission 12820)
ATTCTTTCGATCTCGAAGAGGCCGAGACTCTGGGAATTGTCGGAGAGTCCGGGTCCGGCAAAACCGTCACCGTGCTTTCAATTATGAGGTTGATAGAGGAGCCGGGAGAAATCGAGGAGGGAACCATCCTCTATAGAGGGGAGAACCTGCTGGAGAAATCAAACAAAGAAATGCGTTCCCTCAGAGGAAACGACATAGGAATGGTCTTTCAGGATTCTCTCAGTTCGCTCAATCCCACCTATACAATAGGGGGACAGATTTCCCGGGTGATGAAGTATCATACGGACTTTTCTCAGAAAAAGAGAAAGAAGAGAGCGGTCGAAATCCTTGACAACGTGGGAATACCCGAACCGGAAAAACGAGCGAAGAATTACCCGCACGAATTCAGTGGTGGAATGAGACAGAGAGCCCTCATTGCGATGGCAATATCCTGCAACCCCTCGATACTGATTCTCGACGAACCGACCACCGCCCTGGACGTAACGATCGAAGCCCAGATATTCGAACTGGTCGATGACCTGAAGGCGGACTTTGGGATGGGTACGATACTTATTACTCATGACCTGGCTGTCGTTGCAAATTCCTGCGATCGCGCTGCCATAATGTACGCCGGCAATATTGTCGAAAAGACGGATATAATAGAACTCTACGAAGAACCACTTCACCCTTACACTATCGGCTTGCTGAACTCCATACCGGACATCGACAGCCGGAGCAAAGCTACTCTGCCTTCGATACCCGGCGAAGTTCCCGATCTAATAAACCTCCCGGAAGGATGCAATTTCAGTCCGCGATGCGATTACGCCAAAGAAGAGTGTCGAAGTATCGACCCTCCACTAGAGGAGAAAAAGGCGAACAGGTTTGCAGCGTGTATCAGAGTGAGCGAGATAAACTGATATTATGACCGAAAAAGAAACTTCCAACGGAAGACTGTTAAAGATAACGGGCCTGAAAAAGTACTTTCCTGCTTCGGGCGACTGGTTTACCCAGATGTTCGACAAGCGGCAGGTGAAAGCGGTCGACGGCGTCGAGCTGAGCATACCGAGAGGGAAAACCCTGGGGCTCGTGGGCGAGTCCGGTTCGGGTAAAACGACTATAGGACGGGTAATAGCCCGGTTAACCGAGCCCACAGCGGGAGAAATTCTCTATCGTGGAGAAGACATAACAGCTAAGAGCGGTAAAGAACTAAAAGAGCTCCGTAAGGACATCCAGATGATATTTCAGGATCCGAGTTCCTCGCTGAATAGACGAAAGACCGCGGGACAGATAGTCGCCGAACCGCTCAAGATTCACGACATCGTGCCGAACAGTGAACTAGAAGACAAACTCGTAGATGTTATGGAAGCGGCGGGGCTGTCCCGGAGGTTCCTCAACCGATATCCCCACGAGATGTCGGGAGGTCAGAGGCAGAGAGTAGGTATTGCAAGGGCTCTGGCTGTTGACCCGGAATTCATAATCTGCGACGAACCGGTAACGGCGCTGGACGTGAGTATCCAGGCACAGATACTGAACTTACTTATGGAACTCCAGAGGGATTTCGATCTGACCTACCTTTTCATAGCTCACGACCTGAGCGTCGTGAAACACGTGAGCGACAGGATAGCGGTCATGTATCTCGGAAAGATAATGGAGGTAACGNACAGCTTCAAGCTTTTCGACGACCCAAAACATCCTTACAGTCAGTCATTGCTGGCAGCCATCCCCAAACCTGACCCCCGATCGGGAGCCCGGGAAGTCCTTCACGGCGAAATACCCAGTCCGATAGAACCACCTTCTGGCTGTGTATTTCATCCTCGTTGCCCGAAAAAGATAGGAGACATCTGTGAAGACAGGGTACCCGAAATCAGGGATATCGGCAAAGGAACAAAGGTCGCCTGTCACCTTTTCTCGGGTGATGACCCTAATTAGGTAAACTACGTTTTGCAATTGAACGTTCACCGATAAAGTCCAGATTGACGAGTTGCCTGACATGAACTCAGCTTTAGAGGCCCATTTTTGGCCGATCCGAATGCGGACCGGGAGAGAACCTGTAGACTTCTTGCACGTTTATCCTTAGCCTGTACTCCGTTTGAGGATACTTTTCCCGATCTGCTTCCGTCGGATAGCCGTCCAGCGTAGCTACCTCCCGGAGACTCGATTTCTCCCCCTCCAGTTGATAACCCTTACCCTCTTCCTCGTACCAAAGTGCGACAACTACGGAAGGATTTTCACCGAGATTGGCCGCAGTTTTCGGACAGAACCAGCTATCAAATACTAAGTCACCCTGATCCACCGAAAGTCCCCGTTCAATTGCTATATGAGGGACTCCTCCCTCGGAAGCCGTAGCAACGTAGGCCTTATCGAGCTTTTCCACGAGTCCGGTCAGATCTTCCGGAAGTTCGTCCATCCCGACTCACCTCCACCTGCTTGGACTAATTTATCGGGAATAGAACTCCACTACCAGGCTCTCGTCTAACTCTACGGGTATATCGTTCCGCCGGGGAAGTTCGATAACGGTGCCCGCCAACGTCTCAAAGTCGACGTCTAAGTAGTCGAGTGGCTCAGCCTGTCCGGCCTCCCTGATTTCCTCAAACCTGTCCATATCCCTGCTGCTTTCCCTGGTCGCAATTACGTCGCCGGCGTCGACCTCGTAGGACGGGCTATCCATCTTCTTCCCATTAACATCGATGTGGCCGTGCACGACGAACTGACGCGCCTGGGCTCGGGAACGGGCGAAACCCATTCGAAACAACATGTTGTCGAGCCTGCGCTCCAGCAATTCTATAAGCAGGTGCCCGGTGTTTTCGTTTGCCTGAAAACCTCTTTCAAAATAACGTTTCAGTACGCCGTCCCTGAGTCCGTATTTCCGCCTGAGTTTCTGCTTCTCCAGCAATTGCCTTCTATATCCGCTTTCCCTGCTGCGGCTCCTCCCCTGTTCTCCCGGGGGATAGGACCTGTTTCTGGCGGGGCAACTCGGCGATTCGCATACCGGTTCTCCCACTCTTCTACATATCTTGTGATCTGTTCTCGTCTTCGTAGACATTCAACTCACCTGCCGGTAAATTCTTGACCTTTTTACTCCACTTAATGATAGCCCTCAGGAATTATTACTCAACCATAGTACTCCAACCGACGACCGGGCTTCTTAATTAAAAATTTGAGAGGGTTCTAAAATGACGGGTAGTCGGGACAAATCTCCCGAACATTAACTCGTCCGGGATCCATCTCCTGGATAGCTTTCCGATGATAGTAGAATTAAGGAGGTTAGACCCGAAGATTGTATCCGCGCCGGAAAAGCCAGACGCTGATGAGAAAAAGTACGGAAGCCAGCCCGATCAAACCAGTTAGTCCGGTGGGAATGTTCAGTTCGGCGACACCTATCATGCCGTAACGCAACCCGTTTATCATGTGCGTAACGGGATTAAATTTGACCAGAGTTCGGAGCAGGTAGATGTCCTCGATCATTTCAAGGGAATAGAATACGCCACCGAGGAATACCAGGGGGAAAAGGGCAAAAGTCTGGGCGAGGACTATGTGATCGAACTTATCGGCCCATAGGCCGACTATAGTACCCAGACTGGAACCCAGAAAAGCAACCACGAGAAGATATACCAGCACGAACGGTAAATGGGTGACCGCGACCACGCCGGGCATTATCAGGGCCACAATAATTAGAAAGGCTCCAACCAGCAGGCCTCTGAGAACGCCGGCCAGAATATAAGCCGAGACTATCTGAGTAGAACTCATCGGGCTTGAAAGGATGGGATCTATCCAGTCAAAGTGTCGTGCCATGTAGAGGCTCCAGCCGGGATTCATAAAGGAATTCGTGATCAGAGCCATCATGACGAGCCCGGGCAGCATAAAAGATATGTACGAGTGTTCCGCCACCGACCCTATCCGGGGCCCCAGCACGAGCCCAAACACGATTATATACAGGATCTGGCTCAGGATAGGGGTGCCGATGGTTACGGAAGGGTTCTTTACGTAACGAAAGACCTCCCGTTTAAGTAGGGTTAAGAACATAACTAATCATCCTCCAACCGTCCTTCCTGTCGACTCTTTCGGTTTTCCCTCGAGGTTAACTGAAGGAAGAGGTCCTCGAGGTTTGCTTTATCGACGTGAACGGATTTCGTGGCTACGTTTGCTCCGTGAAGTAATTTCATAATCTCCGCTGCTGCCTCCGCGCCGTTGGCGACAGTTGCCCTTACTTCACACTTTTCTTGATCCAGCTTAGCCCTGTAGCCATTACGGGCAAGTTCTTCCGGCAGTGATTCCAGCGCTTCGCCCAGTTTGATCCGAACCAGATCGCCCTGACCGCTTTCAAGCAACTTCTCAGGAGGACCGATCTCAATTACCCTCCCTTCATCCATTATCGCAACCCGGTCGCAAAGCCGCTCGGCCTCGCCTATCTGATGGGTGGTGAAAATGATCGTGACGCCTTCTTCGGTAATCTTTTTTATGTTATTCTGGACGGATTCCTTCGTTTCCAGATCCAGCCCGGCCGTCGGTTCGTCCAGTATAACTATTTTGGGATCGATGATCATCGCGCGGGCGAAGAGAAGCTTTTTGCGCATTCCCGTCGATAGCTCGTAAGGTTTGTCGTTCCTTTTGTCCCAGAGGTCGAACTTTTTCAACTGCCTTTCGGCTCGTTCCGCCTGGTCTCTCGGAGACACGCCGTTATATCCGGCGTGAAACCTCAGGTTGTCGAATATATTGAACTCCCTGTCCAAATTAGCTTCTGCCGGGGCGAAGCCGATATAGCTGTGAACCCGTCTGTAATCCCTGTCTATGTCGTAGCCAAAGATTTCTGCGGTTCCTTCCGTCGGGTTGGCCAAACCGATTAACATTTTTATCAGGGTCGTCTTGCCCGCACCGTTTGGTCCGAGCAATCCAAAAAATTCACCCCTGTAAATGGTAAAATCGGCCGCGTCTACGGCCAGATTGTCCCCGAACTTCTTGCTGATCTCGAATAACCTGACCGGGATTTCGTTTTTCATTTTTCCCCCTCGGGAAACTATTCTGGATCGTAAATTTTGTTTGAGCTCGAGAAGATTTTCAAGCCCATAATTCGGTCGATAGTCAGTCTTGCTCGGGAGTTTGACCAAATACTCAGTCGCCGGACCATCTAACGTTACGCTCGGTTAACCCAAAATACTTCAGCGGAGAAGTTTCGCGGAAATTACTGAATAACGACGAATCACCGGTCGATATTTGGGTTGGTAAAAACGTCGAAGTCGTCCCTGCTGGTACTGGAGAATTCCGAAATTACCGCCCCCTCATCCCCAGCCTGGAACCAGTGACGAGTATTTGGAGGTATGGTAAACTGTTCTCCCGGCTCCAGCACGATCTCTTTCCCGACGGTATAATGCTCCTCGTTACCTTCAGGTGGGTTGCATTTCATGCTTTCTGTTGGCTCTCCTTCCACGTAGAGGTATACGGTCCCCAGCCTGCAGCGGAAAGTCTCCTGTTTTCCCGTCTCGCCTTCGACCTCTGGATGTCTGTGTTCCGGACAGGTTTGGCCCGGAAACAGGACCATCTCCTTGGCACAGTACCTATCGGTATTGACGTAGATCAGGATCTGGAGCCCGATTTCTTCGAGTCTTCCCAATCCGAGATCCGTAACCTCCAACCTCCCTTCCTCCTCCGAAGTTATAGCTATCTTTGCCTTGTCGAAATAATCCAGCGCCTTTCGCTTAGCCTCCTGCTTGTTCATAGTAATCACCGTAATTTATTGACGAGTCTGTCGGTCTATTTAGCTTAAAGGATGACACTTTTCTTAGCTATTTTCCAATTAGTTGGAGGACGTATATCACGCCATCGAATGCCCCTCAACCTGGTGGCGCAGTCGGGAAGTTGAATCACGTAAACCCCAGAAACCGGAAGGATGCTGTTTGTTTACCATGAGGTAAATCGTAAGAAAACCCCTGTCCTGGACTTTTTCGACCACCAGGACAAGTCTATTTCCCCGCACGTTAGAGCGGGGCCCGGTCAATACCCAATCAACGTCTGATAACCCGGTACTTGAAATTACTTGACAGGGCGCCTGAACGGAGTAGCTTGCCCAAAACCGGTCAAACGTTAGTTTTCCTCCTCGAAATACCAGTGGTAAAGAAGGCCCATATCCTCTGGGAAAAGAGCCAGTCGAGCATCGCCGGGTAAGTCCCTGGTCGAGGACGAGTACCCGTTGTTCACAAATACGTGGCTAATATCGGATTCGGACAGGCCGAGTCGCTCGAGCACGTCCAGAACTGTATTTACTTCAAGTTCGTTTATCTCTATAATCCCAACTGTTCCACTCTTTTCGTCGAGATCAGTTGCGAGATCCCTTAACTTTCCGTAAAGCTTCACCTTTATGCTCACGGCTATCAGTATATCTAGTGCGTTAAAGCAACTTAATTTCTACCCGCAATTCAGGAGAATACCTTGTCCAGTTCTTCATCGGGCACGTCAAACGTCTCGTTATGGGGCGGAAGTTCCTCTTCTCTCATGAATTCCGGCAATCTATCGTCCTTTTTGGTAAAACCGGCTTCCCTGTTGAACTCTCTTTCGACATCCAAGATCTGCTTTCCTATTTCCGGTATGTCGTCGACGGTCAGATCAGCGCCGAGGACTCCGTTTACCTCTTCGACCATACCCTCAAGACCCTCGGGGATGTCAAGAACGGCAAACGCGGTAAAGAGACAGTGTCCGGTAGTATCGATCACTGCAGTACTGTACTGCAGGTTACGTGACATTTCCGCCTTTTCCGGACTCAGCGGATCTGCTTCACCGCCAACGCCCATTATCTCCGGAGCGATGGCGTAACCGGCCGTATGGTCAGCTCCCATCGGGGTGGTCGCGTAGGTCGTACCTATTCCTTTAATCGAACGAGGGTCATAAGCCGGTATCGCCTGACCCTTGACGGTTGGGATTCTGGTAACGCCGAGAGCTTGTCCTGTAAATTCAGTTCCATTGACGAGGATCCTACCTTTTGGCGTTCCCTGTCTTATCTCTTCCATTAACTCCAGTGCCGCTTCACCGTCACCAAAGTCGGCCATCCCCCCTTCCATGGCTACTGCTATAGTATTGCCTGCCTCTATTGTATCCATACCCAGGTCATTACACTTTCTGTTTAGTTCACCAATTATGTCCAGATCGTAAATCTCGCAATTTGGTCCCAGCGCCCAGACTGATTCGTATTCCAGTACTCCGACCGGATTTTCACCGTTTTCCTCAGTCCAGACCTCCGAACAACCAATTACGCACCCCGGACTACACCTGTGTGGCCTCTCCCCTCCTCTTTTCTTTATCTCTTCCGACTTCTTTTCCCCGGAGACCTTTGCGGCCCGATCGTCCGAACCGCGGGAGAAGTTCTTTTGCGGCAGAGCACCGGCTTCGTTGATGACGTTCACCAATGCACTTGTGCCGTAACTATTTAGCGTGCCCCCGGGCTTCGTCACGTCATGACTGGTCAGGGCATCCGTTAACTTCTTCTTTCCCTTGTTGAAAGTCTCCTCGTCCTTGATTTCGACTCCCTCCGCCCCTTCGTCGTCGACCAGAATGAATTTAAGACCCCGGGACGCCATAACGGCACCCAGTCCGCCACGACCGGCGTAGCGGCTCGGCATGCCTTCGGTATCGTTGAACGCTATTCCGGAGTTACCTCCAAAAAGCTCACCCGCAATTCCCGTACCGCATATCCCCAATCCTTCCCCGTGCTCAGCGGAGATACCTTCAAATGCATCGTAGAGCCCAATCCCTGCCCAGTCGTCAGCAGGGACGAGTTCAGCCCCATCGCTGTCTATCTTGAGACATCTATAACCACTGTCACCCTTGGTGCCCTCAACTATAATCGCCTTTACTCCCAGTTTTGCCATCTTCTGAGAAAAGCTGGTTCCGGCATTTGCCTCCTTGATTCCACCTGTAAGTGGAGACTTTGCCCCGACGGAAATTCTTCCCGAAGTGGGAGCACTCGTACCGGTAACAATGCCTGGAGCGAACACGAGCTTATTATTGGGACCGAGCGGATTACATTCCGGCGGAACCTCGTCAGCCACGATCTGGGAAGTCAACCCTCTGCCCCCAAGTGCTTCGTAACTCTCCGGAACCTCCTCGAACTTCACCCGGCCCGAATCCATATCAACCCTTAAGATCTTCCGAACCATCGTTACACCTCCTGAAAGTATATTCTTATTAGATGGTCCTCTGGATTAAATCAAGATATCTTTTCCACCGAGGTTAATTTAAAACAATAGTTGTCTTTTTGCAAAATAATCGGAGATCTCACAAAATCGCCGAACCGACTGCCCGTAATCCTTTTTTTACTTGGAAACCATACCCCTTCTTTCCGCTAAATCGCCTTTTAACCCTATAAATTAAGCAACAATGAGTCTTATCCAGTTCAAAAATTTTCAGCACTACTATTCATCTTTATCAATTAAGAGATAGGTCAGCGGTATTACGAGGGCGAATATCGTCGTGAGAAAGAGAAATCCGTAGAAGAAGCCAAACCTATCGACAAGCAACCCCACAATCAAAGGACCTGTAGATCCGGCGATCATCATTATCACCATGTAAAACCCGTATAGGAGATCCCGGGAGGAGTCGGGAAGTTCTCCCAGAAGATGGGCATGCATCAAAGTAAATATGCCGCCTCGAGCCGGTGAAAGAATTACTATACCCAGCAGAACGAGCCCGTAAGTCGGTGCCACCAGCAAAAGCACCAACCCTGCCACACCGATAAACGTGGTGATTATCAGGCTGGACCTCGTACTGTATTCGTCTATCAACCATCCCGATCCCTGCTTTCCCAGGATGCTGATCCCCATAAACAGCATGTAGAGCAACCCGGCCAGTGAGCTTGTAAGCCCGCGACTCTGGACGAGATAAGGCGGCAGGAACTGCATCAATCCGTTTATCGCCGCAGAAGCCGGAACGATCAATATAGTGATGTGCAGGAATACGGAAGAGTGAGTGACCTCGTATTTGACCCGTTTGGCGTACTCATAAACTGTCAACTTTCTTTGCGCAAAAGGCTCGAGGTACTCTGGGATTTTTCTGGTGGTATAAGCTAGCAGTGAAGAGAAAGAGACCAGAACCATTGACCCTATAAGCAGGATCGCGTATCTCCAGCTTCCCAGGTAGATACCAAGACTTTTAACCCCGTAGGCAACGAGAGCGCTTATCGGGAAAACTGAGTCGTAAAGGCCGATAATCTTCCCGCGGTGGTCGGAAAATATATGGGAAACGAGAGAAAAGCCCAGAGGGTTGTAGAAACCGTTCGCCAGGCCGAGAAAGAACACGAAAATGCAGGCCATGGCGTAGTTTACGGAAAAACCAAAGCCAACACTTCCCACCACGAATAAGAGGCCGGAGGTTAAGATTGACGGGATTTTGCCCTTTCGATCGACGAGGACACCCTCAAAAAACCGCCCCAGTCCACTTGCCGTCATGAGGATAGTGATAAGGACTCCCGCGAGGCTGTGCGAAATGGCAAAATCCGATTCTATGTTTAGTATGATTAAAGGTAGGCCGGTGATGATCAGGCTCGAACTCAAAAAACCGGCCGACAATAAGCCGAAGCTGATCCACCTGGTTGAAGTCTCGTCTACGGTCAGATTCTCTTTATCGTTCAAACTATGCCACCTTTAAATATTTTCTTTTTGATTACTACATCCCCCGGTCCCGATGATGAGTCGTTCTTTTACGGATAATGCTTTTTATAAAAATTTCTAATTTTTTTCGGACGAGGAGAAGAGAGAACGAGGATTGCTCTTAAGAAAAAATCAGCCACAAGATAATTAAAAGATCGGCATTCTGTAGATCTCATTTTACCCTCTTGTCCCTTACTCAACTGGTTAACTAGAGGATTTTTTGACAGTAGACTTTCTTCTCTAGCAGAGCCAAAACATTACATTATCTGGATGTGCGTCGGGGTTTTCAAAGAGGTTCTAGTGTTTTTTTCGAATTAATTCGATTTGCTCTTCTTAACCATCTTTACATAAAACAGACCAAATTCGGTTGGCTTTCACGTTTTCAACCCCTGTGCTCAACGCGAATTATCCATTATTGAGGGTTTTAGCTTTCGAACAAATAGCTCTCTTCGATTACAATGTACTAAATGTACTAACAGAAGGGTGAGTTCAGCTCTCCGGNCAAATCGAGGGCGTTAAGACAATAGGGGTGATTACAGTTAAGAAGAAGCGAACTTTCAAGCCAATTCTCGTTTTGATCTTTTGTCTTTTGGTTTGCGTTGGTATAAACAATTTCGCCGGAGCTAAGGACAACCTGGCCTTACTAAAAAGCGGGTATTGGGCCCGGGGATATAGCGAAGGCCTGCGGGTGACCGAGGACGGATACCTAACTTTGACTTCCAATAATGACGGTTCAAGACAAGAAGGATTTTTTATTTCACCCTCCATCGAGTCGGAGTTTGGGTTCACCCATCTGGTGCCCTTTTGGAATGCTACCACGCCTGCTGGTACAGGAATCGGAGTGAAGGCCAAACTTAAGATAGACGACGAGTGGTCCCCGTGGCTCAAGATAGCTACCTGGAAAGAAACCAGACCCTTTACATACGACACGAGCTCCCCCAGGGTGGAAACAAAAATCGACACCTTAATTGTCAAGTCCCNGAAAGCCAACGAATTCAAGTTACTCATCGAGCTGTACTCNGAAAACAGCAATGATACCCCAACTGTCCGACTCGTCGGTGCCACTTACTGGAATTCAAGAGAAAAGCCTCATAACAAGAAAGCTGATACAACCGGTTACCTGAAGGATCTGGAAGTTCCTAGAGAATCTCAATTTGAAGAACCCGCATCCATCGCTCCCCTGATTTGCAGTCCAACCGCCCTGAGTATGGTCCTCCAGTATTACGGGAATCAAGTTAAACCCGTGGAGGTGGCGCGAGGAGTTTACGATCACGGAGCAGAAATCTACGGAAACTGGCCCTTCAATACCGCTTACGCAGCCAGTCACGGTCTCGAGGCTTACGTACGTTACTTTACCAGCATAAAGGGTATAAAGGACGAGATAGCAGCCGGCCGGCCGACGGTCGTAAGCCTGGCTTACGAAAAAGGAGAGCTGGATGAGTCACCGATAGAGAGCACGGCCGGACACCTCGTAGTCGTGAGGGGTTTTCTCGAAAAAGGAGGCCAGGAGTACGTAATAGTAAACGATCCCGCCGCAAAAACTGATCGGTCAGTCGGGAGAACCTATAGACTGGATCAGTTCGTCTCAGCTTGGAAAAATATAGGATACGTAATTCGACCATTAAGTTAAAAGAAATCTAAACGAGCGGCCCAGAGAGGATTGAGGGCTTGCTAAGCTTTTCGTACCACTTCAAGCACAAACCCGTCTAATACTTTACTTCCAGTCTTTCTCCAAGTAACCTGGCAAATTTGGATAGCTTGACCGTTTATTCTATAATCCGGGTGGTTACGAGTCCCAGAAGAATTACCAAAAAGGAAGCCTATATATCTCTCTCTGACGGGTATTAGATAACGCTTAAAGATCCTCTCCGACAATTGAAGATTCCAATTAGATCAACGAATGAAACATGAGGAGGAATTATGAAAACCCCCACAGGTCTTGCCCCGGCAATTGTGGTAATCAGCTTTTGTCTGATTTTTCTTCCAGCAAAAGGCACCTCTGGAGAACTCATCGAATTGCCGGACCCTTCATTTGAAGGCGAGCTTTCCGTAGAAAAGGCGATCCAAAGGAGAAGATCCGTCCGGAGCTACAGGGGTGAGCCACTGGACTTAAGAGAAGTCTCCCAACTTATGTGGGCTGCGCAGGGCATCACTGATTCGTCAAAAAATTACAGGGCAGTTCCTTCCGCGGGTGCAACCTATCCACTTGAAGTTTACCTGGTTGTTGGCTCCAACGGTGTAGATAGGCTAAAAGAGGGAGTCTACCTCTATGAACCCCCTACTCATCAATTGGAAAAAGTTCTAACGGGAAACCGCCAACCGTCCTTGAGAGAAGCGACACTGGGCCAAAGTCCCGTGAGCGATGCTCCTGTTAACATAGTAATCACTGCCGTTTACGAACGCACCAAACGGAGATACGGAGTTCGGGGGGAGAGATATGTCCACATGGAGGCGGGCCATACAGGTCAAAACCTATACCTGCAGGCTGAAGCCCTGGGACTGGGAATGGTAGTTATCGGTGCCTTTCAGGATAGCCGGGTAAAGAAAGTCCTGGAATTACCCGAAAAGCGTGACCCGTTGTACGTAGTACCCATCGGGCACCCGAACACATAGTCAAATCTGATGAGGGAGGTCCAAGTATTAGTTTTTGGGTGATAGTGGTGGGTGGTGCTGGACTTGAACCAGCGGCCTCTTGCACGTCAAGCAAGCGCTCTCCCGAGCTGAGCTAACCACCCATAAGTTGAAGAGAACAGTGAGGCGACGCCCGGATTTGAACCGGGGATGGGGGATTTGCAATCCCCTGCCTTAGGCCCCTTGGCTACGTCGCCAGGCACAATAAATATTATAACTATACCGAACCAGCTATTCAAGATCGCTACCGAACAATTGCCGGTTTTACGCTCGCCGACTCCGGGATTTTTCGGTAACAGCAGCTGATCGCCCCGGTTTTAAATTACGATATTCACCAGGTTCCCGGGTACGACTATGAATTTTTTTATTTCCTCCCCGTCTATCCGCTCGCTTATCCTGTCGAGCTTCAGCACCCGTTCGCGCAATTCTTCCTCGTCGCCCGAGATATCCGCCGGAACTTCCAGGTGGGCTCGGACTTTGCCGTTTATCTGGACAGCCAGTTCCGTACTTTCTTCCTGAAGCGCTTCTTCCTCCCAGCTCGGCCAGTCTTCCTCCGCAACGGGGTAATCGTTTCCCATCCTGTGCCAGAGTTCTTCCCCAATAAAGGGCGTAAACGGCGAGGTGATGAGAACGAGCTTCTTTATGCTTTCCTTCAACAAACCCTTATTGGTTTCCTCGTCGGAAATTACCCGATAGAACTCGTTGGTCAGTTCCATAATCGAGGAAACGGCCGTGTTGAAGCTGAAGTCCTCCAGGTCCTCCGTTACCTCTTTCACCGTCTGATTTACCTTCCGCCACAGCTCGGTTTCGGAATCGTCGAGCTCCTCGACATCGAGTTCGTGCTCCTCTTCAAACAGGTAAAGGTACTGGGTAACCAGCCTCCAGACCCTCGTAAGAAACCTGTGGCTTCCTTTAACGTCCCTGTCGCTCCACTCGACGTCCTTCTCGGGCGGACCGATAAACAGAGTATAGATCCTTTCCGTATCGGCACCGTACTCGTCTATGAGTTCCTTGGGCGACACGACGTTCTTCTTGGACTTCGACATGGATTCCATGGTAACCTTGAGATCTCCCCCGCACTCGGGACACTTGTCTCCGTCCTCGACGTTTTCGGGCCTGATCCAGCCGTGATCGGGACAGCGGTAGGCACGGTGAGAGATCATCCCCTGGGTAAAGAGACGTTCAAACGGTTCTTTGAAGTCTATCAGGTCAATATCCTCAAGGAACTTCGTAATGAATCTCGAATAGAGCAGATGGAGTATGGCGTGCTCGACCCCGCCGACGTACTGATCGACCGGAAGCCAGTCGTTTACCTTGTCCGAATCGAAGATCCGAGTTTCGTCTCCGGCGGAAATGTACCTGAGGTAATACCAGCTGGAGTCGACGAACGTATCCATGGTATCGGTTTCTCGCCTGGCGTTACCCCCACACTCGGGACAGGTAGTCTCGACGAACTCGTCGATCGCCGACAACCCCTTGCTGCCGATAAAGTCTACGTCCGGAAGCTCTACGGGTAGGTCCTCCTCGGGCACGGGGACTATCCCGCAGTCCGGACAGTGCACCATGGGTATCGGCGCACCCCAGTAGCGCTGCCTGCTTATAAGCCAGTCCTGGAGCTTGAAGTTTACTGTAAATTCCCCTTTGTCCTTCTCCTTCAACCACTCGCCGATCTCCCTGTAAGCCTTATCCGAGCCCATCCCGTCGAAATCTCCCGAATTTACAAGGTAACCGGGTTCCTCATAGGCTTCTTCCAGTTCACCCGCGGGATTTCCCTTCTCGGGAGCTATAACTTCGACGATAGGAATGTCGTACTTTTTGGCAAAGTCGAAGTCCCGCTGATCGTGGGCCGGCACCGACATTATCGCCCCGGAACCGTACTCGGTGAGAACGAAGTTGGCTATCCATATCGGAATTTCTTCTCCGGTCGCCGGGTTGACCGCGTATTCTCCCGTGAATACGCCTTCCTTTTCGAGGTCCCCGCCCGCTCGCCTGGTCTGATCTATACGTTTGGTCTCCTTCACGAACGATTCCAGCTTTTCCCTCTCGCTTTCGTCGTCCACGTCGTCAATTATCTCGTCAACCAAAGGATGTTCGGGCGCCAGAGCCATGTAAGTTGCACCAAAAAGAGTGTCCGGTCTGGTGGTAAAGACGTCCAGTTCTCCCTGCCGGTCAGCGAGGTCGAAGGTAATCTCTACCCCCTCGCTTCTGCCGATCCAGTCCCGCTGCATCTTCTTGACGTGATCGGGCCAGCCGTCCAGCTCGTCCAGATCGTCCAGAAGTTCCTGGGCGTAGTCAGTGATGCTAAAGAACCACTGCTCGAGCTGTTTTTCCTCGACCTCGGTACCGCAACGCTCGCACTTCCCGTCTATTACCTGCTCGTTCGCCAGTACAGTATCACAGTGAGGACAGAAATTAACCGGGCTTTCGTCCCGATAGGCAAGGTCTTCCTCGAAAAGTTTGAGAAAAAGCCATTGAGTCCATTGATAATAACCGGGGTCGTGCGTCTGCACTTCCTTGTCCCAGTCGTATTCTATGCCCCACTGACGAAACTGCTTCTTGAAATCGGCTATGTTTTCCTGGGTCCATTCCCCCGGCTGTATTCCCCTTTCTATCGCGGCGTTCTCGGCGGGAAGCCCGAACGCGTCAAACCCCATGGGGTTCAAGACGTTCAGACCTTTCATCTGCATAAACCGGGTCAACGTATCCCCAATTATATAATTCCTCCCGTGGCCAACGTGCATAGTTCCGGAAGGATAGGGAAACATGTTCAGGTAGTAGAAATTGTTTTCCGTATCGTCGAGGTCGGCTTTAAAAGTACCTTCCTCTTTCCAGTAGTCTCTCCACCTGTCCTCTATTTCCTCGAAGTTATAATCTTCGGACACTTCTTTCATCTCCTTTATTCACCTGCCAGATTTCTCGCGTATTTCTCTGCTTCTGATAGTATTTGATCCACCTTTTTCGGCGAGTCCATTTCACAGTAGAGTCGTAACAGCGGTTCGGTACCGGAAGCCCGTACCAGCAGCCAGCCGTCCTCAAACCTCAATTTGACGCCGTCCGTGGTCTCTACGCTCTTCACCTCGTAACCCCCGATTTCCTCCGGTGGATCTTCCGTCGCGCTCTTCTCGACTTCCTTTCGGCCTTCGAGGTGGATGTCGTTTCTCAGGTAATAGTGGCCGCCGAACTCCTCGAGCATTTCCTCAACCAGGGTTGTGGGCTGCTTCCCGGACTGAGCAACCATTTCTACCAACAGCAAGGAGCAAAGGATTCCATCTCGGTCGGGTATGTGGTTCTTCAGCCCGATACCGCCGCTCTCTTCTCCTCCGATCATCACGTCTTCCTTGACCATCTTTTCGGCGATAAACTTAAACCCGACCGGGGTCTCGATAACTTCTCGGCCGTGCTTCTCCCCTATCTTGAATATCATGTCCGTGAGCGGAAAGTTCTTTACCGCCTTGCCCGACCAGTCCTTTTCCTCTATCAGATACTTCATCAAAAGGGCGTAAGTCCGGTGAGCGTCGATGAAAGAACCGTTCTCGGCCATTGCGGATACCCTGTCTCCGTCGCCATCGGTCACAACGCCAATTATCGGTTTATCCACTTCGCTTCTCTGTTCCTCGATTTGTTCTTTCAGCGGATCGAGGTACTCCTCAAGCGGCTCCGGCCTAACTCCCTTAAAGCCGGGATTAAAGTCGTCCCTAACTTCCACGGAAGGTACGCCAAATTCGTCCAGGACCCTACCCGTAAACCCCTGGGCCGACCCGTACATGGAATCTATTACGGCCAGTACCGAGTTCCTCGTCAGTTTTTCCTCGTCAACTATCTCCCCGAGGGCATCTACGTAATCGGAGGCGATATCGACCCTATCTACTTCAAGTGAACGGTTTACCTCGGGCGAATTTTCGGGCAGATTGGCTTCGATCATGTCGGTTACAATCGGCGGAGCGGAGGCACCTGATTCGATTTTGACCTTAAAACCATTGTACTCGGGAGGGTTGTGGCTCGCGGTAATCATTACCCCAGCCGCCGCTTCCATCTCCCTGACGGCAAAAGCCAGAGCGGGTGTCGGCACCATTTCTTTGGAGACACAGGCCGGCACGCCGGAATCCTTCAAGACCCTGGCTACGTAGAGGGCGAAGTCCTCAGAAGCGAACCTGCCGTCGTAACCGATAACCACGCCATTGTCGGAAGATCTAAACGGTGTTCCCCATTGATCGTAGACTTCTATCTCCCGTCGTTCAGACGACTTCAAATAACTTGCCGTGGCCCGGGCAACCCGACCCACGTTTTCGTAAGTATAATCGTCGGCTATAACGCCTCTCCAACCGTCCGTCCCAAAACTCACTTCTTCCACGTTTTACCCTCCTCGCTGTCGACAATCTCGTCTATCCTGTCGGGAAAATCCACCATCTTTTTGTCAAGTACTTCGATTATCAGATCCCTGGGAACGGATGTCTCCAGTTGAATCTGCCTCATTTTCACGACTCCGTTCTTAGCGGCCAACCTATCCAGGGCATCTTCAATTGCTCCGGCATAACGAGCGTAATTGAATCCATCATCTCCATTTTGCATGGTTAAAATTTAAGATTTCACCGATAATAATTCCAGTGAAGTGATCAGAGCTCGTACTGAACGAGATAGGTAATTTCGACNGATCCCTCAGCGTCGACCGTTTCCTCGAACTGAATTACCCGCGATTCGACTTTTTCGTAGTCGTGACTGGATTTCAGAATCTCCCAGTCTCCCGGCAATCGTTCTTTGACCAGCACCGGAACGGGTTCGTCCTTTTTGTTCTCGACCGTGATTTCAATTTGGTCTTTCCAGACCCTTTCCGCGGTCTTCTCGTGGCTTATCCTTTTTCTGTCGCCTTTTAAGTCAAAAGCGTCTCCCAGTTCAAGTTTCGTATCGCTTCCCACCGGGAGGTTGGGCAGCGAGTCGGAACCCAGAAACGTCTTCTCTGCTGTGGACTCGTATATTCTAATGGTCCCGGACGCGACGGGAAGACCCAGTCCTTTTTCCTCGGTATTATTCAGTTCTATCATCGTCCTTACCGCGGAAGAAGAGTAGGGCTCAAACAGGTAATATTTCCGATAATCCACGGAATCCCTATCGAGGAACTTCACCTGAGTGACTTCTCCGGTCGCCAGGTCAACGGGAAAGTCTACCCTGTAGCTGTAATATTCGAATACCTCTTCCGGACTCTCAGGTTCGGGTTGGTTCAGGGCCCGGGCGGCCATGAAATATTTCTCCCCGGTTGCCTCTCGTTTTGGCTCTCCCGCCAACATGTTTAACCGAACTTCCTTGAAATCCCAGCCCGTTCCGTTTTCAATGTGAGCAATCCCCTGCAGTTCCAGAAATCCCTTCTCTTCGTCCAAAAATCCGGCGTATTGCGGGGACCAGTTTAGATCCGAAACCTGATACCCGAGGGTCAGCTCGGTTTCCGTCGCCGCCTCGGCAACCAATTTCAACCTTAGGCTTGTATCCAGGACTTCCCCTGAGAGGCCGCTAAACCGGTAATCTACTGGATTATTTATAAACCGCATATCGCCGTCCGACGTTTTCAGGAGCGGCTTTCCGCCGAAGACTTCGACCAGCGTACCTTCGACGGTTGAACCGGGCTCACCGACTTTAGTTACTTCCACTACCTTTCCGATTAGTTCCTCCAGCAAACTCCCTTCCGAATTAACCGCGGGCCTCAACTTCGCGCTCCTCAAACTCGCCTCGTTACTGGTGGCAAAAATCGTCCGCGGAACCACCGAATCGGGTAGAGATCTAGTCAGATCGTTTATCCCTTCCGCCAGACTAGCCTCTTCTAGATCTACGACTAGTGACGGCCCGCTCTGATAGAGCGTAATGACCGTTTCCGGTTCGGAATTGACTTCCCCGGCAATTGACACCAGGGACAGAGCTATTACTAAACCAATAAACAAGGGGATCGAAAAATACTCTTTAGCAAACATTGTACCGCCCCCATAGACTAGTGTAGAAAATATTAGCCGATCGAGAGGCCACGATCAAAGCGAGAGACCGAGAAGGAAAGACTCCACCGGTAACTTAGTTCAACTGAATATACCTCGTAATTGCAACGGAGTTTTGGCTTTACTATCATAATTTAGTCGGTGTATTAATATTTCCGGCAGCAAGGAAAATAGGTAAAAAATCACGTCGAGGGGGAAAGAATGCAAAGAGACAAATTCGAGGATTACTTGCCCGAGCCCATGAATTCGCTGGTCCCTGAATATATAGAGCGGGGCGAGGGAGGGCTTGTTTACGATAAAAACGGCAATCGTTACATCGATTTCAGCGGAGGCTGGGGCTGCATGGCAGTCGGCTATAGCCACCCCAGAGTGGTAGAAGCGGTAAAAAGTCAGGTTGGAAAATTCTTTCACACCGATTTTAGCGCCATCCCGTACGAGAGTTATCCCGAACTGGCAGCCAGGCTTTCCGAACTCGCACCGGGGGAAACCCCCAAGAAGGCGGCCTTTTTCAACAGCGGAGCGGAAGCCGTAGAAAACGCCGTGAAGTTCGCCAAGGCCGATACGGGTCGGGGGGCACTGGTCGCGTTCGAAAACGGGTTCCACGGACGGACCCTGCTCACGATGACGCTTACCCACAAGGCAAAACCTTACAAAGCGGGGTTTGGTCCGTTCGCACCGGACGTTTACAGACTCCCCTATCCCAACAGCTANAGGTCCGGTGTTGCGGTCAATGACCTGGAAGACAAACTGAAAAACATGGTGGACCCGGAGGAAGTGGCGGCGATAATAGTGGAGCCGGTGATTGGCGAAGGAGGCTTTCTGGTCCCGCCGGACGACTTTCTCCCCTATCTAAGAGAACTTACGAGTAAGTACGGAATCGATCTAATATTCGACGAGATACAATCCGGGACGGGCAGAACGGGCAAGTTCTTCGCCTCCGAGCACTTCGGGGTTGAGCCGGACCTGATTACGGTGGCCAAGTCACTTGCCGCGGGATTACCGCTGTCCGGAGTCATCGGGAAAGAAAAAGTAATGGACGCTCCCGATCCGGGAAGTATAGGGGGCACTTACGTCGGTAACCCTGTAGCGATAGAGTCGGCTCTCGCCGTCCTCGACGTCATCGAAGAGGAAAACCTTCTCCAGCGTGCCAGGGAGATAGGTGAATCGGTCAAACGGGCATTCAACGAGATGAAGGAAAAGTACGAGATCGTCGGTGACGTTAGAGGTCTGGGGGCAATGGTTGCAATCGAACTGGTGAAGGACAAAGAATCAAAAGAGCCCGCCCCGGAAATGACCCAGAAAGTAGTTGAGGTTGCCCTCCAGGAGGGATTGATCCTCCCGACGGCCGGACTGCACGGAAACGTGATAAGGCTGTTGACCCCCCTCGTCATCGAGGACGCCGAGCTGCACGAAGGGCTGGAGATAGCGGAGAACGCGATTTCAAAAGTAGTGAAGGGTTCGGAAAACTAAATGGAGATACAAGACCTGCTGGAGCGGGCAATCAAAGAGACCGTAAATTTTCCCGTCTTATTTGCCCCGTTTTTTGTTACCGCGTTTCTGAACGCTACCCTGGGATCGGACATGTTGCTCTCTTCCATGGGTCCGGGCTGGAGCATTGCCCTGAGGGTATTGATCGTACTGCTCCTAACCCCGGTAGCTTCGGGAATGACGATTATCCTGGACAGAAGGATTCACTCGGGACAGTACCCTTCTCTACCGGATTCCCTGGATGGAGTCCTGCCGTATTATCTTCCGTTGATCGCCGTCAACCTGGTCGCCTGGACTGGAATAATTCTCGGGTTCCTGCTGTTCCTGGTTCCCGGAATATATCTATACGTCAAATTTATCTTTACCACCCAGGAGGTCCTCCTGGGACGAGAGACCGACATCACGAAAGCACTCGAGAACAGCTGGAACCACACCACAAACCGCTGGGGAACTATTTTTAGAATAATTCTGATATTCGAAATACCTCTCCTGCTGATTAGTTTCACCCTGGGAGGTTTGCCGCCCGGCTGGGGTGCGACGGTCAGCGTTATCCTGACCACCGTGTTTCAGACCCTGCTGACCCTCGTAATAACTCACTTTTATCTGGGGATAGTTGAAACCGAGCAAGTATAAAACCCTCGATCGGTATCGTCGCCGTCCAATGGAGGGCCGACTTCAACCAACAGGGATCTGTAATCAACGAGCTATATGAAAGGCACCCGGCCGCTTTATTGAAGAAACCACGGCTCCACCTATATAATAATTTGAGGTGATTACGATGGCCTTAATTGGATATATGGAAGGCACGGATCCGGATTTACTGAGCAGTCTCTGTGCTCAAGGAAACGACACTTTACCTTTGGGAAACGGGACTGACGGGCATGGGAAGTACATAGCCCACGTCACTAGCTCTGACGGGTTTGACGTAATAATTTCGTACCTTCATAAACTGGTTTCGGTAACCGGAATGGAGCACGTATCAATCGACGACAGGCTCTTTGCCTGTCGAAGACACGATATACCGGTTATCATAGTAGTACCCGATAAGTTCAAAGAAAAAGCAAAGGAAAAAATGTCGGAGTCCAGAGACTACGTAGAACTCGTATCTCCGGACGAGCTGGAAGCAAAAGTAATGGAAATAATTTAGCCGTAACCGGTTTTACCGACTTTCCACTTAAGGTGGAGTTATGAGATCCAGGCGATCTACCCCGGCTCTCGGGGTAGTTCGCTTTTTATAATCCAGGAGCTAACACTATTTACGAGCAGTCAGGGAGAACCCTCCAGCCACTACCCACCTGCCTTGCCCGCTCGCCTCGACGTTCAGCTTCGACTAAAAAGATTTTCCTGAACGGTTTCCAAGGCAATTTTTTATACACAAAACTATGTTACGGGTCAGGATTTGCCTCTGAACCGTACGGTTTTCCTCCAGTTCGCCCCGAGAGCGGACAGGAGTCGTTGAACTCGCCTCCAGTCAAAAGTAAAGTTTTTCAGCAATGTCCAGGAGTGTAAAGATGATTGAAGACGAGTTGCTCGAAAAACGTCGAAGCTTAACCGTAGTGGGGGCCGGAGTCACGGGCCGGGCCGTGGTGGATTACTTTGTCGAAGGAGAACCTGCCCTGTTTGTAACTGACTCCGAGCCAATAAGCCAGGAGAATAAAGAATACTTCAGACGAAAAGGGATAGGGTTCGAAGAGAACGGACACTCGAAAAGAGCGCTTGATAGCGACCTCCTGATTCTTTCCCCGGGAGTACCTCCCGACCGTGGGCTGGCACAAGAGGCCCGAAGACGTGGGATTCCCGTGATCGGAGAGATAGAACTTGCCTACAGGTTGTCCCCAACTGACAAAATAGTCGCCGTAACGGGCACCAACGGAAAATCGACGACGGTAAACCTGATAAAAGAAATACTCGAATACGTCGGGGTCGGGGCGGTCGCCTGTGGGAACATAGGAAAGCCGTTCATAAGCGTAGTTTCCTCGCTATCTTCCTCGGACGTGGCGGTGGTCGAGGTAAGCAGTTACCAGCTTCAGACCACGGAAAAGTTCGGACCGAGAGTTGCCGTACTAACGAACCTGGAGCCCGATCACCTCCACCGACACGGGTCCTTCGAAGAATACAGGGACGTAAAGCTCGAAATATTTGCCAACCAGGAAGAGGGAGACTGGGCGATAATAAATGAAAAATTGGACCTCGAGTTACCAAATTACAAACCGACGAAAATCACGTTCGAGCCGAGCGAGCCGGAAGGAATGAGTTTGTTATCACACCAGAAAGAGAACGTCGGTGCCGCGATCAAAGCCGTCGATTGTTTGATAGAAGAGGACGAGCCGAGTGCCCTCCCGCCCGGACCGGTCAGGCGGGGCCTTAAGTTACCTCATAGGATGGAACCGGTAACGGTAATCGACGAAGTCGAGTTTATCGACGATTCAAAAGCGACCAATCCTGCGGCGGCAGCGGCAGCTATCGAAAGCTCGAAGGGGCCTACCCGGTTATTGCTAGGTGGAAAAGCAAAACGATCCGGTTACGAGAAATTGGCGGAGGTCATAGGAGATAGCTCGGTCCTCAAAGTCTATCTGTTTGGGGAGGCTAAGGCCGAACTCGGAGATGTACTCGTGAATCAAGGGTTCGAGGACTTCGAGTACTTCTCATCTATGGAAAAGGCGACTCGAGAAGCGTTTTCCCAGGCAGAACCGGGTGAGATAGTTCTTTTGTCTCCGGGATGTTCGAGTTTTGATAGGTTTGAGAACTTCGAAGAACGGGGAAAAATATTTAAAGAAACGGTCGAATCGCTGGTGATTTGAGCATATTGGCGGAGACTTACGACATACATCACTTGACGGAATGACAGCGCAGAAACGTAGACGAGACGGGAATCCTTGCAGAATAGGGACATCCGAGATATAAAATACAATCCGGGCTGGTGAACTGATGGGCGATTTCAACGGGTCGAGCTCCAGGTTGCTTTTAAGCGCCTTTTTACTTACTTCATTCGGGTTGATTATGGTATACAGTTCAAGCTGGGCGTATTCTGACTATTATTATGGTAATTCGTACTTCCTCCTGGTAAAACAGACCGTCGCGGCGGTCCTCGGTTTTGCCGCCCTGGTCTTTTTCGCCAAAGTCGATCTGACCAGGATTGTCGACCTCAGCGGTTATTTGCTCGCCGGGTTTTCCTTCCTGACCCTGGTTACTTTGGTTCCAGGTCTTTCCTCGGGAGGCCGGTGGCTGGATCTCGGACCTCTTTCCTTCCAGCCAACGGAGGGTTTGAAGTTCGGGCTAATAGCCTGGACCTCGCTTGCAGTAGTCGACCTTGGTGACCAGATAAAGGATTTTAAAAGGGGAATCGCTCCCTTTCTGATCGTCATAGGAACGATCTCTCTAATAACGCTCCTTCAGCCGGACTTCAGCATGACACTTCTGCTTATCACGACTACCGGGTTTATTCTATTTCTGGGAGGAGCCCGACTCGTGGATCTCGGGAAGGTTGTCGGACTGGGAGTCCCGTTGCTCGGAGGATTACTGGTTATTGAACCATACAGGCTGCAGAGGTTGATTTCCTTCTTTGGTTCGGGACGAGATCAACTGGGGACGGGATATCAGCTGACCCAGTCCCTAATTGCTTTCGGCTCCGGAGGAATATTTGGCAAGGGGCTGGGGGGCTCGGTGGGAAAGTTTCTCTACCTGCCTTCGGGCTATAACGACTTCATTTATTCAATAGTCGGCGAAGAACTGGGGTTCGTCGGTTCGTTGATTGTAATTGGTTTGTTCATCGTTTTCGGGGTTGAGGGCTTCCGAATAGCGCTAAATCAGGAGGACAAAATAAAAGGGTTGATTGCGGGAGGATTTACCTTCGTAATTTGTTTTCAGGCATTACTTAATTTCAGCGTTACCCTGGGGCTATTACCGGTAACCGGGTTGACGCTTCCTTTTATCAGTTACGGTGGTTCTTCGTTGATCGTTTCCCTGGCAATGGTAGGGTGTATCGTCAATATAGGTAATTCATGAGAGTACTGGTGGCGGGAGGAGGTACGGGCGGCCATTTCTATCCGGCCCTTGCAGTTATGAAAGAACTACGCGAAGAGAGGCAGGGACACAGTATCTGTTACATCGGTACGGGGAGAGGGCTGGAGTCGGAAATCGCTCCTCGATTCGACTGGCTGGAGTTCAAAACCGTAAACATCCGGGGGTTGAGTCGGCGGAACCCCCTAGGATTCCTGAAGGGGCTGGCACTCTTACCCGTGGGCCTTATTCAGGCTCTAACTGTCATCAAGCGGTTCGACCCCGACGTAATTTACGGAACAGGAGGCTACACGACCTTCCCTCCTGCCTTCTGGGGCGTAATTCTTGGGATCCCGGTACTGACTCACGAGTTAAACTTAAAACCGGGGATAACCAACAGGATTCTTTCCCGGTTCGTAACTAAAGTTCTCCTGTCCTATCCCGACACTCAAAATTACCTTACCGCGAGGGATTCGGAAGTAACTGGCACTCCGGTAAGAAAAGAGATCGGGGATGACTCGGGGTCGGCAAATCCGGAAAGTTTTGGTCTCAAGCCAGATTCCCCTATAATACTTTTATTCGGGGGTTCAAAAGGTTCAAAAGTTCTAACCGAAAAAATATTCCGGGAGTTTGACAAAAGGAGCAATAAATCCGAGATTCCATTTCAACTTCTAATCCAGACCGGCAGCGATAACTACGTCCAATTTCGGGAGAGGGTACGATCCCTATCTTCCGAAAGTATCGCGCTGGTCGATTACATAGAAGAAATGGGGAAGGCTTACAGGATGAGTGACATGGTTATCTGCAGGGGTGGAGCGGGGACTATGGCCGAACTGGTGGCAACCGCGAAACCGGCCATCGTAGTTCCCTGGAGTGGAGCGGCAGAAAATCATCAATTTTACAACGGAAAGTATCTGGAGAAAAAGGGGGCTGCTTTTCTGGTGAGTGAAGAGGAATGGACAGATTATCCCCTGTTCGACACCCTCACGGACCTGTTCTCGTCGGGGGATAGATTGGGGGATATGGCAGAACATTACCGCGACATGGACGGGGGTAATGCCACAAGAGAAGTAGTATCTGCACTAAAAGATACCATAAGTGAAGGAGAGTTATGTTAACGATAGATCCAGACAAAAAATATCATTTGATTGGAATTGGCGGAGACGGAATGAGTGGGCTTGCCAGAGTATTACTACAAATGGGTGCTACAGTCGTCGGTTCCGATATAAGGGAAAGTTCAAATACGAGAGTTCTAAGGGACGCGGGGGGAGAAGTATATATAGGTCACAGGAGTTCAAATATCGCCCGCGACGTGGACGCAGTAGTTGTTTCCTCGGCAATCTCAGATGACAACGTCGAGGTCAAAGAGGCAAAGAGAAGAGGAATTCCCGTTCAGGAGAGACTTACAGCTCTCGCCAGGTTGATGGAAGAAAAAAAGAGCGTCGCCGTCGCCGGAACCCACGGCAAAACGACTACAACCACAATGGCGTCGACGTTATTCGAGTTTGGAGGCCTTGACCCTACTTACATGATCGGAGCAAACTGCGAACAGCTCGGCGGAAACGCCAAACTGGGACAGGGAGATCACTTCATTTCCGAGGTCGACGAATCGGACGGACACTTTACCCAGCTAAATCCTGACCTGTCGGTAATTACTAATATCGGAAAGGACCACCTCGATACTTACAAGGACCAGGACGAAATCCTCGAAGGATTCAAGAAGTTTGCCCGAAGGTCGGAGGAAACGATCATCTGTGTGGACGACAGAAACAGTCGGAAGCTCTTCGAAGTACTGTCTTCACCTTTTACGTTTGGGATCGACAACCGGGCCGACCTAACCGCCCGAAATATATCACAGGTTGGGGTTCACACGAGCTTCGATCTTTATTTCCGGGGAGACGAGCTCGGACGGGTCGATCTACCCGCTCCCGGCAAACACAACGTTTACAACGCACTGGCCTCTCTTTCCCTGGGTTACAAATCAGGAATGAAATTCCCAAAGATGATGGAAATTCTTGAGAGGTTCCAGCTGCCAAGGAGAAGGTTCCAGATACTCCAGAACAACGGATCCATAATCGTGGATGACTACGCCCACCTACCAAAAGAGATAGAGGTTACGCTCAATGCGGTAAAGGAGGGCTGGAATCCAAATAGAATACTTGCCGTGTTTCAACCCCACAGGTTTAGCCGGACGAAACATATAAACGGACAATTTGGAAATTCCTTTAAGACAGCTGATATGGTGGTCATAACGGGTATCTACCCGGCTTCCGAAACCCCAATTCCCGGCGTAACCTCCCAGCTAATCCAGAAATCCGTGGAGAAAACCAAGAAAAAGGGAGTTTACAGAATACTTGAACGCGACAAACTTTACGATTTCGTCACGAACACTATGGAAGAAGGTGACTTCTTAATAGGTCTTGGAGCGGGAGACATCAATCAGTTTACCCGATCCCTGGCAGAGAGTTAGGTTTTTAGACTATAACTTAGGAGGAGCCCATGGCTTCTACAGTTGCCGGCCGACGAAAACTCGACTTTATCGAGAAGGACGTGCCGCTTAGCGGGTTTACGACCTGGAACATCGGAGGGCCGGCCCGTTACTTCTGTCAGCCAAAATCGTTGACTCAGCTCCGAGAAGCAGTAAATTTCGCCGAGGAACTTGATATAGAGACGATACTGATGGGGAACGGAAGCAACATCCTGATTTCGGACGACGGTTTCAACGGGCTTGCTATAAGACTGGGTGCCGGCTTCGGAGATTTAGAAGCAACCGGAGACACGATTAAAGCATCGGCCGGTACGCCTCTTTACAAACTGGCCGACACGGCAAATAAAGCCGGGAGCTGCTGCTTCAACTTTTTAACGGGAATACCGGGAACCGTAGGTGGAGGGCTCGTAATGAACGCAGGTGCGTTTGGGTCCGAAATCTCGGATTACCTCACCGAACTCACCTACCTGGGACCCGAGGGAGAGCTTCACGACGTAACGACGAAAGAAGTAGGGTTTAACTACAGATCCAGCCCCTTCCAGGACTGTTCCGATAAAATTCTCCTCGAGGCGACTTTTAAGCTTGACCGGGACGCAGACCAACCTGACATGAGCGAGATACTCGAACTCAGAAGAGAAAAATTTCCTTATTCAAAACCATCCGCGGGTTCCGTATTCAAGAACCCAACTGACATAGACATGACGGCTGGAGAGCTTCTGGACAAGGTGGGAGCGAAGGGTTTTTCCGTGGGAGACGCAGCCGTTTCACACCAACACGCCAATTTTATCCTCAACAAAGGCCATGCCACGGCCAAAAACATCCGAAAAGCAATTGACATTTTACGTAACAGGGTGTATAAAGAATTTGGGGTGACACTCGTCACCGAGATCGTGGTCATATAGGATTGACACCCCAGAAAGAACTTTGCATCTAAAGAAAGTATATTATATTATTAGCAATAGTAAATAATTAATGAATTCTCGTTGGAGCGGACTTTACAGGGATATATATAAGTCCGTGACAAAATAAATGAGAGTTGGAGGCACTATATCCTCGGTCAGTTGGGGGATTGAGCGGGGATTAGCGATATGGTTTCAATAAGCCATAATAAATTATATGGATCCGGGAGAACACAAAAAAATTCCGATATTCTCCTTATATCAGAACGTAGCCAGGGAGCAAACGTATCTTTGACGTTATTAGGGTGGTGATCCAATGGAAAGTGAGGATTTGGTAGTGGGGCTGGATATTGGCACAACAAAAATTGTTGCCCTAGTGGGTAACGTTGTCGATGATTCGATCGAAATTGTTGGCATAGGTCAGGCTCCTTCAAAAGGGTTGGAAAAGGGTGTAGTGGTTGACATCGGCCAGACGACTAATTCCATCAGGAAAGCGGTGAGTCAGGCCGAAAAAATGGCGGACGTGACGATAGACTCCGTATACGCCGGAATAACTGGTAAACATATTAATTACCTGAATAATACGGGCACGGTTTCCATCAATAGGTCCGATAGCGTAATCCGTAAAGACGACGTAAGGCGAGTTATCGAGACCGCAAAAGCGATGCAACAGATTCCTCCCCAGTCGGAAATGATTCACATAATTCCCAGGCAATTCGTCGTGGACAACCAGGAAGGAATTACCGATCCGATTGGAATGACGGGAACGAGGCTGGAAGCCGACGTCCACATAGTAACCGGCGCAAGCACGGCCGTCCATAACCTTACCAGATGTCTCAATTCCCTGGATATAGGGATAGAGCAACTGGTACTCGAACCGCTGGCTTCATCTCATGCCGTATTATCCTCGGCTGAGAAGGAGCTTGGAGTCTTGCTTATGGACATTGGGGGCGGAACGACCGATCTGGCAGTATTCAAAAAAGGTGATATCTGGTTCTCCAAGGTACTCCCTGTTGCCGGAGAACATATGACCAACGACATAACCGTGGGATTACAGACTCCTCTGGAAATGGCAGAAGAAATCAAAGTCGAACACGGTACTGTTTTCATCAACGAAGAAAACCAGGATAAAAGGATAGAAGTTTCTACCGTTGGTGGGGACGAGGTCAAACAGATCCCGATCAAAAACCTGGCGAAAGTAATCGAACCTAGAGTCGAAGAAATATTCGATTTGACTTTCCAGGAACTGGAGGACGCGGGTTATCGAGATCTTATTCCTTCGGGCGTTGTACTGTCGGGAGGTACATCTCTGTTAAACGGTATCGTCGAGTACGGAAACAGACACTTCGACGTACCGATTCGCAGGGGCTCTACACCTGACGATATTCACGGACTCAGGGACGTAGTTGAATCACCGATCTACGCGACGTCCGTCGGTTTGCTAAAGTATTCCGTAGAGTCTCACGATTATCTAAGAAACGGTAAACGTTCCATGAGTCAGGGAGACTCGGTTATATCTGATATCTTTAGCTGGTTGGGTAAATTCTTCAGGAGGTAATCCGGATAGGATTAACCCGTAACAGGTAATAAAAGCGGAAGTGGAAAGAAGGTAAGTTGTCGAAAAAATGAAAAAGATAGCGATAATAAATCAGAAAGGAGGAACGGGCAAGACCACCACCGCGGTTAACCTCGGGAAGGGCATGGCCGACCGAGGTAAAAAAACCCTGTTAATAGACGTCGATCCTCAGGGCAATCTGGTCACGTGGTTCGAATGCGACTACGAAAGGTCGCTCTACCATTTACTGGTCGACGACGAGACGCCGGAAGACTGTATAGTAGAAATCGAGGATAATTTACACCTGTTACCCAGCGACGAAGCCACCGCCCAGGCGGAAAAAATTCTCACCGGCAAGACCAGCAGGGAGACAATTCTAAAACGGAGGCTTTCGGGTTTAGACTCCTACGACGCCGTAATACTGGACTGCCCGCCCAGCCTGAGTCTGCTTAATCAAAACGCCCTTGTCTACGCTAAAACCGCTTATATACCTGTGAGCATGGATTACCTCGCAGTGGTGGGAGTAAAGAATATTTTAAAAAATATTAAACGGATCAACGATTTGCTCGAGCACGACGTTGAGGTAGGCCTCGTAATCCCGACGTTCTTCGACATAAGGACGAACCAGAGCAAGGAGATACTTGAGACTTTGAAAAAACACTTTGACAGCAAGGTTACCGAACCGATCCGGACTAACGTAAGGCTTTCCGAATCGGCCAGTTACAACCAATCTATCTTTGATTTCGCTCCCAATTCTCACGGGGCCGAGGACTACGAAAAGTTAGTAGAGAGGGTGATAGAAGATGAATAAAAGAAAAAAATCAGTGGGGCAGGATCCCCTGGACGGAGTTATGGAGGACTTTTATAAATCGGATTCCGGGGAAAATGAAGAGGAAGATGTTCAGAAGGACAACTCGGCGAAAGAATCGGGAGACCCTACCCCCAAACCGAGACGTAACCAGCCAGGGGACTACGATCTGGCAAAATTAATGGTAATTGGAGTCGGTGGAGGAGGAAATAACGCGATAGATAGAATGGCCGAAGCCGGCGTCGACGGGGTCAAGCTAATTTCGATAAATACGGACGCCCAGGTTCTGGAGGTAAATAAATCGGACAAGGCAATTCAAATCGGTAAAGAACTCACCGGCGGCCTGGGAGCAGGAGGCAACCCCGAAATTGGGAGAGAAGCAGCTCTGGAGAACCAGGAGACCATAGAAAAACTACTTCAGGACGTAGATATGCTGTTTATCACCTGCGGAATGGGCGGTGGCACCGGTACTGGAGCTACTCCGGTTATCGCCGACGTAGCCCAAAAAATGGAAATATTGACCACGGGGATAGTCACCAAGCCGTTCTCGTTCGAAGGTAAGGAACGGGCCGAAAAAGCCCAGCGGGGACTAAAGAACCTCACCGACAAAGTCGACACGATAATAACGATATCAAATGACCGCCTGCTCGAAGTCGCTCCCGGGAATATTTCCCTGATCAACGCTTTCGGCATGGTTGACGAAGTTCTCATGCAGGGCGTTAGAGGAATTTCCGAACTAATCACCGTACCCGGCATGATTAACCTGGATTTTGCCGATCTGAGAAATGCGATGAAGGGTGGAGGCCACGCCCTGATGGGAATAGGAGAAGCCGAGGGCGAAGGAAAGACGAAAAAGGCCGCAAAAAACGCCATTTCGTCGCCCCTGCTCGAAGGCTCCATAGAAGGAGCTCGAAACGTGATAATGAACGTTACGGGTAATACCGACCTCTCCCTGGAGGAGGTAACCGAAGCCGCACAGCTCGTCAAGGACGAGGCCGACGACGACGCAAATATAATATTCGGCACTACCATCAGGAACGACCTCAATTCCGTAAAGCTAACGGTTATCGCAACCGGCTACGACGGAAGGCAGACGGATAAGGACACGGACGATATAAGAAAAATTGCTTTCACGGACGGGGAAAACGGAAACACCAGGGACGAAAACGATCTCGACATCCCCACCTTCCTGCGAAGGAATCAAGGCTAGCGTAGTCTTTTAGGGGCCTGGAACTGCCGGTCGCCAATCGTGACTCTTTTCTTGGTGGCAGTCGGTCGGTTGACGGATTAACCTATACTCGGTGGAGTTCCTTCGCCAGCACCTATGCCTCTCTAGCTATCTTACACAATTTCTGTCCTATCGGTAAGACCTTTCGTTTTCGGGAGCCCCGAAGACTTATTCGTGCAGTTTCCATGGCATAAATCGGTCCAGAGTAAGTTAATCTAACAGTGACTCCCTAACCGGGGAGGGAATTTCCTGGTTAATATTGGGCGGTCAGACGAGGTATATTCGGGAGCTAATTTGCCGACAACCCCGGGGACGATCCGGGCGTTGTCGGCAAATGTAGACAAAATCATCCAGGTCTATCAGTAGAACAGGTCCTTCATCCTCAGCAGGTCGTCATCAATCGGTTTTGGAGAATTAGCTATGACCTTTTCCAGACTAACCGGATTGACTTCGCTGCCGTCGAACGCGGTCATGCGATCGAAGTCCCCTTCCAGACAGAGCTCAACTGCGGATATCCCGCATCTCGTGGCCAGCAGACGATCGAAAGCTGTCGGCTCGCCTCCACGCTGAAGATAAGCCAGAGTCGTAACTCTTATAGGCATATCCATAATGGCGTCCAGCTGGTCTTTGAGGTAATGACCGATGCCCCCGAGCTTGACGTGTCCAAACGAATCGGTGCCGGACTCCCTGGTAATCTGCTGATCGAGGCCAGCGGGGCTGGCTCCTTCGGAAATCACGACGATTGAAAAGTGCTTGCCGGCGGACTCCCTCTCCTTGATTCTCGATTTAACGTCTTTTACGTTGAACGGCTCTTCGGGGACCAGTATCGAATCGGCTCCTCCTGCCAGACCACCAAACAGGGCTATCCAGCCGGAATCTCTGCCCATGACTTCAAGGATCATTACCCGGTGGTGAGAATAGGCCGTCGTATGGAGCTGGTCAACGGCTTTCATAACCTGGGTTAGGGCCGAACTGAACCCTATCGAGTATTCTGTTTCCGCAAGATCGTTATCTATAGTCTGGGGTATTCCAACTGCGTTGACCCCGTGATCCCTGAGCTTGTGAGCCACACCCAGAGTGTCGTCTCCCCCGATGGCAATAATAGCATCGAGATCGTTTTTCTCGTAATTTTCAACTGCTTTTTCCGGGCCGTCCGGGATGGAAAACGGATTCGTTCTGGAGCTACCGAGCAACGTTCCACCAATCGGCAGTATCCCCGATACGTCATTCCTGGTCAATACCTTGCTGTCGTCTTCCAGTAATCCGGCCCATCCGTTCTTGAACCCCGTGACTTCCATATCTTCGCTTTTTGCCTTTCGAACTACAGCCCTGATCGCCGCGTTGATACCGGGGGAGTCTCCTCCACCTGTTATAAGACCGATCTTATCCATATTTATCACCCTGTTGTATTTTAATTTGACTTATAAAGACTCTTATTTACCGAGCCAGCCTGCTCGAACAAATTTTCAGCGGTTTTCTGTATACTATCCCGTATTGCTCTCGACACTACACGGGGATCAAAATCGGACTTGACCGGACTCCAATCCGTATCGGAAAAGAAGCCTTCTCGGTCGTCCTCGACACCTTCGGGAGGCAGTATAGAGTCCTTATGTTCCATGTAAAAATCCAGAGCGGCCCTGGCGTATTCGTATTGATACCTGGTGTCCTTGTTCAACTTGCAGACTCCGTAATCGAGTACCTGAACCAGTTGTTCCTTAACCAGCCCGGACGAACCGTGCAGAACCAGAGGAATGTCATACCCTGCCTCGGAAAGAGTGCTATTTATCTCTTCGACCAGATCCACCTTGAGCTCAATGTCCTTGCCCTTACTGACTCCGTGCTGAGTTCCAACAGATACCGCCAGCAGGTCTATTCCCGTTCGTTTGACGTATTCGACGGCTTCCTGGGGGTCCGTGTAAAATGCCTCCGCCGAAGCCGTTTCCTCGTCCTCAACTCCTTTTATCTTCCCGAGCTCTCCCTCGATGAGAACACCGCTTCCTTCTGCGTAATCCACCACTTCCTTCGTAATCCGCACGTTTTCGTCGAACGACTCTTTCGAGGCGTCGATCATGATGGACGAAGCCAGCTCTTCGTCTATTGCAGTCTTGATCAATTCCATATTTGACTTCTTCAGGTGATCCATATTGAGGAATACTCCGAAATCGTACTGGCTCGCCAGTTCGTCGATGTAGTTCGACATCGCCCTCAGGCCACTTACGGGATCGCCGTCTCCGGCAAATTTCGAAGCGCTGTTGCTCAACTGAAGCAGGAGATCACTATTTTTTTCCTCTGCCGCTCTCAGTAGCCCTATTAGAATATTTGGCTCGGCAATATTTGACGCAATGAACCCGTACCCCGATTCCTTAGCCTTTCCATACGCTTTATCCAGCTCAGATCCAGTTAAAAAAGGCACACTTACCCCCTTAATAGATTATGGTTCAGTTAATTCGAAAACACTTTCCAAATAAAAACGAGACATGCAAAACCTTGTTCTGGCACTACAGGTCAGAGTCTCTCGATTTGACAGCCAGATCCAGTACTCAGCCGACGTAGTTTGACCATCGGTACGTAATTCTCCGAACGGTCAAACTATCTCAACCATGTACCGGATAATAAGCTTCTCGATTGGTTAACAATATTCCGATGTATTGCCGGATTTTCCAGAAACATTCAGATAATTTTACTAATAAATGGTCCCGTTGCAAAGGCTGGTTGAATTTGAAGGATATGAAGTTGATAAAGGAGGAACTATTCCGTAACGTAATATAGGAAATAGTGATTTAGGGGGTTAAGGAAAAGTTTAGGGTTTCTGGTTCGAATTATTGGTTGCAATATGATCCAATTAATGGTTGATAACTGATGGTAGAAGCTTTTGTAGGTCTGGGTTCCAACCTAGGAAACAGAAAAAAGAATATTGATAACTCTCTTCGTCTTCTTAGCGGAAGGCAAGATATCGAGTTAATAGAGCGAGCCTCTTATTACGAAACTGAGCCAGTTGGGCCCACCCAACCCTGGTTTATCAATACCGCAATCAAGATAGAAACCAACTCTCCTCCAGAAGAAATCCTTACGGCATGCAAGGAGATAGAAAAGAGGATCGGCCGAGTTGACTCCCTCAAATGGGGTCCAAGGCTGGTGGATCTGGATTTACTGCTCGTAGATGGATACGTTCTGGATAACCGGGATCTAAAATTACCCCATCCCCAGATGGAAGAGCGAAGGTTCGTACTCCTTCCCCTGCTGGAACTGGAGCCGAACCTGGTTCACCCGAAGCTTGAAACCCCCCTAAAAAAACTATTACCCAAACTGGAAGAAGACAAAAAGGTGATAAAGCTACAATGAAACAAATTCTAATTTCCTCCGATAGCAATAATTACGGTGAAAAACGTGTTGCAATAACTGAAAACGGTAAACTCGTAGAAATATTCTACGAAGACTTTCAGCAGGACAGGCTGGTTAGCAATATTTACAAAGGAAGAGTGGAAGACGTGCTTTCAGGGCTGGGATCCGCGTTCGTAGACGTGGGGGAGGAACAGAGCCTTTTCCTCTCACGAAGCGAAATCAACCAGGCCATTCTCAGAAGCAGAGGGTTCGACCCGAACGAGTATCCACCCAGGATAAATAAAATAATTCACGAGGGGGAATCCCTGATCGTTCAGGTAAAACGAGGGGGAATTGGAACCAAAAACCCCCAGGGAACAACCAAGATAAGCCTGCCCGGGCGATACTGGGTCTTTCTCCCCAAGGATAGCCGTCTGGGAATTTCGCGAAGAATCACTGATGACAAAGAAACCCAGAGGTTAAAGGACATAGCAAGAAACCTCAAAGAGGAAAACGAGGGACTCATCGCCCGAACTGCATCAAAAAACGCGTCCAAAGAGGACCTAAAACGGGACTTTAATTTCCTCCTGGGGACCTGGAAGGGTATCGAGGAAGAAGCCACCAAAGTAAAGCCACCACACCTGCTTCACTCTCACGCCGGAATAGTCAGAAAGATAATCAGGGACAGGCTGCTGGAAGACATGGACAAGGTATTGACGGACTCCGAAGAGGTATACGAAGATATAATTGATTACATCCATTACCTGAGAATGGACGAGTTCAAGGATTCAATAGAACTCTACAAGGACGAAGATAAGTCGTTATTCTCCAAGTACGGAGTGGAAGAGCAGCTTAAGGGATGCCTCAAGCGTGAAGTTAGTCTGGAATCGGGAGGGTACCTCGCAATAGACGAAACCGAGGCTCTGACAGCAATAGACGTCAATACCGGTGGAAACGTAAACCACAAGAACCAGGCTCAGGCCATTTTGAACACCAACCTGGCCGCGGCAAGGGAAATTCCTATACAGTTAAGACTGAGAAAGATAAGCGGGATCATAATTGTCGACTTCGTGGATATGTACGACAACGAGGATCAGCAGAAGGTAATAAACGAACTGAAAGATAGCCTGCGAGAAGATAGGGTCCCCGCTGATTTCATAGACATGACTCCCCTCGGTCTCGTGGAAATAACGAGAAAACGAGAGGGAGAGAGCCTTGCCGACCTCATGGAGGAATACGAAAACGAAGTTTAGGTTTTTGTCGGTAAGTCCTATTAGAAATTAGTTTTCGAGTTTTGAGAGTTGGTATTCAGCCCCGGGGTACTGAAGTCCCGGGGCTGACTGCTTTTAGTCTAATCGTCAAAAGCCAGGGTTATTTCCGCCTCAGCGACCAGGTCCTCGTCCACGTAGCCTTTTACCCCGACTTTACACATTTTACTTCTGGCTCTCTTCATTTCCGCTTTCAGCACGAGCTGGTCCCCCGGCGTTACCTTCCCTCTGAACTTTGCCCCGTCAACTCCGACCAGGTAGCCGATACCCTCGCCGCCCAGAACTTCTCGAGCCAGAAGGCCTGATACCTGAGCCATTCCTTCAACTATCATCGTGCCCGGCATAACCGACGGACCGGGCTCGGGGAAGTGGCCCTGGAAGAACGGTTCGTTGATCGTTACGTTCTTCAGTGCCACGAGTTTATCCCCTTCCCTTTCGGTCACTCTGTCGACCAAAAGGTAAGGATATCTAAGTTCTATCTTGTCCTTGATTTCTTCGATATTCATTTTCGCCATCAAGTTATGTTATCCGCTAATTTCTGACCGAAGGACTTCTTTAGTGGCCTCCGTTAAGTCGTCTACCTTTGCACTGTCCCTGTACAGAACCACGTTTTCCTGTCGAAAGACCAGGTCGTATCCCTGTTTGTCCGCTTCCACGTTGGTGATTTGGAAGATCTTCGACTCGATTAACCGGGTCAACAGGTTGTCCAGCTGCTGATATTGAGAGTTTATCTGTTGCAAGGTCTGAGCAACTTCTTCGGGTGCTGCAGAATTGTTCCGCATGTTCTCCAGGACGTTGTTCAATTCGTTCATGATGGGATCCACCTGGCTCTTCAGCTGACTCAGCCGATCCGAAATCGATTCGAATCCTTTTGCGTTCATCATTTTCTCGACCATCGCAAGGTCTATCGCCA
>JGI1689J12820_1000032_pt1 | contig 35387 bp, 28 predicted proteins | sample PRCRCaboRojoPR_6_FD_12820 | JGI IMG/M metagenome (IMG submission 12820)
CAAAACCCCCGCAGCCAAACGGGCTGCTTCATGCATGAATTCATATAGGGACAAAAACACCCACAACGTATCCATGAAACCGGATGGAACAAGGGAGAGGATAAATATGACCAGGATCGGAATCGTCATCTGTGATCGATACCGGCGCTGCGCAGGAGGAAAATGTCTGCGGGCGATGAGGAACTGCGAGGGAGCGTTCTCCATCTACCAACCCGGGGAGGCGCAGCTGGTCGGATACACCACGTGCGATGGGTGCCCGGGCGGCAATATAGAATATGCCTGCGACGAGATGGTTGGCAACGGGGCGGAGGTGATTCATCTGGCGACAGGGTTAGTGGTCGGGTATCCACCCTGCCCGTATCTGGAAACCTTTGTGGACTTGATCCGGGCCAAATACGACTTAAAGGTGGTGGTCGGCACCCATCCTATCCCAGAAAAATATAAGGAGATGCATGAAAAACTGGGCACATGGCAGGACCCTTCCTGGGAAACGATCCTCAAACCCACCCTCGCTGATCAGGAGACAAGGGTGGCTTACAATGGATGAGCCGCCCCAACACACGAGTCGTTCGGGAAAAGGGTCCAACAGGGATCTAAAGGTGGAAACATGAAAAGCGTTCCAGAAATAATAACCTTAGAGGCTTTGACCATCACCATCCTTTATGACAACAAACCCTTCAATGAGCGATTGAAGACAAAGTGGGGCTTTTCTGCTTTGATCGAAAATGAAGGGCAAAGCCTGCTCTTTGACACGGGCGGAGACAGCCGCACCTTGCTGAACAATATGCGCGCCCTGGGGATCGATCCGGGGAGCATCCAGGCCCTCCTTCTCTCCCATCCCCATGANGATCACACGGGTGGGGTAGAGGGCGTGCTGCAGGAGAACGATTCCCTCCCCGTTTACCTGCTCCCCTCCTTTCCAACGGCTTTCAAGCGNAACCTGAGCGACCGAACGGAAGTCAGGGAAGCAAAAGCTGGCCAGGAAATCGCCCGGGGGATGTATACGACCGGAGAGATGGGAGAAGAAATCCCGGAACAGGCCCTGGTCCTCCATACCCCGCAGGGGTTAGTCCTGATCACCGGCTGCGCCCATCCCGGGATCGTCAATGTGATCCGAAAAGCCTCCAACCTTTTTGAAGAAATGGTGATCGCAGCTTTAGGCGGGTTCCATTTGAAGAGCAAAGGAGAGCCCGAGATNAAAGCCATCCTCTCTGAATTCCGCCAGCTNGGTGTGAGATACGCCGCACCCAGCCACTGCACGGGAAAACGTGCCATCGCCCTATTCAAAAAAGAATACANAGAAAATTTTATCCGCAGTGGAGCAGGGAAGATCATCCAGATTGATGATGGCCTCCGCGCTGTCGATCCCAGCTANTAAGAGATCACAAAGGAGCATAAATGAAACACATTTCAGCGCAAGTGATCATGGACCCCCTGATAGAAAAAGCAGCCCCACCGGGGTTTGATGAAGCCTTGGAAATCTTTCACCAGCACGGGCTAGATGTCCAATCCAGCACCCAGGGAATACGGGTTGCCGGCGAGGGTGAAAACATCTTCGCAGCTGTAAAAGAGGTTTTCCAAAGCACGCCCAGGGAACCGGGCAGCCTGATCACTGCCACGATCTTATCTCGACCCCCAGGAGCAGGAACCGGCAGCGGGGAAGGGTCTCAGCCGAGCGGGACCGTGGCCTTTCACCCCATCGGGCTCGTGGAAAACCGCTTTGATGCTTCCAGCAGCAGAGAGGAGATGCGCAGCGGAGAATCCCGGATCACGCTCCATCCTGCCTTAACTGGGGGGCTGGAAGGATTGTCAACAGGAGAACAGGTCCTGGTCTTGTTCTACTTTGACCGCATTGAGAGCTTTGATTTACACCAACATCCCCGGGGGGATCGAGACAGAAAGAAACGCGGCGTATTCACCCTGCGCAGCCCCCGCAGGCCCAACCCCATCGGTGCCACGGTGGTGGATGTGGTATCCATCACAGACAATGTTCTCACCGTGCGCGGCCTGGATGCTTTCGACGGCACTCCAGTTTTGGACATTAAACCGGCCTGACTTAGCTGGCTGGCCGATCTACCTGCAGCCTGTATTACCTTTTCCATCGTGGGCATCAACCTTTTGGGTGATGGGCTCCGCGACGCCCTTAGCCCACCACGTTAAACAAAGAAAACGCGCTGTTTATTAAAAAACAGCGCGCACCGCATAGGTGCCCCCACGGGGACTCGAACCCCGGTCTTAGCCTTGAGAGGGCTATGTCCTGGGCCGCTAGACGATGGGGGCATGGCGGCGATAATTCTATCATGCAGGCCTGGGTTCGTCAATGAAGGCCCTGTTTAGAACCTTGCCAGAGACCTTGAGCAGGAGCCGCTCAAGCTCCCATTAAACGGCCCGCCAGGGCCGTGATCAAGCGCCGCGGCCCGCGCTGAGCGGACCAGGCAAAGACTTTGTTAAGAAAACCGGGCACCACGCTGGGCTTCTCCCGCAGCATGGACCTTACCCCGATCTCCGCCACACGCTCACTCTCCATTATCAGCAGCCGGATATAAAGGTTTCCCTGGCGGTCCTGCCCGGCCACATCATGAAACTCCGTACGCGTTGGACCCGGAGAAATCACGGTGCAGCTGACCGGGGAATTCCGTAACTCGTAACTCAGGGCTTCTCCAAAACTCCGCACCAGACTTTTGGTTGCCCCATATAAGGCATATTCCGGTGTGGGTTGGAAGGCCCCGTTGGATGCGACCAACATGATATATCCAAATCCACGCTCTTCCATCCCATCCAGGACCAGCCGGGTCAACCCCACAAGGGTTTGCACATTCAATTTGATCATCTTCCGGTAGCGTTCCCAATCGCCTTCCTCGAAAGGGCCGTGCATCCCGAAACCAGCGTTGTTTATTAAGACATCCACCTGGAGCCCTTCCTGATCTACCTCATCTACAAGCTCCCGTGGTGCTTCGTCCCGGGCCAAATCCATGGCAATCACCCTGGCCTTCACACCATACTCACCCTCGATTTCCTCCCGGACCTCCGCCAGACGCTCCTCGCGGCGGGCTACCAGGATCAGGTTGCACCCCCGAGCAGCCAGACGGCGGGCAAAGTCGACACCCAGCCCGGAAGAGGCTCCTGTGACCAGAGCCCATTTTCCCGCTAACTTTCCCGTACTCATCCTCTCTCCTTCTCTAGATACGAACAAAGCATATTGTATTGCATTCCACCCCAAGCCGTGCTAAAAATATCACAGTACTTCTTCAAAATAAAAGTAACAGACGTAAGAATATATTGATCCCTTCCAATGGAGGTGACATGCGCTACCAGGTGACAGCCAAACAAGAAAATTCTAACATGTGTTTCGTCTGCGGCTTCGAGAACCCCTTTGGGCTCCATGCCTCTTTTTACGAATTAGACAACGGTGAGCTCATGGGAATTTTTAAACCCGGCGAAGAGCACCAGGGGTACCCCGGCCGCCTGCACGGAGGGATTGCCTCCACCATCCTGGATGAAACGATCGGAAGAGCGATCATGATCGAACACGACCGGATCTGGGGGGTGACCCTGGAGATCCATGTCCGCTATCGAAAGCCCGTCCCCATCGGGAAGGAAATCCATGTTATGGGGCGCATAGAAAAGGACACCCACCGCGGTTTCCAGGGCAGCGGTGAGATCCTTCTCAAGGATGGAAGGGTTGCTGTGGAGGCTCAAGGAAAATATCTCAAAATGCCTTTCGATCAAATCACAGAAGCGGAAGCAGAAGGTTTAGACTGGAAAGTTACTTCTTCTGACCACGACCCAGAGGTGATCGAAATCGGATAAAGGCTGGTTTTGAAGTGAGGGAACACCTTTTTTCGGGTTTGGGCCATAACAGATACGCTGCCAGCCGACAGCGTATTTACACATCCATCACAGATAGAGAAGCTACTCCCTGCCCAACTCCTCCATTTCCTCTTCATCAAGCAGCTGCTTCAGTTTCGCCATCCGGGGGTCGATATCCTCCTGGCGGTGGCCGCAGTCCTCATGGTTGAGATTTGCGCCGCATACCGAACAGAGACCTTTACATCCCTCCGAGCAAAGATGTTTGATGGGGATATCCAGCAAAGCGTACTCCCGGATTAAGGGCTCAAGATCAATGTAGCCATCGGGCGGGAGCTGCTGTTCCTTGTGATCATCCTCTTCATCTTGCGAGGGTGAAAAGGAAAAGATCTCGGTGAAATGGATATCCAGCGTCTGCTGATACGGTTCCAAACAACGTGTGCATTCTAACTCCGTCTTCGCGGAAAGTTGTCCCTCCGCTGCCACACCATCATCCGTCACTGAGATGGTGATCTCCCCTTCCAGATCATGGAGATCAAGATCGGGCTCAAAGTGCAGGGAAGGGAAATGGAGATCAAAGGTGCGGTAGGTCCCTGGAGATTGTCTTGCTATATGGCTGACGTCCAGCCGGAGAGGGTTGTTCTTTTTTAATGTCATCGTTTTTGGGAAATAGCTGCTCTTATTTCAAATATTGTAACACGGAGGGGTAAGAGTCAGAGGTAGAAGGGAAACTATTATAGAGTTCTAATAATGAGCCCTTTAGGACTGCATATGAAGGTAAGAGATCTTTCCCAGCCCGGTCATACTCCACAAAAAAAGGGCAAGACTTGACAAATGTCCTTTCCCCATATAGACTAAAGGAAATCATTTGATAAACCATTGGGAGAGCTTGTTAAAGATGAACGCAACCCTCGTCTTGATGTGGATGTCCTCAATGCTGGCTATGGCCATGATGCCCATGGGCATGATGCGCCACGCCATCCAACGGACATCTCCCAGGTTCAAGAAGAGAGGGTAACTCCCCCCTAATTCGCATAACCTGGCTGTCCGAATTGGACAGCTTTTTTTATTTTTTGGAATCATCCTGGTAGGCCCCAGAGGAGGAGAAGATGACTGAAAATATACTTGTCGCGGTCGCTTGGCCTTACGCCAGCGCAGACATCCATGTAGGCAATGTCACGGGCTCTTATCTCCCCGCCGACATCTACGCTCGGTTTCACCGGTTGGCTGGAAACAGGGTTCTGATGGTCTCCGGGTCGGATTCCCACGGCACGCCCATCACCGTCCGCGCGGATGAGGAGGGAAAAGCCCCGGAAGAAGTTTACAAAGAATACCACGAAAAATTCTTGGACCTATTTCAACGATTAGGTTTGAGCTACGACCTTTTCACAAGCACGCACACCGAGAACCATTTCCAGGTGGCGCAAACCATGTTCACTGCCCTGCGGGAGAACGGCCATCTGTACCGGGAAACCCAGGAGCAGTGGTACTCTCCGGAACAGGACCGGTTCCTGCCCGACCGATATGTGGAAGGAACCTGTTATATCTGCGGATACGAGAACGCCCGGGGAGACCAGTGCGATGAGTGCGGAAATTTACTGGAAGCCAACGGACTGATCGATCCCCGTTCCAAGATGGATGGTTCCACACCCGTGCTCCGGGAAACGGAACACTTTTACCTCGACCTGGGGGGGCTGCAGTCCGAGATCGTTGACTTTTTAAAGGAGCGAGAAGATTATTGGCGCCCCAATGTCGTCCGTCAATCGCTGGGGCAGATCCTCACCGAAGGCCTCCACGGGCGCCCGATCACCCGGGACCTGAAATGGGGCATCCCGGTCCCCGTGGATGGATGGGAGGACAAACGGCTGTATGTCTGGTTTGAGGCCGTGATCGGTTACCTATCCGCTTCCATTGAATGGGCAAAACTATACGGCGGGGACCCGGACGCCTGGCATGATTGGTGGTATGCAGAGGACAGCCGCACGTATTACTTCATCGGCAAGGATAACATTCCCTTCCACGCCGTGATCTGGCCGGCGGAATTGGCCGGCGCGGGGGAGACGTTCGGAGAATTGTTCGACGGGACAAAGGGTCAAACGCTGACCCTCCCTTATGACGTTCCCGCCAACGAGTTTTTGAACATGGAAGGAAAGAAGATTTCCGGGAGCCGGGGATGGGTGATCGACACCCTGGATTTCCTGTCCCGTTACGATCCGGATCCCCTGCGTTATTATCTGACCGCGATTATGCCTGAGACCAGGGACAGCGACTGGAACTGGCATGAGTTCATTGCCCGCAACAACAATGAATTGGTCGCCACCTGGGGTAACCTCGTCAATCGCGTGCTCTCCTTTGCCCACAAGTACTGGGAAGGGGTCGTGCCTGAGCCTGGAGAGCTGCGGCCGGCCGATCAAGAGATCCTGGAAAAAATCGATAAGGGGTTCGATGATGTCGGCCAAGCCTATGACCGGGTCAAACTGCGCCTTGCCCTCAACACAGCCATGAGTCTGGCGGCAGATGTCAACAAATATCTCGATGACCAGGCTCCCTGGTTTGAGATCAAAGAGGACAAAATCGGAGCGGGCACAACCATCTACACCGCGCTGCAGGCCATCGATTCCGTGAAGACCCTCCTGGCGCCGGTGCTGCCCTTCAGCAGCGAAAAGCTGCACAAGATGCTGGGATACGACCATCCTCTCTTTGGGGGACAAGAAGTGGAAAAGGTTTCAGACGAGCTCAGCGAGCACAAGGTGCTCCGTTACCTTGCAGAAAACGGGAGTGGGACCTGGGAGCCCAGCCAACTGCCGGCAGGGAGAAACATCCAATCCCCAGGGCCCCTCTTTGAGAAACTGGAAGACAGCCTGGCTGAAGAAGAGCTCGAACGACTGTCAAATTCATGAGCCTGGAGACCCGGTAAAAAAAAGACCTCCGAGGCATTCAGGGGACGTTTTCCCCACCTCGGAGGTTATTGTGTTTAATCTCAAAGCGCGCTCATTCAACAGGGTTCTGCACACGACCCAGGAACAGCACAGCACCCGTCTCGTTATCCCGGATCAGGAAAAGGAAAGGGCGATCCACCGTGATTTTCACAGGGGAAGCTGGCATCGCGGATTCCGTCATCACCACCGCCGTGGCGGCAGCGGCTTCGGTGCCCTCCTCATCCACGCTGACGAAGGCTTTGTGAAAGACATCAGAGATGAACAGGTCTTTGGAACCCGTCATGCCGGAGAAATCCGCTTCAGGAGACATGGCCGCCGGCATGCCCATCTCGACCAGAACTTCCGCCAGGCTCAACTCGGTTTCAAACTCGAATTTGGGGAAGGTAAGATCCACAGCCTGGGATTCCATGCTCTGAATGATGCCGCTCAACGTTTCCACGTTCAAGCCGGTTTCAAACTCCTCAAAAGCTCCTTGATCCGGGACCAGGACCAACATGGAAACTTTGTTCCCCACATAAGGGAGCTCCACAGCTTGATACATGTCCCCATCCTGATACCGGAAACGCTGGGGAGAAGCATAACTCATCATGGAAACCGTGACGGTTTCCCCATCCAGGGTGAAAAACTCGCCGTCCTCCGTGCGTTCTTCCGGGAACTTTTCCAGCCAGGAGGCATTAAAGTAAATGGCATTGGTGAGCACCAGCCTGGTCGCAGCGCCCACCCCACCTTTGGGGATCAGGTCCTCAATTTTCCCCTCGGTCTTCTCATAGACCCACTGGTTGATCGTCTGGCGCGCCTCTTCCGCCTTCTCCAGGAAGTTCACCAGGCGCATTCCCCCGCCGTAATATCTGGCGATCGTGTCCAGGAAGGCCTCTTCAAAGTGATAATCCTTCTGACCCCATAGCGCGTTGGCGATGTTCAATTGGAACGGGTCGCCGCCGTCTTCGGGAAGTTCTTCCTCCCCCCTGCTGGACAGGATTTGCTCCAGGGCGTTAAAAGCGGCGTGCAGCTTTTCAGGCGGTAATTCGAAATGGAGGGTGTCCGCCATCTGTTCAGCTGTTTCCCCACGCGCTCCCGCGTAAGTCATCCCTAAGGCAACTGAAATGCTGTAAGGCGAATAAAAAAGGTTCTTTTCCTTCTCTTCCACCTGATGGTACAAATCCAGCGCAAAAGCCAGGTTTCCGTCGCTCAGCACAGCGAGATCTTCACCGGGCACATCATCCACAGAAGCCCGCTCCTGTTCAGAAATCACCTCTTCCACGTCCCCGGGCCCTTGAGACTTCGGGGTGGATATCCCGCACCCAACCAGGGGGAAGATCATGCTCAAGACAAGCAGCACTCCCAGACCATTCATCACAATACGTTTTTTCATGATATATCTCTCCTTCTCAAGTTTCTGATTCATGCTTTCTATATATATGACGACAGAAAGGGATCATTTGTTCCCCGGGAAAAGGTCCTTGGTTTGCATGTCTCTCATCGCTGAAAGGTGTATCCAGGTGACCCCAAGGTGCAGGTCATTAACGGCGAAACTGGACAACCGTCACCCCGTCACCCCCTTCATTCAGATCCCCCGCCTGATATGAGTCCACATGAGGATGGCCCTTCAATTCCTGACGCACCGCGGACCGCAAACGTCCGGTGCCCTTTCCATGGATGATGCGCACATAAGGCAGGCCGGACAGATACGCTTTATCCAGGTAATATTCCAGGTTCCTCAAGGCTTCGTCCGCGCGCTGGCCCCGGAGATCAATTTCTGTGCCCGGAGAAGCCACATCCTTCGGTTTCCTGACCGTAGAGCGGGGACCCTTTTCTTCCGGGATCCCTTCCCCGGTGGGTTCCAAATCCTCCATCTCCGCCCGAACGCGCATGTTCCCCACCTGGACTTCAGCATTACCCCCATTTATGGATTCCACAATACCTCTCTGGTCCAAGGTGCGGATATAGACCCGGCTGCCCTCCAGAATCGGACCTTGCTTCTGGCGGTGAGGGATGTCTGGTCGACGCCGGGGCACAGGTTGGGATAATTCCTCATCCACTTCCTCGATTTTATCCTCCACCTCTTCCAGTTTCTGGGAGGGTTCCTCATCCCGCTCCAGCATCTCTTTGATGTTCTGCACCTGACCGCGGAGTTCTTCCACTTCTTCCCGCGCATTCCTGCGGGCTTCCTCTATGGCCTGGCTGCGCTCGTCCTCAATATTTTCCAACCGGTCCGCGAGTTCAGCCCGGATCTCTTTGGCTTCCTGTTCCGCTTTTTCCGCTGACTGCCTGGCCTCCTCAGCCATACGGCGCTGGTGGCGGATTTCGTCCAGCAAATCGTCCGCTTTGACGTCCGCTGGATTGAGTTTTTCCCTCGCTTCTGTAACGATCTCTTCGGGGAGGCCCAGCCGGCTGGCGATGGCCAGGGCGTTGGAACGACCCGGCAGGCCAACCGTGAGATGGTAGGTCGGTTCCAGGGTTTCCAGGTCAAATTCCACAGCTGCATTGACCACCCCCGGGGTGGTGTGGGCATAGGCCTTTAAATCCGGATGATGGGTCGTGACCAGGGTGGTGATCCCCCGATCCAAAATGTGCGTCATCAGGGCCCGGGCCAGCGCCGCTCCCTCCTGGGGGTCCGTACCTGCACCCAACTCATCCAGGATGACCAGAGAGTGTGGATTCGCCTGCCCCAGAATGTCAATGATATTCGTGATGTGGGAAGAGAACGTGGACAGGGATTGTTCGATGGATTGTTCATCCCCAATATCAGCAAAAACATCTTCAAACAGGCTCAACTCAGAACCGGACGCTGCCGGGATGTGCAGTCCCGACTGGGCCATACATGCCAAGAGTCCCACCGTCTTCAGCGTGACGGTTTTCCCACCCGTGTTCGGCCCGGTGATGATCAAGGCATATGTCTGATCGTCGAGAGAGATATCAATGGGTACCACATCGTCCTCAGGGAGAAGAGGATGCCGGGCCCCGTACAAACGCAGCACCACGCCGGGATGGACGCCCTCCGCCTTTTCCGGGAAGAGATGGATCTGCGGCCGGTGGGCATCCAGCGCCTGGGCGTACCGCCCGCGGGCCAGAGCCAGATCAAAATCAGCCAGGGTCCCAACCATGGCCTTCAACGTCGAACTCTGCTCTCCCACCTGTTTGGAAAGCGCTGACAGGATCCGGCGCTCTTCATTCCGTTCGTCCAGTTTCAACTGCCTGTGGCGGTTGTTCCCTTCCACCAAACGTTCGGGTTCAAGATATAACGTAGCGCCACTGGCTGATTTATCATGCACGATCCCCCGCACTTTCCCCTTGGCGTCCGCCCGGATGGGGAGCACATACCGGCCTTCCCGTTGAGTGTAAATGGGCTCCTGTAAATATTTTGAGATCCGGGAGCTGTTGACCATACTGCTCATCCGATCCCGCAAACGATCGTGCTGGACCCTCAACTCGCGGCGGATGCGCGCCAGGTCCTCTGATGCTGAATCCAAAATCTCCCCCTCATCCGAGATGGCTCTGGAGATGGCATCCACCAACCCCAGCGAAGCAGGCAATTGGGAGGACATCCCGCCCAGGTGAGGATATGTATCCCCGGTGTCATCCATGAACCTGCCCAAATCCCGGGCTGCAATCAACGTGTATTTCACCCGCGTCAGATGGCCCGGCTCCAGGAGAATGCCCCGCAGGGCATCCTCGACAATGGGCCGAAGATCTCTGGCACCCCCGATACCGACGCCGGGGTGGAGCGAAAGTAAGCGCACCGCCTCTTCCGTCTCCGACTGCAGGCGGTCTATTTCTTCCTGGTCCGTGGAGGGGTGTAACTCCAGCGCCCTCTCCCGGGCGACGCTGAAATGGCAGTGATCAGCGAGCTGGTCGAGGATTTTTTGATACTCCAGTGTTTCCAACGCTTTACGATTCATCGATGACAGTGTACCACAAGGGGGGTGATTGGAAAGATGTTAAAAAGTTGACGGTGAAAATCACTGAACCGTATTAGCGTTCCCTCATTTTTTCGTCCTCCTGAGTGATAGTTTGGAGAATCGGCCTCCCTCATTCATCTGGGCCGATGATCTCCGGCAAGCGTTGAATGGTCCTGAAGTTCCTTTGGACCCCGGGTGACAAATATCGCTGGCTGGAAAACCTATTCTTGGCTATAATCCTTCCAATGCCTTGTTTTGTTATCCAAACTTAATGGTAGGTATTTATGGCTCGCCCTTTATGGTTCGTCAACATCTTGAAATGGCTCTACCCCAGCCGGCGCATATTCGCGAAAATGACCCGATTGCCAGTGATTGGACAGGTGGTCGATTACCTTTTCTTCCGAAAAGATGAGATCATTTATCTACCCAAAGACAACACGGTAGCGGTCCAAGAAAACCTGGAAGACCCAACCAGTATGGTGCTGCCTTCACAGGTCGTGGACCATTTCATCCAACAAGCCACGCACCACTGGATTATGGACTTCTGCATCTGCCGGGAAGGGGAAGGGTGCCGCGATTACCCCCATGATCTGGGATGTATTTTTCTGGGGGAAAGTGTGACCAAAATTAACTCCGACCTGGGGAGAAGGGTGACCAAAGAAGAAGCGCTCCAGCACGCCAGACGCTGCCGCGAAGCAGGTCTGGTGCATACCATCGGGCGGAACCGCCTGGACGCTGTATGGTTAGGAGCCTTCCCCAGCCGCAAATTGATGACCATCTGCAACTGCTGCCCCTGCTGCTGCCTTTGGGGACTCGTCCCCCATCTTTCACCTACCATCGGCGATAAGATCACCAAGATGCCCGGGGTTCAGGTTTCGGTCAACGAACGCTGCACAGGCTGTGGGGAATGCCTCAACGGCATATGTGCCATGGAGGCTGTGGAATGGAAAGACGGAAAAGCGGTCATCAATGGTGCCTGCCGGGGCTGTGGACGCTGCGTTGAAATTTGCCCCCAGGACGCGATCCACCTCACCATTCAGGGATCTCAGTCCCTTGAAAACACCGTCACCCGCATCTCCCCCTTGCTTGACCTGGGATGAGCGGTTTACATTCCCCTCCCCGCTGGAGTGATTACTTTACTTGATCTAAAGGGAAACCCGGACTTCCTCTCCTGCTGTCAGCGGCGTTTCAAAATATGGGTCACGATTGTGGCTCCACTGCCGCCGATATTCTGGGCCATGCCCACCTTTGCGCCATCAATTTGAGCTGGGCCCGCTTCACCGCGCAGCTGCTTGACGACCTCTACGATCTGGTACATGCCCGTCGCCCCCACGGGATGGCCGCGGGCTTTCAGCCCGCCCATCGTCGTGATTGGAATCCTCCCGCCCGGCCGGATCTCCCCCTCCTGTGCCAGCCGGGGACCCTGTCCCCGCTCCGCGAACCCACAGGCCTCTAAAGACAAAGCAGACATGATGGAAAAGGCATCGTGAATTTCAAAGAGGTCCACCTGCTCAGGTCCCACGCCCGCCTGCCGATACGCTTTCCGGGCAGATTTTTCAGCCGCTGCTAACCACAGGGGGTCATGGCGGTCATGAATGGCGACCGAATCCGTCGCCACCGCAGAGCCCTCAACGGTAATCAGCGATCGTTCCCCACCCTTTTTCAAGGCATCAGCGGGCACGAGCAAAGCCGCAGCTGCCCCATCTCCCATAGGGGAGGCATCCATTAAATTAATAGGATCGCAAATCATGCGCGCGTTCTTATACACTTCTTCTGTGATCGGTCGTTGAAATCGAGCAGAGGGATTGTTAGCGCCGTTGGCGTGGGCGTTGATAGAAAATGGCGCAAAATCCGCATGCTGCCAACCGTACTCGTACATATACCGGCGCATAATCAATGCGTTTAAGCCCACGAACGTCACCCCGTGGACCGTCTCCCAATTGGCGCTGGCAGCCGTGGCCAGGGCTGCGGTCGTCTCGCTGCTTGAGACATCGGTCATTTTTTCCAGGCCGACAGCGAGCACGCTGTCCATCAATCCCGAACCCACCGCCATTAATCCCGTCCTGAGAGCGAGAGCCCCCGAGCCGCAAGCGGCTTCCACCGTCATGGCTTCAATTCCCCGCATCCCAACCCAATCCGAGATCAAGGCGCCTAATTGAGTCTGCTTATCAACCTGACCCGCGAGCATGTTGCCCACATACAGGGCATCAACTTCCTCTCTTCCCGCATCATTCAAGGCCTGGAAAACAGCCTCACCAGCCAGGTCCACCAGGGTTTTTTCCCAGTGTTCATCCACTGGAACCTGACCTATCCCTAAAATCGCTACCTCACGCATATCATCCTTTCTCGTCCCTCTTACCTTAAAAAACTCTCAACCCACACTTCGTTGAATATGTTCCTTTTGCATTAACAATTATGTCCACATCCGCTATCAAAAGCTATCAGTTTCGGGAAGGGCATTTTCGCGGCAGACCGGACTGCCGTCAAACCATCATCGCTAACAAATTCGCGATCACAATCACCCCAATGAATACCCAAACCAGCCCCGCAGTCCCGCTGCCGGCCACAAAGTAGAGTCCAGCGCTGGGAAGGATCATGGCCAGGAAAACCATGATATGAACAGGGAATGACCGCTCCCGAAGCGTCCGGAAAAATTCGTTCATCGAAGGATAACTCCTATAACCGTCAGCGCGCTCACCAATGCGATCAACAAACCGATGTAGAGCAGCATTTTCCGCATCACTTCCCCCTCCCGTCCGGCCATACCCGCTGTGCTCGCTCCCACGATGACTTTGGTGGGCGCGATCACTGATCCCAGGGCAGCCCCCGTGGTTTGGGCTGCCAGGATGATCGGCACGGAGATCCCTAATATATCCGCAGTCCGCATCTGCAAGGCCGCAAAAACCAGATTCGAGTTCGTATTGCTCCCCGTCATGAAGGCGCCCAGGGCGCCCATCCAGGGCGAAAGCAAGGGGTACGCCTGACCGATGGTAGTGGAGACCCCACGGGCAAGGGTATCGGTCATCCCCGCGTGCTGCATGATCACGGCCATCAAAACCATAGAGGAGACCCCCACGCTGGACGTGATCACCCGCTGGACGGTTCCCCCCAGGATCCGCCTCAGAGCCCCCTCCTCATACCATCTCGCCCACCGGAAAATCAAATAGGAAAGCAGGGAAGAAGTAAACAAGATCATCCCCGCATGGCGGAGAATATATATCTGGTGGCCCGGGCCAGGGTCCACGCCAAAGCCCAGGGCGGTTTCCGTTCCAGGAAAATCCCAGCCAATCACGACCCCGCTAAATATTTCCTGGACCCGGGGGATAAACTGGACGCACAAGGTTAATATAATCAGGATTCCGTAACCGGAGAGGGCTAAAAGCAATCTACCCCAGGCGACCTCACCTTCTTGACCCTCCTGACCCCGGAATCTGCGGGCGAGGGGGAAGCCTACCATCAGCCCCACCATTCCCCCGATGAAACCCCCTATGTTCCACAAACCACCAGTAGCCGTCAGAAATTGACCGACGCCCATCGCAACTCCCATCACCACCACAGGGACAAATAGACGACGCAGAGCTTTCCAACCCCCGGCGGCATGGGCCACCATAAAACCCACGCCCAAACCTGCAACGCCTAAAAAGGACGCGGCAGGAGCAGCCAACGTATCCCAGGTCAAACCGGTCGCTGCCATCAAAGCGTTAAAAGAGGAACCTAATGAACCAAATGTCACCGACCAAGCATGACCCAGGGAGGGAATAACCACAGAGGTCAGAGCGGGAAATCCCAAGCCCCCCAAGATGGGAGCGATCACCGCGACAGGAACGCCAAACCCTCCCACCCCCTGCAAAAAGGACGCAAAAGCCCAGCCTATGACCAGGGCCTGCATGCCCCGGTCAGATGTTAAGTAAGGAAGCGCTTCACCGAGGATCTGAATGGCCCCAGCTTCATCCACAACACGGAAAAGTAAAAACGCGGTCCAGATGATGAGCAAGACATCCAGGATCAAAAACACCGCTTTGGCATGCGCGTAGGCCAGAACCTCCGTCCCAGCCCCAAAGAAAACGACGGCGATCAAAAGGGCGCTCAAGTATCCTGCCCCACCTGCCCGGGAAGCCCCCCACCGGAAACCAACCATCAAGAACAGAATGATGACAATAGGTAGGATAGCTAAAGCAAACATGGGGACAAGTTATCCTTTCCTGGACACTCTGTGGGCCCAGATGAGGAAAGAACCTAAAACCAACGCTGGGAAGATCATCAACCCCGCATCAGGGCCAAAAACCCCTCCCGTCCATAAGGCAGGGCCGTCCAGTTGTTGGATCAATAAGCCAGGCACTTGAAGGCCATTGACCCGGAATCCAAAGATGTTTCCCCCAAATACTTTCCAACCCAGGTGAAGTCCCAGCGGCAGCCACAACTGCCCCGAGGAAACCAGGGCATACCCATAAAAGAGCCCCAAGGCGAATAAGGCTGCCAAGGCTCTGATTGAAAGCCCGGTGCTGAATACATGGATGAGAGAGAATACCAGGGCTGATATCCCCATCGCCCAATAATCTCCCAAGCCATCCTGAATATTCTTCAGCCAGTAGCCCCGAAAGAGTATTTCTTCCTGCCAGGCTTTCGCTAAAAAGACGACAAGGAAAATGAACCAGAAGAGCGTGAATTGCTGGGGGACATCCACATTCCAGGCAAATCCCTGGAAATTCACCCAATCCAGGGCCCAAAAAACGAGAAACAAAAAACCCGCTATCAAGAATGAAATCCCCATACCCACGGCGAAATCAAGCCCCGCTTTGCCGTCAACGTGCAAACCAAGGCTTTTAAAAGAACGATCGTCGAGAATCACCCGGGCAGCGAATACCGTCCCCGTGATCCCCAAGAAGAGGATGAATCGGGAAATATAAAAATCATAAGAAAAAAGCGCAGGAAAATTGGAGTACAGGTAGTAGGGGAGGATAAACTGCATTCCCAATATGAAGGCTACCAAAACCAGGGACTGCAGGAACAAGCGCCAGCCTGTCCTCAGGCGCCTCTCTTCCGGGGGGAAAAAGAGGATATCTATAAAAGACCTATCTCTTTCGGTGCGCTCTTGCTCCGGTGTCTCTTCAATCTGCGGATCATGTTCAGCCATAACTGGGTTCCTTTTCTTTATCATTTTTTAGGACACTGTGCCTATTCTAACATGGATAAACTTTCAGCGAGGGGGATGATCAATCACAGCCGTGGAAATGGGAGAGCGTTTTCATCCCGGAAAAAGTGGAAAAAGGCCCACCCCACTCTGGAAATCAGATGTGGATTTCTTCCCCTGAAAACATGAAAGATGGTAGGTACGCGGAACTCACGTAAAGAGTAGAATTAACTTGGAGAATTATTCGCAAAACAAGGACCGGGAATATGGAACCTGTAATTTTAGATGACATCCCCTTCAACCCTTCATATGAGCAGCTCGCAGAGGAGATGCGCGTCAGAAAGGGCAGTCCCCATGCGCTCGACCTGCGACGGCTGCTGGAGGAAGCAAAGGAAATCGCGCGACCCAAAGCTTTATATAGAATGGCTCCCATCGAGGAAAAGGGTGAAGATCACGTGGTCATGAATGGGATCCGTTTCCACAGCCGGGTTTTGCGCGTGAATCTTGATCCAGTCCACCGCGCTTTTCCTTATATATCTACCTGCGGCCGGGAGCTAAATGAGTGGAAAACCTCACAAGAGGATACCATCTTAAACTACTACGCGGGGGCCATCAACGACATCGCGCTGCGCGCTGCCCGGGATTATTTACAGGACCATCTCAGAAAAACTTACCGATTAGAAAAATCCTCCTATATGAGTCCCGGATCTTTGAAAGATTGGCCTCTCACCGAACAAAGAGCGCTGTTCAAGCTGCTGGGAAATCCTGAGGAAACCATCGGCGTAAAACTCAGCCCCAGCCTGATGATGATCCCAAGTCAAACCGTATCCGGGATCCGCTTTTCTTCCGAAAAAGATTTCCAAAACTGCCAGCTCTGCCCCATGAAAAACTGTTCCCACCGCAAGGCAGCATACGACGAAGAACTCTACAAAAAACAATTTTCCTGACTGATCAGACCCCGGATGTCATAAACCACCTTGTTACCGGTCCCATCGTCTCTTCCCGAAAGCAAACCCTTGGAATGTAAACCGGTTGTAAGGTGACATCCGGGAGATTTCCCCTATAAACATGCTCAGAAGCCCCCCAAACGGGGATATCCCACCATGCTGAGCGCTCTGAAATTGGCCGCAGAGCTGCCATTTTTGCTATACTGGGGAGAAATTGGATAAAGAAGATGATCAGGAATGAACTTTCTGAATCAATGGCTAACTTTTTTCGTTTGCATGATCTGGAGATAAGCTAAGGGTGACAATCAGGGAAAACAAACATGCTGCCCCAATCATTCAAATATCAAGAAGCATTTTCTAGAAATATAGGCTTGATCACAGAAGAGGAACAACAGCGTTTACGCAGTGCGTCAGCCGCCATCCCCGGAATGGGGGGAATGGGAGGAGCTCATGCCCTCACCTTAGCCCGCCTTGGCATTGGCCGGCTGACCATGGCGGATTTTGATCAATATGAAGTCGTCAATTTCAACCGTCAGGTGGGAGCAACTGTGAACACGGTGGGGCAACGCAAACTGGATGTGATGGTGAAGCGGGTCAAAGAAATCAATCCAGATATCGAGTTAAGGACCTTTGATGAAGCAATCACCTCTCAGAATGCGGAGGCCTTCCTGGAGGACGCAGATATCCTCTTAGACGGCCTGGACTTTTTTTCTTTTGAAAACCGCCGCCATCTTTTCAACACCGCACGCAAGAAGGGGCTGCATGTCGTTTCCAGCGGCCCGATTGGTTTCAGTGCCATCCTGCAAATTTTCTCCCCGCACGGGATGAGCTTCGACCGCTACTTTGCCATCCAGGATGGGATGACCAAAGAGGAAAAGCTGCTTTCATTTCTGGTCGGGATCGCGCCGGGTTGCACTCATCTGAGTTATATCAATTCGGATAAAGTCAGCCTCGGTAATGAAGCAGGGCCCTCTTTAGGTCTGGCTGTCCAGATGGCAGCTGGTTTGGCCGCCGGGCAGGTGGTAAAAATTCTGCTTGATCGCGGCCCCGTCCCCTGCGTCCCGTATTACTTCCAGGTGGACGCCTACACCATGCAGTGCAAAAAAGGACGATTGCGGTGGGGCAACCGTAATCCCATACAACGCCTGAAACTATGGTACGTAAAACGGCTACTTCAATCCCAGCGTGAATCTTAATCACCACCCATACGCCCATCCGGAGGAAAACTCAATACTGACCTCGGTGTTCTAAATTGAATCCACCCATTCTGTCACCTCCAGAGGATCACGATGTTAGAAAGCATCAAAAAGTGGCTTCTGAAATTGTTTTAAGGAAATACCGCCTCCCCCGGGACATGGTCCGGGACGCTTTCCAGCGCTATCCCGATCGAGCAGCCCTTGTTTCAGGACGGGGCCGGCTCACTTTTGCGGATCTCGAGAAGCGGGTCTACTCTCTGGTCCAGGGCCTTGAAGCCCAGGGGATTAAGAAGGGGGACCGGGTCTTCACCCTCCTGCCTGACGGATGGGAACAGATTGAGGTCCGCCTGGCCTGCTTTGAATCCGGGTTTATCCTCACCCCTTTTCACAGCGCACACTCCAGGTCAGCCATCAGGGACGCAGCCCAATTGGCCAGACCTGCGGCCTTCATCGTTGAACCTGAGATCGGGCAGAAAGCGGCCCGGGATCTTGCCCAAATGCTCCCGGAGATGGCGGTCATATCCACCGGAGAGCAGGGCGAGTATGAAAGCATGCTGAAAACCCACAGACCCCTCCCCTCCAATCACACCATCCACCGCAAGATGCAGCGAGTCTGGGATTCACATCCGGCACGACCGGAAAACCCAAAGCGCTTTTTACCACCCATGAGGTCATAGTCACCAGTTTGAAATTAACAGCCACCAACGTGTCGGTCACCCCCGGCCAGAGAGATACCTTTGTGCTCGGCATCCCCCTGGTCGGGGCGGGCAGCGGCGTGGTGCTCCCCATGCTGTTTTCCGGCTCCACCCTGGTCATCCCCCAGGCATACACCGCCCGGCAGGTCATGGCAGCCATCACCGAACGCGGGGCCACCCGCACCTTTCTCACGCCCAGCCTGCTGATCGATTTCCTGGACATGCCGGAGGCAGACCTCAGTTCCCTCCGGAACGTGATCTACGGCACAGCGCCCATGCCTGTTCCCAAATTAGAAGAAGCCATCCGGCGCTGGGGACCGATTTTCCAGCAAGGATACGGGATGGCGGAAGTGCTGCCGCCCGTCAGTTTGCTGCAAATGGATGACCATGGCACGCAGGACGATCCTGCGCCCCGCCAGGTCCTGCGCTCGGTGGGAAAAATCGTCCCTGAGGTTAAGGTCAAGATTGTCGACTCCGGGGGCAAGGAGGTGGAACCAGGGGAAAAGGGAGAAATCCTGATCGACAGCCCTACCACCTTTAACGGCTACTGGAAAGCGCCGGAGCTCAATCAGCGCGTGCTCCGCGACGGCTGGTACCACACCCGGGATATTGGCAGCATTCACCCTCGGGGATGGCTCCATGTCCTGGGGCGCAGGGCTGACATCATCCACCACAATGGAGAGGAAATTTTCCCTTTACAGGTTGAAGAAATAGCCCACGGCCACCCGGCTGTCAAAGAAGCCTGCCTGGTGGGTGACTCCGAAAACCAAACCATGATCCTGGCCGTCTCCCTCCGCCGATATCACCGCGGGGATGACCCCCGGCATGTGGCGGAGGATGTCAAGCGTTGGATGGCAAAAAATCTTCCTGAAACCCATCACCCCGACCAGGTAGCCGTATTTAACGAGCTGCCGCGCAGCTATCTTGTCAAAGTGCTTCACAGGGAAGTCCGGGAACGGATCCTGGAACCCGAAATGGACAACAAGGAGAGAACCTATGAGCGCTTACTCACCACCACACCTTGAGCTGGGGGATGAAAAGCTGCCCCTCGGTCTGAAGCTTGTTTATGCTGTGGGAAACCTGGGATTCACGCTGCTCATCTCAGCCATTGGTTTCTTCCTGCTCATTTTTTATACCGATGTGGCCCAGATCGCACCCGCCCTGGCCAGCACAGCATTATTGGTGGGTAAAGTGTGGGACATCGTCAACGATCCCCTCTTCGGATGGATTTCAGACCGCACAAAATCCCCTCTGGGCCGGCGCCGGGTATACCTGATCTACGGCGCGCTGCCGCTGGCTCTGGTATCTTTTGCCCTGTGGGCCGTTCCCCGGGGATTATCCTCCACCACAGCCTTCCTGTGGATCGTGCTCAGCTACGCGCTGTTTGATACCTTCTTCACCATCACCAATGTCCCCTTTAATTCTCTCACCGCGGAGCTGACCAAGGACTATGATGAGCGCACCAGCCTGATGGCCGTGGCTTCCATCGGGGCGGTCGTCGGCTACCTGCTGGGGGCTGTCCTGCCCCCCATGATCACAGGAGGATTTGAGGATGCTTCAACGGGTTACCTGGTGATGGGCGCTGTGTTTGGTGGAATCGTGGGCTTGAGCATCGCCCTCGTCGCCTGGCGGGTGAGAGAACCTTCACAGGATAAGCAAATGACTGCGGGGTTGCCCATTTTGGCCTCCATCCGGGCCACCTTCAGCAATAAACCATTTATCATGCTCCTGACCGCTTTTGCCATTGTGCGCCTCAGTTTCACCCTCATGCAGTCCAGCGTTCCTTATTACATCCGGTACTACCTCGGCGCGCCGGACCGCATGTCGCTCATCCTGGCGCTGTTGATGGTGACAGTGGGTGTCTTTGTTTATTTCTGGAAATGGGTCAGCGACAAAACCAGCAAAAGCAAAGCCTACGCCTTCGGGCTCCTGGTCATGGGCGGCGGCGCCTTCGCCACCTTCCTCATTCAAGAAGGACAGCTGATATTCATGAACATCGCGGTCATCGTCATCGGCTTTGGCCTCTCCTCCCACTGGGTCGCGCCTTATGCCATGCTCCCGGATGTCATTGAACACGACGAAGCAAAAACGGGAGAACGGCGGGAAGGGATGTACTACGGTGTGTACGGATTAGTTGATAAAATAATGCGTACGCTGGGTGTGTTTCTGGTGGGTATGGGGTTAGACCTGGTGGATTATGTGCCCAATGCAGCCCAATCCGCGCGCTCGCTGCTCGGCATCCGCTTGATTTTCGGCCCTATCCCGGCCCTGCTGTTGATTTTCGTCTTTCCCCTGCTGCTGCGCTACCCTGTCACCCGCCAATCCCACACTGAGCTCCGGAAAGATCTGGCGCGCAACAGACAAGCTGAGGATTGAAAAAGCCATGACAGAACGAGAAGCCCGCCAAACGAACCCTGGTGAAAGCCCGGTTAAACTCCCCTTTGAGGAGGACAGAGAAGTCGTCCTCAAGGCAGGCCACCTGCGCAAAACGTATCATGTCGGGGATGTTGAGGTCCCGGCTTTACGCGGCGTGGACCTGACGGTGAAAAAGGGCGAATTTGTGGCCATCATGGGCCCTTCTGGCTCGGGAAAATCAACCCTGCTGCACCTGATCAGCGGCCTGGATCGTCCCAGCGGTGGAGATGTGATGCTGGCCGGACAGCGGCTGTCAGACCTGGATGATGAAGCATTGAGCATCCTCCGGCGCCGCAAGGTCGGTTTCGTGTTTCAAACCTTCAATCTCATCCCCATGCTGACCGCCAGAGAAAATGTCATGCTGCCGCTGCTGGTGGACGGCCGGGACCCGGACCAGGCTCAGGAGCGCATGGAAAATTTACTCCAGCTGGTCCTGATCGCGGACAGAAAAGATCACAAGCCCGATCAGCTTTCCGGCGGCCAGCAGCAGCGGGTGGCCATCGCCCGGGCCCTGATCACGAAGCCGGACATCGTCATGGCCGATGAGCCCACCGGGAACCTGGACACCAAATCAGGCACCGTGGTCCTGGATCTGCTGCGCCGCGTGCGGGAAGGATCCGGAACTTCAATCGTCATGGTCACCCACGACCCCCGCTCTTCCTCCTATGCGGACCGGGTGGTGTACCTGCGGGATGGAAAGGTGATCGACGAGTCTTACAACCGCGGCGATGAGACCGATACCCGGCGCATCGCCCGGCGCCTGGCCTACCTGGAGGAGATCTAGCCCATGGCTGCCTGGCGGCGCTTTTGGACCAATATCAGGCTGGCCCTGCGCAGCATGGCGGGGCACAAGACCCGCACGGCTTTGACCGCCCTGGGCATTTCCCTGGGCGTGGCCGTCGTGCTGGGCGTAAACATCACCAACGCCACCCTGATGGACTCCTTCAACAATGTTTTTGATGAAGCGGGAGGAAAGGCGGACCTCACCGTGCAGGACCAGGCCCGCAACGCGGACGGCTTCCCGGCATCCATTTTTCATGAGGCCCGTGAGATGGAAGGAGTCACCGCCGCAGCCCCTTCCGTGATGTCCCGTTCCCTGGTGGCTGATGAGCTCAGCGGCTGGCAGGCCAGCACCGGGGTGATGGGCACGCTTTCGGCGGGCAGCACGCTGATCACCATCGGCGTCGATCCGGAGATGGACCGTACGGTGCGGGACATTTATCTCACCGACGGCACCTACCTGAAACCTGGAGAGGACCGCTATGTGATGGTGCTCGGGGAATCCGTGGCCGAGGAAAAAGGATACGGCCTGGGGGAAGATATTCCCATTCTTCTGCCCGGCCGAAACGCCCCCTCGGAGTTTAAAATCATCGGCATCATCGACCAATCCGGAGCCGGTTTAATCAACGGAGGATCGATCGCCTTCATCCCTCTCAACGTGGCCCAGGAACTGATGGGCCGGGCCGGCCGCTACGACCAGATCGACATCGTCGTCAACGATGAGATCGCGGAATCAGATACGGCGTTATCCGAGCTCAAGGAAGACCTCTCCCGCCAGCTCGGAGAGGGAGTGCGGGTGGTTTACCCCGGCGCCCGGGGAGAAGAGCTCGCCAAACGCATGGCCTCGTACCGGTTGGGCCTGGATCTGTTCAGCACGGTGGCCATGTTCATCGGCGGTTTTCTTATTTATAACACCTTTGCCATCAACGTGGCAGAGCGCACCCGGCAAATCGGCCTTTTTCGCACCATCGGCATGACCAAGAAAGGGGTCCTGGTCCTGATCTTCACGGAAGCTGGCCTGCTGAGCGTTGTGGGGTCGGGTATTGGACTTTTAATGGGCATCGGCATGGCCCGGGGCATGTCCACCACCGTGGGATTCGCAGCCGGGACCACGGTCAATTCTCTCACCTTGCCTGTGAAAGGGTTTGTGCGCAGTTTGTCCATCGGCCTCCTGGTGACGATCATCTCCGCCCTGTGGCCCGCCCTGCAGGCCATCCAGATCTCCCCCCTGGAGGCGCTGGGGGTCAAAGCCCAATCACGGGGCACCACCTGGCGGGATATCAGCTGGAAATTCGGTCCCGGTTTGTTGTTTGTGGGCTGGGCCGTCTTTAACGACCTCCCCCTGCGGGATTCCATCGCCTGGACCATCGTCAGCATCGCTGCTATTTTATTCCTCTTCGGCGCGGCCTTCAGCGTGCCCATCGTGGACCGCTTCCTGGCCAACCTGCTGCAGCCTTTGATCCGATTTGTGTTCGGGGGGGTGGGGAAAATTGGCGCCTCCAATCTGAAACGGGCCCAGAGCCGGACCCTGCTGACCATCGCCACCCTGATGTTGGGCATTGCTGTCAATATTGGCACCGTTTCTCTGGGTGACAGTTTTCGATATGATCTCAGCCGCTGGACAAAAGCAGCCACAGGTGGGGATCTAATCGTGCAGTCCCCCACCCGGCTGGATGATAATCATGCCCAGCGCCTGGACGCCCTGGACGGGGTGGACACCGTCAGTCCTGAACGCAGTATTGAAGTCTGGACCAGCGGGGAAAAAGTGGAAGATGAGATCGTTTTCATCGCCATTGACCCCCAGACGCGGGGCGAGATCAGCCAATTCCTGTTTGAGGAACCCGGCAAAGACGCCCAGCCCCGGGTCTTCCAGCAGCTGCAGCAGGGGGACCGGGTGATCATCAGCACCAGCATGGCCGAGCGCTACGACCTGGAGGTGGGGGAAGACATCACCCTGGAAACCCCGCGCGGGGTGGTGGATTTTGAAGTCATCGGCGTGGTACTGGATTTCAGCGGCAACGGGCTGATGGTGTACGGGAACTGGACAGATCTTTACCGCTATTTCGGGGTCAATACTGTGGACCGCTTTCTGCTTTCCGTCCATCCGGGGTATAATCCACAGGCAGTCGGCCAGGCGATTGAAGGCATGCTGGGTACCCGGCTGAACCTGACCGTGGATGTCGTCGATAAGCTGCTGGAAGATGTCCTGGAAATCACAGACCGCTCATTCGTGATGTTCGACACCCTGGCTTTGCTGGTCGTCAGCGTCTCTGCCATGGGCGTGGTCAACACCATGGCCATCAGCGTCATGGAGCGGAGGCAGGAGCTGTCCATGCTGCGCAGCATTGGCATGACCCGCGCCCAGCTCCGGAAGATGATATTGGCAGAAGCGGGAGCGCTGGGTTTGATGGGCGGGATTCTCGGGTTAGGCCTGGGAGTTGTCCTGGCCCAGATGTTTATCGTCGTCGTACAGCATTTGATGGATTACGAGCTGACCAATCAGCTCTCTACCCGGGCCATCATCAGCAGCGCTGTCATCGCCCTGGTCATCTCCCAGGCAGCGGCGTTGATCCCTGCCATCCGGGCTTCACGGCAGCCGATCATTAAGGGACTGGCAGATCAATAAGGAGCGCAGTCATCATGAACGCAAAGCGAATCCTGATTGGATTGATGATCATTCTCATCCTGTCTTATTTTGGGTTCAGGGGATACCAAGAATATCTGGCCCCTGTTGAACCCACGCCAACCCCAGCTGCCATCGGTACCCAGGTGATCACGGTGAACGCGGAAGGGCGCGTGGTCCCCCTGACCCATCTCGGTCAGGCCTTTGAACTTTCCGGCCGCATTTCTGAGATACACGTCAGCGAGGGGGATCTGGTGGAGGCAGGAGACACCCTGCTCAGCCTGGAGAAAGACAGCCTGCAGGCCCAGGCTGCACAAGCGAAAGCAGCCCTGAAAGCTGCCCGGGCCCAATTAGAGATGCTGCCTGACGCGGCCAGCGAAGAACGGGAAGAACAAGCTGAGGCCCAGGTGGAACAGGCGCAGGCATCCCTGGAGGTCGCTCAGATCCAGTTAAATAAAACCGATCTACAAAGCTCTCTCACCGGCATCGTCACCGCTGTTGAGATTGAAAAGGGCCAGGTCGTGGAAGCTGGCATGCCCGTGATCGTCGTCGCCGATACCAGCCGCTGGCAGGTAGAAACGCTGGATCTTCTCGAGGAAGATGTCGTCAATATCCAGGTCGGACAACCAGCCACTGTGAAATTTTCCGCTCATCCCGACAGCGCCCTGGAAGGCAGGGTGAGCAAGATCGCCCGCAGCGCATCCAGCTACCAGGGAAACGTCACTTACACGGTGACTGTGGACCTGCCCGATCCCGGAGATCTATCCCTGCAGTGGGGTATGACATCTTTTGTGGAAATTGACCCTGCATCATCGACCATCCCTCCCCTCTTTTCCCCCACACCCACACCGGAACCGACAACAGCGCCCACTAAGACGCCCACACCCACGCCCGAACCTGAGGAAGACGAAGAAAGTCAGAAAGGGGATATCCCGGCATCTTACACCGTGCGCCGGGGTGAATTTGTATACTGCCTGGGACGGCGTTTTGATATTAAACCAGCGGACATCCTGAGCTACAACGGCCTCCCGCCCGGATCGCAACTGTTCCCCGGGCAAATCATTAACCTCCCCTCCCGGGCTCGTCCCTTCCCCGTCACACGTGCGTTAGCACCTCATCCCACCACATATGTCGTCCAGCCCTCTGATACCCTTCCCATCATCGCCTGTAAATTTGGGGATGTGACCCCGGGAGAAATTGCCCGGGAAAACGACCTCTCACCAGACGCGCTCCTCATCCCGGGCCGGATTCTGGATATCCCTTAAATTTGGGATCATTCCACAAAATCTTCCAGTTTATAGGACACATTCGGGCTGCGGAGTTTGCGCAAGGCAGTGGCCTCAATNTGGCGGATTCGCTCCCGGGTGACATCAAAGTACGCTCCCACCTCTTCCAGAGTGTGCGTCTTGCCGTCCATCAGTCCAAATCTCAATTCTAAAACCTGGCGCTCTCTGACCGTGAGGTCATCCAGGGCGCTTTGGAGTTGTTCGCGCATCATCTCCCGCGCGGTGGCTTCAATGGGGGACGGTGCCTCCTGGTCCTCAATGAAATCCTCCAGCTGGTTGTCATCTTCGCCGCCAATGGGCCGATCCAAGGACATCGGATCTTCTGCGGCCCGCATATAGCGGTGGACTTTGTTGGTCGCTTCCCGCCAGCTCCGGAGCACATCCGGGGGAAGCGGGGTCCCCTCCTCCCTTTTCCTGCGGATGATCTTCTTGTCTGCCGGCTCCAGGAAATCTGTCTCTAAGGCGATCTCTTTGTATGTGGGTTCGTGTTCTAGTTCCTGGGTCAAACGCCGGCGTATGCGCAGNAAATGGGTCACCGTTTCGAATACGTGAACGGGGATACGGATAGTCCGGGCCTGGTCCGCAATCGACCGGCTGACCGACTGTCGGATCCACCAGGTGGCATATGTGCTGAACTTGAAACCCCGGGTGGGGTCGAATTTGGATACTGCCCTCAACAACCCGACATTTCCTTCCTGAATGAGGTCCAGGAAAGAGTTCCCCCGTCCGATGTAGTGTTTGGCAACGCTGACCACCAGCTTGAGATTGCGGCGGATGAGGGCTTGATAAGCTTCATAATACCGGCTCCACATACCCTCGATTTCGATTCTCAATTCATCTTCAGTAGGAAGAACCCGGGTGAACTCTTTCAGGGAAGGCAATTTTCCCTGGCATTGAAACGCATCCTTGAGCCATTCACTTATCTCTTCGGGAAAAGAATAGAAGGCCACAAAAATGTAGAACACTTTCCGGGCCACACTGCCCCATTCCTTGTTCTCTCCCCATAACCCATTGTCCAGATAACTGCGGGTATACGAAGGTGAGTTCAACTCCCATGCCTGACGCAGTGTTTGCGCTTCCTCGATTACAGCGTTCCAATCAGGACAATCCATCGCGAAGCGGTTGACGTCTTCTTTTACCCTCCTCAGGTTGACAACCATCTCATCGTACATCGCGCGATAGATATCCCTCGACCGAAGGTCCTCAGAATCTATCAAGGGGTGTTCCCGTTTCAGGCGGTCCATGCGTCGCGTGGAAAGCAGGCGCGCTCCCAGCCAGAACTCTTGATGCACATTGAGAAGATCGATGGCCCCGATATCATTGAGATACATTTGCACAGGATCATCTCGCAGCGCAGCTTTTATTTTCGCCCCTTCCATGTCCTTTTGCATTCGTCCTTTCGGCATCCGGGTTGCCTCATTACTAAGCAAGGGAACAAGACTAGTCCGCAGACCTACAATGAATCCCGATCAAAACGTTGGTTATCTCATGGGTATTCCCGTAAAGCAGCTGTTCGACTGGTGTAACGGTTCATGGCCTGATCGATTTTCTTTCTTTCCTTAAGATTCTGAAGCATCGCTTCCCGAAACTGGGAGGCTTTCATGTCCCCGTTTTCCTGGGTCGTCTCCATCAGATACCGCAGGTGGGAGTTCCTGTTCAACACACGCCATTTTCGCAGACTGAGAAAAGCCCGCATCAAATCCTCCAGGACCTTATCGGCCCGGGGATTGAGGTCCATGCTGGTCTCAAGCAGCTCCCGGGCGACCTCCAGCAAATCCCCAGAGAGATGGCCCATCACAAAGGAACTCGGCTCTGTCTGATTTTGCCGTAAAGCTTCCTTCATGGTCTTGATCATGATCTGATAATTCGTATTTTGAAAATCCTTTTCGCTGCAGCGCTCTAATCCCGCTTTTCCCAACTGGCGGTCCACCCGGTAAAGCAGTTCCGGATCGCGCAGCAAGATCCCCATGCAATGTGCTTCGTATAAATCCCCCTTGCGGTGAAGCGGCGTTTCATCCCTTTCTGTTCCGGGACGCCGGGGAGGAGCTCCGGGGTAACGAGCTCGGCTGGATCGGGATGAAGGGGAACTCTGAGGGAAATAGCTGAGCAAGGTGCGCTCATCCACTTCTAATATCCTTGCCAGACGCTGTCGATAGGTATCTCGCTCGATCGCGCTGGGCACATCTTCGATCAAAGGCAATACCTGGGATGCCACTTCATTCTTAACTTTAGGATCCTGCAGGTTTCGCCCCTCTGCCAATGTTTCCATCACATGGGTGACGATGGGATTCGCCTGGCTGATAATCTGCTGCCACATTTGCGGATCCTGGTTGACGACATCATCTGGATCCATGCCCGACGGCAGGGTTGCCACACGCAAGTCCGCCCGTAAGCGGGCCTCGCGGTGTAATAAGCCCCGGGCGTCAAATACCAAATCCTGCGTGCGGTCCAGGGATTCCCGGGCCACCTCCAACCCCCGCAGGGTGGCTTTAACCCCCGCCGCGTCCGAATCCATGGCCAAAATGATGCGCTTGGTGTAGCGCTTCACTTTCCGCAGATGATCGTCTGTCAAGGCGGTACCCATGGTAGCCACCACATTGTGATACCCGTGTTGATGGGGGAGAATGACCCCCATGTACCCTTCCACGATCACAACTTCGTCCTCCGAGCGAATCGCCTTCCGGGCCTGGTCCAACCCGTAAAGCAGCCTGCGTTTGTCAAAGAGCGGGGTCTGCGGTGAATTAAGGTATTTTGGGACATCCTCCGGGTCCAGGACCCGGGCCCCAAATCCCGCTATCCGGCCCCGGCGATCACGGATGGGAAACATCACCCGGTTGCGAAAGCGATCATACACGCCTCCGCTGTCGCGTTCCGAGACAAGTCCAGCCTGCAGGAGTTCCTCCTCCGTGTAGCCTTTGGATTGGAAATACTCTCCGGTCGCTTCCCAGGAATCGGGCGCATAGCCGAGGCCAAATGTCTCAATCGTCTCGTCCGTGATATCACGCCCGTGCAAGTACGCTCGCGCTTCTTTTCCTGCCTCTGTTTTCAGCAAGTTGTGGCGGTAAAAATTTACCGCATCCTCCAGCAAAATCCGCAGCCGTTCGTACTCTTCTTTTTTCTCTTTTTCCTGAGGGGTAAGGGGTTTGAGGGTCACACCAGCGCGATCCGCCAGATACTGCAGGGCTTCCTGAAAATCCCAACCCTCTTTTTTCATGACGAAGTTAAATACATCTCCTCCGTCGTCACACTCGCCGAAGCAGTGCCAGGTTTGGGTATCAGGGAAAACAGCGAAAGCAGGTGTATTTACATTGTGATGGAAGGGGCAATAGCCGGAGTAATTCTTTCCCGAATGGCGCAGCTCTACGCTCTCAGAAACCAGGTCAACGATATCAATCCGATCTTTGATTTCATCTGTAACGCTCATAACCAGCCACCAATCAAGACTCTAAAAAAAACCACTCAACGGAAAGACAAATTCGATTATACCAGTGAAGATTATTTTTTACGGCAGATCAAGATGGACAGCGATACCCTAAATCCTTAAAAGGGCAGGTGGATATTCAGCAGGGTTTGCGGCACTATACCATGGACCTTCTCCCGGCTGGTTGTTAGCTGACGTTGCTGGATGTGTTTAGAAACCTTCCAGGCGGGACATATCCACCACGCCGTCCGCAAGATCAGCGATGCGCTGCAGAAGGCCCAGCCGGTTTCGGCGCAGATCCTCATCTTCCGCCATCACCAATACATGATCGAAGAAGCGCGTGATGAGGGGGATGAGGGGTAGAAAACTCTGCAAGAAATCATCCACATCACCTGTCCCTTGATCCACGTCCTCCGTTTCCCGGAGAGCTTGAAACAGTTCCTGCTCTTCCTTTTCAGCGAAATCATCCGGGTCCACAGGGTATTTACCTTCAAGATCCCTGGTGATGCGCACACACCGGGCATAGCTGTCCAGGATGTGTTCCCAATCTGCTCTTTCAACCCACTTTTTTTTTTCTCCCTGGGCAGCGACCACGGCATCCACCACATCATACGCATACCCCTGATCCCGGAGCATGTTATGCAGCCGGTCTTGGATAAAGTTCAGGCAATCAGATTTCGACTCTTCCGAGGCGGTCAGGGGGAGTTCTTGGGCTGCCTCCTCAATCCCCTCCTGGAGATCAAAATCCAAATCCCAGGCTATCAAATTACCCACCAGGCCAAGGGCTGCCCGGCGCTGCCCGAAAGGATCCTTGCTGCCTGTGGGGATCACACCAACTGCGAACAAGCCCACCAGCGTATCCAGACGGTCAGCGATGCTGAGGGCTAATCCGGGTTTTGTGGAAGGTGGGGCATCCCCGGCAGAACGGGGACGATAATGTTCGCGAATCGCGGTCGCTACCTCCTTCGATTCCCCGGAATGGAGCGCATAATAATACCCCATCACGCCCTGAAGCGATGTCATTTCGACCACCATTTGGGTGGCTAAATCCGCCTTGCATAATGCCGCCGCCCGCCGGGTGACGTCCATTTCTGCTTCTGTTAATTCCAGCTCTTCCCCCAGGCGGCTGATCAACTGCCGGATGCGGTCCGTCTTCTGCCGCATGGATCCCAGGTCTTCTTGAAAGGTGAGCAGTTCCAAATCCTCAACAAATGCCTCCAGGTCTTTTTCTTTGTCCGCCTGGACAAAATAGGCAGCGTCAGAGAATCGGGCCAGGATCACATCCTCATTGCCCTGGATTACCGCGCGATATTTCTCTTTGGCTCCTTCTTGTCCCGGTTTATTGGCTACCGTTATGAAATACGGCAGCAGTTCTCCCTCTTTTTCCACCGGAAAGTACCGTTGGTGCTTTTTCATCACCGAAATTAAAACTTCCCGGGGTAAATCTAAATATTGGGAATCGAATTCCCCCATCAAAGCCAGAGGGGTCTCCACCAGATGGGTAACTTCAGTGAGCAGTTCCGGATCGGAAGGGATCTCCCCTTCCACTTCCGCGGCCAGCGTTCGCATCTGACGCATGATTTCTTGCTTTCGTTCTTCCTGGTCCAGAAGTATGCCCTGATCGTCCAAAGCCCGGAAATACTCAGCCGGGGATTGAACCAGGATCCTTTTTGGAACCATAAACCGCAGGCCCCAGGTATACGGTTGGGAAACCAGACCGGCATAAGAAAAGGGCAAGAGGAGGTGATCATGATAGGCGAGCAGCCAGCGCACGGGACGGGAGAATGAAATTTGACTCTCATTCCAGCGCATGGTGAGTTCAAAACCGATCTCCGCGATCAGTTCCGGCAGTACCTCAGCAAGCACCTTCCCGGCTGGCCGTCCCTGTTCTCGCTCCACAGCCACCACATATTCTCCCCCGTCCATTTCCCGGACCTCCAGATCCTCCACAGCTACCCCTTTCGACCGGGCAAACCCCTGTGCAGCCTGGGTGGGATTCCCCTCTGGATCATAAGCCCTCTCCGCAGGAGGCCCTTTGACCAATTGTTCCAGATCCGTCTGCCGGGGAGCAAGTTTTTCCACGTTGATGACAAGCCGCCGTGGGGTGGCCATGACTTTCATATCCCCATGAGGCAAACGATGTTCTTCCAGGTATCCTGGGACCAGCTCTCTCAACTGGTCCAGGGCATCCTCAACATCCCCCGGAGGGAGCTCTTCCGTCCCGATCTCTAATACGAAAGGAGCCGCCTCTTCGGGAACATTTTCTGCGGGGAAATCGCTTCCCCCTTTCGCTTCCTGCTCTTTTCCCGCTTTCTCCTCCAGCCAGGGGTACTCCAATGCCTTGCGCTTTTCAAGATAAGCGTCTGCGACCTGCCGGGAGAGGTCGCGCATGCGGTTGAAAAACCCCTGCCTTTCCGTCACCCCCACCGCCCCCCGCGTGTCCAGGACGTTAAAAGTATGGGAGCATTTTAAAACGTAATCGTGGGCTGGCAGGACCTGATGTTCCCGCAGGCAGCGGTGAGCTTCCGCTTCATACCGATCATAGAGTTCCCGCAGCCGATCCACATCCGCCAGCTCAAAAGCATATTTGCTGAATTCCCGCTCACTCTGCAGCTGGATGCCGCCGTACGAATGTTCGTCGTTCCAGCGGATGTCCCGGAAATCACGGACGCGCTGCAGGGCCATGGCGATGCGTTCCAGCCCGTAGGTCAATTCCACGGAAACGGGATTAAGTTCCTGCCCGCCCGATTGTTGAAAATACGTGAACTGCGTGATCTCCAGCCCATTCAACCAGACCTCCCACCCTAAGCCCCAGGCGCCCAGCACCGGTGATTTCCAGTTATCCTCCACAAAGCGTATGTCATGGATCTCCGGGTCAATGCCCAGCGCTTCCAGGGAATCCAGGTACACCTCCTGGGGGTTGCCGGGATCAGGTTTCAATATCACCTGGTACTGGATGTGCTGGTAAAACCGATTCGGGTTTTCTCCGTAACGTCCGTCATCGGGACGGATGGAAGGCTCCACATATCCCACCCGCCAGGGTTCAGGTCCTAAGACACGCAGGGAGGTAGCCGGGTTCATCGTCCCAGCACCGACCTCGGTGTGATAAGGCTGCCAGATCAGACATCCCCGGTCAGCCCAGAATTTCTCAAGGGTCATGATGATGGATTGAAAATCAAGTGCGTTCTCCATAACCTTCTCCAAACCTTCCCGACGGCAAATCGAATATGAATCCAATATTGCTAAATGCGGTTTACACCCTCTGGCTCAAAACTGGAACCCCTGCTTCCGCCTGATGAGACCTTCTCTCCCGCGTTTGAAAATTATATCATGGGCACTTTGATTATCCTGGCATGAAACACCACGAAAATTGAACGCCAAACCGACCGGCTTATGAATGACAAGACGGGGAGCAGGCGCTTTTTGAGGACCAACAAGCTGTACACAAACCATTGAAGAAAAAATGCTTCCTAACCTTTTAAAAGGAACACATTTGAAGTATAATCGCATCTACTTGAAACGCCTTTGGTTACCTATCATCCAACAAAAGAGAGTGATTTATGACAAACAAATTTACCCAACAATCATGGAGCCTTGAAGACCTTTACCCCGGCCACGACACCGCTGAATACCAGCAAGCCAAAGAGGACTTGCAATCCAGCGTGGAGGCTTTCCAATCCTTCCGGGGCGAGCTAGACGATGATATTTCACGGGATACCTTTTTTGAGATCGTCCAGGCCTTAGAAGAATTGACGGAGCAAGCTCAACGGATCTCCTCCTTTGCTTTTCTGTGGTTTACAGAAGACACCCAGGATCAAGCAGCCCAGGCCCTGCGGGCTCAGATTGAGCAGCTTATGGCAGATATGCACAACAAGACCATGTTCTTTGAGCTGTGGTGGAAAAAGCTTGATCAGGAACACGCAGACCGGTTGATGGAAGACAGCGGTGATTACCAGTACTGGCTGGAAGAGATGCGCCATTTCACGCCCTACACGCTCTCCGAACCCGAGGAAAAGGTGATCAATATCAAAGACGTCACCGGCTACAATGCCCTGGTCACGCTTTACGACTCGATCACCAACCGGTACACCTTCACTCTGGAGGTGGACGGGGAGGAAAAAGAACTCACCCGGGGAGAGCTGATGGTTTATGTCCGCCATCACGACCCCGATCTGCGTGCCGCGGCATATCAGGAGCTGTACCGTGTTTATGAGCAGGACAGCTCCATCTTAGGGCAAATTTACCAGACCATCGCCCGCGATTGGCGCAATGAAAACGTGGACCTGCGGGACTACGACAGCCCCATTTCGGTGCGCAATTTGAGAAACGACATCCCTGATGAAGCCGTGGACACCCTGCTGGACGTCTGCGAAGCGAACGCGCCGCTTTTCCAGCGCTTCTTCAAATTAAAAGCAAAATGGTTGGAGATGGACCGCATTCGGCGCTATGATGTCTACGCACCGGTTGCCAAATCGGATAAGACCTACGAATTTAACGAAGCTGTGGAAATGGTCATTGATGCCTTCGACAACTTCGAGCCCCGGATCGCTGAACTCGCCCAGCGGGTGGTAGAGGAAGACCACATCGACAGTGAGATTCGGAAAGGGAAACAAAGCGGTGCCTTCTGCGCTTCCGTGACCCCGGACCTCTCCCCCTGGGTGAAACTCAATTACCAGGGACGCGCAGACGATGTGGCCACCATGGCCCACGAATTGGGGCATGCCATTCACGCTATGCTGGCCTCCGACCATAACGTCTTCACCTTTCATTCCAAACTGCCCCTGGCGGAGAACGCTTCCACCTTCGGTGAGATGCTGTTGATCGACCGCCTTCTGGAGCAAGAGAAAGACCCGGCTGTCCGGCGCGACATCCTCTTCCGCCAGATGGATGACGCCTATGCAACCATCATCCGCCAGGCCTTCTTCGCCCTCTTTGAACGCGAAGCGCACGAGATGATCAAAGAAGGGGCCATGGTGGACGAAATCGCGGAAGCCTACATGGAAAACCTTAAAACACAGTTTGGAGACTCCCTGTCCCTGAGCGACGATTTCAAGTGGGAATGGGTCCTCATCCCGCACTTCTACCACTACCCTTTCTATGTCTATGCCTACGCTTTCGGCCAGCTCCTGGTGCTTTCCCTGTACCAGCGCTACCGGGAAGAGGGTGAAAGTTTCAAGCCCGGGTATTTGAAGATTCTGGAAGCCGGCGGTTCACGGGCCCCAGTGGAGATCCTTTCCGAAGCCGACATCGACATCACGGATGCCGATTTCTGGCAGGGAGGATTCGACGTCATCGAAAGCATGGTCGAAGAATTAGAGGCGCTGCCCATCGAGTAAGTATTACCTCTTCCCCTTCAGCCGTTCTTCTGGCAGTTTTCCTTGAAACACGGCCTCCACTAACTTGAAAGAAAAAAGACCGTTCCAACCCGGGAACGGTCTTTTTTTACGCAAATCCCCTTTTCCTGCCTTAACCCTTCTCTTTGACGAACACATGCCGCAGGGCGATCAGAGCCAGCAAATTTACTCCCGCAGTCAGAGCCGCTGTGAATGGGAAGCCGACATTGTAAATAGGTGCCGCTATCAGTGACCCCATCCCCCTTCCCAAAGAGGCGCTGGCGATGTTCAACGCCATTAAGGTCGCCCGGGCCTCGGGGACAACTCCTGTCATGAGTGGAATAACACTCACAATTGTGAATTCAAAACTTAAGTAAAAAAAGAAGAGCCCGATCACCGCGCCTGTTCGGGTCCGTCCCAAAAAGGGAAGGACAACTGCTGAAAGGCTGCTGCCCAGCAGGCCCACCAGAACAGCTTTCTTCTTGCTCAATCGGTCTGATATCAGACTCACACCCCCTTCTCCGATCAACTCCGAAATCCCGATCACCGCGGAGGCTCCCCCTAAAGCGGTAATTTGAAAAGCGAACGATTCGTTTAGCCAGACTCCAAAAACCACATTGACCAATTGATTTCCCAGGCATATCAGGGCCATCAGGCTTAATCCGGCCAGCGCAGCCGGAGAAGAAAGCACGGTTCCGAAGTTGGCCATCAACGAAGGTCGGCCCTGCCGGGGATCGGGATCAGGGGGAAGAGAAATACTCACTAATAAGATAGCTAGTAACCCCAGAATGGACAGCACCCAAAACGCGGATATCAATCCAAAGCGGTCCAACAAAAAACCGACCACCGGCACCCCGATGAAAAAAGCCCCCGACCAGCTCATCTCCGTCAGGGCTAAAACAAGCCCCCTGCGCT
>JGI1689J12820_1000033_pt1 | contig 34591 bp, 29 predicted proteins | sample PRCRCaboRojoPR_6_FD_12820 | JGI IMG/M metagenome (IMG submission 12820)
CCTTTTTAGTTTCTTACCGTTCACTATTTTCCACGTATTTTGAGAAAAGTAAAGCATTTTACCCAATCTAACCAAATGTATCAACGACGGTTTATAACAGCAATAACTGCCAATAATCTCCCAGCAATTGTGCTTGACTACTTGGATCAACTATGATATAAAGTTATCGAAACGGTTATACAATCGTTTCGATACTAACATTATCCTGGTGTTTTGTCAATATTTAGGAAAAAGGAGTTTTTATGCCGACCATTGAGGATGTGGCAAAACGAGCTGAAGTTTCGAAATCAACGGTCTCTCACGTAATTAACAATACCAGATACGTTAGTCCCGAACTAACTGAAAAAGTAAAAAAGGCAATGGAAGAACTTGGCTACCATTCTCCCAACGCAATAGCACGGGGACTAAAAACGCAGAAGACTTTTACAATAGGTCTGATAGTTTCGGACATTACTAATTTGTTTTCACCCTATATGGCGCGCGGGCTAGAAGGTATAGCTTCGGAGAAGGATTACAACGTGATAGTATCCAACACCGACGAGCTCCTTGAAAAAGAACAAAAACTAATAGACAACCTGATCGAGCAGAGGGTAGACGGCGTGGTTCTGTCGCCGACGGGCAAGGACGACGACAAAATATCCCTGCTCCGGGAGCAGGATACCCCTTTCGTGTTCCTTGATAGAAAAGTCGGTACCGTAGAAGCCGACTTCGTTACTTCCAGAAACGAGAAAGGAGCTTATAAGGCTACAGAACTGCTCCTGAAAAACGGACACGAAAGGATAGGCGTAATACTGGGGCCGGAATCAATTACTACCAGCAAGAATCGCTTGCGCGGATACAAGAGGGCCCTCCAAGGGGCGGGTATAGAGGTCGATTCGGATCTAGTAGTCGAGGGTGATTACAAGTTAAAGGGAGGACAGGAAGCCGCCGAGCAGTTGCTCGAGCACGAAAGGCCGCCGACCGCCATATTCTCGACCAACCTGATGTCGAACCTTGGTGCGTTGAAAGCAATTAAGAACATGGGAATGCGGTGCCCGGAAGACGTTTCTCTGGTGGGTTTTGACGACGTCCCCTGGGTCGAAACTCTACAGCCTCCTCTGACCGTAGTGAGCCAAAAACCTTACGAAATGGGATACGAAGCGGGCAAGCTACTCTTCGAGAGGTTGAGCGGGGAGCGAAGGGATGATTATCGTACGATAAAGCTGGAAACCGAATTAAGGGTGAGGGAATCGGTAAGAAATATAAGCCATGATTCCTGAAGTTTTCGGACTGGAAATAGTCGAGATCAACGACCGTTCATTTTGGTTTTATTTAGGTTGCGTTAATATGGTGGTCGTAGTTGCCTTAAAAATTGACGTATTGATATTAACGGGGTGTGATTAAATGAAAGTAATTACCGCAGGAGAAATGCTTGTTGAGGTAATGAGGAAAGACGTAGATATACCGCTCGATAGGCCAGACGAATTCGTCGGGCCTTTCCCGAGCGGTGCACCCGCTATTTTTGTCGATGCGGTGGCCCGGTTGGGCGTCTCCGCCGGGATTATCGGGGGAGTTGGCGACGACGAGTTTGGCGAGTGTCTCCGGAAGAGGTTGAAGGACGACTCGGTCGACCTCTCCGGAGTGAAGGTTGACGAGGACCTCTCCACCGGAGTNGCGTTTGTGAGTTACTTCTCCGACGGTTCTCGCAAGTTCCTCTACCACATGGGTAACTCGGCCGCGGGCGCGGTTGATGAAAGCGACGTAAAGGGAAGTTTTATCGGGTCGGGCGACGTTCTGCATATCAACGGTTCGTCCCTCGCTATGGGGGAGAAGATGAGGCGTACCTGTTACAGGGCCGTAAAACTGGCAAAGAGGGAAGGACTTGCGGTCTCTTTCGATCCAAATTTGAGGACCGAGCTTTTGGGAGTCGAAAAGACGAGAGATATCTGTTCTCCTTTGCTCGATTCCTGCGATATCCTGATTCCCGGTGCGGACGAGTTAAAGGGAATAACCGGGATCGAAGACGAGGAAAGGGCCGTCCGGGAAATGCTCGAAAAAGGAATGGAGCTTGTAGCCGTAAAGGACGGAGCAGATGGGTCCAGGTTTTATACGGAAGACGAGACCTTCGAAGGAGAGCCCTTTGACGTTGAAGAAATAGACCCGACGGGAGCTGGAGACGCGTTCTCCGGTGCCACTGTAGTGGGCTGGCTGGAGGAGATGGAGCTGAGCAAATTGGCCACCTTTGCGAACGCCGTCGGGGCAGCCGCCGTTACGGAGAAGGGTCCCATGGAGGGACTACCGGAGAGGGCGGAGGGGGAAAGGATGGTCGAGTCTCATTGAGGTTGAGGAGATTTTCCGGGAAAGGATGGTCGAGTCTCATTGAGGTTGAGGAGATTTTCCGGCCTATAAGTGGCATTGCCGAGCATCTCGGTCCTGCCAGGGAAGCGCTTTCCGAAACCGTAGCTGGGTTTAGCGGGTCAGGGATATCGAGAACTCTTCGTAACCCCGGTCAGGCGAGCAAATCGTTGGAACATGATTTCTTTTGACCTAAATTATTTCGAATCCAGGTAGAGGTTCCGGAAACGATAGGTAAGACAAAACGAAGCTGGGAAAACGGGAAGAAAAAGTCAAGATCAATAGGTGATTATCAAAAAGGAGGTTCATATGCGATCGACTCCAGTTGGTTTGGTGATGCTCAACGACGAGCGAGAACACGTGTACGAGCAGAACAACGACTTAAATCGAGAGGTACTTGAGGAATGGGCTGAGGTTATAGAAACGAGGCTGAAAAACGAAGACGGTACCACCCCGGAGGTCGTAACCGGTTCGGAAATAATAACCGGCACGAGGAGCGCGCAGCGGGTGGGTGAGGAGCTGTCGCGCAAAAACGTAAAGCAGGTGGTAATGTGCTACAACGTCTGGAACTTTCCCTTTCTTGCCTGGCCTTTCCTGAATTCAATTGGCAGGGACGTTCCCGTGCTTAGCCTATCCAATAACAACGGGGAGTACCCCGGTAACGTGGGGTTACTGGCAACGGACGGGGCGCTCAGGCAGGCGGGCAAAAGGACCCATCGAATCGTCGGGGAAATGGAGGACGAAAAGACCCGGCAAAAAGTGGTCGATTGGCTGAGGGCTTCTCAGGCTCTCACGACGATGCAGAACGAGGTGCTGGGGATATACGGTGGCCACTCGATGGGCATGGAGACCGGATACTTCCACCTGACACCGACCCTCAAGTATTTCGGCACGACGGGAAGACAGATAGATCAACTCTGGCTCAGCGAAAGGATGAAGGAGGTGGACGAGGACGAGGTCCGGCGCGGCCTGGACTGGTTCGAGGGATTGCTGGGCGATCGAATACTTTACGACGGCGAAGTTCTAACCCCCGAAACTCTGAAGACACAGATAAGGTTATACCTTGCGATGGATGCGGTCAATGAAGAGAAGGGATTCGATTTCTGCGGGTTAAAGGGGCAGAGAGAGTTAACCGAAAATATTTGCCTCGGNGACGTCGCCGAGATGTTGATGAACGATCCTTACGACTGGAGAGGGGAGAAGGAACCGACCGTATGTGCCACTGAAGCGGACGCTTACTCGGCCATGACCATGCAGATGCTTAAATACGTCAGCGGTGGTCTACCCACTCTGTTTATGGACGTTCGTCTCTACCACCCCGGTAAGGATATCTGGGACTGGTGTAATTCGGGCAACCACTCGAGCTACTATTCCAAAATGTCGATGGACCCCGAGNAGAATTTTGAAAAAGTTACCTTCCATCCCGCGCTCGAGTTCTACTTCAAGGCCGGCGGGGCGTCGGTCGAGTTCAACGCCGCTCCGGGTGAGATGACGTTTGCCCGGCTCGGTTTATGGGACGGAGAGCCTTATATGGTAATACTCTCCGGAGAAAGTCTGGATTTGCCGGAGGAAGAGAGACGAGCTCTCAACGAGCAGACAGATCCGACCTGGCCCCACGTCCACGCCAGAATTGACGGAAGCTTCGACGAATTCAACGACCTCTTTCCGTCCAATCACGTCCTTGGGGTAGAGGGCGATCACGTCCAGAAACTGGTGTATCTCTGCGAGATCGCGGGGATAACTCCCGTGCTGCTCGGGTCCGAGGGCGAAAAACGACGAGAACCGATATGGGAAAAAGTTCGGTGATAGAGTCTGGAGTCGGATGACTCCTGTTGGGCCGAGAACAATTCATGCACTAGCGTGCCGTTAAAGCGGGCGGAGAGGGTAATTCGTAAGCCCAATTCAGTTTGGCGGACAGGAATTCTGATCGACCTGAAGTTTGACAGAGAAGTGGGCTTTTGATATAAACATGTCAGACATCTAATGACCGGAGGATAAATCTTATCGATGAAGTTCAACAAGAAGGCCATCAGCGATTTCGTTATCGAGGACATCATCGAAAAGATCAAGTCGGAACAGTTTGCCCCCGGAGAAAGACTCCCCTCGGAGAAGTCGCTCTCGGAAGAATTCGACATAAGTCGAGCGTCGACCAGAGAAGCACTCCAGAAACTGGAAGTTCTCGGCCTGATAGATATAAAGCACGGAAAGGGCAGCTTCGTGAGCGACAGCCCTTATTTGAAACCGATCCAGGAGATAGTTGCCTCCAAGCTTTTGACGGCGGACGTGGGGGTTAAGGAACTGCTGGAAACCAGGTTGTATATCGAACAGGGAACGGTAAAGCTAGCATCCATTAACGTTTCCGAATCCGAACTGAACGAACTTGAAAAAGTGGTTAGGGAAATGGATAAAGCAGTAGAGGGTAACGACGTAGAGAGTTTCAGCGAGCTGGACCTGAAATTTCACCTATTGATAGGGAGGATATCCGGGAATACGTTAATGAGGAGAATGCTCCGAACCATTCGGGACATAATGCGGGAACAACAGGAGCGGATCAACAGGGTAGACGACGTGATGAGTGTTTCTCAGGAACATCACGAAAAAATACTCGAAGCTATCGAGAAGAAAGACGTCGAATCGGCCCAGCGTTCGATGGCCGACCACCTGGTCACGATAAAAAAGAAGTACGAACAGCTGGGCTAAATGAATTCAGGAGAACCCTGAGCGGTTATTTAATGTATTTAAGGTTAGAGTTCCCGGAAAAGCCCGACAATATCTATCGGCTAATTGAGGGCCTGTTTAATCGGACCTGTAGATAAAAATCGCAGTGCCTGGAGGTGGTAATTCGCCAAAGTAGCGAAGTTTTCCGGATCGATTGATTTTTGAAAAATAATCTAAAAAGGGGTGCTAACAGTGAGTAAGAATAAAAGAAAGACCGGGCTGGTACTTTCGATAACAGTTTTGATCTTAGTTGGGATGGTGTTTGGCTTTTCTTCTCCTGCATTAGCCCAGGAAGGCAGGACGTTAAAAATAGGTAACTCCATCTGGGGCATGTATGGAGCCTGGGAGCATGCATATATTCAGTCGGGTAGATGGTACGCCGGTGACCACAACATGGCCTTTACCACCGCAAACGCGCTCATGAAGGCTGAGAAACAGGTCAAGGATATTCAGCACTTTATCGACCTGGACATGGACGGGATACTTGTGGGACCCGTATCCAGTACTGCACCGGTGAAAGCCATAGAAAACGCGAAGAAAGCGGGAATTCCAGTTGCAACGGCGAACTCCGACGTAGAGACTCCCGCTGTGTCTATTTCGGTTTCCTACGGTAACAAGAACGCGACGGCCGCTCTGGCCGAAGAAGTCGTCGAGTACCTGAAAAACGAGGTAGAGCCCGTGGGGAAAGTGGCCGGTACCGTTCTCCATCTCCAGGGTTCGCTCGAGATGAGCATCGGCCGGGAGAGGTCGGCAGGGATATTCGAGGTGTTTGAAGGCGAATCCAATAAGAAGACGGACAAATATCCGGACCTCAGACACATAGTGATGTCCACTAATTTCCAGAAACAACCGGGATTCACCAAAACCTATAACGTATTACAGGCTGAACAGGGCAAAATTGACGCAATTGTCGGTAACTCCACTTCCTGCAGAGGTGCCGTGGAAGCTTTACAGAAATTTGGAAAGAAGAAAGGCGACGTATTCATCGCCGCTCACGGTGGAACACCGCCCGACGTCGAGATGGTGAAAGAGGGCTGGTTCCAGAGAGCTTACGAGCAGCCGACCCACTTCTACCTGCCGATAGCACTTTACTACCTGAAACTGATAAATCAAGAAGGAGAAGAGGCTTTGCCCGATATCGGGGAGACAATTACCGCCGAAGATCTGGATATAAGCGGCAACGATCACCTCGGGATCGACATCTGGGCAAATCCGACCTGGGCTCCTGCGCAGATAAAGGAGAAATACGGACACAGATGGTTCCAGACCAGCGGAAGGGTCATTACGCCGGAAAACGTTGACGACCAGACCCTCTGGGGTAACATATTTGGCCAGCCGGCAGCTTAATGGACGCCGACTGCGCAAAAGGTAATAGGTAGGAATTGAGATTGCGGGCGGAGGGGCAGATGGTTATTGCTTTTCCGTCCGCAACTTTTGATTTAGTTTATAGCAATCGAGGGTGGTTTGATTGAGTCTGGAAAAGATCGAACTGTTCCTGCTGGACAACCTGGTTTGGTTGATATTCGTAATATTCTTTCTCGTATTCGGGTTTCTGAAACCGAATGCCTTTCTGTCTATAAGTAATTTTAGATTCATAATATATAGTTCGGCCGCACTCGGGTTTTTGGTCCTCGCCGAGGGAGTATGTCTCATTACGGGTAATTTNGACCTTTCAATCGGNCAGATGGCCGGCTTTTTGGCAATGTTNAACGCGATGATCATTACCCAGTGGGCTCCGTGGATTCCCTGGTACCTGGCAGTTGTAATTATAATTGCGCTTGGAGGATTGCTCGGGGCACTGAACGGATTCTTCATAGGCAAGGTCGGACTTAACCCGTTTCTGGTAACTCTGGCAACTTACATGGCTTTCAAGGGTGGGACGCTAACGGCGAGTTCCATGCCGATCAGAAAGGGATTTCCGGAACTTTACCTGGCGATCGGCGGTGCCAGTATAGGCGGAATTCCATACGCGATATTCGTTTTGCTCGGAGGGTTGTTNATCCTGGGTTTCGTACTCCGTTACACCAGGTTCGGAAGCCACCTCTACGCCGTTGGCAGCAACCCCGAGTCCGCCTCGATGACGGGAATAAGGGTCGATAATATGCTCCTTTATACTTACGTCCTTTCCGGGTTGCTGGTCGGGGTGGCGGCGATACTCTTTACTGGTTTTGTCGGCTCGGCGACTCCCGGGCTGGCAAACGATACTCTGTTTACGGCGTTTGCGGGAGCCGTTATCGGCGGAATAAGTCTTAGCGGAGGAAGGGGTAAGCTCTCAGGTGCCGTGGGAGGCATTCTTCTGGTCGGAACTATTGATGCGGGGCTGACGATGATGTACGTACCGCCCCAGCAGACAACTATATATACCGGGTTGCTGGTTCTGGCGGCGATAATAATTAACAGGCTGAAAGAAACCGCTCGTGACAAGATATTGATGGCAGGTAGTTGATCCTGGGAGGGAGAGTATGAGTCAAGAGCCGATTCTCGAGATGCGCGACGTACACAAGTGGTTCGGAAACATTCACGCTGTGGCCGGCGTGGACCTGACGATAAAACCAAACGAGGTAGTCGGGCTGGTCGGAGACAACGGGGCCGGCAAGTCCACCCTCATCAAGATGATATCGGGCGTGCTGGAACCGACGGAAGGCGAGATATTCTTCGAAGGGGAAAAGGTAAATATCTCCAGCGTCGACAAAGCCCGAAACCTGGGGATAGAGACCGTGCATCAGACTCAGGCGGTGGCCGAGGACAGGAGCGTTGCCGACAACATTTTTCTCGGTCGGGAGCTGGTTAACTCTTACGGTCCGCTGAACGTCCTGGACCGGAGCGAAATGAGGAAGATCAGCAACAGATTGACCAAGGAGCTGGGGCTGGACATACCGAGTCCCGATCACGAAGTCAGGTTCTGTTCCGGCGGAGAGAGACAGGGTGTGGCGATAGCCAGGGCGATGTATTTCAAGGCAAGATTGGTAATTCTTGACGAGCCAACTACCGCTCTGTCCGTGAAGGGAAGAGATCAGGTCCTTAGTCTAGTAAAGCACATGAAGGGTGAGGACATATCGATAATTTTCATTACCCATAATATTCACCACGTCTACCCGATTGCCGACAGGTTTGTCGTTATGTCACACGGCAAGGTTACCAAAGAGGTAAACAAGGAAGATACAACGCTTGAAGAAATTGAAGGGCTGCTGGCTCAGAAGGGCGAGGTCGTTAATGAGTGAGAAGGTGAGACGATGAATACACGAGAGCGATTTTTGGAGTCCATGAAGGATTTTGATTCCGACGTTCCGACCATGAAGTGGGAATTTGGTTACTGGGGCGAGACGATCAATCGGTGGTATCGGGAAGGGCTACCGAAGAAAGACCCTCCGGAACTTCCGGACGAAATTACCACGCCGACGTCGTCGCTATACATACCTGCGTGGAACTGTGACAACAAGTACGTGGACGAGGGGGAATACCCCCAGGGGATAGCGATAACGGCCGGGGGTTTGTACACGCCCACTCAGGGTTTTCCACTCGATAACGACGTTAAGAACTTTACCGACATGGACCGGTCTCAGAGGTTGGTCGATCTAAATCTGCTATTTTATCCGACGTTCGAGCCGAAAACTATTCGTGAAACCGAGGATAAGTTGATTTATAGAGATATCGACGGCGTGTCCAGGACTTTTTTGAAGGAATCCGCCACTCTGCCATCCTGGCGCGAGAGCCCCATAAAGGGCTGGGAGAGCTGGGAAGAGTTGAAAGAAGAGAGAATGAACCTGGATAACGTAAAGGACAGGTTGCCCGATAATTGGGAAGGGAAAGTTGAGGAGTACGGGGATAGAGACTACCCGCTCGGGCTGGGCGGCTATCCTCAGGGGTTCTTCGGCACGCTGGCCCATCTCCTGGGTTACGAAAATTTGTTTAAATGGTATTACAGGAAACCCGAATTAATACACGATATGCTGGACAGGTTAACCGACCTGTGGATAGCAGTATTTGAAGAAGTATTGAAGGACGTAGATATAGATCACGCTCAAATCTGGGAGGATATTTCTTACGGTACCGGTTCCATGGTATCTCCGAAAATGATAGAAGAATTCATGGTACCTTACTACAAAAGATTGACGGGATTCCTGAAAGAACACGGAGTGGAGCACATATTCGTCGATACCGACGGAGACTGTATGGATATAATTCCGCTATTCATAGAAGGCGGCGTTACCGGCATGTTGCCGTTCGAGGTGAGCGCGGGAATGGACGTAGTGGAGGCACGAAAGAAGTTCCCCGACCTGGCCATGATGGGGGGAATTCCCAAGTCGGAGATACCAAAGGGAAAGGAGCGAATAGACGAGATCCTGGAGCCGGTGGAATACCTGCTGGACGAGGGCGGGTATATTCCGTTCGGCGACCACCTCATTCCGCCCGACGTACCGTGGGAAGATTTTCGCTATTATAGAGAAAAGCTCAACCAGTTGATAGATAGTGCTTAAGAATATGTTTTAGGGTCAAGCGAGGTGAAATAATGTCCGAAAATAACGGAGCGAGAAGCTGGTTCTTTCCAGACGGCTACCTCCCCGAGCCGGGGGATAGCTCCATTGCTCCCAGTCACGAAACGATATCCATTTTAAATCCGTCTCGGAAACCGGCCAAAGTGGAGATCACGGTCTACTTCGAAGATCGCGAGCCCATTGAGGAAGTAAAGGTCGAAGTCGGAGCCAGGCGGGACGTTCACGTTAGACTGGACCGGTTCGAGGAATATTCCGGAGTCGAACTACCCAGGGAGACGCCTTACGGATTGGAGGTTGAGAGCGACGAAAAAGTTGTTTGTCAGCTATCTCGGATGGATACGAGGGGTGACAATTTATCTTTGTTTACCACTACCGGGTACTGGGAGAATTAGAGCGCAGGAGAGGAAAGTGGGTTAATTGAAGGTGATTAGATGAATTCCAGAGAGAGAGTCGGGCTAGCGTTAGCCGGGAAAACTCCGGACAGAGTGCCGATTCAGTTTGATCTATGCGCGGAACTTCTGGAAGGGTTTTCCAAAAAGATGGGAATCGAGCTCAGCTATAGCGACTCGTACTACGAAGACCTGAAGTACAGGATATCCGGGAACGAACTCAGGACCCGTATGGGGTCCGATTGCGTGGTGGTGGGTGGTGGGCACCCCTCCGGATACGAAGAGGAAGAGCTGGATACTGGCCATAAGATCAACGAGTTCGGCATGGAGATGAGACAGGGGCCTCTTTACATGGAGGTAGTAGAAGCTCCTCTCAAAGGTATCGGAACCGCGGACCGCGCCGAGGAGTACGAGTTTCCCGACCCTCATGCCGACGGAAGGTACGAAGACGCGAAGCGGGACGTAGCCGAGTTCGGTGACCGATACTACGTAATCGGGGACTGTGAGCTTACCATGTTCGAGATGGCCTGGCACCTGGTGGGGATGGAGAAGTTTCTCCGGGATCTAATCCGCGGTGAGGAATATACGGAAATATTACTTCGTAAATCGTTGAACTGGACGAAAGGAGTTGCAGAAGAACTGGCAGGACTGGGTGTGGATGCGCTATGGTTCGGTGACGACGTAGGGGCGCAGAACGGTTTGTTGTTATCACCTGATCTCTGGCGGGAAAGGTTCAAGCCGAAGTACAGGGAACTGATCGACGGGGTCAGGGAAATTGACGAAGACATTACGATAATATTTCATAGCGACGGAGCAGTAGCTCCACTGATCGACGACCTCATCGAACTGGGCGTGGACGTATTTAATCCGGTTCAGCCCGGAGTGCCGGGACACGAGCCCCGGGAACTGAAGGATCGATTCGGGGATGAGATCTCCTTCTTTGGATCAATTGACCAGCAGGAGTTGCTTCCCGGCGGAACAGCCGAGGAAGTAGAAGCCGACGTCAGGAAAAAGATAGACGTTCTGGGAGAAGATGGGGGGTTCATGATTGCCCCGGCTCATATAATTCAATCCGATACGTCCATGGAAAACGTCGAGACATTTATACGATCTGCCAGAAAATACGGGAAGTATCGCTGAATTGAGCAAATCAGAAATTCCGATATGGTGTTAGATAATTTGATTTACCAACTTTTTAACCAAGGGTGAGCTGACATGAAAGCCTGGATGGGAAAGAATTTAAGAGTGAATTTATCCAGTAACGAGGTGCAATCGAAGGATACGGACGAGAAATTGGCCCACAAGTTCCTCGGTGGAAGGGGGTTTGGAGCCAAGATATTGTATGACTCCCTGGAGCCGGGAGTAGAGCCCCTGGACTCAGGGAACGTGGTGGTTATTGCTGTGGGGCCGCTTACCGGAGGGCCGGTTCCAACTCCCGGTAGGTTTAGTGCTTCCACGAAGTCTCCGCTTACCGGAACGATTACCGATTCCAACTGCGGTGGGGATTGGGGGCCGGCGTTCAAGCGCACCGGAAACGATTACCTGGTTCTGGAGGGCAGTGCCCCTGAACCGACTTACATGACTATTTTCGACGGGGAGGCCGAACTACACGATGCTAAGAACCTGTGGGGCCTGAAGACTTCCGAGGTCACGAAGCTTCTTCAGGAAGAACACGGAGCAAAGGCGAAAGTCCTATGTATAGGTCCCGCCGGGGAAAACCAGGTAAGATTTGCAACTGCTATGACCGGTCACAGCGCACTTGGGCGGGGAGGACTTGGCGCCGTTCTCGGGAGCAAGAACCTGAAAGCAATTGTGGTAAAGGGGAGCGAAGATATTGACTACGCCGACGGGGATAGACTGAAATTCGTCAATAAGGAAGCCTCTCGAAATATCAACCAGAGTCCAATAACTTCCAAGGCATACCCTCAGTTTGGAACGGCCGTACTGATGAACGTGATAAACGAGTCCGGTATGCTTCCCAAAAACAACTATCGCAATTCGGATATTCTCGACCAGGTCGAGGACGTATCCGGGGAGGCTATAGCGGAGAAGATACTGGACGGTCAGACCGGTTGCTGGGGCTGTATGATACGATGCAAGCGCGATACCTCGCTGGATGACTCTTCCGGTGANGGTCCGGAGTACGAGACGGACTGGGCTCTCGGACCCAACTGTGGCAACTACGACCTGGAAAAGATTACGGAAGCGAACTACCTCTGCAACGAGTACGGTGTCGATACCATATCCGCCGGTTCGACGATAGCCGCGTCGATGGAGTTGAGTCAGGAAGGCGTCGTGGACTGGGGCCTCGAGTTCGGCAAATCGGAGGACGTTACGGAGCTGGTCGAAAAGATCGCCAGGCGTGACGGAATAGGTGACGAGCTGGCAGAGGGGTCCAAAAGAATGACGGAAAAATTCGGTCGACCAGAGATATCCATGAACGTCAAAGGCCAGGAGTTACCCGCTTACGATCCCCGGGGAGCTCAGGGCCAGGGGCTCTGTTACGCGACTTCAAACCGCGGTGCCTGTCACCTGAGGGGAGGATTTCTGGTCGGAGCTGAAATTCTTGGGGCGCCGGAGATGATAAACCGATTTGGTCACACCGGAAAGGCAAGCCTGGCTGTGGAAGAACAGGACGTCGGAGCCGTATACGATTCGCTCACTATCTGCAGGTTCTCCCACTACGCGGTATCCAACCCGATGGTGGCGCGGCTGCTTTCTGCCGCCATAGGTGAGCAGGTGGATACCGAAAAACTCATTCGGTTCGGGGAACGGATACATAACATCGAGCGACTTTTCAATATACGGGAAGGGTTTGGACCCAAGGACGACACGCTTCCGGAAAGGTTGCTTTCCGAACCTCTGGAGTCCGGCCCGGCCGAAGGTAAGGTGGTAAAGCTGGCACCGATGCTTGAAGAGTATTACGAGACCAGGGGCTGGGACGAAACCGGCAAGCCGACTGACAAAAAGGTAAAAGAACTGGGTCTGGAGGAGGAATATGAGCAAATATAAAGCNGAAGATATCATAGAAAGGTTTAAACACGTCGGTAGCGCTCTCTATCAGAGGGGGCTGGAGAACTCGCACAGCGGAAACCTTAGCGTAAAAGTGGGTGACCGGCTGCTGATTACTCGTCGAGGCTCACAGCTCGGTTTCCTGGAGGAGAGCGATATCGTCGAGACCGGGCTGGAAAAGGACGATAGCGGAATTGCTCTCGCTTCGTCCGAAGTGGGAGTTCACCGAGCAATATACAAGGAGACGAATGCCCTGGCGGTGGTTCATAGCCACCAGATTGCGGCGACGGCACTCTCCTTCGTTCAGGACGAGATCATACCGATAGACGTGGAGGGCGGTTACATCCTGCGAAAGATACCGATAGTCTCGGTCAAGGAGGGCTCGGGTTCGAAGGAAATGGAGGAGAAGATTCCTCAGGCGCTTAAGGACTATCAGATCGTCATGCTAAAAGGGCACGGGGCTTTTGCCATCGGGGATCACCTGGAAGAAGCCTGGCACTATACGGAGACGCTACAGAACGTGGCAAACATAATATTCATGGCAAAGCTGATGGGGGCGGACGTGCAAGAACTAGAACAGAGGGATTTCGATTCCTGGTAAGCGATCAAGCTGTTAGAAATATTTGGTGGGGTAAGTTTAAGTTACAGTTTTTTGAACTGGAGTGTTAATAAAGGATGAATAGATCAAATATTATAGCCATTGACCTGGGGGCAAATAGCGGTAGAGCCGTAGTGGGCCGGTTTGCCGGAGGAGAGCTTGATATTGAGGAGCTCCATCGTTTTTCCAACGGCCCGGTAACCGTCCACGGTCGGCTTTACTGGGACGTTCTCCGGATGTTCGAAGAGATCAAGGAGAGTCTCAGAGCCTATTCTGCCAGTTACGACGAGGAGCCGGCCTCCATTGGCATAGATAGCTGGGGGGTTGACTACGGACTGTTCGACGAAAACGGCGAACTTCTGAGGAACCCGATCCACTATAGGGATGCTCGAACGGATGGAAAGATGGACGAAGCGTTTGAAGTCGTGCCCAGGGACGAAATCTTTGGAGAGACGGGCATACAGTTCATGGAACTAAACACGCTTTACCAGCTATTCGCTCAGAAGAAGGAAGATCCGTCCGCGCTCGATGCGGCGGAAAGCTTTCTCATGATGTCGGACGTCTTTAACTATTTCCTTACGGGAAAGCAGGTGACTGAATTCAGCTTAGCGACTACGTCACAGCTCTACGATCCCGTCAATAAGAAATGGGCGACAAAACTATTCGATGACTTCGGTTTCCCGCTCGATATAATGCAGGACGTGGTAGAACCAGGAACCCGGGTGGGAACTCTAACGGAGGAAGTAGCTGACGACGTCGGCCTGGGAAGAGTGCCGGTGATAGCTCCGGCGACCCACGATACGGCTTCCGCGGTCGCGGCCATACCCGCTGAAGACGAGAGCTGGGCCTTTATTAGTTCGGGAACATGGTCACTGATGGGTAAAGAAATAACCGATCCCGTAATCAATCAGGACGTCCTAGAAGCTAATTTTACCAACGAAGGGGGCGTGGGCGGGACCTATCGGTTCCTTAGAAACCTCACCGGGTTGTGGATAATTCAGGAGTGCAAGCGGGAATGGGAGAAAAGAGGGGAGGAATATACGTACGCCGAGCTAACGGATATGGCAAAAGAAGCGGAGCCCTTCTTTTCCTTTATAGATACGGATTACGAGGATTTTCTTTCTCCCGGCAATATGCCCGAAAAAATTCGGAGTTTCTGCAGAGAGACGGGCCAGGAACCTCCTGATGAAAGGTCACAGCTCGTGAGGGTGGTTCTGGAAAGCCTGGCGCTCAACTACCGGTACATCATGGAGATTCTTGAGTCACTGCTGGACGAGAGGATCGAGACGGTTCACATAGTCGGCGGAGGGGTCAGAAATAAGTTGCTTTCCCAGTTCAGTGCCGACGCGATGGACAAGAAAATCGTAACGCGCCCGGCCGAGGCTACCTCGATAGGTAACGCCCTGATTCAGGGAATTCAGCTGGGGCAGATCGATTCCGTGGCCGAGGGCAGGAAGATAGTAGGAAAGTCGATTGATCTGGAGACCTATCACCCCGAGGACACGGGAAAGTGGCAAAATGCGTACGAGGAGTTCTGTAAATATAAAGAGCTGTAATCGGAGGTGAACCAAGTGAGCGAACTGTGGAAGAAGAAATACGATCTACTGAGCCGGGAACTTTCCGATAGGAGGATAGATATCCAAGAAGTGGAGCGAAAGGTAAAGGAGCTGGTCGTTGAGACACCTTCTTGGGGCTATAGTAACGCCGGAACGAGGTTTATGACGTTCGAAGAACCATACGCGGCGTCGAACGCAGTCGAAAGGTTGGAGGACGCGGCAAAGGTCCACGAGTTTACCGGAAGTTGTCCTTCCGTCGCCATTCACATACCCTGGGACGAGTTCGACGATTACACGGAATTAAGGGACCGAGCGGACCAACTCGGCCTGGAAATTGGCGCGGTTAACCCCAACCTTTTCGAGGACTACGACTACAAGTTTGGTAGCCTGGCTCACCCCGACAAATCGGTGAGGGAAAAAGCGTTAAGTCACGTATACAGTTGTATAGAAATAATGGATGAAGTCGATTCGGACGTCCTGAGCTTATGGCTCNCGGACGGTACTAACTACCCCGGTCAGGACGACTTTCGGGCGAGAAAGAGGCGACTTGAGGAGTCTTTTTCTCGTATCCACGAGAATCTGCCGACGGAATCGAAAATGCTGATCGAGTACAAACCGTTCGAGCCGGCCTTCTATCACACCGATATCGCCGATTGGGGCATGTCCTTCAACTACTGCAGCAAGCTGGGAGATAACGCAAAAGTCCTGGTTGATACCGGGCACCACCTTAAAGGGACGAACGTAGAGCACACATCGTTTCTTTCCTGATTGACGAAGGCGCACTGGGCGGGTTTCACTTCAATAACAAGAAGTACGCCGACGACGACCTGACTACGGGGTCGATTAACCCCTACGAGATTTTTCTCATATTTCAGGAGATCGTAAAAGCCGAATCCGATCCTGAGGTCGAAGACCTCGAGGTCTCCTATATGGTTGACCAGATGCACATAATAAAGAACAAGCTAGAGGCGATGATTCAAACCGTTACGACCGTTCAGAAGCTATACGCCAAAGCGTTAATCGTGGATCAGGCGGAGTTGGAGGAACAGCAGCGACTGGCAAATCCGACGGAGAGCGAAGAGGTCCTCAAGGAAGCATACGAAACCGATGTCGGACCGCTGGTTAAGAAAATCCACGTCGACGAGGGCCGGTCACCCGAGCCGCTTGAGGCGTTCCGGGCAAGCGGATATATGGACAAGATAACGGAGGAGAGGTCCTGATCTATCACCCTGAAAGGAGGAAACCGAATTGGAACTGAAGCTTCCCTACGGGAAGGACGTACTGAGATTGAGTCTTCCCGATAGTAGAAAAGTTGATCTTGCCAAAACTTCGCCGGTTAAACCGGATTCCGCCCCCGAACGACAGGTTCGGGACGCACTGAAAAACCCTATAGGATCGGGACGGCTGGAGGACCTGGTAGAATCGAAAGAGGGACCGGCAGAAGCCTTGAAAGCAACGATAATAATAGACGACAAAACCAGGCCGTGTCCCGATGATATGCTGGTGCCCTTGATCGTGGAGAGGTTGACCGATTCCGGGGTTAAGCCCGAAAACGTAACTGTAGTAGTGGCGACAGGCCTTCACGAACCCCCAAACGAGTCCGAGGTGAGACGTCTGGCCGGCGGGGATGATCTCCCGGACGGCTTAAGCCTGGTGGGCCACGACGCGATAAACTCCGACCTCGAGTCGATCGGCAGGGTTTCCCAGGGCTACGAAGTCGAGATTAATTCCGCCGTTTCAGGGGCAGATATCAAGATTTCTACCGGGTTTATCGAACCCCATTTCTTTGCCGGTTTCTCGGGAGGGAGAAAGAGCATTCTTCCCGGGGTGGCGTCCAAAGACGCGATTCTGGCAAACCACTCGTTTGAAAATATCGGGAACGACAGAGCGAGCACGGGGGTATTGAAGGGTAATCCGGTCCACGAGGGAGCAACTGAGGCAGCCGACCTGGCCCAGCTTGATTTCGCCCTTAACGTGGTGCTCAACAAGGATCAGGAAGTGGTCGGCGTGTTTGCCGGCGACTTCAGAGAGGTATTGAGATACGGCGTATCACGGGACCTGGGCGTCTGTGGTGTAAAGCTCGACGGGCGGTACGACGCTGTAGTAACCACGAATAGCGGATATCCTCTGGATCAGGATCTTTACCAGACGGTCAAGGGGATGTATACCGCTTCGTTAATTGCCGAACCCGGAGCACCGATAATAGTTGCCTCGGAGTGTTCCGCGGGGCTGGGACCGGACCGGTTCTATTCGTTGAACCGGGATAACCCCGATCCTGAGTCGGTGCTGGACTACATCGAGAAGAACGGACCAATGGTTGCCCAGTGGGAAAACCAGGTTCTATGTAACGTCCTGAAAGACCACGAGATATATCTCAAGTCTTCTTTGCCCGACCGAAAAGTTAAAGATATGATGCTGGAGCCGCTGGAGAACATTGAGGGATTTCTGAAGGAACTCGTCAGAGGCCTGGAGGGGAACGAAAGAGTTCTAGCTCTGCCCGAAGGACCTTTTTCCCTTCCGTACATAAAAGGCTCAAAACTGGAAAGGACAATTTTAGAATATGGGGAGTGATTTTGTGGAAGATTACACTTACGTAGTATTGATAAAGCAGGTACTGGATATGGACGAAGTAGAGTTCGATTACGAGGAGGGGAGAATCGACAGGTCGTCGGCGACTCCCGAACCCAACCCCTTTGATCTGAACGCGCTGGAAGAAGCGGTTAGGTTAAAAGAGGATACCGGAGGAAAGGTAGTTGCGATAAGTATGGGACCCAGCCAGGCGGAGTCCACACTTAGGGACGGACTTGCCAGAGGTGCCGACGAGGCGATTCTGCTGACCGGGCAGGAATTTGCCGGTGCAGATACCTGGGCTACTTCACTGGCGCTGGGTCGGGCGATCGAGGCTCTGGAGGGATACGATCTGGTCCTCTGTGGAGAAAAAACCGTCGACGGAGACACGGGACAGGTAGGTCCGGAAGTCGCCGAATTACTGGGAATACCTCACGTTTGTTTTGCGTCGGAACTGGAACAGACTGAGCCCGGTGCAGTGGAAGTCGAAGCTGAAGCCTGGGGGGCAACCTATCGGAAGAAGATGGCTTTACCCGGTCTGGTAACGGTAACAAAAGATATCAACGAACCCAGGTTACCGTCTTTCAGCGACAAACGGGCGGCAAAAAAGGCAGAAATCAAACACTGGGGAGCGGAGGAAATCGGGGAAGATCCTGACAATCTGGGAATAAGCGGTTCACCTACCTACGTCGCCGATACGGAGATACCGCCGCCGGACAAGCGCGAAGCCCTCGTGATAAGGGAAGAGGTAGGCGACGCTGTGAATAAGCTGCTGGAACACGTGGAACTTGGGGGGCTGGGTTAAATGAGTGACGTTTTAGTATTTGCCGAGACAGATGGCAGAGAGATACATCCGATAACTTACGAATTGCTGGGGAAGGGCCGGGAGCTGTGCGACAAGATGGACGCCAGCCTGGCGGCAGTTCTGCTTTCAGGAACGAGTATGGAGCCGGACGAACTATTTTATCACGGGGCGGAAAAAGTATACCGAGCCACGGACGAAGCCTTTTCAAAGCCGCTGGAGATTCCGTTCAAAGAAGCGGTGGTTCAGCTCGTGGAACGGGAAGAGCCAAAAGCCCTGCTGATAGGCGCGACCAATTTTGGCCGGTCGCTTGCCCCTCGAATAGCAATGGAACTACACGCGGGTTTGACCGCCGATTGCGTCGATCTGGACGTTGACGAAGACGGTGATCTTATCCAGATAAGACCCGCTTTTAGCGGTAACCTGCTGGCCCATATCAAGACCAGGTCCTCACCCCAGATGACTACGGTGCGCTATAGAGAAATGGAGAAGCCCGAACGGAACGAGTCGCTTGAAGGCGAGGTCGTCGAGTTGGAACTAGATATAAGTCCGGAAGCGATGCAGGGATTGGAAATACTGGAAGAAAGGAGAACGGAAAAGGTCGACCTGGAGGACGCTGATAAAGTGGTTTCCGGCGGTAGAGGGTTAAAGCAATCGAGCGATTTCGAACTACTGGAGGAGCTTGCCGAGTTACTGGGCGCTGAGATTGGTGCCTCCAGGCCTTTAGTGGATGAAGGGTGGATAGACCGCGCGCACCAGGTCGGATATAGCGGGAGACGGGTCAAGCCAAAGACATATATTGCCTGTGGAATATCCGGTCAATCGCAGCACCTGGCGGGTATGAAGGAGTCAGATACGATAATTGCGATAAACAACGATCCCTCGGCACCGATATTTGAGTACGCCGATTACGGTATAGTAGGCGACCTGTACGAGGTGGTGCCTGAATTGATAAGACAGCTTAAAGGAGGATCATGATGAAAGAAACCGTTAGCAAGCGGCTGGTCGAGGTACTGGGTGACGACTGGGTGGTAGAAGATCTGGAAAAAATCGAAGGATACCTCTACGACGAAACACCGAAACCCTCCTCTCCAAAGGCGACCGAGGACGTCCTTGTCGTCAAGCCAAAAGACAGTGGAGAGATATCCGAGGTCATGAAAATAGCCAACGACGAGGGAATTCCGGTAATCCCGAGAGGGGCCGGTACGGGGCTCTGTGGCGCGGCTATACCGACCAAGTCGAGTATCATTTTATCCATGGAAAGGCTTGACGAAGTACTGGATCTCGACGAGGAAAACCTGATGGTAACGTGCCAGGCGGGTCTTCCCCTCGAAGGGCTCTTCGAGGCAGTTAACGAGACCGATCACCTGTTCTTCCCTCCTCATCCGGGCGACGAAGGAGCCCAGGTAGGTGGATTGGTGGTGGAGAATGCCGGCGGAGCCCGGGCGGTAAAATACGGGGTTATGCGGAATTACGTAAAGGGAATGAAGGTCGTGCTCCCGACCGGAGAAGAGCTGAAACTGGGTGGCAAGGTATTAAAGAACAACACCGGTTACGACCTGATGCATCTTCTTATGGGGAGCGAGGGTACTCTCGGGATAATTACGGAAGTTACGCTCAGGCTTTATCCAAAAGCGAAGGAAACAGCGACGCTTCTCGTGCCCTTTGAAGACAGACACAGCGCGATGTCCGCCGTTCCCGTCATGCTAAAGGAGGGCCACGTTCCCCTCGCCCTGGAATACGTCGAGAGGGAGTTGATCGAGGAGTCAGCCGACCACCTGGGTAAAACCTGGCCCGCCGATCAGGGAGAGGCCTTTCTTATTCTCATTATTACGGGCAAAGACGAGGAAGACGTGTTCGAGAAGGCGGAGACACAGATCGAGGTCCTGGAAGAACACGGTGCCCTGGAACCGCTATTTGCCCAGAGAAGAAAAGAACAGGAATCCATACTGGATATCAGGAGCAATATCTATACAGCACTCGAGGAAGAGACGACCGATATTCTCGACGTGACCGTGCCTCCCGCAGAAGTCGGTCGACTTATAGACGAAATCGAGGAACTCGCCGGAGAGTACGGGACGAAAATACCCGTATACGGTCACGCGGCCGATGGAAACGTTCACCCTCACATCATGAACGTGGACGGGGAGGCGCCCGAATATTTTGAAGAGCTAAAGAACAAGATTTACCGGACGGCACTAGACATGGGTGGGGTAATTACCGGAGAACACGGAGTGGGAGAAACAAGGATAAAGAATTTGCCCATGGCATTAAGCGAAGAAGAGATAGAGTTAATGAAGGGTATAAAAAAGGTGTTTGATCCCAATAACGTGCTTAATCCGGGAAAGGCGGTAGGGTAAAAACAGATAACCTATCGGGATTGTCAATCCAAGTTAAAGAACAACCCCGCACTTAGGCGGTGCGGGGTTGTCCCTTGAACTAAAAGTTTACCATTACTTTGAGCTTTTCCCCCATGTTTGCGGGGTCGATTGCCAGTTCGAATGCCTCTTCGAGCTCTTCGAAGTCAAACCTGTGGGTGATCAGATCATCCGCCTTGATTTCACCCCTGTCGATCATGTTTACCGCGGTTTCAAAATCCCGCTTTACGTACATTAAGGAGCCCTGAATGTCCAGCTCTCTGTCCTGTACGAACGCCATGTTTACGTCCAGGTTGCCCTTCGGAACACCCACCAGCATTATTTGGGTTCCCTTCCTGGCAACTTCGATGGCCTGGTTCAGGGTGCTGTCGAATCCGACGCAGTCGAATATAATATCCGCTCCGTTCTCCCCGAATTTGTCCTGGATAAATTCGGCCAGATCGTCATCCAGGTCTCCCGTGTTGACCGCGTGATCGGCTCCCAGTTCCTTCGCTCTTTCAAGCCTGCTGTCTTCCAGATCGGTGATTATCGTCTCCGAGGCACCCGCGTCTTTTGCCGCTACCAGTGTAACCAGTCCTATGGTTCCGGCCCCAATTACGACGACCTTGTCGCCCAGCTTCTGGTTGCTGATTCTGACTGCGTGAACTCCTACTGCCGCCGGCTCGACAAGCGCTCCTTCCTCGAAGCTCATGTCTTCGGGTATTTCTATTACTTTTTCCTCGGGAACGGCTATAAAATCCGCAAAGGCTCCGTCGTAGCCGACGTTTCCGATGACCTGAAGGTTCTCGCAGATGTTGTAGCGTCCGTGGTTGCAGTTATAGCAGTCGTTGCAGACGATGTTGGGTTCGACGACCACTTTGTCTTTCGGACTTACGCCCTTTACGTCCTCGCCCGTTTCCCGCACTACGCCGCTAAACTCGTGCCCCAGAACTATCGGGGGGTGGACAAACGGATGTTCGCCCTGATAGGAGTGAACGTCGGAACCGCAAATACCGCAGGACTTGACTTCTATCAGCACTTCCCCGTCCTCGGGGGTAGGTTTGTCTACTTCTTCAAAAACTAAATCCTTTTCTCCAACTAGGTTTGCCTGTTTCATGTATAACACCTCTAAAATTTAAATGAACTGTCAAAAATTGTCGTCTATATCGTCTCGATTGAACTCACTTATCTCGGCGCGAAAATTTAAACTTGCCTTGGTCCGGGACTATAAATAGGTCGTGGGATTTTTATCCCTATTTAGAGATATTATCTAGTCCCATAACCTATGAATTATAGCAGATTATCGGCCACCTTTGGAGTATTGCAAGCTCAACTATCCCGGACGATGCGCCTTTGAGGTGTCGATATCAATCCCGGAACCCTGGTTTACCGGTCGATGAGGATAAACTTGCCGGGGTTCGGTTTAGGGTCCACGCTAGAACGTTATCGGTTGTTCCCTGATCCTCTTCTGGAGGTAGAAAGCGAACGTGGCCGGTAAAACCATTAAAAATACCCCCTGAGCACTCAACGTGGGCCAGGGCGTTAATTCGACGTACCTGATGCCCGCTCCCACTTCCACCGGAAGGGTCCTGTTCCTGAAGAAAAGGGCGAACATATACTCGTTCCAGAGCAGGGCAAAGTTAAACATGGAAGTCATGAGCAGTCCGGGGAGAGAATTGGGTAGAACTATTCTCCAGATGACCTCCAACTGAGAACAACCTTCGACTCGGGCGGACTCCTCCAGCTCTATCGGTATATTGTTGATATAGGCATGCATCAGCCACGTGGTTATGGGTAACGATATCAGCACGTAAGGTATTAGCAGGTTGTACCATTTGCCTATCATATCGAGATACTGCCATACCAGAGTGTAGGGCAGGAATATCGCGATCGGAGGCAACATACGCTGGGTCAGGATAAAGAAGAGGAAATCGTCATCGCCTCTAAATTTGTACCTGGAAAACCCGTAAGCGGCCATCGTACCCAATATAACAGCTATAATCGTTGAAATGGTAGCGGTCCTTACGCTGAGAGACAGTCCAGTCCAAATTCTCGGGTTATTGAACGTATTGATCCAGGCAGTAAAGGATGGCTTAAAGAATATAAGGCTGAATTCCCCCGAAACGACGTAGGACTGACTTTTTATACTCATCGTCGCGATGTAGAATATCGGCAGAAAGACAAACAGAAATAGCCCTACGCCCAGCAATAAAACCAGGAGTGACGAAAATTTCTTCCTCAACCACCTTATTCCGCTTGTTCGTTTTTTGCTCATTTTCTATTCACCCACTTTCTGTCTCTGGTAGAGATTGATTATAATCATGAAGGACACGATGGTGATGACGAGCATAATTATTGCTCCCGCGGAAGCTCGGGAGAGGAGGCCCCTTCCTCCAACTGCGAGCCAGTACAGGTACATGTCCACGGTTTCGGTGGCGGTTCCCGGTCCTCCCCCCGTCATTACGCTGATGAGGTCGAAATTACGCAGGGAGATCATGAATTTGAGCAGGAATACCGCAAGAAGCAAACCTTTGAGGTTCGGGATAATAATATATCTCAGTCTCTGAAAGAAAGACGCTCCGATAACCTGTGCTTCCTCGAAGTACTCTCTCGGAATCGATACCAGGCCCGCATAGAGAAATAACGCCGCGAAGCCCGACCACTGCCATATGTCAGTAAAGACGACCGACTGCATCGCAATATTGTTGTTTGACAGAAACTCCACCGTGCCGAACCCCAGCAACCCGAGAACGTGATTGATCAACCCCAGGACCGGATCGTATAACAGGCGCCAGATATAAGCTACGGAAATTCTTCCCGTTAGTGCGGGGATCAGGAGCATAGTCGATAGCCCGGTAAGCAGTAGCGGTCTGTTCCTCAGGAAATAATAGAGGAAGAGAGCTATTGCGAGTCCCAGCAGAACGGCTCCGATCGTGCCTTCCAGAGAAAAAACTATCGAGTTTCTGAGCGAAGCCTGAAACCGATTGTCCCCCAGTATAAGCCTGTAGTTGGTTATTCCGATGAACCGCTCGGTCTGCATAGGGAGTCGGACGTTTATATTGTAAAATGAATTTCTGAGAGCGTAGAGCATGGGTAAAACCCCGGCCACGAACGAAAAAATAACAGCCGGAGCCACCAGGTATTTCAGTAGTCTATCTCTGCTTTTAATCGCCATCACCCCCCTATTTGACTCTTTCCCCGTCGGGGTCGAACAATTTCAGGAGTTCGTTGTTGAAGGAAACGGTTACCTCGTCACTCTCTTCCCAGTCGGTTATCTCGGGGACCGATGCCTGAACGGAGGCTCCTCCCAGTTCGAAGTGTATGTAGTTATTTGCACCAGTACTTTCGGTAAACTCCACCGTCGAGTTCAGCCTGCCCTCTTCTGACCCCTTTCCTTTCTCGACGGATATTTCTTCCGGCCGCACGCCGATTGTCAAATCCATACTCTCCGGATGCTTGATTAGATTCTCCCGGGATATCGGCCCGTAAGTCTGGGAGTCCACCTTCAGGAAAAGCTGGCCGTCCTCTTCCGAAGCCTCGGCCGGTATGAAGTTCATCTGGGGGTGACCGATAAACTGGGCCACGAACTTGTTATTGGGCTGCTGCAGGGTTTCTGCCGGGGTTCCTACCTGTTCTATCCGGCCGTTGTTCATTATAGCGAGCTGGTCACCGACCTTCATCGCTTCTTCCTGGTTGTGGGTAACGAACATGATCGTTACTCCGGTCTTCTGGTGTATCCGCATGATTTCCTTTCTCATGTAAACTCTCAGCTGGTGGTCAAGGCTCGAGAAAGGTTCGTCCAGCAGGAAGACTTCGGGGTCCTGGACCAGAACCCTTGCTATCATCGCTCGCTGGGCTTCTCCACCGCTGAGATTCTTGATATTTGAATCCCTCTTTTCCGGAATCTGCACCAGCTCCAGGGCGTTCGTAACCTGTTCTTCTATTTCCTGTTTGTCCACGCCCTTAATTTTGAGAGGGAAAGCTACGTTGTCGAAGACGTTCATATTGGGATAGAGGGTCGCCTGTTGAAACATCATAGCAACGTCCCGCTCACCAGGCTCCTTGTCCATTACGGACTCGCCGCTAATGAAGATTTCCCCACTATCGGGGATTTCGAGCCCTGCGACGCTTCTGAGCAGGGTGGACTTACCACAGCCGGACGGCCCAAGCAGGACAAAGAATTCTCCCTGTTCGATCTGAAGGCTCACGTTATCGTTTGCCTTCTGTTCGCCAAAAATCTTGGTTAAGTTCTTTACCTCGAGGGTGTACATTATCATTCCTCCGTCGGTCTTCCGGGAAGTTCGTTGATCTTGTTCTCGTCCTGGATGAGGTAAAACTGACCAGCTTGATGGGGTGAATAGTCCTCACCCATTACTGAGTTAATAAGTTATACTATCTCGTTCTAACGAGATTGTCCAATTATGCTAAAATTCGATCTCAAAAATTCACCCAGGAAGGTTTGTCCCCTCCTGGGTGAATGGTCGATATAATTGATTTTACTTTAAAAGTTCAACACAAGTACGCTTTGTTTGATTTTTCTGGTCTATTTTAGAAGTCCCGGTCGATTATCTTCGCTGCCTGGTTGAGTCCTTCTTCAACCGATACGGATCCGGTAAAGATCCTCTCCAGCTGGATCCCTATCGTATCACCGATCGCGGGCCACTGCGGGATCTTCGCGATAACCGGGTCTTCTCCTGCTTCTTCGATCTGGAGCGACGCTATCGTATTCTCGAGCCAGTTGGACATACCCTCCTGGCCGTAGTATTCCTGAGCCTCTGCGGATTCCAGGGTCGAGGTTCTTGCCGGAAGGGTGCCTATCTCCATCATCATTTCCTTCTTCATCTCGGGTGAGGTAGCCCAGAGTATGTAGTCCGCTGCGACTTCTCGGGTCATGTTGTTTCTGGTTCCGACCTTACTGAGTGCCAGGTTCCAGGAGAAGTACCAGGGATACCTGCCTGCCGGTCCTTTCGGGAACAGCGCGAAGGACGTCTTCCCGATTACTTCGGAAGCGTCGTCCGTGACTATCCTTCTGCCGATGGAGGTAGCGTCGATCGTCATGGCGGCTTCGCCTGCCATGAACGTAGACATCACGTCTCTCCAGTGTGACGTTTGCGTGCCCTGAGGTGCGTAGTTTCGAATTAGGTTGGTGTACCATTCAGTTGCCTTAATACCTTCCTCGGAGTTGAAGGCGGCATTGAAAGGAGGCTCGTTGTTTTCGAGCCATTTTCCGCCAAAAGCCTGGAGATACTGCTTCCATGATACGTGGTTGAGGCCGGCTCCTCGCTGTCCTCTGAGGGTGATTCCCGAGATGTCGGTTTCCTCAGTAATCTTCTTGGCTGCTTCTGTGACCTCTTCCAGGGTGTCCGGTACCTCTATTCCGAGTTCGTTGAATATGTCGTGTCTGTAGATTAGGTGTACTGCCTCGTGGTATATCGGCACGACGAACATCTTATCGTTGTAAGAGGCCGTCGACACTACAGCTTCTACGAATTCGTCCGCTTTGTACTCTTCCGTGAAGTAGTCTTCCATGGGGACGATCCAGTCGTTTTCGGCAAGCAGCGGCAGGTGCTGTGTTCCTACCTGGGCAATCTGGTAGTAACCCGTACCTGCGGCCATATCCTGTACTGTCTGGGGTCGAAGGTCTTCTTCTTCCAGGTATTCCCAGTTTACGGTAACGTTTACGTCGTGATCTTCTTCGTATTGCTCGATCCACTCGTCAGTTTGAGACTCGATGTATTCCGTGGACCCCATTCTCATTGCCAGAATGTTTATTCTGATATTCTGCTGAGCTGCTAAAGGCAAGCTCATTATCAGCACTAACGAGAGGGCCAAAACTAATGGAACTGATAATTTTTTCCAGGACATAAGTAAATCACTCCTTTAATTAAGCAAATCATTGATTAAGCCTTTTGATTTTTGGACGACCCCAAGTTTGGGTCTCTTCTTGACCTACCTGGAATTTGGTTAGAGTCTATCACCCCCACGCTAAATTTGTTTAAATCAGATATATGAAAACATTCTTGATTCATGAACGCCATGAATGGATTCGTTTTCCATTCATTAATACAAATTTCCTAATAATGCAGTAGGTTTACTTATGAACTTCTCAAGTGCCAGTGCACCCGCACCTTCGAGAAAAATGTTCTCCCAGGAGTGGGATTCCACTACCTGCAAATCCTCCCAGTAACAATTCCGTTTTTTTAGTACTTGCTTGACCTCATTTACCCAAACTGAGCCAAGCTGAACCATCTCGTCCCCCAGGATGATCAGACCCGGTCCGTATAAATTGACCAAATTTGCTATTCCAGCTCCAAGATAGTGGGCGGAACGAATTACTCCTTCCTTTACTACTTGGTTGCCGGATTTGTTAAGTTCAAGGACTGACTGAAACGTGATATCTTCTCTGGGGTAGGTTATTTCCCCTTTTTCGGCCCTTTTTTCGAGGTGTTTTAGTAGAGCATTTATCGATGCATATCTTTCCACGCAGCCTTTATTGCCGCAGGAGCACGCCTTGCCCTCGATCTCTACGCTGGTGTGACCAAATTCCCCTGAAAATCCTTTGCTCCCCAGTAATAGTCTGTCTTCTACCATGATTCCAGCTCCTATCCCTCGCCCTGCTGCAATGAAGATTACGTTTGAATTGTTTTTGGCCAGACCAAACAAACTTTCACCGATAACTGCAGCGTCAGCATCCTGTCGAATTATTACAGGCAAGTGATTTAATGACTGAAGTTTGTGGAAATTCACGCCGGACCAGCTAAGCCTATCGGTGACAAGAGTAATTTTTCCGCTCTTGACATTTACGGGACCGGGTACGGCAATACCGACTCCCACCGTTAGATTGTTTTTTACGAAGTCGGAGTTCACATAATGGCCGAGAGCCTCTTCCACTGAGTCAAGAAGGTCTTCATTTGAGCGTACCTTGGAAGTGGGGTAATGTTTTTTTTCGTAGACCTCTCCGTCCAGATCGACAAAAGCGGTAACAATTTCGTGGCGAGCGACTCTTACGGCTATGCCGAAAAGCTCCGAGGTAAGCTCAAATAATTTCGGTGGGCGGCCAGGTGAATTGCGGTTTTTGTTCTTTTCTTTCTTTATGATATTGGCTTCCAGTAGTTCTCTGGTGGCTTCCGAAACCGTTGGTTGTTTTAAGCCCGTATTCTCGACAATTTCATTTTGAGTCAATGGGCCAAATGTATGAATGGCTCGTAAAACTGCCCCTCGGTTTGTCTCGTATACGTCCCCGGCATTTATGCCTTGATGGTGGTTAGCCAATCCCATCAATTTTCCTCCAGCGTATATTTTTATTATGTCCTAATAAAATTTTTATCATAACTTAATAAAAATGTCAAGCTTTAATCGATTAACCAGCAGGTAAAAGATCTTTATGATTGATAAAGTTAAAAATTATTCCGTAACCACCTGTTGTCCGTAGCTCTGGTGCCATTGATCCTATATTTATCCGCGAAATTTCCGTATCAGTTGCAGTACTGGTATGGATTATTCATAATTTTTATTGTCTGTTATATCGAATTGTCGTTTGAGGTTGGAACGGGAAGTATTTTCGTCGGAGTTTTTGGTAAATTTGTAAATAATTTGGTTAAGTCAAGAACCCCGCCCCAGGGGACGGTGCTTGTAGAAAACAACTTAAAACCATAACTTAGGTCTTTTACAAATATTGACCCAGCTGATTCATCCCCGGAGCAAGCCCTGGGGGTTCTCAGCAATTATTGGTAAAGATAACGGCAAAGTCATTTTTTTTTCGGAATTACGGAGCTGAGTCCCCGGTTGGGGTAGAAAGTACCAAAATAACAAACTGACAAGAGGAGGTAGCATAATGAGCGTACTGGACCGATTTAGCCTGGACGGTAAGGTTGCTGTAGTAACTGGAGGAGGTAGAGGCCTGGGAAAGGCCATGGCAAAAGGTTTGGCTGAGGTGGGGGCAAATCTGGCTATTCCCGATATCCAGGAAGAACTTGCAGAAGAATCGGCCGCCGATCTGGAGGAACACGGCGTCGAGACCCTGTCAATTCATGCCGACGTTACCGATCCGGAGAGTGTCGAGAATATGGTGGACCGTGTTCTGGAAAAGTGGGGGAGAATAGATATCTTGCTGAATAATGCAGGAATCTGTCGGAACATTAAGGCTGAAGAGATGAGCGAAGCAGAATGGGATGCAGTAATAGACGTAAACCTTAAGGGAGTCTTTTTATGTTCGCGAGAAGTGGGGAAGCACATGATAGACAGGGGCGAAGGCGGATCGATAGTTAATATTTCCTCGATGTCAGGTTTTATCGTCAACTATCCTCAGCCCCAGGCGTCGTACAATGCCTCGAAGGCTGGCGTTACGATGATCACAAAATCCCTGGCCTCCGAGTGGGCTCAACACGGAATAAGGGTGAACCAAATAGCTCCCGGTTATATGGCCACGGAAATGACGAAAAAGTATAAAAGTGCTCATCCCGAGGAGGCCGAAGATTTCTGGATCGAACCAACCCCCATGGAGAGACTGGGTGAACCGGACGAACTTGCCGGTGCGGCCGTCTACCTTGCTTCCGACGCTTCTAGTTTTACCACGGGGAGCACTATCACCATCGACGGAGGCTATACCGTCCGTTAGGTAAACCCCGAATATTAGTCTCCTTATTTGTAAGTAAATTTGCTATATGTTATTATATCGACCGATAAAAGCGCTTGCGAAAGCGCTTGTTTAGCGTTTCCGACAATTAAACTAGTAGCTAAAACTAAATGGAGGTGGTAATAAGTTAGTCTTCAGAGTTGAGTTTAAGGGGAGAAGATCAAATACAAATACGAGTGATTAACGGTTTATCTCCCCGTCAATCAGTATCGCTTTGGGGATAATAATTAACCAAAAACAAAGGAGGTAGTTAAGTATGAAATTTTCCTCGAAACTTTCCTTCTCGGCTATCGTGCTGGCTTTGAGTTTGGTGTTAGTCTTACCGTTTGGAGCAATCGGCCAGGAAGGATGTAAAGGAACCCCGGACGATCCTTATATAAGTATGGAGCGTCAGGAGTTTCTTGAAGACGAACCTTATAAAGGAAAGACGATCAACATACTGGCACCGAAGACCACCGTTTCTAAACCACTATACGATTTTGCAAAACAGTGGAGAAACGAGACCGGTGGAAAGGTTAACATCACGGAAGTTCCGCTTGCCACCTTTCACCAGAAGATCTTTACCGACCTCATAACGGGTATGGGCCAGTACGACGGATTCCTGACGGCGGCCTGGTATTACGGTGATTTCTTCGAAGGAAAGAGGTACATCGAGCCAATCCAGAAATACATGGACGACCCAAAGATGCCGTACTGGTGTCCCGAAACGGTCAACCCCGCCATCGAGCAACTGTTGAAGTGGGGCGGTGAATGGTACGGTCTTCCCAACGATAACGACGGTCAGGCGTTCTACTATCGCAAGGACATACTGCAGAAGGAGGAATACAAGGAGAGGTTTGAAGAGGAATACGGCTATACCTACAGTTTGCCACCACGAAACCACCAGGAAATTATTGACATCGCTCAGTTCTTCAATGACTGGGACTGGGACGAAGACGGAAAGAAGGACTACGGGTTCACCGGCCACTTCAAGGTCGGCGGTCAGGGTATGTTCCACTACATGACCTGGGCGGCCCCTTACGTAATTTCGCCGGAGAACAGGTACTTCTGGTTCAACCCGGACACGATGGACCCCCTGGTTAACTCGGAAGGCCATCTCAAAGCCCTGGAGGACCTGAAGAAATTGGTCAATGCGGGACCCAAAGCCATGATGGCCTGGACTCTCGGAGAAGCCTGGGATCTCTTCCTCAAGGGTGACGCGGTAGTTGCGTTTACGTGGGGCGATCTCGGTGCACTTGCTCAGGACGAAGAGACGTCACAGGTAAAAGGCAAGCTCGGAGTCTCGGTATTGCCCGGGGTAGAAGAAGCTTACGACCCGATCGAGAACAAATGGGTCAGCTTCGAAGAGCCAAATGTCGTCGGTAATAACATCGGCGGGTCCTGGCACGGAGTCATATCCATTTACTCCGACAACCCACAGATGACCTACGATTACTTCGCCTACATGTCACGCATAGATAACGCGTTCTGGAACCAGATGCGTGGCTGGACCGGTGTAGATGTAGGTCGATCATTTGCGTTCCTGGAAGAGCACGGCGGAAGCGCTTCCGTTGAGGACTTTACGGAGCAGAATTGGAGTGAGAACGGAGCGATTGAGATGTCCAAAGGGTACCACGAAAACTTCTATGCCGACCAACAGTTCAACCTGTTACGTATTCCGGGCGCTGAAGAGTACGCCAGGGCGGTCGACGTAATAATTTCCCAGGTATTATCCGGAGACACCGACCCGGCAGGCGCACTGGACAAACTGGCAGATCGGTTCAACAACATCACAGCCCGACACGGCAAAGAATCACAGATGAAGTACTACAAACAGATGTTGGGTGAATAGTAAACGGTAATAGCATAATACCCCGGGCAGTTATTCTCTGCCCGGGGTATTTATTGTCAACCAGAGGGGTGAAAATTTGGCCGGAAAAAGCCGTGCCGCAAAATTTGTCTTTCTGCTCCCCGCCCTGTTATGGGTGCTGGGGTTCGTCCTCTACCCGCTGATCAATTCTTTTTCCCTGAGTTTCTTCCGGTATACCCTGGGAAGGGGCAGAGAAGCTTTTATCGGAGTCCAGAACTATATTGACATATTCAACTCACCAGAGTTCTGGTTTACTCTCAAGATAACGATATACTACGTTTTAATTACCGTAACTGCCGAGACCCTTTTAGGGCTATTTTTGGCCTGGATGGTAAATAAACGTATCCAGTTCCAGAACTTCTTCAGAACGGTCTATACGCTGCCTATATTTACGACGACCGTGGCTGTAGGTTATCTCGGAGTTACGATATTTCACGAAACCGGTGGACTTGCAAACTGGGTAATGGGCTGGTTCGGCCTCGATATTCAGTGGTTATCCAGCGCTACCGGTGCTTTCGCGAGCTCCGTGATACTGGATATCTGGCGCTGGACCCCGTTTGCGTTCATAATTTTACTGGCCGGGTTGCAGGGTGTTTCTAAATCCAGATACGAAGCGGCAATGCTCGATACGAATTCTTCCTTTCAGATATTTCGTTACGTCGAACTACCTGCAATCAGGTTTAGCCTCCTCTTGGTAGTAATGTTACGTATGGTCAGGGCTTTTAAGGTTTTTGGATTACCGTTTTCGTTGACCGGGGGCGGTCCCGGACGGTCGACGGTCTTCTACACGTTGTACGTCTACAGGACTTCCATGAAGTACTTTGACTTCGGTCACGGAGCAGCTATGGCTTACGTATTACTGATTATCGTGATGATCGTAATATTCCAGCTCTTTAGGTTGCTTAGAGAGAGCTTCGCGGCGGAGTGAGGTGAAAAAATATGTTTAAATTCATGAGTAAGCCCAAAAAAGCCATGGTCTATACGGTTTTGGTTCTTGCCACGGTCTGGATGCTAATTCCTTTCCTGTGGACGCTGGAAAACGCGTTCAAGCCAAGCATAAAGTTATTTGAACCGGGAGCCGCGATACCGTTTTTACAATACCAGCCGACCCTGGAGCACTGGAATTTTGCTCTTTTTCATCAGAGCGTGATAAAGGGTCTGATAAACAGCATCGTCGTGAGTCTCGGGACGACCGGTATAGTGTTGATAATTGGAACGATGGCCGGTTACGCTCTGGCTCGATACAGGTTTTCCTACGTAAAGAACAAGGACTTAACGATCTTTTTCCTGTCTCAGCGAGTTCTGCCTCCCGTTGTCGTCCTCATTCCCTTCTTTATTATTCTTATGAGGATAAACCTGGTCGATACGAGGCTGGGTTTAATTCTGGTCAACGTCACTTTTAATTTACCCTTCGGTATCCTGATTATGAGGAGTATTTTCAACGAAATTCCCGTTGCCATAGAGGAATCAGCCTTTGTGGACGGTGCCAACGACTACCAGGTATTCTGGAGAATCGCTCTGCCGTTAGCAAAGAACGGCCTGCTGGCTACTGCCCTGATCGTATTCGCTTTTTCCTGGAACGAAGCACTGTTTGCCCTAACCCTGACAGGCGCCAAGGCACAGACACTCCCGGTGATGATACTGAGTGCCAGAAGTACCAGGGGGGTAAGGTTTGGGTTTGCTGCGGTTAACACGATCCTTGCGATCGGGCCGCCGATTATTCTGACAATTTTCCTCCAGAGCAACCTTGCGAGGGGTCTCACCTTCGGAGCTTTGAAAGAATGAGGGATAAAGTTTACAGACGAGGAACATTATGAGGCGCCTAGGTTAAACCAAGCTAGTTTTGCGCCCAATAATTACACAGATCCCAACCCAACCATCCGGACTGCGCACCTGGGTGATACCAAGGGGAAGTTATTTTTCGGACAATATATGAAAAGGTGAAGGTTTTGTGTTATTAAAACCAACTAATCCCGTGGTTAGACCACGGGATTAGTTGGTTGGTACTATCAAAAGTAGCTGTCAGGTGTGATGGGGATGCTACTCAACTAGCTCGATTTCGTCCTTTCCTCCGTAAACCTCGTACCAGGGTTTAGCGCCTTCATCTATAATGGCGTTCATCTTGGTGATGTTGTCGACTCCGCCCTTTCCAAGCCAGTCTCTGAGTGCCTCTACGCCGTCGGAGGCGTATTCGGCTATCCCGTTCTGCCAGGTTGCTCTTCCGCATAAAACGCCATTCCAGTCGGCTCCGGAGTCGTTCGCCAGCCTCAGGCTTTCTCTCATTTGGGGTGCGTCTACGCCGGCACTGAGGTAGATCATCGGTTTCTTTGCTGCCTCTGCAGCGCTGGCAAAGTGCTGGAGGACTTCTTCGCGGTCGTAAACCTCCGTTTCGCCTTCGTAAGCATCAGTTCCTTTTGCAAACTTCAAGTTTACAGGTATCTCTACCTTTAATACGTCTACGTTGTACTTGTCCCGGGAGAACTCCGCGATGCTCCTTCTTACTATGTCGGGCTTCTTTTGTCGGGCAAGTTCGGGGTCGTTTTTCCAGTCCCCTCCGTCCGGTCCATATCCCAAAAACTCGAGGAAGAAGGGAATGTCGTGGTAGGCGCACTCTGCACCCACTCGNTCCACCATGGCCTCTTTCTGATCGTTATAGAGCTTATCCTCGTCNGGATGGTAGTAGATTAACAGCTTGACGGCGTCNGCCCCGTTTTCTATGGATTTACGGACGCTCCAGTCCGGCATGAGTTCTTTCATCTTGGCGGGCAGGCTATGCTGATAGACNTCCGAGTAGTTCCTCGAAGCGCTGCTCTTCTCGTAGGACATTATGAGTCCGGTTCCCTCGGCTCTGGCCTCGGCTCCCGGAAGTCCCCACTCCGGGTCGAGGAGAATCGCACTGGCGTAGGGGGTAAGGACCTCGGATACCGCTTCCTTGAACTCCTCCATCATCTCATTGGTCACGGCTTCCTTCTCGATTCCACAGGCCGATGAAAGTCTACTTACCAGAGATCCTCGCTGGTCCATGGCTGCGGCCTTGATTACGCCGTTTTCGTCGCTGAGCTTATTCATCCGATCAAATTTTTCTTTACTTAGTTTCATTTAATGAGTCACCTCAAGTTAGTATTTTCGACAAGCCGAATAAAATTCTATTGCATTTACCCGGATAATAAAACCGAAGCGAGTAGTTCCAGATAATGTTGCATTTACCTGTAAAACTCGCCCTGGAAACCGCTCGATGAACCGGGGATCAATATCGGATCTCGGCTGCCCTCAACCC
>JGI1689J12820_1000034_pt1 | contig 34270 bp, 24 predicted proteins | sample PRCRCaboRojoPR_6_FD_12820 | JGI IMG/M metagenome (IMG submission 12820)
CCATAGAAGGTGAAAGAATTCACACAGAGTCTAGGATCCTGGATTGGAGTGAAGATCCGGGAGGGAGGTCTGGATGGAGGTATTATTCATTGGTGGTACAGGTGTGATTAGTTCAGCGTGCACATCCATGGCAAGTGAACGGGGTTACCAGCTCACCCTTTTCAATCGGGGAAGCACAGAAAGGCCTATCCCTGATGGTGTAGATCGCCTGGAGGGGGATATCAGAGATCCTGAACAAGCGCAGCGTGTCTTGGGTGAACGGTCCTTCGATGTCGTTGTGGATTGGGTCGCATACAGGCCCGAGCATATTGAGATGGATTTGGAACTTTTTCGTGGGAAAACAGAACAATATGTTTTCATTAGTTCTGCGTCTGCCTATCAAACACCTCCCACCCGGCTTCCAATCACGGAATCGACTCCCTTGTCCAATCCCTACTGGGCATATTCTCGAAATAAAATTGCCTGTGAGGATCGGCTGCTCCGGGCATATCGGGAGGAAGGGTTTCCGATGACAATTGTCCGTCCTTCGCATACCTATGACCGCACCGTTTTCCCTTTCCATGGTCAATATACTGTGATCGACCGGATGCGCAGCGGGAAAGATATCATCATACACGGCGACGGAACTTCACTCTGGACGCTCACGCATCACAAGGATTTCGCCCGGGGATTCGTCGGATTGCTGGGCAACTCGCATGCTGTCGGGGAGGCGTTTCAGATCACCTCCGATGAATGGCTGAGTTGGAATCAAATTTATGAGATCATTGCAGGCGCTGCGGGGGTGGAGGCGAATTTTGTCCATATGCCTTCGGACTTAATTTCTGCGTTTGACTCCAAGTGGGGGAGGGGGCTGCTGGGGGATAAGATGCACAGCATGATTTTTGATAACTCGAAGGTCAAACAGTTGGTACCTGATTTCAAGGCAGCCATCCCGTTCCACCAAGGCGCTGAAGAAATGATGGCCTGGCATGATGCTGACTCCCGGCGGCAGGTTGTGGATGAAGATCTCGACAATCTGATGGACAGGATGATAGATGTCTATCAGACAGCCTGGCCAGTTTGACCATTGATCGAAATAAACAATTTACCATCTGGGACAATAAATGTGAAAGCTGGAATCGTCTCAGAAAAGGCTTTTATCCCTTGAGGTTTAGATTTGAAGGGAACCAAAGGGAACCTACTTAAAAACCTCTCTGAGGCGGCAGATGATTTCATTGACAGCCCGTGCGTTGCCGAGGCTGGATATGGTAATCTTTCGATTTAATAATATGATTTGTGATAGATCGTTATCTAAGTAGAAAACTCTTGCTGAATGTGTGAAGTGACTTAGTAAAATGGATGTCTTAGGTGAAAATGGAAAACGCAAACAAACAATCTCAGATGATCCATGACCAAANTAATTCAGGCGATTTCGGGGATTCAAACTCGGAATCATCCCTGGGGATCATCCTCATGGGTGTGTCCGGTTGTGGAAAAACGAGTGTGGGGATCAACCTGTCCAAAAAATTAGGCTGGACTTTCGTTGACGGCGATGATTTCCATCCAAAGGAAAATGTAGCGAAAATGTCCGCTGGACAACCTCTCACCGATCAGGATCGCCTTCCCTGGCTGAAAACCTTACATGATCTGCTCATGGATCATTTGCAGAAGGGGAAATCTTTGATCCTGGCCTGTTCCGCGCTGAAAGAGGAGTATCGTCAGGTTCTATCTTCCGGGATGTCCAACGTCGTTTTTGTTCATCTCCGGGGTGATTTTGACCTAATTCATGCCAGGATGCGGGCTCGGGGTGAACACTATATGAAAGCTGAGATGCTCCGGAGTCAATTCGCATCGCTCGAGCCACCTAAAAACGGAATCATAGTGGGGGTCGACCAAAGCTTTGGGGAGATCACAGCACAGATCCTGAAAGAGCTGAATGAACGTGCTCTGCCTTTTGATGGACCTGGTTGTTAAGCGGAACCAGCGGATGAGACACCAAGCCGGACTACAGCTGAGTCAATTCCTCTCTCCCCCACAGGGACTGAGTTAAGGCGATGATTTTTCTCCGCTGCTCATTCAGGAGAGAAATCCGATCCGAATTGGTCGGTCCGGTATCTCGATTCTCGACGATGAGCACGACCGCATCCCGGCTTAAGGTATGGGAGTGGTACACTCCTCTTTTGATATTATAGATCTTCTCGGGAACCATATCTACCGCATGAATGGTTTCAATGATCCCATCCCCTTCAGCAATATATAAAATACACCGTCCAGAGAGGAGGACAAAGACTTCATCGGTTTCATTGTGGCGTTCCATAGTGTCAATATTGGCTGCCTCAAGATCGGTAATATAGCGCAGGATTGCCACCCTCCAAGCCCCATAATCAACGCAGGGCCGGTACCCTTCACCGACATATTCCTTGATCTCAAGATAGCCTTTATCCGGGTTCATGGTTCGCTCCAATGAAAAGTTTTTGAGTGCTGAATGTCAGCTGCAGATCGCCCGATCAGGATTTCAAATGCACCCGGTTCGACCACCCAGCTGCTCTTGGCATCATCATAATAAGCTAAATCCTTCTCCTCGAGAAGCAGAGTCACTGTCCGGGATTCTCCGGGTTCCAGTTGGACCTTAGAGAACGCCTTGAGTTCTTTGGGGGGACGCACTAAACTTGAGTCTGGATCTCTCAGATAGAGCTGGATGACTTCCTGTCCGCTCCGGTCACCCTGATTGGTGATCTCCACCTGGATTTCTATTGTATCCCCGGTCTTGAATATCTCGCCATTCAGTTTGACATGATCGTAAGTAAAAGTGGTGTAGGATAGCCCGTGGCCGAATGGAAATAGCGGCTGGATCCCTTTTTGATCATAATACCGGTAGCCGATGAACAAACCTTCTCCATAATATACCCTCCCGTTTTCGCCGGGAAAGTTGAGATGGGCCGGGTTATCCTGGATCTGTCTGGGGAAGGTAGTAGGCAGCCTTCCTGAGGGGTCCGCTACCCCGAAAAGGACATCGGCAAGGGCGTTTCCACTCTCCTGGCCCAGATACCACATCTGCAGGACGGCTGGGACAGTGTCCAACCAGGGCATGTGCAGGGGAGAGCCCGCGTTGAGCGCGACGACAGTGTTGGGATTTACTGCTGCCACGCGTTCAATGAGCTGATTTTGCTTTCCCGGGAGGTCCATGCTGACCCGATCCTGGCCCTCTGTTTCCCATTCTGGAGTTAACCCGGCTACCACGACAGCCAGATCGGACTCCGCTGCCAGGGCTTCCGCTTCTCCCACGGGGTCNTCTGGCAGGGGAGGCAAACAACCCACCCGCACGCCCCTCCAACGTGGCCCCGGCANAGAGGCATATTCTAAACGCAGGGAATAGAGCTTTCCTTCTTCCAGATTCATTACCTGGGATTTTTTTATGCCTTCTCCGGGCTCATTCTGTTCTCCTCCCTCCCAGAGGTCGAAGATCAGCTCATCGTTGATATACAACCGGCCTTTACCGATACAGGCCAATTCCAGGGTGTAGGATCCCGATTCCGGAACCTGGAAACCGCCGGTCATCCGGAGGGAGAAACGGGTGGGATTGAAATGTTCCGCTTTTTCGCCGAACCACGCTAATTGAGAACCGCTGGTCGTCACCTGATGGATGGGTTCACCGTCCAGATCCTGGTTGTCAAAATAACGGACATTCAACATACCCTGGGTGCCGTCCTCTCCCCGGAGCCATTCCTGTTCTAGAGGTGGGATCTCTTTATATACGGGACAGCCCAAGGCATAGTGGACCTCTCCTTTGTCTCCCACGGCTTCTGTGATCGCATCCAGAGGGGAGATCACATAATGCGGGTTGACCTGGGAGCTGCCCCCTCCCTGGAAAGAGACCTTCTTGGCGTTTGCCCCAATCAGAGCGATCTTCATCTTATTATCCTTATCCAGAGGAAGGAGGTCGTTTTCATTTTTCAACAAGACCACGGCCTCCCGGCCGATCTGGCGGATTAATGTCCGGTCCTCAGGCCGGTCCACCGCTTCCTCTGCTGGAATGCCTTCCTGATCGAAGGCCCCGGTTCGGGATAAGGTTTTCAATAAGCGGGTGACTTTGTCATCAATCACCTTTTCATCTACCTTTCCGCTGCGGACCGCTTCCAGGGCATGCTTCCCCATCCAGCGGGCCGGTCCTGGCATCTCCAGATCCAATCCGCTTCCCACCACCTCTTCACTGTATGTCCCGTACCAGTCGGAGATCACCAGTCCATCAAAGGCCCATTCTCCTTTAAGGATTTCCAGAAGCAGATAATCGTGTTCGCTGGCATAGGTGCCGTTGATGCGGTTGTAGGCTGACATGATTGTCCAGGTTCCCGCTTCCTGGACTGCGGCCCGGAATGGCGGGAGATAGATCTCCCTCAGGGCCCGCTCCCGCACTTCAGAGCTGATGGAAAACCGTTTAAATTCCTGATCGTTGCAGGCATAATGTTTCACACAGGCCCCGACCCCTCCCTCCTGTAGTCCTTGAATGTAAGCCACTGCCATACGTGAGGTCAGGTGGGGGTCTTCGGAGAAACACTCAAAATTCCGGCCTGCGAGGGGAGCTCGGTGCATGTTCACCGTGGGTCCTAAAAGCACCTGGGCCCCTTTTGCTTTCGTCTCCTCTGCCAGCGCCCGCCCCACTCGATTTATCAGATCGGGATTCCAGGTTGCCCCCATGGCGGTTCCGACGGGAAAACTGGCGGATGTGACTTCCTGGGTGTCCCGGCCTTCTCCCCGGACCCCGTTTGGTCCATCACTGACCTTCAAGGCGGGGATACCCACCCTGTCAACCGCGTGTGTATGCCATTGATCGGCGCCAGCCAGTAGGGTTACTTTGTCCTCCAGGCTTAAGGACTGTAGAATTTTTTTCAAATCTATTGTCATGTTCTCTCTCTCGGGTTTTTACGTTTCAGATGAACTTTTATGCGGTGGATCGGGTCGCGCGGGAGTGAGGTGATTACATCTCTGGGCAGTAAAGCGCCGCTGTTACCTTCTCTCTCAAAAGCAACCTTTTTTCCGTTGACTTCAATCTTGATGAGGGAAACCTGATCATGCTCCAGACGTTCCGGGTTTAAGAAAAGCACATAGAGTCTTCGGGAAGCGAAGAGGACATGAACACCCGCTTTTCCCTTGTCATCAAATTGTTCCGGCATTAACCGCGGCTGGAGAAGTAAATCCCCTGTTTGCCCGCGGACCCCGAAGACCCTGGTGATCATGGTCAGCAGATACCAGCTTGCTGAACCCGTCAGGTAGGGGTACATCCCGCGTCCACGGGGGTTGAAGTACTCAGGGATCCCGGGATAGATGCGGCTGGTTGGAAAATCGACGCTGTGACGGTAAATCCCATCCAGAACCTTAAATCCTTCCTTGATAAAACCGCGCTGATATAACGCGTTGGCATACATCACAGCCATGTGATTGAAAACTGCCCCGTTCTCTTTGTGCCCATAGGCGAACCCGAAAGCGCGGCCCATTTCTAAGAGGGGTTCGCCAAAATTTGTGTTAAGGTGGTATCCGCGGATGTCTGGATCATAAAGGTAATCATCAACAGCATGGATGATCTCCCGGGCTTGATGGTCGTCAGCTACCTCTCCCATCAGCTGGAATACCTGCCCGGTTAAAGTCATCCGCACGCCCAGTGGGTGCTCGCCTTCGAGACGTTGCCCTCGATCATCATAGTAGCCGTTGAACCAGCTGTGACCCTGATCATCCTCAATCCACTCATTTGTTCGCAGCTGATTCGTGAGATGGTCCGCTTTGGACCTCAGATCCGAGACCAACTGGTCCGGAGAGATCTGGACTTGTTTCCCTGCGATCTTTCCACTGACAGAATCAAAATACAGGTTCAATCGCTGCTGTTTTTCTTCGGGAACGTGATAATCCACCTTTTCTCCAAGGCGGTCTAATAAAAGCAAGGTCTCTTCAGCTAAGGAAAAATGGCTGATATCTAAGGATTTTAATTGTTGAATGATCTCTGCTATTTGCTGGAGATTATGAGCATATAAAGCAGTGAAAGCTGCGCTTTCCCCATGGTCTGAGGCCATATCCAGACCGTCATTCCAATCTGCGTCTTCTAAACGAATCAAATTATGCCCTCCCACGTTAAAGAAGGCTGTCAAATGCTGGATGAGGAGGTGCTCTAAGATGGAGCCCCGGTACAGGTCTCCATTTGAAGTCCGCATGTGGGTTCCATGCTCTTCCTGCCAGTGTTCATCGACTGCAGCGGTGCGATGGGTGAGGTGGTCTTTGAAATACGTTTGCTGTTTGAGGAGGAAGCTCAAATCCCCAGTTTGATCCAGGTAAAATTTCACCGCCAGCCAGGGCCAGACGCCGTGATCCATCCATACCCGGGCGATTTCATTTCGATCGGCTTTAAATTCACCCGGCTGATTGCCAATGATCGTGGCATTGCTCCCGTCCATCCGCACGCCGGCGAAATTGTCCACAAGCAGCCCCTGCACTTTTTTTGGTTCCATCAACATCAAAGTGAGGATGTCCTGCCATAAGTCACGCCACCCGCGTCCACCCCGGCCATAATCATGGTAGGGCAGAAATGAGTTTCCGTACAGCCGCCGGAGGATGGGTTGGCATGATACCCAGCGCATCCAGGTGTCAAAGTGAGGGTTGCCGGTTTGTATTTGCAGGCGATCTAGTTTTTGATTCCAATATGTTTTGGTTTGAGCAAGATGCTGGTCAAAGGATGACAGGGAACCGAAACGGTTCATGATGGAGTCCACGGATTGACCGTTTTTCAAAACGGTGATCACGATCAACCAGGCCTGACTTTCCCCGGGTTTTAGATGGACTTCCGGGAATTGCAGTCCCCCGAGAGATTCATACCCGGCCTCCTTGTCCCCCGGAAAATGAACGGGATTGAGATTATGGACAATAGCTCGGGGCCAATCAAGTGTCCCACCTTCACCGATGAAGTCATTCAAGACCGGGAAAAAACCCGTGGGACCCTGGTCCTGCGTGTCCACACCGAGGACCCCATAGGTCGTGTCGTTAGGAATATGGCCCCTTTCATCAAACGACAAAGTAGGGTTCATCAACACGCCCTGCTCGGTGCACGTGATCCGGTTCAGCAAGGATGTGACATGGCGGTGGTCGCGCAAATTGTCAGCGGATCGACCGAAAATGGGCACAGCAGCAGTGGGGGTAAGGCGGAGGGATTCAGCGTTGAGATTGGTGATGCTGACCCGCATCAGTTCTACCTGGTCCTTTCCATAAGGAACGAAATTAGTGATCTCTGCCTTTAATCCTTTCTCAGTGTTTTCGCGCGTGACTTCATGCCACAGGAAACCTGCCTGGAGGGAGACCTTTTCTCTCCCTTTATGGAAACGCATTGTTAATTGGGAAGCGGAGTTTCCCGTCGCAGACCAGGGGCCTATTTTCTTTCCATACACCCAGAAATTTCGCCCCGATCGCGTGTTATGAAGATCAAAGACAGATAAGGGTTGGGAGAAATAAGTGTTATGATCCGTTTTGATATCACCATTCAGGGTAGGAGTGACAACGGATAGCATCCGGGCCTCATTGGCCAGGGGAAAATAAAGGTGACTGGAAAGATCGGGGTCCTGAAGGCTGAAAGAACCTGACGCATCGATAAATTTCCAGGTATTTTCATGGGGTTGCTTGTTCATGGATGTTCACCGCAAATGCATAACTTTGTCTTGTTTTCTGATTCCCCTTTACAAGCGGGGCAGTGGTCGCTGCCCTGCTTGTAAAGGAGTACAGAAGAATGTTCAGGGTGAGAAAAATACTTCGATGGACTTTATTTTTTGACTTCTGATCATTGCAGCGTAAGGTGGGGGTATATGGGGGCCCTCGATATTCAGGACCTTATGATCTTGGAGCTGGAGCTCGACCCTTTGCGGGGAAAGTTTCCAGCTGTCACCCCGTTGTGGGTTATGGTAGGTCACGGGGATGCTTCCCAAAAAGTTGAATTGGATCTGATTTCGATCATCGAACAGCCAGGCTGGGAGAGCGGGACGAAGTTTGAGATGTAGTTCACCATCTTTTTGGTAAAAAGGGTTTTTCCCTGCCATGATGAGGGTCCACATGTGTGTGAATTCAGCGGTGGAACCACTCAGCCGGGCTACAAATCCAGCACCATGGAGGGATTCATCAGGATGGGCCGAGCTGACCAGGAAGGAACTGTTTTCCAGAATGCTCCGCCCGTACCGTTCCCGGGGTTGAAAACAAATTAGGCTGTTTCTGGCTTCTTCCCAGAACTCCTCAAATAATTCTGCCTGCAGCAATTCCAAGAGATATTTATAAGCCATGTGGAGCCAAATAGATTCGTTTTCCAGCCATCCCGGTGTAAATGCCCTTGCCCTGCCGATCTCATGTGACTGGTCTATGAGAGGAGCATTAAGTTTAAACATATGTAAGGATTGATCATACAACGAACTGGATTTTACCGCAGTATGCAGTTTGCGTGGGTACTCTTTTGTAGGTGCGACCTTCAGGGAACGGACCGCTCCCTCTAAAAATTTGGGAAGGGAAACCGCTTGGAACGCTTGGGCCTCGAGGTAAGGACGGTTTTGGGAGTCTTTTATTATCTCCCCAGCTTGATTTCTCAAAAACTGGTATGAAGTCATTTCATAATGAAAGTAAGTCGGGGGAATATCTCCTTCTATCCATTCCTCCGCCCGGGAGATCCCTTTTTGGAGCCGACCTTGAATGACTTTGAAGGTGTCAACCAGGTTGGAAACCATCCAAGTTGTATCCTCACCGGAAAAGTCATGATAAACCTTGTCCCGGTATGATTCCCGGAGCTGATTTGCTTTTTTCCACCATAAAAAAGGATCCGGGTCCACCCGGGTCAATTTCACCAATTCCTGCATGAATTCAACGAGTTCAACAGGGAGGGGGATCTGGACATCGGCCTTAAGTTCTGTGAGGAAATCACGCAAGAATATGAACAGCCGCAGCAGCTCGTAGGACTCTGCCATGGAGCTTCCAAACAAGCCGGGGAGGCCGTTCAAGGCATCGTACCAACCGGGTTTGCCAGCTTCCATCTCAATGCCCATACCTTCTGGATCGAGGGTGCTGAATTTGAGTATGGCTATCAAAATCAGCTTTCCAAGAACTGTGGTGGTATACCTTTCCCCCTCAGGGGTGCGGATCCAACCTGACTTCCCCGTGCGATCCAGGGCATGGTATTGCCGGGGCCCATGTTCGGTAAGCACATATCGTTTTCTGCGGGGGAGGACTTGAGCGGGGCTCTGGAAGAAAGGGAGATCGGCCTCACCGAGAAGGAGATCCCTTTTCCTTTCCGGGAAGATAGCCAGAAAAGACTCAATCTGGTCTAGGAGATATGTCCAGTGGTCAATCCAGTACCCCTCTCCAAAATCAGCTTCGAGATGAACTTCAGCACGGGAGATTACCTGGTTGAGCAAGGATGGTGCGTCTGTTGAAAGGTCGATATGGTGATCGCGGATGGTTTGGAGCAGGCCTCCGGGGGTGAAACGGCCCTTCAGAAAGGGAGCCAATTTTTCAGGCTTATCCAGCGGGGTTAACAGTGTTTTCTGATCTTGGGGAGAGAGGGAAAAAGATATCCCTCTAACCACGAGGGGGTTATATCCATCCATTTGAATGAGGCTCAGGAAGTAGAGGATATTGTGGGCTTCTACCTCGGGGTTGAAAAAGACATCACAGCGGCGGTTCTGATTCACATCCCGGTAGTTTCCATTCCCGCTGGAAAAGAACTCTGCCGGAAGGAAAAAATCGTTATAATCTCGCTCCAGGTCGCCGTGTTTCCGACCGTAAATGTGATAGACCTTTTTCTGAGGTGGGGTTCCCAGAAGGGCAGGCCACCCTCCGCGCAGTACATTATCCAGGAATGTTTGCTTCGCATAGGCATCGAAGACGGGGTCAGCGGTCCGGGTCTGGATTTTCGCTGTGAGATCCTGAGCTAGGTCCCGGGCAGCCTGCTTCTTCTCCGCAAGCTGGATTGGATCTGAAAGCAGGGGCAGCGCATGGTGGAGAGCATCCATCCCCCGGATATGTCCGTATACCGAATGGATGACGACCTCTTCCTCAGGTTCGAGCGTCTTTTCAAGGCTAAAAAATGCACAGGGGGTTTTCCCGCTGCTTACCTGGCTGCTGTCCAATATATCTGCTAAAGGACGTTTGATAAATTCAGCGGGAGTATGCAGGGAGGTTTGAAGTCCAAAAACGAGATCTGGATCCACAATCACGGGAAGCTGTTTAATTTGGCCCTGATTTACGCTGCATCCCAGGGCGAAATGACCGGCGGTTACAGATGAAACCTCAGCCTCATCGGCTGCTGATGCCCGCAGTCGATAAAAGGGGACATTTTGATGATGATTTTCAACCTGCATCCAGGCTTCAATGGTCCTGCTGACATGTTTTAGAGCGCCGTTATCCGCTCCAAAAGGGATCACAGCGGGAAGCCCATCGCAGATCTCGAGGTTGGTTGAAAAGGGGCTGGTATTTGTGATGGTGACCTTTCGAACCAGACCTGCAAATGGTTCTGCGGGGAGGATGAAATACAGTATTTGTGTGCTCAATCCGGTTTGCTCATGGTGCTCCACCAACTCCAGTTCGTTCATCCCGATATGCATTTGACGTTGGCAGGATCCGGATGACCAGGTCGCAAACGGTTCGAGATATCCAGGTTCTCCTTCTCTTTCCATTTTTATGAAGGTCCGGAACCCAAGAAAAGGTGTCAATTGGTAAGCTTTATTGGCAGGCTGGAATTCGAGGATGGGATTATCTTTGCTTTCGATTCCAAAGCTGGCGACTGCCTGTCCGCGATTGACATAAAAGGCCCACAAGGGGACCCCCCATTTCCCCGCTATGCCAGGCAAGAAACTGCTGAAAGGAGGTTTTTCATGGTAATCAGCTATGATATAGCGGCCGAGATCATCAAAAGTAGAGTCTGCAGGGCGTGTCATGGATCCACTCGTTTAGGACAGTGAAAGACGCAGGGGGTAATGGGCATGATTTTTTCAATTTGTCTTTCAAGAACTCAGGCGGGCCAGATTTTTCGACCGCCCTCGGGGGGCACAATGTTATCAATTTCCGCTAATTCTTGGGAGGAAAGCGGCTCCAGAATGCCGGCTTCGATGTTAGCCCTGGCCTGTGCGGTGTTTTTAATGCCCGGGATCACGGTTGTGACAGCCGGGTTCGAAATCACGAATTGTAAGGCCAGCTGGGCCAGGCTGCGACCCTCCGCCAGGGGGCGGAGACGATCTACAATTTCCAAATCATTCAAGAAGGTTTCATATTCATCTTCATTTTCATGCCAGCGCCTGCGGAAATCCCCTTCGGGGAAACGCGTTTCAGGTGAAAATTTTCCGGTCAAGATGCCCATGGCCAGGGCCCCGCGGACGATGACACCGATCTGATTTTCCTGGCAGTAGGGGAGAATATCTTCCTCAGCGGTTCGGTTGAGAATGCTGTAATCAATTTGCAGCGTGGCACATTTTCCGTCATGGTTGAAGGCTTTGAGATATTCAAAGTCGCTGGTGCTCACCCCGTAGGCCCTGACCTTGCCCGCTTTTTGCAGTTTCTGGAAACCTTCCAGAAATATCTCCATGGTCGGATCCCGGAAATCAATATGGCTTTGAATGACATCAATATGCTCGGTGTCCAGACGTTTCATGTTAGTTTCCACGCCTTCAATCAGTTTCTCCACGGTCGTGTAAGCTGATTTTCCTTCCTCACCATCGAAATCCAACCAGCCTATCTTGGTGGCCACGATAAATTGATCCCGGCGTCCCTGCATCGCTTTCCCTAGCAGCTCTTCACTGTGCCCGCCTCCGTATACGTCAGCGGTATCGAAAAAATTTACCCCGTGATCCAGGGCGAAGTCGATCGCATCCAGGATCCTTTGATCATCGGTTGGCCCCCACACATCCCCTCCTGCAGCCCAGAGTCCAAAGCCAATTTCTGAGACCTCCAAGCCGCTCTTTCCCAGTGGCCTTTTCAACAAAGAATTTGTTGCTTTCTCCATAGCTCACTCCTCATCCATTGGCTAAGGTGTTTTTGTGATACAGGTTTGCATGTTTTGGTTTTTATCGTAAGAATAAAGGGTCTTACTCAAATTGGTGACACAGAAGGTGAAATCATCAGCAAAACTCGTCTTGCGGCCTGTGAATGGCCCCGCGATCCCGTCGCTGTCAGTTATAGATCGCTCTGTCGCCCCGGTGACTACACCAACCCAGCCCCCTTTGACCTCGACGCCTTCGACCGGGTTTCCGCTCGAATCCACCACGGTGACCATCGCCTGACCTTTCCACTTCTCATCTTTTTCCTCGATGTTCATCACCAGATCAGAGACATGCAAAGTATCGGTCTGCAAATCCTCAAGCGAAAAAGTGGGGTCGCGATAAACCCGGACATAATCCACGATCAATTGCTGGGGAAACTCTGTAGTTTGATCCGGGTATCCGGGCCATTCTCCGCCAACAGCCAGGTTGAGGATGATGAAAAAGGGGTGATCATAGACCCATTCACCTGGTACATCTGTGTCCGTGATCGTGTTGTAGTTTACATCGTCGACAAACCAGCGGATCTCCCCGGGTGCCCATTCGATGGCATAGGTGTGAAAATCTTCATAAACAGGGTCTCCTGGGACCGTAAAGGATTGACCAATGCCTCCACCTCCTGAATACCCCGGGCCGTGAACCGTCCCGTAAACGGTGTGCGGTTCTCCTATGTTTTCCATGATATCGATTTCCCCGCAATCCGGCCAACCTGCCGTGGGAAAATCTTCTCCAAGCATCCAGAACGCGGGCCAGATACCCTGCCCGGTGGGCAGTTTTATCCGGGCTTCTATCCTGCCATAGGTCCAGCTGTGTAAGGTCTGGGTCTTGATCCTGGCGGACGTATAATCGCTGCCCAGGTAGTCTTCCTTGTGAGCTTCGATGACCAGATGGCCATCGTCCACCCGGACATTCTTGGGTCGGGTTGTGTAATGCTGCAGTTCCGCATTTCCCCATCCGCCGGCGCCTGTCTCAAAGATCCAATTTTCCGTGTCCAGATAGGTGTCTTCAAAATCATCTTCCCAGACCAACTCCCAACCTTCTTTCATGGCTGCATCTTCGGGTGTGGATGTGGGTTTGGGTGGGGGGCTTTCAGTACCCATGCAACCTATCATCAGCAAGGTAAAGATAACGAAAATCGGTAAAAATTTACGTGTAATTTTGTACACAGGTCATTTTTCTCCTGTTTCTAATCCAAAGCCATAGGGAAAGAGAGGGGGTTCCTGTGAGGAACCCAGAGGCAGCTGCTCAGTGGATTTTGGCCAGGTATACGGCAGTTTGCCGCTGAATGTGGTTTTCCCAAAGAGCGCATCCGCCACCCCGCCTCCTTCGGTGCCGGGCAGCCAGGCTGCCACCAGCCCCTCCCAGTTTTCTATGGAGTCGGTGATGATTAAGGGGCGGCCTGAGACGAGGATCACGACCAATTGAGCACACTCTTTCTCCAGCTGCCGCAGGGCTCGATTTTCTCCAGGGGGGAGGTTCAAGGAACGGCTGTCCCCCCGGCCTTCCGCATACGGTAGTTCTCCTACGATCCCCAGACAAATTGAATCGGGCTCACCGGGGTCGCCCTCAAATCTGCCCGAGACGCTGTATTCCACGCTCAACCCTTCTCCAGCAGCGTTCTGGATGCCTTCCAGAATCGTGGTCCCGGGCGTAATATCTCCCCTTTTGCCCTGCCATTCGATGGTCCATCCCCCGGATTGAATGCCGATATCATCCGCGGCAGATCCTGCGATATAAAGATGGGTAACGCTTTCCGAGATGGGTAAAATCTGCCCTTCATTCTTGAGTAAAACAAGCGATTTGGAAACCGCCTCCCTGGCCAGGTCCCTGTGGGTCTCTGATCCCACCTCGCTGATCAAGTCAGGCCGCGAAAAGGGCTGTTCGAACAAACCCATCTCGAATTTAACCGTCAGAATGCGCCTCACCGCATCGTCGATGCGGGACATGGGTACGTCACCCGCTTCGACCGCTTTGGTGAGGGCGTTGATAAACCGGGCATAGGTCTGGGGTACCATATTCATGTCGATCCCGGCGTTAATGGCAGTGACCACCGATTGGTAATAATCACCAGAAATCTGATCGATGCCTGCCCAATCGGAAACCACAAATCCAGTGAATCCCAGTTCTCCTTTGAGCACATCCGTGATCAAATATTTTTGGGCATGCATTTTCTTTCCGCCCCAGCTCGAGAAGGAGATCATGATGCTCCGGGCCCCGGCGTCGATCACTGCCTGATAGGGGGGAAGGTGAACCTCTCGCAAGGTGGATTCGTCAACCTCGGTCACGCCCTGGTCCAACTGATAGGTCCCGGTCGTTGAGGAGCCCCAGGCTGTACCTCCGTCGCCGAGGTAGTGTTTGGGTGTCCCGATGACGATGTTGGGAGGAACCAGGTCCGGCGACTGCAATCCCNGAAGGTAAGCGGCCCCCAGTTCGGATACCAAATCTGGATTCTCTCCGTAGCCTTCATAGGTCCGCCCCCAGCGGATATCCTGGGGGACCATCACCCCCGGGGCGTAGTTCCAGTAAATGCCGGTGGCTGCCATTTCCAGCCCGGTAACCCGCCCGATGTCTGTCATCAAGGAAGGGTCATTGGCAGCTCCCAGGCCGATATTATGGGGAAAGATCACCGCACCTTTTAGGTTGCTGTGCCCGTGGACAGCGTCCACGCCGTAGATCAGCGGGATGCCCAGATGGGAATCCAGGGCATATTCCTGGAATTCATCCACCATGGCTGCCCATTCTCCGGGGGTGTTTCCTGATTTCGGATACCCTCCGCCCCCGCTCAATAACCCGCCGATGGACAGGTAGGTGATGTCTTCTTCACGGATGCTGTTTTTTTCCACCAGGGTCATCTGGCCGATCTTTTCCGCCAGGGTCATATACGAGAGCAGGTCATCCACCCGGTCCGGAATGGAAGCCTCTGATTGCTTATAAAGGGCATCCTCTTCCACGGCGATAAGCTCCGGCGTGGGAGGAGGTTCCGGCTCGAGGCGGGCGGTTTCCGTCTGGCCAATCTCAAAGAAGATCAGCTCACCAAAGACGCTGGGATCGTAATACGAGGAATCGCTCTGGTCGAATTTGGACCAGATCACTTTCAGGTTGCGGCTGGATGTGGAGGCTCCATTAAGATGAACTTGAAAACCCACCACTGTGCCGTGCTGTGGTTGAATGTCCCACACCTGCGTTTCCAGGGGCACAGCAGCTTCGATTCTATATCCCGAATCGGTCTGGACGACTTTCGCTTCAGCTTCAGCCGTCTCGTGATTCACGCCCCCGAAGACGATCTCACCTGCTGGTTTTCCAATATTGACGGGAGGGATGGTGATTTGGACTACCCCCTCCCGGTATTCACTCAATTCCAGGTTTCCGGTGGCGTTGAGGTAGAACTCAAGGGAGTCCTCATTCCAGTAATCTGTGCCGTGTTCCCCGGAGATGATCTTGGGGTCAGTCACTTCCCCCAGAAAATATAAATGGGTTTCGTCTGCAGCAGCAGCAAAGGATACCCAGGTTGCCCCGGTAACATCCTCCGCCCCTTCCGGCATCGTCACCTTTGGCACCCGTTCCCAGTCAGAGACATCACCATCCAGGGTGATGGTCATGGGAAAGGGGGCGTAGTAACTTTCCTGCGGTTTTCCCTTTGGGGCGAGGGGACCGCTCACCATATCAGCGGAAGGGGTTACTTTCTCAGGAGTGGGAACGGGGGCTGTTGTAGATGTCCCAGGGGAGGAACAGCCATAGAGGGTCAAGAGCGTTCCAGACAAAATGAAAATGATAATCTGCCATAAAGAAGGGCTGCGTTTATTCATAGATATTTTATATCTTTCCCGTGAAGGGCTACTTTTCCACACCGGTAAATGTGACCCCCTGCATGAAAACGCGCTGGGAGAAGAAAAAGACCAGGATGGGGATCACCGCGGAGATCAGAGAGGCTGCCTGGATCAGGTTCGTCGATTGTGAATACAGGTTGTTGAATGCTGTCAAACCGACCGTGATGGGGAATTTATCTGGATTTCCGGCCAGGTAAATCAGAGGTCCAAAGAAGTCATTCCAGGCGTAAAAAAAGTGAAAGAGGGCCACAGCTGTAAGCGCGGGCACCGATTGCGGCAGTATGATGGAGATGAAAATGCGAAAGGGGCCGGCCCCATCAATCATGGCTGCTTCATCCAATTCCCGGGGGATGGTCATGAAAAACTGACGCATCAAAAAGACATTGGTACCCCAGGAGAAAAAAGCAGGCACTATTAACGGCAACCATGTACCTACCCATCCCAGTTGGAGGAAAACAAAATAGGTAGGGATGAGGGTAACCGCTGAAGGCAAAATCACGGTGGAAAGCATGAGCATGAAAAGGATGTTTTTACCCGGGATGTGAAAACGGGCAAAGCCGTAGGCCACCAGAGAAGCTGAAGACACGGCGCCAATGGTCGTGATCCCAGCATACATCACGGTATTACGAAGCAGGATCGGGAAATCAATCGCATTCCAGGCCTTGACAAAGTTCTGCCATCGGGGGTTTGGTGTCCAGGAGCGTTCCAGTTTTCGCCATTGTCCTTCCCACTCAAAAGGTCCCGCTTCCACATTTTGGGGGTCCAGGAGCATACTGCTCTGGCGGCCCTTTTTAATCAGGGCCATTTCCCGCAGTTCGCCATTCATAGGCACGAGGTAAAGGTCATATTCTTCACCTTGGTATGAGATTTTGTCTTCGCTGGCGGGATACCATGGTGCGCCGATCTTGGAAAATTGGCTGTCCGTTTTCAGGGCAGTGACTATGCCATACACCATGGGGATCAAGAAAAGGAAAAGCACACCTAGGGTCAACCCGGTGAGAGCTACCGTTTTCGCTCCCTCCTGGACTTGGTGGGAAATGGGGCTTGTCGGAATTGACTTTTTCTTTTTCATTGCAGATCCTCCGCTTCATAATAGACCCAGTAGCGCGCGGTCCCAAAAAGGATGATGGTCACGATCAGGGCAACGATGAACATCAGCCAAGCCAGGGTAGCTCCATACCCCATGTTGAAAAATGTAAATGATTGCTTATAGAAGTACACCATGTAAAAACGCGTTTTCCCCTCGGGAAATCCTGTTCCGCTGTTGAGCACAAATGGCGCCAGAAAGTACTGCAGGGAATAGATTAATCCCAATACCAGCTGGTAGAAAATCACGGGTGTGATCAGCGGAAGCGTTATTTTGGTTAATTTTGTGAGCCAGTTTGCCCCATCTATTTCAGCTGCTTCGTAAAGTTCGGTAGGAACGCCCTGTAAACCAGCCAAAAAGATGATCATGGCGTTTCCGATCCCCCATAAGCCAAACATGGTGTAGGCATAGTAAACCAGTTGGGGATTGGCCAGCCAGCGTATACCTTCCGTGCCAGTAGCCTGAATCCCGGTCAAGTTTTCAATGAAAATGTTTATCCAACCGGTTTGTTCATTCAAAACACCGCTCCAGATCAAAACAACCGCCACCACAGGGATCATGGTTGGCATATAGAACAAAGTCCGGTAAAGATTCTTCCCGATCACCCTTTTGGAGTTCATAAGCAAAGCGACAAATAAGGCAAACCCCAGGGTTATGGGTAGGGAGATAGCTGTGAAATGGATCGTTCTGATAAAGGATTTTTTGACTTCCTGATCCTCAAATAAGGCCCGGCGCCAATTTGCGAAGCCAATAAAGGTGGCTTCATCAGGTACCGCGGGATTGAAGTCATAAAGAGAGAAAACAAAAGAAGCAATCATGGGCAATAGGTAAAACGCTAAAAAGCCTATCATCCAGGGGCTCAAAAAGAGCAGTCCCCATCGGGCTTCTTTTTTTTCCCGTTTGGACATCTTTTTGCGAATCTTGGGCTTATTCTTTCTCAGATTTCGGATGCCTTCGACAAGTGCCATGGGGAATACTCCATAATCCTGTCAGCCTGGCCTGGAAAGGCCAGGCTGACAGGAAGTAAGGGTGTGATTATTATTCGATTTCTTCTGCAGCCTCGAAGATGATTTGCAGATCTTGAATCAGGATCTCGATCTCTTCATCCACATCCAGGTCAGGGGTGTTGGCCAGTTTGTTCCAGAACTCATTGTACCGGTCTGTGGTTTCCTGGAAACTGGGCATCCAGCTCTCATGGTTGGGTTTATCAGCATAGGCCATGCTGTCAACCACCACGTCCCAGTTGATGTCTTTGTCAGGGAAGTTGGTTTCTTCGTATTGGTCGAAGTAGTCACCCTGCAGGGACAAGCGGGCGGGCATGCCGCCGTAGATGGTCAGCAGTTCGTTAGCATGTTCTTCACTGAGCATGTAGGTCAGCACCTGGAAGGCTTCTTCGGGATGGTCACTGCCTTTGAGGATGCCAAAGGTGTCCGCGTGCATCTTGGACGTCACAGTGCCTTCGTACGCAGGTGTAGCTGCTAAGCCCCAGTCAAAGGGGACATCACCCAAGGCCCAGGGGGCTACGTACCACAGGTGGAGGTGGACCATGGCCATATTTCCGGATGAAAATGGACCACCGGGCCCCTGCAAGAAATCTGCGCCTCCATACACGCCATTGGGAATGAACCAGTCTTCCCACCAGCCGTCATAGGTCCATTTCCAGGCTTCTTGCCAATGTTCGGGAACCTGGGCGTCGCCGTTCTCATCGACCAGAGAACCCGCGCCAAAGAAGGTGCCGATCCCCCGGGGGTCAGTCCACTGGTTCATCCAACCGAATTGGACGATGTTTTCTGTGTCGAACTCATCCATGGTGGCGTCATTGCCGTTGGCATCCACGGTGAGGAACTTCGCGAGTTCGGTGAGGGTTTCGATGTTCCAGGGTTTTTCTTCACCGTTCTGATCAACATAGGGTTCACCGTATTCCGTGGGAGGATAAGGGGCACCAGCCTCGTCAAAGAGGTCTTTGTTGTAGATCACAAAGGATGGGAAGATCGCAAAAGGAATGCCTAACTGCCCTTCCTCTTGCACCTGATAAAACTGAACCATGTTGGGATCGAAGTCGCTCAGGTCATAGTCATTGGCCTCGATGAGGGGAGTGAGGTCCATCCAGGCTCCCTTGAAGCTGTCCCGACCGCGGATGCCGACAGGACCGACGATGTCGGGCGCATTCCCGGCCGCGATTTGCGTGGCCAGGGTGTCGTAGGCGACGTCGTTGTCAACGATCTCAATCACCAGCTCAATCTCATCCTGGCTGGCATTGAACCTTTCCACAAAGGCATTCTGGGGTTCAAAGGTGGGTTCATCTGAACCTGCCCCGAGACCGACAAACCAGCGAATCTGGACTTTTTCGCTTGGTTCTTCAACCTCCGCCTCTTCCTCTTCTTCTTCCTCCATCTCTTCTGTCTCTTCCTCTTCCATTTCTTCCGAGGTCGTTTCCTCAGCGACTGGCTCCTCTTCTGGGGTCTCAGGCGCTTGAGTGTCGCAGGCGTAGAGGGCGAAAGAAGCGATCACTACAATTGTTATCAAAATCCAAAGCTTTTTCATTCTTCCTCCTATATGGGGTTGGGACATCAATCAAACTTTTGAAGCAGCAGGGAATCAAGATTCAGTCAGCACCTCCTTTTTTTCAAAAAGATTAGAGCTTTCATTGAAAGCGCTTTCAATTGGGTTAAAAATGAAATATGGCAAAGCATGTTATCGTTCCCTAAATGCTTCCGCAGGATTCGCGAATCACCAATTCTGTGCCGAGGATGACTTGTCTGGGGGGCGGTGAACCGTTGTTTATGATGTCAATTAATACATCAACTGCTTTGACGCCGAAACGGCGAATGGGTTGGCGGATGGTGGTCAGCGAAGGGACAGCTGTCCGGGAAGGGGGCAGGTCGTCAAACCCGACCAGGGCGATATCATCCGGCACCGATAAAGAATGATCTTTCACAGCTCTCAGCGCGCCGGCGGCCATCGTATCAGAGGCAGAAAAGATCGCATCCACCTCCTGATTTTTCAAGAGTTGATTGGCTGCATGGTATCCACTTAACTCCGTGAAGTCCCCCTCAACAACCAGCCCGTCTTCAATAGGGAAATTTCGTTCCCGCAGGGCCTGACGGTACCCCTTCAGGCGGTCTAATCCTGCTGACGTGTTCCTGGGGCCGGAGATCATCCCGATCTTCCTTCTGCCCACCCGAATGAGGTGAGCCACAGCGTTGTACGCTCCAGAAACATTGTCCACATCAATATAATTTGCTTCCGGTAGATTGAGAGGCCTACCGGCGACCAGAAAGGGGACTTCCCCGTTCTTGATCTTAAAGAGGATATTGTCGTCAATCCCGGTGGCTTGGACGATAATCCCGTCCACGAGCCCTCCCCGGGTCAAGCGGGGGATGAGTTTCTTTTCCAGCTCTTCGGTATGGAAGATAAACAGGGAAAGCGTGTAGTCGTTTTCATTACAGGCGTGGGCGATACCCTCAGTCAGGCGCGGATAATAGGGGTCTGTAAAGAAGTTATGGATGCTGTTTGGGAAGACAAGACCGATGTTTCCTGTCTTTTTTGAAGCCAGGGAACGGGCAATAAGATGTGGATTGTACCCCAATTTATCGATGCAGGCCTGGACTTGCTGGCGCACATTATCACTGACATGGGGATAATCGTTGACAACCCTTGAAACGGTGGCCCTCGAAACCCCAGCCTCTTTGGCGACATCATCCAGCGTTACATGTTTCACAGCCCTGTCCTCTTTTCATCCTATTGGAAGCGCTTTCAAGACCACAATACCTAATTAGGGCTGATATGTCAATGATTAATCCCAAGTGGGTGACATTCGTCACGGTGTATGCCTGCAGAATGTCATAGAGAATTGTAAGCGCTTTCAGCCTGGTGTCCGGTACTGCTCCCTGATAGATCCAGCCCAGCGGAGCATCTGGGACTTGCAGGCGTTCGTTTTTCCCTCTAAAGGCTGTATTTGAGCAAGGGTCAGCGGGCGAAGGCCCGGAAAGGGTTTTCTTGGGTCAGGGCAGAAAGGGTCTTTTCTCCCAGCCCTGTTTCTTTTAATGCCGGCAGAAATGTATCACTTAAATATGTATAAGGTTTTGCCTTACCTCCCCCGGGTTGAGATGGATCGTACCAACCCCGATCGTGACTGAGCAGAAGTTGGCGGCCGTAACCGGCATCCAAAACGCGAGAGATTCGATCCAGGAAATACCCATCAGGTGTTTCTTCATTCCCTATGGAGTCATACTCAATCCATGCGCCCTGTTGGGCGATCTCCAGGTGGAGAGTGAAGTCCTCTTCAGCCTGAGTATGGATCCACAGGAATCGATTCGGGCTGTACCCTTCTTCTTGAATGATCCTGATTTGATCTTTGACTACGCTGCCCTTTATCGTATGACTTCCGATGAGGGCGCCGGTTGTTTTTCCTGCGCGTGCGGCAGCCCGCAGAATCTTTGTTTCCGTTTCGGTCAAACCCTCATCTCCCGCGCTGAGCTTGATCCAGCCGGCCCGCACGCCTGATTCCTCAATCTCGCCGTTCAGCTCATCAGTCATCCAATCCTGGATGCGCTCAAGTGGAGCATCATGAGCCCATTGCGGAATCCAGGGTTCCCGGTAAATACCAGTGGGAACAACCACTGGAACCCCGGCATCTTCGGAGACAGCCCTTACAATGTCCGCCCGACGGCCCACGCCCACGGGCGTGCATTCCACCAGGGCAGTGACACCTGATTCTTTAGCACGGATTAATTCGGGTGACATCTTTTCTACCACTTCCTGGGTCTTTGCTGTTTTCCAGTTTTCTTCCTCTATTGGGCTCAGGTCGACAAAGATATGTTCGTGGGGGAGGATCATACCCAGTTGGTCCGCTTGATATGGGCCCAGAGTCGTGATTATTTTTTTCACGGATGTCTCCTTTTCAATGAAAGCCTGGACGTGTGCTCCAAACTTTCAGGATCTTCCTGCTCCCAAAAGATCAGCATGAAAGATGAGCATGGAAATCCAATGGGGGGTTGATCTGCAGCACTGATAATAAAAACAGCCTGCACGGATGCAGACCGTTATCCAACAGGGGGATGTAGCGATCCCGATCCCCCAGACGATGATTAGTAGGGCGGGTGGGAGTCGAACCCACACGGATATACCGGGGGATTTTAAGTCCCCTGCGTCTGCCAATTCCGCCACCGCCCCTGATTTAAAGCATCATTAATTGTACACAGTCCGTTTCATGGGTCAAGGTATGAACTCTGTTTTCTCAGCTAGAAAAGGATATTCGCCAATTTTGGACGGTATTCTTTGCTCAAGGGATGCTGGTCTCCTAAAAGCTCAAAGATTCCCAACACGATCTCTTTGGCTTCCCCATCCCGGTAGCGTTTGTCCCTGCGGAGTACGTCCAGGAGTCCGTCTAAAGCGGCGGGAAAATTACCCATGGCGATCAAGCGGACAGCGCGCTGGTAGACCGCATCGATTTCCGCTCTGGATGAAGGGGATCCTTCACTGCTCAATTGCATGGCCTGGGCCAAGGGAATCAGAGTCTCCGCGGATTTGTATTCCGGGCTGGGGGGGAAACGCTCCAGGATGAATTGAGCCTCATCTCCCTCACCTTGGGCTAACAGACTCTTCGCGAGCAGTAAAGTCGCCCCGGGATGGTTGGGTTGTTCTTCCAGGATTTCCCTGCATACCCGTTCGGCTTCAGGGTAATCAGCGCTGTGGAACAGGCTTTGCCCTTTCTCCATCAACAAACTTTCCGGCCCCGGTACGATTTGGCGCACGAAAGACCGGATCTGTTCGCTGCTTTGGACGCCCCTCAACTCGCCGATCACCTGGCCATTTTGAAAGGCTTTTATGGCGGGGAGCTTGTGGACCTGATAGCGTCTTGCCAGTTTTGTGTTTTCATCCACATTCACTTTCGCCAGGCGGTATTTCCCTTGGCTCTCCTGGGTTAAACGTTCCAGGACGGGCGTTATCCTCCGGCAGGGGTCGCACCATTCTGCCCAGAAATCGACAATCACAGGCTTTTTTTGCGAGTACGCCAAAACCTGGTAGTCAAAATTTGATTCATCAACGTTCACAATGTGGGGGGAAGGCATTTCATTCATAATTAGGCGGACGGGTGAGTTCCCGGTTGACGCACCTCTAAAACATCTCCGTGGTGATTGATGGATATTTGAAACCCGGTCATCCCCAGGTAAGCTCGTGCTTCTTCCGGAATCCCCGTTTTTAAGACTTCTTCGAATTGTTGATCTATGTTCTTCAATTGTTCCTTGAGCATGGCCTGAGAAAAGATGTCATCCTGGCCCAGCATTTTGGCTGCTTGTTCACTCAAAATGTCCTCATGCCCCTGGATGAGCTCGCGCATTCTCCTGAGCACCTGCCGGTCCACTTTTTCAGCGGGGATGTGGCGCTTAAAACCTTCGTCATCCACGACATAACACGGATCCCCTCCCACGTAGGTGGTGGAAACGGGTTGATCCTGCTCATCGACCACCAAGCCTGCAAATAAAGGTTCGCGCGACATGCTATGTGTTAGTGGGGACCCACTCCGGCTCAGGCGTAATATCCTCTTTCGGGGTGTCCCCTGGATCCTCTAGCCCCGTGCTCTCCACCGTATTGATGACTTTGATCCTCATCTCATCCTCAATCGTCATCTGGCAGGAGAGACGCACGCCTGAAGTGTCCTTCTCTTTCCATTTTTCTTTTTCTGCTTTCGTCATCTGGGCNGGCTCTCCGGACAGAAATTCCACCCGGCATGTGGTGCATTTCGCATACCCGCCGCAGCGGTGGAGGATGTTGATGCCTGCGTCTTCAATTGCCCTCACCAATCGTGTCCCGGCTTTCACTTCGAATGTGCCATGCTCTTCTATGGTTAATCTTGGCATTGGGGCTCCTTTTCATGCCGAAATCCGTGGTCCTTCGATCTGACCCTATTCTATGATTAATTTTGCCTGCCTTCAATGGCACCCAATAGGATCCCGGCTGCGATCCCCATCCGGGGATCAAGTTTTTCTCTGCTGTTCTCTGACAGGTCGATTTCCAGGACGTACCGCAGAAGATGAAAGCGCTGGCGGAAGGTGGCAACTGGATCACCCAGCACCTGAACATGGTATGTTTGAGGGAGGAGGGAGCCGAGGATAAATCTCCGCAGTAGTGCGCTGCCGAGGCTGTCCTCTTCAATGGTGCCCAGTTCCTCTTCGGAAGGGGTGAGTAAGTGCCATTTGTCCCGGACCATGGAGCGAAAACCTTTCCGCCTGATGATTCCCACATGCACCTGAGTGGTGGCATCTATGACATCATAGGAAGCGGCGAAATCGATGACCTGTCGAGCTTGAATGAGAAGAAGCTCTTGAGATTTCTCCTCGTCGCTGTAGACGCGGATGTCCTCTTTAAGTTTGAACATTTTCTGATGGCTGAAGAAGACCACTTCATCCTTTGGATTGTAAACGTAGAATTTATTCGCAAAGGAAAAGAATTTTCTTTTCAAAACATATTTCGGGTATTGAAAAGCTTCGTGCATGTTATCTCCCAGGTTGAAAGGATTGTGAANAAGAATTTGGGCATTTATGTCCCGCTGATGACATCGACACTTGTTCCGGCGTTGTCGTACATCATTTTTTCATGGGGGGGGACATACGGAAGCGTCCAGCGGTAAAACCATTTGGCTGCTTTGGAGGGAAGGTTGATGCAGCCGTGGCTGCGTGGCTGTCCGAAGTCATTATGCCAGTATGTGCCGTGAAGGGCGATACCGTCATCGGTGATGTTAATCACCCAGGGCACACCAGGCAGATCGTACCCATTATGGGCTAAATTTCCCCTGGCCATATGCCGGGACGGGCGTTTATAGTTTGTGACGTGACGGCCCGCGGGTGTGGAATAAACACCTGTGCTGAATTTCGAGCCGGTGGAAGCTTTTACCATGTAAACCGGTTTTTCCCATTCGAAGGCCACGACCATTTGTTTTTCGGTATAAACTTCAATTCGTTTCGCATAGCTGGGCACATGGGGAGAGATCATGGTCAGTTCCCTATGGGGGATGATCCGGAGGTGCCGGGCAGGGACAAAATACTCCCAGTCCCATTTGTCTTCTATGATTTTATAATACGCGGTCCCGTCATCAGCATAGGTGACGTCTTTGACCCAGTGGGTGGTTTCATAATATAAACGGTAGGCAACGCGGTAGGTGGCGCCAGGTTCCCAGAGCGCGTCAGTAAAAGGAACGGATACCTCAGCCAGAGCCCCGTAATCGGGCAGGTCTTCAACTACCGGGTTTACGGAAGTTTGAACAGGCTGAACGCCTCCCGAATGGGCGTACCCCTGGTTTCCGATTTTGTACCAGATGCGGTTGTGGCTGGGCTCCCGATCGCCGATCGTCACCTGGGAGATGGGGAGGACATCGTCTTTCCATTTCAACTGCCTTTCCTGACTGTCCAGACTCGGTTTGTCGAAGAGCGTGATCCGGTCGTATATGACTCTGCCTTGAAGTTGAGGGGAAAGGCTTTTGAATGATTTCAATTGGGTGCCCATCAGCCCCAGGAGTCCCGCTCCACTGACATTGAAAAAATCTTTTCGACTGAAAGTCTCTTTATGAGTCATAAGGGCTCAGTAATGAATATTTACCACAGTCCCCACGGAAGCCCACTGGAATGCCCATCGGGCATCAGGGGTGCGGAGATTGACGCAGCCGTGGCTCATCGGGGTGCCGAAGTTATTATGCCAATAGGTCCCGTGGATGGCGTACCCTCTGTAATAGTACATGGTGTAAGGCACGTTTGGCAGGAAGTAACCCGGTCCTGCCATGTGGTCGTAACGGAGTTTAACATAAATCCGATATCGCCCCGGTAGGGTGGGAGTCAGCCAGGTCCCCGTGGAGACGACAAATGTTTTCACGAGTCTCGTTCCCTGGTATGCGCGCAGCCGCTGTTGGGAAAGGTCTAAATCAAACCAGCGCTCATTTGAATACACACCCGCAGGTAAGATGGAGTTCCTGTTCGCTGGCGTAGGTATTTTCGTTTTCGTTGGCTTGGGTGTGATGGTGGGGGTATTGGTCGGGGTCGGGGTGGGAGTCGGCGTGAACGTCGCTGTGGGCGTAGGGGTATAAGACGCTTTTTGTAAAGGGGCCTGGCTTTCCCGAGTGGATGGATGCGGCGTGTGTAAGGGAGCCTGCAGCGCGGATGAGAATTCTGGAGTCCACAGCCATACCAGGACCCCGATCACCAGGATCAAGATGCTGATTGACCAGGGAAGGAAATGAGGTCGATTTTTAATCAGGGCGTCTTTGGAAATTGCCAGGGAGAAACGCGTGTTTCCTGATCGCTGAGATCGGGGGTCGGATCGCAGGCGCTTTACTGCCCAGTGCATTCCCTTTCGGGCGCGTTTACTGGATGGGTTGATTTGCAAAACCTTTTTCAGATAAGCAGCACTGGCATAGGGTGAAGAAAGCGAGGCCAGGTACAGCCACGGTTCTTCGTGTTCGGGGGCGTGCTTGGCTGCCTCCCACGCTTTTCTGCGGGCAGATTGTTTATCACCTCTTTTCAATGCCTCTCTCGCCTCTTGAAGGGCCTCCAAAGCAGGCTCAGGTAAGGGAGTTCTCATGGTTTATTGACCTGGTGAAATTTCCTCACGGTTCAAGAAACATAATATGCCTTCTGCGATGCCTTGGGCTACTTTGTCAGGCTCTTTTGTCAATAATATCCGGTCCTGGTTCATAAATCCTGTCTCGATGATCACAGCCGGTGTGTTCGGATGAACTTCTTTGAAGGCATGATAACTGGTCATGTCCACGGTCGTTTGATCGATGAAGGATAAACCGGTGGCATTTGCATACCTGTTTTGCATGCAGGCGGTGAGCCGGGCAGCTTGCTCGGGGCGTTTGTTTTCGACGGTTTCAGCGATCTTAAATCCTGAAGCTTCGTTGGGAATATATTGGCATGTGTCCGCGTGAATGGATATCAGGGCATTTGCCAAATATTCATTCAACTGATCGTCATATTCCTTCAGCAAATCCACTTCTACACCCTCAGCCTGAAGGAGTTGTCGGGTTAGTTCTGCGACATTGTAATTAATGTCCACTTCCCGGTGGCCGCCCAGACTATCCGGACAGATTGCGCCTGAATCATGCCCCCAGTGACCAACCACAATCCCCACTTGAAAGGCTGAATCCGGGGTAGGGGAAACAGCGGGAAATCGCGCCTGTTCACTTTCCGGTTGAAAAGGAAGGCTGATCCCTGTTGAGGGCCAGGTCGTAAACAGGGTCGCTGTGAAGACCGCTACCAAAGAAACCGCAAATATGCCCTTGATTGTGGAGAGGAAAACGTTCTCTGTGGATGGTTTTGTGTTCGGGTCGGCTTGTGTTTTCATGATTATTTTGTCAGGATTTGTCGTCCTAATACTCGTTTATCTTCCCTATTTTACCTCAAAGTACCTCAAGAGTTAATTTTATCACTTGTCTTCAGCTGCTTACTCTCATAGGATATTAATAAATTCGTTAGGATGAAGAGATCCGTTTTTTTAAATCCATTTCATCCGGATCCCTTTTTAGAGGAGCGGTGCATCCTCATGAACCCGGTTTCCTTGGATCGCCTCAGGTATATGTAATATGTGCAAGAATATGACCATTGAACTGTCTTGGGAAGATAAAAAGACGCTTTTAAAGATCGCCCGGGAAGCGATCCAAAAAAAAGCTCGAGACGAGAAGATTCCTGTCCTGGAGGTGGATTCATTTGCCCCTCCCTTGAGGAAAAAGAGAGCCAGTTTTGTGACCCTGACAAAACGGGGAGATCTGAGGGGATGTATCGGGACATTGGAAGTTGAACAGCCTTTGGTGAAGGATGTTCAGGTCCGAGCTCTGGCAGCTGCCTTCCACGATTTTCGGTTCCCACCCGTGAGCCCGGAAGAGATCGGGGAGATCACGATCGAGGTTTCCGTGCTTACGAAACCACGCACGCTGGATTACAACTCTCCGGTGGATTTAGTCCATGAACTGGAACCGGGCCTGGACGGCGTTGTCCTCAGCGACGGCTACCACAAGGCCACCTTTTTACCTCAGGTCTGGGAGAAACTGCCGGACGTGGAGACGTTTCTAAGCCGTTTGTGTTACAAAATGGGGGTCAAACCGGATCTGTGGCGGGAAAAAAAGCTGGATGTGAAAACCTACCGGGTCATAAAATGCAGCGAGAAAGATTTACACTAGGTGAACCAGTTTTTGTTTTTGATCTTGGATCACCTTCTTCTGCCCGTTGGGAAATGTAAGGGTCGTTTTTTCCTTTTCGTGGATCACTGTCAACCCGCGGTACTTTAGTTTTACCGGCCAGGGAAAGGGGTTTCCCCCTTTAATCAAAACTTCGTGATTGTTTCGGATTTCTACCCCTAACACCCTGAGGAAGAACCCGATCGGCACAGCTCCCGTGATCTGGTAAGGTTGACCTATCCCTTTTCCCGATTCCGAGTCGTACGCGCCGAAAAATGATTTAATATTGGACAGGTTTTTGATGATCACCTTCATGACATTCTGGAAAAGCTCTGCCGCTAATGTCCGGGCCCCGTAAGCCAGGAGCCCTTCCCCAATCATGCTGTTCCAGGAGGGGATGATGGTCGGGTTTTTTGGCTTGATGCCGGATCGGAGTCCAAAGGACCCCCAAAAAGCCTCCTCTGCCCCGATCTTGTTTTGGATGAGCGTTCGGGCATGTTCCGGGAGGGCAGTTTTTGACCACAGGGGAAGCAAGAGCAGGATGTCATCTGATTGAAAATCCGCCGTCTCGACGCTGATCATTACATCATCAGCGAGGTGGTAAGCGACCACATATTCCAGGTATGTGTAAAGGTGTTTGCTCGTCGCTTTTCCCCGATTTTGATTCCAGTAAATTTGATGGCTGGGAATGTTTTCCACCCAGTGTTTGTGGTCTTCCCCCTCTCCGTGGAGAAAGATCTTGGTCTTGGGAGACAGCGGGTGGGAGCTCTGGAAATGAAGAACCAACCGGGATGGGTGAGCAAGTTTTTTCTTGAGGATCATTAAACCCGACCCTTGCCCTTTTTGTAACTCCTCGCCTGCTGGAAAACGGTGTGAGGAACGGTCCCAGCGTTGGTACCGGGCCTGTTCAGCGCTCCAGGATTTATGGATGAAGTCCGTTAAAGCCTGTTTCCGGTTCTGCAGGACCTGGGCAGTTTCTTTTTCTTGAAATCGGTCGCATATCTCAAGAAGAATATCAATTTCAGCGATGAGCAGAGCGCACAATGCCGGGGATTCCGCATAAGGGATATGGGGGAAGTGAAACCAGCCGTCACGCCCGGGGTTAGCGGGATGTGCGCTGCATTCCACCTGGCGAACGCGGGACCATTCAGGAGCTCCATCAGCGTCCCGATCCTGTTCTTTGCTGAACCATAAGTCCAGGTAACCGGCCAAATCCGGGTAAACGCTTTCCAGGTATGCGGGGTCTTGGTTTTCTTTGAACACCTTCCAGGCTAAACGCAGCAAGCATGGGGATGCCAATAAGTCAATGTCTTCTCTACCGGGAGGACTACGGAAGGGCACAACCCCATGTTCCTTGTGGCTTTGTAAGAAAGGGTTCAAGAGGGATTCCAGGAGGGCAGGAGAACCTGGGCTGATCAGATCCGCGAGAAAAACGGATTNGCTGGCCGTGAGGCCGGGCTCTTCAAATGATAGGTTTTTTCCNNGGTCCCCCTCAGGCACGCGGTCGATATCAAGGCGCCTATCTTGAAAGGTATAGGATCCCTTTTCATCTGTGTTGGCAACCGATCCAAAGCCAATTTTTTGTGACAGTGCGCAGGCCAGGTCCCACATGGGTTCTCCGGTGTAGATCTGCAGCTGTCCCTCCCAGAGGTTTTCTGTGCGGGCGAAGGCTGCTTCCCAGTTTCTCTCCATCATGGATTGGGTGAGTTGAAAAGAATCCTCCAGGTTGGTCAGGGTGGATGAAACCCAGCGAAATGTCTGGGCCCCGTGGGGAGGGAGATCGATCTTTAAAGAGAGATTTGGAAAAACCCCCGTTCCTTCCCGGGGCCCACCGGTGAGGAAAAGGAGGGGGTGCAAAATTCCGGATTTCCCGGACAAAACGGTTCGCCCTTCCACCCTGTTCGCCATCATAGACTGTCCTCCTCCCAGCGGGTGAAGGACAGCAGCCAGGTGGAATTGGAAACGCTGATTTTCCGGACGGGTGTTGGTCATCGTGAATGCACCCGCTGATACCTGACGTTCCGGAACCCAGTAGGAAGCGCTGGTCTGGAGGCCTTTCCAGGGTGCAAAAGAGATTTTTAAAAGATTCGTGGTGAAGGAATGAATGAGGGGAGGGGAAAAAAATTTTTCTGGATTCTGGACTTCGTTTTCTTCCGTTTGGAAGATGGGAAAAATCTGGTAGGCATGAGATTGCAAACCAAATCGAGTCAGAAAGGTCAAGGCAGGTGGTTGGACATTCTGTGAGGTCAAGCACCAGATATGGTCTTCCGGGAAGGAGCGGCGATTTAAACGGGGGTCAGCGCTGAGGGGAATACCCCCCAGAGCGTTGAGTGCTATGTGCCAGTCTCTCATGATCTGCATTGTAAGGGCTGCATCCGGTTCGGTCAATTGCAATCATCTTGGTAAGAGCAGAATGGATGAGATGCCCTTTTCCGGGGGGACATTTGGCGTTAAAATTGCACCTTTATAAAATCCCTTCCAGTTCAGATAATGACCGGACCAGGGGGGATTGTGTGCTAGAATTAGCTCATAATTGTCAACGACTACTTGGCCTAAATATAGGCACGGCAGCTACTTATGACAGAGAAAAATCAAGAATCCCCTCAGGATCCCCGGAAGCGCTTCAAAGAGCTTCTTGATAAAGTTGAAAAATCAGAGGAAGAGGCGCAAAAACTTGCTCAAATGATGGAAGATGTTGAGGCAGGGGGTGGCGAGACCCGGACGGGAGATCAGGAAGCAGGGCATGAGGATATGGACACAACCCCTTCCTCGCCGCCTGAAGAATCCCTTTCCCGGCCTGGAGAGCACCCTGCCCGAGGGGAAGCGCCATCTGAAAGGGTGCGGGGAAATCATCCTGCTGCCGATCTGGACACAGTGGATCGAATGCAGGAAGATGAAGAACCGGAGCCCGGAATCCAAGAAGAGATCCCGTCCGCAAAGGGCGAAGATGAGGGCTTGGCAGAGGAGGATATTCCTCCGGGAGAGGAAAGCTCATTTAACCAGGAAGCAGGCGATCCCGCTCCGGACCAGGGAAGTGAGGGGATAGTGGAAGAGGAGGATCCTTCTCTCCGGAAGACGATCTATTTTGAGGAAACACCCTCGAAACCACCTTCCTGGGTGGAACCCCCCGGAGTAAGGGAGCAGGGGAGCCCCAATGGGGCCGGGGATGAGTTCCCTGAACCCGGTGAGACGGAGGTCATAGACGAACCTGAACCTCCACCCAGATTGGAAGAGACACCACCCCCGCCCCTGGGTGAAACGCCCCACACACCTCCACCTGCCCTGGACACGCGGGGGATGCCCCTCCCCAGGCGCATGGATGAGCCCCAGCAGAAAGGAAAGGAGACTGCCTCGCAGGCGCTGCCTGCGGACCCCGGGGAGGTTTCCCCGGTGGCCCAAATTTGGAAAGGTTTCAAGCGCTGGTGGACCTCTTCAGGTCCAGGAAGCTGGAACTGGAGCCAGGGCCTGGGTTGTTTCCTGCGGATGGCAGTGATCGGTGCCTTTGTTTTCGTCATTTTGGCCATTGTCCTGGGTTCCTTTGGCATGTACCATTACAACCGGGTTGCCAGCAGCTTGCCTGACGTGGATAACCTGCGGGAGCAGGCCGCCCAATTTGAGACCACCCGCATCCTGGACAGAGAGGGGGGGGAGTTATATGAGATCCTGGACCCGAATGCGGGGCGCAGGACCTATGTTCCTTTGGAGGAGATCTCGCCTTACCTGGTGGCAGCGACGATTGCCACAGAGGATTCCCACTTTTACAGCCACCCGGGATATGATATCTTTGCCATCGCCCGGGCATTTTGGTCAAATCTGGTCAGCGATGAGATCGTCTCGGGCGCTTCCACGATCACCCAGCAGCTGACCCGGATCCTGCTTTTTTCCCCGGAAGAGCGCACGCGCCAGACCTATACCCGTAAGCTCCGGGAAGCGATCCTGGCCGCGGAAATCACCCGGCGGTACTCCAAAGATGAAATCCTCGAACTTTATTTAAATGAAATCTATTACGGGAATCTGTCCTATGGCGTGGAGGCGGCTGCGGAGACGTATTTCAGAACCTCTGCAAAGAAACTTGATTTGGCGCAGGCCTCCTTTTTAGCCGGGATCCCCCAACTTCCCTCCATATATGATATTTACACGAACCGGGAATTGACGTTGAACCGCCACGAGCAGGTCCTGGTTTCCATGTATCAGGCCAGCCAGGAACAGGGATGCATTTATGTCAGCAACAACCAGCAGGGGATATGCATCAGCGCGGGGGATGCTGCCAGCGCTGCCGAGAAAATCAAAGAATATGAGTTCAAAGCGCCTCAGGGTGAGATGCGGTACCCGCACTGGGTGAATTACGTCCGCTCTCTCCTGGAAGACCGCTATGAGGCCCAGACGATTTACCGTTCCGGGTTCACAGTGCACACCACACTTGATCCCACCCTGCAGGACATGGCCCAGGAAGTTGTCCGGGAAAAGATTGACAACCTGGATGACAGGCACCGGGTATCGAACGGGGCTTTGGTGGCCATGAAACCCTCCTCCGGGGAGATCCTGGCCATGGTGGGCTCCGCGGATTTCCATAATGAGGAGATTGAGGGAGAGATCAACATGGCTCTCAGACCCCGCCAACCGGGGTCAGCGATTAAACCCCTCACGTATCTGGCATCCTTTGAAGAGGGTTGGACTCCCGCCACCTTGATCTGGGATGTGCCCTCGGAATTCCCCCCCTCGGGCGATCCCAACGACCCCCGCCCGCCTTACAAACCGGTGAACTATGACGAACGCTTTCACGGTCCGGTCACCGTGCGGGACGCGCTCGCCAATTCGTACAATGTGCCCGCCGTGAAGGCCCTGGATTTTGTGGGCATTTATGATGATCCCTCGACTCCGGAAGTGGAAGGGCTGGTGCCCTTCGCGCGCCGGATGGGGATCAGTACGTTTATTCGGGATGATTACGGTCTGTCCCTGACATTAGGAGGGGGAGAGGTCACGCTCAGAGAATTGACCGCCGCCTATGCCACGATGGCCAACGGCGGGAGGCAGATCCCCCCGGTGGTGATCACGAAAATCGAGGATTATCAGGGGAATGTGGTTTATGAGCATCAAACCCCGAGCGGGGAGCAGGTTATCCGACCTGAGCATGCTTTCCTGATCTCCTCTATCCTCTCCGACAACGAAGCCCGCACGCCTGCATTCGGGCCCAATTCCGTTTTGAACCTGCCCTTCCAGGCGGCTGCAAAGACAGGGACGACGAATGATTTCCGAGATAACTGGACCATGGGGTACACACCGGACCTGGCGGTTGGAGTCTGGGTAGGGAACGCGGATTACACGCCCATGCAGGACACAAGCGGTTTGACCGGCGCAGCTCCCATCTGGGCAGCGTTCATGAATCGGGCCATACAGGAAGTCACCGGCGGGAACCCCACGCCTTTTGTGAAACCCGCGGGGGTGGTAGAGCGGGTGATCTGCGCCATCTCCGGCACGTTCCCCTCCAAATACTGCCCCCGGCAGCGGAGTGAATATTTCGCCGGCGACCAGCTGCCCGAACCTGCCGAAGAGGATTTATGGAAGGAAGTCGAAATCGATACCTGGACGAGGGAATTAGCGTCCACGGCATGCTCCCGGTACAAGAAGGAAGAAGTGGGGTTGAATGTAGATGATCCCTGGGCAGTGAAGTGGGTCAAGAACACGTCCAAAGGTGAGCAATGGGCGAAAAGTATGGGATTCAGCAAGGATCCCTACATCGTGCGAGACAAAGTCTGTTCCCAGAACGACCCCCGGCCGATCATCGAGTTCGCTTCCCCCCGCCACGATGATGTGATTTCCTCCACCGAGTTGCAGATCTTCGCCAAGGTGGACGCCACCGGGTGGTTTAAGGAATTCAAGCTGCAGTACGGGTTGGGCAAGGACCCCGTCCAGTGGGATACGTTGACGAATCGCAACAACCCGGTCTCTGAGACCGCTGAAATCTACTCCTGGGATGTGAGCGAGCTCTCCTCCGGCTGGGTGACCCTGCGCGTGTATATGAAGAGCACGGAGGGGGGATACGCGGAAAAGCGGATCCATCTTAACATGCAGGTGCCGACCCCCACGCCGACGCCCACGCCCACCCCGACGCCGACTCCTACGCCGACCCTCACGCCGACACCTACCGCCACGCCCACGCCGACGCCCACAG
>JGI1689J12820_1000038_pt1 | contig 33310 bp, 28 predicted proteins | sample PRCRCaboRojoPR_6_FD_12820 | JGI IMG/M metagenome (IMG submission 12820)
ATTGTTATAGTTAGTAAATATTTCTGAATGGTCGCTTAAATTATGCTAATGTAAAAACGGATTTAATCCATACGATGTGGCCAACGGTCGTGCTACAATACGATGTTTTCTACTCACCTCCTTTTGCTTAAAGTTAAGCCACTTTAGCGTCGAAATGACGTTCTTGAAATAAGCTATCAAGCCAGAAATTCTCTGATTGTATTTGCGACCCCCAATTTATCAGGGGTTCCGGAGGTTCCGGGACTCAGCTACTTTTATACTGTATATACTATCGTATGTTCCCGGGACCATCAAATAGGTGTCCTTACACCTTTCTGACGCTGGACTCCCTTATTTCAAGTCTCGTTTCCAGTTCGATTTTTTCAGGACTCCAGTCTTTACCACCGTCATTTATCTTCTTAAAGAGTTTAGTTGCCGCCCTGTAACCCATCTCGTACGGTTGCTGGGAGACTGAGGTTATACTTGGATTGAAACTTGTTGCCCATTCCGGATCATCGAACCCGACAAGTGCCATCTCCTCGGGGCATTTCACGTTTCTCTTTTTAAAAACGCTGAGCACGCCTTCAGTTATAAGGTCGTTCGTGCTGAATATCGCTGTTACCTCGGGGTTCTCGTCCAGCAGCGTCTCCGTTGATGCGCAAGCCCCTTCGACCTCCAGTCCGGATTTTTTTATGTAATCGTCTTTTACCCTTATTCCGTTGTCCCGTAAGGCATTTTTATAACCCTCAAGCCTGTCCGCGAAGCTGGATATATCCGTGAACTCGAGAATAATTCCAATATTTTCGTGCCCCTGGTCGATGAGATGTGCGGTGGCTTCATAAGCTCCGCTCGCGTTATCGGAGTACACCTGGTCCACGGGCAGACCGGTAACCTTTCTGTCGATACAGACTACCGGTAATCCCTCGTCTATCAATGGCTTCAGGTTGCTTCTACCGTTCCTCGTAGGTGAAATTATGAACCCGTCCACACGTTTTGATTTTAACAGCGAGAGGTTTTTCTTCTCCTGGTCGGGGTTTTCGTCGGTATTGGTTAATATCAGGCTGAATTCGTTCTCCCGAACGCAATCCTCGACTCCCCGGGCAACCTGAGGGAAGAACGGGTTAACTATGTCCGAAACAACCAGGGCGATGGTCTGACTTTTTCCTTTGCTCAAACCCTGCGCTATTGGGTCGGGACGATAATTGAGCTCTTCTATAGCTTCGTTGACGCGTTTGGTGAGCTCCGGACTGACGTACCTCGTGCCGTTTATCACGTGCGATACGGTTGTAACGGATACGTTAGCCAGTTTTGCTACGTCTTTCATAGTCGTCATTTGAAACACCCTTAAAATCGCTTGCGCAAGCGCTTAAATATAGCATAAAAGAGTTATACATTCAAATTCCTATCGACAACCATGCAGAATAACATGCCTAACTGTATATCACTTTTCCAGCTCAGTTCTTTCACCAACGACGGCCGTATCCTCTCGTAGTTCCATGCCCTCCGCCCTTTCCCGGGCAGCCGATTTTACCTTATAAGACTTCAGAATAGACCTAATCCCGGCAGCCAGGTAAGGGGAAGAGGGCATGTAGAGAAGTTAATCTTGATAAATTACGCTCTTCTTTCATACGATGGAGAAAGTTTTGAGTCCAAGCTATACTTCTCAATCGGATGCTGGAGGACCAACTCTTGGTGGTAAAATGGTAGCTGGTCCAAATATCGTTCCCCTCCCCGGGAAGAATCTCCAAATTTAGTGGGGATTTGTTTTGCGTTTTGANAATTACAGTGCTACAAATACCGGGGGCGATAGCGTTATACTTTCTAGGATCAATCAAAATATGTAATCTAAGTTGAATATAGGGGGTAACCCGATGTTTGAAAGTCTCAGAAGCGAAGACTTCTGGAGGATAGCCAGACGTTACTTCGTTTTGAACGGATTTGACGGAATCCTAACCGTGCTGGGAATAACGGCAGGTTCTTTTTCTACGAGAGTTGGTGACCCAAAAGTCCTCATTACCTCGAGTCTGGGGGCCGCAATTGCCCTGGGTGTTTCCGGGATATCAGGAGCTTACATAACCGAGAAGGCCGAACGCTTGAAGGAGTTCAAGGAACTGCAAAGGGATATGTTATCCGACCTTGAAGGTTCCGTCCACCAGAAGAACGTTACCCAGAGATCGATCGCTATATCCATCGTTAACGGAGCCTCGCCTTTTTTGTGCGCCCTGCTCTCCACGCTGCCTTACTTTGCGGCTCTACTTGGCGTGCTGACAATGCAGGCGTCTTATTACTTTTCCGCCGGAATAGCGCTGTTACTGCTGGGGCTTCTGGGGGCTTTTTTAGGAAAAATTTCGCGGGAAAGTGTGGTGCTGTTCGGGTTAAAGATGGTTGGAGTCGGTGTACTGACTGCCGTACTTTCCCTGACTCTGGGGATCGGAGGGTAAGGTAAAGGTAGACCCGGACCGGAATTGGATCCCCGGCAAGGCTTATAGTGGGAAGCAACGCCTGATTGGCGAATAGATTGATAGCAAGAACCCTCGACTCCTTACCGGACAACTGATTTAACCTTATATAACTTAATAGGGGACCAAATCCCGGCAGCCCGGTAAGGAGTCGAGGGCAGGTAGGGCTGGGCCATTTGGGTGCTTCGAAGACGAATTAAACGATAATAACAGATTAACCTCGCCCGCACTTATTCGGTTGACTGTTTACCGTAGAACAATAACCTCTGTTCCACGATCTATAACCGGAACCCTAGCGACCTATTCAGTCGTGGTTATGTAAGAATTTAACAGACCTTTTAACTCCTCCTGTCTGCCGGATTCAAGCTCAATAGGTTCGTCTAGGTTTTCGCTGACGTATTCGGCTAGCTCGTCAAAACCCGTTTCCGGACCTTTAATCTTCTCGCCCAGATTGCCCTTAAAGCTCGAGTAACGGTCCCCCCTGAATTCCTCAAGGGCGCCGTCTTCCTTCAACCTCTGGGCGACCTTCAATCCGTATGCAAAGGTATCCATGCCGGCAATATGGGCAAGGAATAGATCTCGTGAATCGAAAGACTCCCTCCTGACCCTGGCATCGAAGTTCAATCCTCCGGGAGAAAGTCCTCCGTTCTGGAGAATTTCGTAGGCGGCAAGCGTGGTTACGTACACGTCAGTCGGAAACTGGTCCGTATCCCAGCCGAGCATTAGATCCCCCTGGTTTGCGTCGACGCTTCCAAGAAGGTCGTTTTCCCGGGCGTATGCCAGCTCGTGCTGAAAATCGTGACCGGCAAGCGTCGCGTGATTTGCCTCGATATTTGCTTTAAAGTGGTCGTCCAGATCGTACTTTCTCAGAAACGCCGCCACGTGCTCCACGTCGAAATCGTACTGGTGCTTGGTCGGTTCCATTGGTTTTGGCTCTATCAGGAGCTGGCCGTCGAATCCTATTTTCTCGGCGTGGTCGACTGCCATTGCCAGAAACCTGGCAAGGTTGTCCTGCTCAAGCCCGAGGTCAGTATTTAGCAGGGTTTTGTAGCCTTCCCTGCCACCCCAAAATACGTAATTTGAGCCGCCCAGCCGTTTCGTGACTTCCAAGGCCTTCTTGACCTGAGCCGCCGCGTAGGCGAAAACCTCCGCGTTTGGCGATGTGGCTGCGCCGTGGGCGTATCTCGGATGCTCGAAAAGATTTGCGGTTCCCCATAGCAGCTCGACTTCGTATTTATCCATGAGGGTTTCGATATGGGAAACCATTTCGTCGAGGTTATCGTTGGTTTCGGCAAGCGTCTCACCCTCCGGAGCTATATCCCTGTCGTGGAAACAAAAGTAGTTCAACCCGAGCTTGTCCATGAACTCGAAGGCCGCATTCGCCCTTGCCTTTGCCCTCTCCATTGGATCTTCAACGTCGTCCCACGGCCTCGTTATGGTACCCACGCCAAAAGGATCAGCCCCTTTGTGGGTAAAAGAATGCCAGTAGGCGACGGAAAACCGAAGGTGTTCCGACATGCTCGTCGAGCCAACCGTCTCTTCAGGGTTGTAGTGTTTAAAAGACAGAGGGTCTCTGGAATTACGCCCCCTGTATTCTATTTCTCCTATTTCCGGAAAATATTCTTTCATGTTACCTCCTTTGTGTATGTGTAATTGTGTAATAGGTCGTCCCGTTAACCGGCTACTGTCCGAAATCTCTTACCAAAATAACCCGAGAGCCCGGGAATTTTCCCGTGCCCGTGACGGAAGATTCTTGGTAATAGGCCCTCCTGTTCTACTTAGTGTAAGAACAAGGACGATGCTACTGAAAAATCGACCGACCGATTCTCTGTTTAAGGTTTTCATTTTGATTGTCTTTAAAACCTCTACGTTTCCGGGGTGTCGAAAGTTAACTCTGACGAACAACGACTTATCTTATTGCTTTGTATCCGGGGCCGCGCTTTCAAGGATCTCCACGTTTCTCAAGCCCTCCGATCCGGTAACTTCCGGTTCTCTGTCCTTCACAATGGATTCGACGAAATCCAGTATTTCACCTTCGTAGGGGTTTTTCTGCTTGTACTCGAACGGTTGGCCGTTCAGGGTTATTGAACCTCCTCCGTGAGGTCCCAGGGTCTCACGGGCGACCGCTGACCCCTTTCCGCCGTATACCTTAAATTCAGGCTCGGAGTCAAACAGGACCGAAGTGGTCAATTCCGCCGTGGCACCGGACTCAAACGTCAGGTTTACCATGGCGGTTTCGTCGTGAGGGCTCTGCCAGTACTCGTTAACTATAGTACTGTCTATATCCACCACTTCGCCGCAGCCGGGCAACATGGTCCAGCGAATTAGATCCAGGCAATGCGTGCCGACACCGGCCAGGCTCCACCACCTGCCGACGTCGTCGTGAGCCCTCCAGTTCGAATCGTCCTCCGCCTTAAACGTCCACTGGATTCTGGCGTGATGGAGTTTTCCGAGAACTCCGTCGTGAATCTTGCGGACGAGCCCACGGTGCCCCCTGTGCCAGCGGAGGTGGTAGGCAACCCCGAGCTTTACTTCATTCGTTTTGCAGGATTCCAGCAACTCCCTTCCTCCGGTTGAACTGGCAACCATTGGCTTCTCCATTAGTACGTGTTTGCCGGCTTCAGCGGCTTTTATTCCGTGTTGTTTGTGTAATCTATCTGGAGTAGAAACCAGGACTGCGTCCAGGTGGGGATCGTCCAGCATCGCCTCGTAATCGTCGTGGGCCGGGTTGTCGCCTGCAGCACTATGTTTGCTGGCGAATTCCTTTGCCCGATTCAAGCTTCGGCTCGTAACGCTCCAGAACTGGGCCGCCTGAACTGATCTTATCGCGGGAACGAGAGATCTATCGGCAATATTTCCGGGGCCCACTATTCCAAAGTTGACGGTCATTTCTTCAACCTCCAGTATTCAAATTCTAGTGGTTAACGAAAGACTGTTCAAAATCGTTGATCTTGACTCTTAAATATTACGATCTAACCTCCGGGTCATGTAAAGAAGACCCGGAAAGCTCTTTCGCCATTATTTACCTCCTTCCGACTGGACGGCTCCCGATTACCTCGGGGGGTTCTATCGGTAACGGGAAGTTCCGGGCCAAATTACGCGAGCCGGATCGCCGGGTTACAGCCGCTTTTTGATCTCTTTTTCGTACTCCGGGAAGTAATCCTCAATTGTCGTCAGGTTGAACCTGGATAGAATCGACTCCTTCGGCTCTCGTTCCAGCAGGAACCTGAAAGATTCCTCGACGAGATCGGAAGCAGTTACGTCACCCGGGGTAAGGCGGGCAAGGTCTCGCCGGTGAACCGTAACGACGTGGCTTGACCCGGACTCTTTACCTTCCACATCGACGGAGAATACCAGTGATTCGTCGTCCTCGGATTTCTTTCTAACTTTAAGTCCTTCCAATTTGACCACCCACAAAAAGATCGGAAAAATTCCGGAAAAAACAAGGTCATATTCTCCTGCTTGTTCAAAGGACCTACCGTGATTAAACTTGCCAGAGGCGTTGTTGGTCTAACTGGTGCGGCACTAAATCCAATTAACCGGGTGGTCGAAAACCTTACAGGGAGATTCATGAACACAACTTATTCAGCGGTGAAACGTCGCAGATCCATTAGAAAGTACGCTAGTCAGGAACTGCCGGAAATACTACTCGATAGAGTTGAGAAAAACCTCGATAAACAGGGAGAGTTTTATTCCAGTGTTTTCGCAGATGCCCATCTAATAAGAAACGGAAGGGAATTTCAGGACGACATATCGGGTATCATCGCGGATTACGGAAAAGTGAAAGCACCCCATTACCTTGCCCTAACATCCGAGAGTACGAACAGGGGTTACGTAGAACTCGGATACAGGTACGAGCACGTAGTGCTGGACCTAACGGCTGAAGGCGTGGGGACGTGCTGGATTGGCAAAGGCTTTGGAGATCGGGAACTAAACCGGTACGTCGATATCCCTTCGGGTCAGACGAGTCGCGTGTTGATTGCCCTGGGCCAGCTACCTGAAGGCGAGAAACTTTCCGAAATTAAGGAACCAAAGAGAAAGGAACTGAGCCATTTTCTCGTGGATGAAACCCCGGGTAATCTGTCAGAGGGGAAGTTACAGTTGATTGATTGTCTCCGGCGAGCACCTTCGGCCCTAAACGGCCAACCCTGGAGGGTATATTTAGAAGGAGAAGTAATTCATCTTTATCTTAAAGGGAGAAATAAGATCACGAAGCTGGTACTTAGCGATCTTCCGGAGATGAACAGGGTTGATGCGGGTATAGGGCTGTGCCACCTCGAAGTCGGCGGGAAGGAAATTTGGGGTGAGGCCGAGGTTGGTGAAATCGATCACCCCGAACTCAGGGGCCTGAACTACATAGGAAGTCTTAACGTCAGTGGTTAAGTTGGGCTTGTAGTTTACCGGTTCAGGACCCAGAGGATAAGATTTAGCAGGAGAGTTCCACCGAGACTCAAGACTATCGCGGAGCCCAGCGAAAGTCAAATTCCCCGCCCACAGGGCGGGGCATATAAAATACAATTGTAAAGTTAACCCCAAATTTGAAAAACGAAAAATTGACCCAGCACTCACACCCAAATGAGATGTGCAACTTGGCTTAAGTACTTTAGGTTAGTCCTAAGATCGGCTAGCGAATAGGTACTATTAACGATTTCCTAATCCAAGCAGCTTTCCTCATTCGAGTGCTGGTTTTGGTAGAACCGAAAATCCCCGTACGTAAAATGAATATCGCCGGGGAGGTTTCCCAGGTAAGGAATATTTTCTCCAAAGAGAAACAGGGTTCCGACGATTATTAAAGACCACCGGCAACCACCAGTAGAGTAGCTTTCCAAATTCTCTTATAGACGAAAGCATTCAATCACCGCCTGTGCTGGACGGACTGTTCCTTTAAAGGTATTTTCGGTAAGCCAGCAACAAAATAATTTTAACTAAAAAGACTCGTTTTATCAGTTAAGAGGAACTAGAGGTTTATGCCGGACCGTTTGTAACTTCCTTGTTGCATTGAATTTCCTTTTGCTTTATTATTCGTCTGAATGGCGGGATGACCGAATCTGCTATTGCCGAGGTGGCGGAATTGGCAGACGCGCATGGTTGAGGGCCATGTGGACATTTTTCGTCCGTGCGGGTTCAAGTCCCGCCCTCGGCACCAATCTTTTTATGGTGAATTTTTCTTACCGATATGAAAGTTTTGCTGGATACGATGAGCGGGGACGCACCACCAAAGGAAATTATCAAAGGTGCGGTCCAGGCATTGAGAGAGGCGCAGGATGCTGACCTGGAAGTTACTCTGGTTGGACAGAAAGATCTCAACAGGGAAGAGGTAGAACGGCTCGGAGACGGGGACTCGCTTTCCAGAATTTCTTATCTTCACGCCCCCAATACCATTTCGATGGAGGACACGCCCACCAAGGCGGTACGGAGCAACCCCGATTCTTCTCTCGTAAAAGGAGTTAAAGCTTTAAAAAAGGAATCGGAGATTTTTATTTCCTCCGGTAATACCGGGGCTGTGGTAGCGGCTGCCCTGTTTAATCTCGGTAGAATTCCCGGAGTTTCTAGACCGGGCCTCGCCGGAGTGACTCCAACGGTAAAAAGCGGGAACGTTGTGCTGATAGATATTGGAGCCACTACCGATGCCGACCCGATTAACCTCGCGCAGTTCGGAGTGATGGGAAACGCTTACGCAAAGAACGTACTTGGAAAATCCAGCCCGAAAGTCGGCATGCTGAATATCGGCGAGGAACAGACGAAGGGCAATAAGCTGACGAAGAAGACGGTCTCGTTGATTGAAAGGACCGATCTTAAATACATAGGAAACGTCGAACCCCACCTGTTGCTGACCGAACCGCCGGCGGACGTTGTCATTTGCGAGGGGTTTGTCGGTAACATACTCATAAAAGCGTTCGAAGGTGCGGTTGAGGGTACTGTGGGGTTCTTCAAGAAGGCACTCAGGTCAAATTTGAGATCCAAGCTCGGGGGGCTGATTCTCCGACCAACTCTCAAAAACCTCAAGGAGCAGCTGAGCTACGAGCAATTTGGCGCAGTGCCTCTCCTGGGGGTCAGGGGAGTAGTTTTTGTTGCTCACGGGAGGTCGGAAGCAAGAGCCATCAAGAACGCCATCCTTAATGCAAGAGAAGCATCCAGATGGGATCTGCCGGGAAAAATAGAATCAGAAATGGAGAGGATTGATTTTAGTGACTGAATCAACTGATAGAGAAATTATTCCCAACCTTCTGTCAATCGGGGCGGAAGTACCGGAAAACGTCGTTACAAACGAGGACCTGGAAAAGACCGTGGATACGTCTGACGAGTGGATCACCAGTCGTACGGGTATAAAACACCGTCACGTACTCGGTGACGAGGAGACGCCGTCTTCTCTGGGTGTTGAAGCGTCCCGGGAGGCTATAGATAAGTCCATAGTTGACGCTGACGACATCGATCTGGTGATCGTCGCGACCAATATTTCCGACATGCCGATACCCGGTTCTTCACCGTTCATCACAAATGATCTGAACTTATCCTCCGACATCCCTTTTTTCGATATAAAGGCCGGGTGCAGCGGGTTTCTGTACGCGATGGACGTTGCAGCCCAGATGGTCAAAGGTGGAGCCTACGAGGAGATACTGATCGTCGGGCTCGAGGCACTGTCTCGCGTCGTGAACTGGGAAGATAGAAGTACGTGCGTTCTTTTTGGTGACGGCGCGGGCGCGGCAGTTATTAGCGCCCGGGGCGAGCGAGGTAGAATACTTTCGACTTCGATGTACGGGGATCCGTCTAAAGCGGACTTGATAACGCTGGAAGGAGGAGGAACTCGCCTCCCGCCGGCGAAAGGCGACGAAGAGGACGGCAGATATTACATCAAGATGAAAGGAAAGGGAGTTTTTAAAAGTGCCGTAAACATGATGAAGCGCTCCTCCCTGGAAGTTCTGGAGGACGCTGGCCTGTCGTTGTCGGACGTCGACTGGATCGTGCCCCACCAGGCGAATATAAGGATAATTAAACAGCTCGCAAAAACCCTGAGCGTGGGAATGGACAGAATAATAGTAAACGTTGACGAATACGCCAACACTTCGACGGCGACGATACCTCTGGCGCTGAAGGAGGGAGTCGAGGAGGGATCTATACGGTCGGGGGACGTAGTCCTGCTGACCGCATTTGGAGCTGGAGCTGCTTACGGAGCCACGCTCCTCGAATGGTGATTGTTTTGAGCAAGAAAGCCTTCCTTTTCCCCGGTCAAGGGTCGCAACACGTCGGAATGGGTAGCGAGCTAGTCGAGGACTCACGGGTTAAATCGTTGTTTGAAGCCGCGAACGAATCGATGGGATTTGACCTCAGAGAGCTTATGTTCAACGGCCCCGAAGACGAATTGAACTCTACGGAGAACGCTCAGCCCGCGATATTTACGGACAGTATAGCAAGGTATAGATTGCTCGTCGACGAAGGCAACCTGCCGGATTGCCTCCTCGGTCACAGCCTGGGAGAGTTTTCGGCCGTGGTTGCCGCCGGCTGTATATCTTTCGAACAGGGGATAAACCTCGTTCGGAAAAGGGGTGAGATAACGGGAAACGTCGACGTCGAAGGGTCAATGGTTGCCGTGCTGGGCGTCGAATACACGAAGGTTGAGAAGCTAATAAACGAAATGGAGGACCCAATTACGGTTGCAAATTACAATTCTCCCAGACAGGTAGTGATTTCGGGGAAACAGGAGCACCTTGACAGAGGCTGTAAAAAGCTTCGGCAAGAAAGCGCGAAGTGCATAAAATTAGACGTAACCGGGCCCTTTCATTCGAAGTTCATGGAAAACGCGGAAAAGGAACTGGAAGAGTATATAGATAGGTACGATTTTAGCGACCCGGAAGTACCCGTCCTTTCAGGAGTATCCGGGAAAATAGAAAAGTCAGGCTCCAGGTTGAAGAAGCTGTTGTCCCGTCAGATGACCCATCCCGTAAACTGGGTGGACTACGTAAAATCGTTATCCGAGCTCGGAGTCAAGGCGACCGTCGAAGTCGGGCCTTCTGCCACGCTAACAAAGTTGACCGAAAGGATAGATCCGAAGATTGACGGGAAGAGGTTTAACGAGGTGATCTGATTTGGAATTTTCCGGAGAAGTAGCGGTCGTCACAGGGGGTGGAAGCGGCATAGGAGAACAAATTACCCGCCAGCTCGTTGAAGGTGGCGTAAGGACTTATATCTTTTCTCGATCTCGGGGGGAGGAGACGGCCGAGAGACTCGGTTCCGATTGTCACTTTATAGAAACTGACGTTACGGATTACTCGTCCGTGGAGGATTCCGTCGAGAAGACGATCGACGAGCAGGGGAGGCTGGATTACCTGGTTAACAACGCCGGGTTTACCAGCGACAACCTTCTGCTGCGGATGTCACCGGAAGAATGGAACAAAGTAATAGATGTAAACCTGAACGGCGTTTTCAACTGTACAAAAGCTGCGTTGAGGTACATGATAAAAGGCGGAGGCAGTATAGTTAATATATCTTCGGTTTCCGGTCTCCTCGGGAACCCCGGACAGGCGAACTATGCGGCCTCCAAGGCGGGAGTAGTTGGGTTTACGAAGACCCTGGCTCAGGAGTACGGAAAAAGGGAATTGAGGGCGAACGTGGTGGCTCCAGGGTTTGTCGACACAAGATTGACCGAGGATATTCCGGAAGAAAAGAAGTCCTCTTACCTCGAGAACGTAATTTTAAAGCGTTTTGCCGAACCAGAGGAAATCGCCCAACCTGCGCTGTTTCTGTTGAGCGATAGAGCCAGCTACATCACCGGTACCGTACTCAGGGTTGACGGTGGTTTGTCGTTTGGCTAGACTTGACATCGCTAAGTCAGACCTGTATTGAGTGATACTGGTCGAGAGGCGGGAGAGAAAACCCGGTAAGGAGTTTCGAGTCCATCAAACGGCTGGATAAGCTGGCCGAATAAAGAAGCCAGGGTTTAAATCTCGTTTTCTCGGGCAAAGTTTTCGTACGAGTTCTAAGTAGAGAAAACCGCTTAAGTTTGGTAGCAGTCAATATCACACCAGGAGGTATTTCTATGGAAGATCTAGAATCTCAAGTCAAGGAAATTATCAGCAGGCAGCTTATGGTGGACGAAGACGAATTGTCCCTTGATGCTTCTTACGTTGAGGACCTGGGAGCGGATTCGCTGGATACGGTGGAAATGATCATGGAATTCGAAGACGAATTCGGGATTGAGATTCCGGATGAAGACGCGGAAGATCTCACCACTGTCGGTGAGTCGATCGATTACCTTGAAAACCTTCTTGAGGAAGAATAAATAAGTCCTCGCTTGATTAACCCGAGGTGGTGTCTATGGCAGAGGAACGACGGGGAGAAGTAGGGCACGAATCGAAGAACCCTTACTACGAAGGGAAAAAGTACAAAGAACCGACGTACTGCCCGAGCTGTGGTCTCGTCTATCACGAAGGGCGCTGGCTGGAAGAGTCCGTTCCGGAGGACAAGGAAGCCAAAGAGTCTCTTTGTCCCGCCTGTCGAAGGAAAAGAGACAGGAACCCCGAAGGTCTAGTGTATCTGTCGGGTAATTATTTCGAGGGACATAAAAAAGAGATACTACAGCTCGCAAAAAATACGGAGGAGCGGGCGAGAGAGAACAGACCTCTCCAGCAGATAATGTGGTCGGAGAGCGACAACGAGTCTCTTAAACTGGCAACTACAAACGAGCACCTGGCCAGAAGGATTGGCAAGGCAATAGCGAGCGCTCACAACGGAGAACTCGACATCAATTCAGGTCAAAACGAACGTCTAGTTAGAGTATACTGGAAAAGGGAGGACTAAAGATTAATGTCTGAACAGAACGGTATCGATCCGAGAGATCAGAAGCTGGATGAATTTCTGGAGGATCTGGCTTCCAGTAAACCGGCTCCCGGCGGGGGGTCCGCCGCTGCCGTTGCGGGCGCTCTGTCGGCTGCACTTTCCTCAATGGTAGCAAACCTGACGATAGGAAAGGAACAATACAAGGACGTGGAAGGTGCTTTTGAAGGAATACTGGAAAAGGCAGAAGTGTTGAGGAAGGAATTCCTTCAGGCAATAGGGGAAGATATCGAGGCTTACAACAAAGTGATGGATGCCTACGGGCTACCCAGGGAAACGGAGGAAGAGAAGAAAAAGAGACGGGAGACGATACAGTCGGCTCTTAAAGGCGCCACGGAACCACCGTTCAAGATGGCCGAGCTCGCCGGCGACGTACTTGAGTTGAGCAAGGAATGTGCTCTATCGGGAAACAGTCACGCGGTAACGGATGCGGGCGCTTCCGCTATATTGGCCCAGGCTGCCGCTAGAACAGCCCTGTTGAACGTCGATATTAATTTATCTTCTATTTCCGACTCCGATTTTGTGGAGGAAAAAAGACGAAAGAGAAACGACTTGAGCAAAGCCTCCAGGGAGAAGGCGGAGGAAGTAGTAGAGATAATGAACGAAAATATTTAAGGAACCTATAGAGTAGATGGAAGAAAAATTACTGGAACTGGCAAAATCGGCCGCCGAAGAGGCGGGGGAGCTTCTCCTGGAGGGGCTTGGCGAGGAGCGGGACGTATCCAGTAAATCCGGTCCGACGGATCTGGTCACGCAGTACGATCGAGACTCTCAGGACCTTATAGTGGGAATGGTCCAGGATTCGTTTCCCGACCATTCGATACTTGCCGAGGAGGAGCTGGGTGTAAAGGGGAGTTCGACGAAATGGATAATCGACCCACTCGACGGGACCACCAACTATATTTACAACTACCCCCTGTTTGACGTCTCAATAGGAGTCGAATCCGAGGGGGAAATGCTGGCGGGTGTCATCCATATTCCGGTTATCGGAGAAACTTACGCGGCAGTAAGGGGGGCGGGAGCAACCCTCAACGGGGAGCCGGTTTCCGTATCCGACGAGAAAGAACTTTCATCTTCCCTTCTCTCTACCGGGTTTCCCTATGACGAGGACCTCGTCCCGAGGGCACTCGAAATATTCTCCAATCTCGCGAGAAAATCCCGGGGGATAAGACGTGACGGAGCAGCCGGTGTGGATCTTGCTTTTGTGGCATCCGGGAGGTTCGACGGGTTTTGGGAGCTGGGCCTTTCGCCCTGGGACGTCGCGGCGGGGTCACTGATCATAGAGGAGGCAGGAGGATACGTGACCGATTTTTCCGGAGAAGAACACGACGTGTACGATTCCCCTGGCATAGTNGCAACGAACGGAGAAATGCACGGAGAGCTGGTCGAGAAGCTGGGGTAATACTTGGCCCCCTTTTTTTTGATCATCNGAGTTTCAGCCTCACGGTTCCGGATAAGAGATGGTTGTAAAAGGTCGAGCCAGTGGAATCGAAACTACTAATTTATAACTAAAGGTCGGTAAAAAATGAAAACTATTACTATATCCGAAGTCGAAAAGCACGACGGAGAGGAAGTAACTATCAGAGGCTGGCTTTATAATCGAAGGTCCAGCGGTGGAATTCAGTTCATTCAAATTAGAGACGGTACCGGCATAATCCAGGGTGTAATGAAGGAGGACTCGGTCGGGACCGAACTCTTCGAAAAAGCCCTGGACCTGAAACGGGAATCCTCGATCGTAGTTACCGGTACTGTAAACGAAGACGAACGAGCCCCTATCGGGTACGAGCTGGACGTGTCTGGCCTTAAAGTCCAGCATTCCGTTGAAGACGAATTTCCGATTACGCCAAAAGAACACGGGCCGGGCTTCCTGATGGACAATCGCCATCTCTGGATAAGGGCAAAGGGCGCCGCACCCGTGCTGAGAATCAGGCACGAGCTGCTTCAGGCGCTGAGGGATTTCTTCGACGAAGAAGGCCTGATAGCAACAGAGGGCCCGATACTTACCGGAGTTTCCGTGGAAGGAACCACGACGCTTTTTGAAACGGAGTACTTTGGGGAGGACGCCTACCTGACTCAGAGCTCGCAGCTCTATCTGGAAGCAACTGCGGCAGCACTCGGAGAAGTCTACTGGATCGGTCCCGTATTCCGGGCGGAAAAATCCAAGACGAGAAAACACCTTACCGAGTTCTGGATGGCGGAGGCGGAATTGAGCTGGGTTGAACACGAGGAAAACCTTGATTTTCAAGAAAAGATGGTCCGTTCGGTTGTTAAGCGGGTTGCCAGAAAGAGGCGTGGGGAGCTGGAGAGTCTCGACGTAGACCCGGACCGTCTCGTCGAGATGGTTGATGGCCCTTTTCCCAGAATTAGCTACGAGGAAGCCGTTGAGATAGTAAACGACGCGGGCGTCGAAATGGAAATTGGTGAGGACTTTGGTGCCCCCGCCGAGTCAGCGCTTGGAGATCATTTTAACAAGCCGTTATTTATTGAGAAGTTCCCGCGAGAGTTGAAGCCGTTTTATATGGAACCTACTCCGGACGGAGATCACGTATACGCCGCCGATCTGATAGCTCCCGACGGTTACGGCGAATTGATAGGAGGAAGTCAGAGGATAGACGATCTCGACCTGTTAAAGCAGAGACTGGACGAAGAAGGTCTGCCTCACGAGCCGTACGAGTGGTATCTCGACTTACGGCGTTACGGGTCGGTACCTCACTCAGGGTTTGGTCTCGGGGTAGAGAGAACTATAGCCTGGGTGTGCGAGCTGGATCACGTTCGAGAGACAATTCCATTCCCGAGGCAGATTAACAGGATTTATCCATAACTAATTATGAGCGTAAAAAGCTTTTTTCAATCTCTTAAAAACGTTTTCTGGACCGGTTCGGTCTCCGAGGACCTCAAGGTAAAAGGATCGGGGTCGACGGAGAGCCACGATATTTTCTTCCTGGCTCGCGACGCAGTAGGTTACGAGGAAGAATTGAAAGGTCTAAAATCCTGGATAAAAGGGGAATTTGACGGTCCGAGGATTAAGCTCAACGATCCTGATTCTATGGAGCCGTACATCGAGTTGAGCCTCGACGTGAGAACGGAAGAAGGTGATTTTCGCCTGGTCTACTACGAAAACAACGAAATCGTTTTGCGTGGGGACAGAAAGGTAACCCAGGACGTCGAACCGGAAATCAGCTCCAGGCTGGATCTCGAATTCGAACGGGTCTAGTTTTTCTCGTAGTCTGGTTTAGCCCATAGCCTCTATCTGAATAGTTCACACCTTTAACTGAATTAGAGCTCCACGTCCTTTTACGGCTTGACCTTAAACTCTCGGGTAAACCAGTGAGCTTTTGATGAATAATAATTTCGTTCCTGAAAATACTGCCGGGCGGGTCCTGCGTAAACCGGCCCGGGTGCTAGCGGCAGGATAATTTTTATTTTGTGGTGATTTTATGTCCGACTTGACTCCGGAGTTACTGACAGAATTCAAATATATCTCGCAACCGAAACTGTCCGAGGACGGCAGCAGGGTTGGGTTTCTGGTACGGGAAGCTAACGAGGAAAGGGACGGTTATAATTCCAATATCTGGATTTACGACTTTGACCGTGATAGTTCGTTTCAGCTAACAACCGCTGGTAAAGCCGGAGGTTTTACCTGGCGAGCCGACGATGAGGTGCTTTTTAGTTCCGACAGGGAAAAGACCGACGAGGAATCGGAGGATAGGACGGATTTCTACTCCATCTCGATTGCCGGTGGCGAGGCGTCAAAGGTTTTTTCCGTTCCCCACAGGGTGAAGTCCTTTCGCTGGCACGATGGAGAGCTCATCTACAAAGCTCCGGCCGATATAGGGGAAAGAGAAGATGAGGAGGACGGCCCAAGCTGTTTGACTCTGAATGAGATTCCTTTTTGGGCTAACGGAGAGGGGTTTACGAACAAAAAAAGGTCACATCTATTTTCCCACGCCGAAGCGGAAGACGAACCGGAGGAATTAACTCCGGGAAATCTATCCGTCGAGGAGTTTGCTCTGGCCGGAGATAAACTGGCTTTTATAGGAAGAGAATACGAGGATAAAGCCCCGACGACAAACGGTATATACCTTATGTCGCTGGAGGAAGGCTCGTCCCCGGAACGGTTGACCGACGAAGAAATCCAGCTGGACCTGCTGGAGTTTAAAAGCCCGAATTGCCTCTACGTAACCATGACTGACATGGAGGAGGTCGGGCTCAACCAGAACCATCAACTGTTCGAGTTCGATCTGGAAGGCCTGGAGTTCAGCTTGATAAACCCGGACTGGGATAACTCTTTTTCGAACAGGGTTCTGACCGACGTCAGGTTGGGTTCCGGTCAAAGAAGCACGGTGGATGAGGGAAACTTTTATTTCGTATCGACGGTTGGTCGAAGCTCTCACTTATCGAGGGCAAATGGGAACGGAGAAATTACCCACCTGACCGAGGAAGGCGCCTCGATTGACGATTTTGACGTCGTTAACGGGAGAGCGGTCTTCGTAAAGCTAAATTCGGAAGAACTCCAGGAACTGTACTCTTTCGGGCCGGAGGAGGAAGACCGAAAACTTACCAACTTGAACGACGACAGCCCACCCTCGGAGAGTTTTTCTCACCCGGAAAGATTTACAGTCGAGCGAGATGGCGTTTCTATCGATTCGTGGGTTCTAAAACCACACGAATTCGATCCCTCATCGGAGTATCCGACCGTTCTTGAGGTCCACGGCGGCCCGAAAGCTGTTTACGGCGACGTTTACTTCCACGAAATGCAGCTCCTTGCAAGTAACGGTTACGTGGTCATTTTTTCCAACCCTCGGGGCAGCGACGGCAAGGGGGACGAGTTCTCGGACATCCGGGGGAGGTACGGCAAGGAAGACTACAATGACCTGATGGAAGTCGTCGATACCGCCCTTGAGGAGTTTTCGTTTATCGACGAGGATCGGCTGGGGGTAACCGGGGGTTCGTACGGGGGATTCATGACAAACTGGATAATAGGCCACACGGACCGATTCGGCGCAGCCGTCAGTTGCCGGAGTATCTCGAACTGGATTTCAAAGTTCAATACGACAGATATAGGTTACTTTTTTGTTTCAGACCAGCAGGACGGCGATCCCTGGGAAGATCACGACAGGTTATGGGAACAATCACCGTTGAGATACGCGGATAAAGTCGAGACGCCCACGCTGTTTATCCATTCTCGGGAAGATTACAGGTGCTGGGAGGGCGAGGGAATTCAGATGTTTACCGCTCTTAAGTACCACGGGGTACCGGCCAGATTATGTCTGTTTGAGGGGGAAAACCACGAACTCAGCCGGGGCGGGAAGCCGAAAAACCGAGTAAAACGACTCGAAGAAATGGTCGATTGGTTCGATAAATATTTGAAGTAACCTTGAGTTTCCCCGATAAAGGTCAAGCCCGATTCCGATTTCGGGCCGAGGTATCGTGGAGGGGGTGTCGGGTCCGGCTACCGAAGCAGATTATCCTCGATTCCCTCCATTTTTTCCTCTAAAACTCGACACGTAATTTCGGCTCTCGCCAGAACTTCTTTGTTCTTATTTATTACTTCCGCTTTTGTTTTTACCGTCCCGTGCCTCATCTCCGTTACCTTTGCCCTAACCGTTATTTCTTCTTCCAGGGGTACGGGTTCGAGAAGCTGGCACCGCAATTCGTAACTCGGGGAAACCTTTCCTGTCTCGGATATTGCCGCCCAGGCAGAAGCCTCGTCGAGCAGGGTTGCAATTATTCCTCCGTGAGCGCTGTTCTGAAAACCCTGGTAGTTCTCTCCCAGTTCTTTGCTTGCAACTATCCACTCGCCGTTGCGGGTAAAATCGAGCTTCAGGCCTATGGGATTATCGCCACAACCGAAACAACGGTTGTCCTCACTTGACCAGTCAAACGAAGTCATATAGTTTCCTCCTTTCGCGGCAGGTCGGGTTAAAATAAAAAAGGAGCCCGGTAAGCCCGGGCTCCCGTGAAATGTTTCGGTAAAAACGCCTCGTTAAAAGATAATCGGGTAAACGGGAAAGAGCGAGGCGAATAATATGGAAACTACTGACATCAACTTCGCCAGAATGTCCAGGGAAGGCCCCACTGTGTCCTTGAGCGGGTCACCGACCGTGTCACCTACTACGCTCGCGTCGTGTGCCTCTGAATTCTTGCCACCAAAGTGCCCTTCCTCGATGAACTTCTTGGCGTTGTCCAGAGCTCCACCGGTGTTGGCGCAGTAAATGGCAAGCTGGAGACAGGACAGCAGAGCGCCTATCAAGAAGCCGGCAAGAGCAAACCTGCCCAGGATAAGACCGACGATTATCGGCATAAATACGGCCAGCAGAGACGGTATGACCATCCTGCGAAGCCCGCCGGCAGACGTGATGGAGATACATTTGTTGTAGTCCGGTTTGGTTTCTCCCTTCAATATGCCCGGCATTTCTTCGAACTGACGTCGGACTTCCCGAACCATGGTTCCCGCCGTATCGCTAACTCCTCTTATCAGGAGAGCGGAGAACACGTAGGGAATCATTGCGCCGAGGAAAAGGGCTGCCACGACCGATCCGCCTATGCCTGGCTCGGACGACAGTATCTCGATTGTCGGTACTTTGACCGCTTCCGCGCTTCCGATTGCCGACCACATATAGGCCGCTATCAGCGCGAGAGCTGAGAATGCCGCCGAACCAATTGCAAATCCCTTACCGATTGCCGCCGTCGTGTTTCCTATGGAATCGAGTTTGTCGGTTCTTTCCCTTACGCTTTCGTCCAGTCCAGCACCTTCTGCAATTCCACCTGCGTTGTCAGCTATAGGTCCGTAAGTATCTACGGATACGGTAATAGCTACAAAGGAAAGCATACCCAAAGCTCCGTAAGCTACTCCCATTAGTCCGGCGAGCCAGTAGGAAATCATGACCGCGAGCGCTATAGCGAGGGCCGGAACGAACGTACTGAGCATACCGACAGCCATTCCGGAAGTAATCCCGACTGCCGTACCCGAATCGTTCATTTCAGAAATTCGCTGGACCGGGCTATATTCAGCGGAAGTATAGTATTCCGAGATGTATCCGATTACTATTCCGACCAGAGCTCCGGTTAGAACTGCCCAGAACGGAGCGAAATTCATCGGGGAGATCCAGATAATGATGAATGCAAACACCGCCGTCAGCAGGGCGGCTATTCGCGTTCCATTCATCAGAGTAGTTTGCATGCCGTTCTCTCTCTTGCTCATCCTGATATACTGGACTCCAAGTATACTGGCGAATATACCGGAAGCTACGATCAGCATCGGGGCAAAGATCGACCACCAGAAGTGAGACGTACTTAGACCCACTTCAAGTCCCAGTTGCCCGAGCATGTTCTGCAGCGACGGTGCTACGCTTCCCTCAACACCCTGACCGACGAATACGTAAAGCATGATTACGATTACGGAGATTATCGATCCGATGAACGATTCGAGCAGATCGGCTCCGAGACCTCCGACATCCCCTACGTTATCCCCTACGTTATCCGCTACTGAGGCAGGGTTTCGGGGATCGTCTTCCGGTAGGCCCTGTTCTACTTTTCCGACCAGATCGGCCCCCATATCGGCCGCTTTGGTGTAAATACCTCCACCGACACGGTCGAAGAGTGCGACCAGGGACGCTCCCATAGAGTACGCACTGACTATGAGTGCTCCTTTGATCAAGTTTACGTCCCGTCCCAGTATTTGGCTTATCACGGGAATGGACTTGGTCTGGATCTGGAGCGTCGCGGGATTGAAAGACCCTCTGAAAATAGTAATGACCAGGACCAATCCTCCCAGAGCCAGGCCGGCCACGGCCAGACCCATCACCGCCCCGCCCGAAATGGCAATATTTAGTGCCTTTTTAAAGTTGCTCCTTGCCGCGTTCGTCGTTCTTCCGTTGGATAACGTGGCGGAGTTCATGCCGATGAAGGCCGCGGTCATTGACAGGACCGCTCCGATAATGAACGCGATCGCGACTTCCCAATAAAAGATGCCCCATAACAGGCCGGCGATAGCGAGCATTACTACGGCAAATACCCTGACTTCCTCGCTCATGAAAGTCCATGCACCTTCACGGATATACCCCTGCAGGTCTTTCATTTCTTTTGTACCCTGGTCTTGTTTGGTGACGTACCGAACCAGATACCAGGCGAGTACCAGACCCAGAGCAGAGATAATTCCCGGCACTAGGCTCAAATCGTAAGTCGATAGCATCAATAGATCTCCTCCGTTAAGTTGAATTGATTTTGTTTGTTAATAGTTTTCAGAAAATCTTTTGCTTTGGTACTTCGTGGCGTGATTCTATTAATCCAGACCTTCCAGTGCCGAGTTTAACCGGTCACAGGTAACATTCGGACCCAAAATACTCAACACTTCTTTTATCTCTGGTCCGGATATCTTTCCCGTAACTGCGGCACGTAAGGGTTTGTATACTTCCTTGTATTCGACTTCCAGTTCCTCCTTGACTTCCTTGACAACGGACGAAACTTCGTCGGGAGAAATGGAATCCCAGGTTGAAATTTTTTCTCTCAGCCCGTCGAGAACCCTGGGCGAGTTCTCCCACTCGAGAACTTCCCTGGACTCTGAGTCCAGTTCGAGCGAACCGTAAAATATCGTTAGGTCTTCGTTGTCCCGCAGATCGGTAAGGTTCTCCAGCGAGGGTCGAATTAGTTCCAGTACTTTCTTGAGGGTTTCACGTTCCTCGCCTTCGGGCTCCTGTTCGAGGTATCCGCCCTGTTTGAGAAACGGCACGGAAAGGTCAACCAGCCTGTCCAGCTCCGCCCTTTTTACGTATTGATTGTTGAACCAGTCTAGCTTCTCCCTGTCGAACACCTGGGGGCTGTCTATTATGTTCTCCAGGGAGAACTTTTCAATTAGCTCCTCTTCGGTGAAGATTTCCTGGTTGTCCTTGGAGGACCAGCCCAGTTGAGCAAGGTGATTTACCAGTGCTTCGGGAAGATAACCGTTTTCCCTGAACTCTTTAACGGAAGTGGCGCCACTTCGCTTACTTAGCTTTGACTTGTCAGGCCCAAGCAGCATGGACAGGTGGCCGAATTCAGGGTGGTCGAAATCCAGCGCGTCGTAAAGCAGCAACTGCTTGGCGGTATTGGTCAGGTGGTCTTCCGCCCGCATGACGAAACTTATCTCCATTAGGTGGTCGTCCAGCACGCAGGCGAAATTGTAACTCGGGGTGCCGTCCGACTTTAATATCACGAAATCCCCGGTGGTCAGGCTTTCGAACTCTACGTCTCCTTTTATCCGATCCGGTACCACGACTTTCGGTTGCTGTTCGGGAAGCTTGAATCTTATGACCGAGTCCCTGCCCTCTTCTCGGTACTTCTTTTTCTCCTCTTCCGAGAGGTTGCGGCACCTCCCGTCGTATGTGGGAGTCCTGCCCTCGTCCAGGGCCTTCTGCCGTCTCTCTTCGAGTTCTTCTTCCGTGCAGAAACAGTGATAAGCTTTCTCTTCGTGAACCAACCTTCGGGCGTAGCGTTCGTATATTTCGAGCCTGTCGGATTGTTTGTAGAACTCGTCCCAGCCTATTCCCAGCCATTTCAGATCCTCTCTGATGCTTTCTGTATATTTTTCGTTAGATCTAGCCTGGTCGGTATCTTCTATCCGCAGGATCAACTTTCCGTCATGTTTCTTGGCGTACAACCAGTTAAAAAGCGCCGTCCTGGCTCCACCGACGTGAAGCCAGCCCGTCGGGGAAGGAGCAAATCGAACTCTTTCTGTCTTCACAGGTAATTCCCTCCAGCCTGAAAAGTGCTATTTTCTATTTTGGACCGAATTTACGTCAAAAGTAAAACCCTTTTGACTTCCACTGCCGTGAACCTCGTTCCGGCGCCCGGTTTTAAAGTAAGGCTCGAGCTAGCGTATCTGCTATTCAATAAATACTACAACTGTTGTGCTTAACTTATTAATATTGGCATGCATCCAGATCGGGGTTCAAGATTAAACCCCGTAAATCAGCCCCGAAGCGACTTCCGGCTGCCTATCGATTACTTTAGGGCGAATTATTTTCCGGGCGCAATCTATAACTGTCTATAAAACTATCTTACATATTATAGAGACGACACGGTGAAGTGCAAATTAAAGTGGTAATTACGGGTTTAGTTGTGATTACGGACTGGTCGGGACTCCTCGATTTTAATTTGCCATCTGTTCTTTTAATTCCTCTATTTCGTCCCGATAGGCTGCTGCCTTTTCGAATTCTAACCTGTCGGCGGCCTTTTCCATGGACTTCTCGAGCTTTTCTACCACCATCAGGACTTCGCTTTCGTCCATTTCTTCGAGTTCTTCCTCGTCCGGAACCTGAACTTCCTGGGAGGATTCGGGTTCAATAAGCTGAGCAATATCCGTAATCTCCTTCTTGATGGTCTCGGGCTCGATATCGTGTTTTTCGTTATACTCGACCTGGATCTCACGTCTTCGGTTTGTCTCGTCTATTGCCCGCTCCATTGAGTCCGTCATTTTGTCCGCGTAGAGAATTACTTTACCCCTTACGTTTCTGGCGGCACGCCCCATGGTTTGAATCAACGAGGTATCGGACCTAAGGAAGCCCTCTTTGTCCGCGTCGAGTATTGCGACAAGCGAGGCTTCCGGCAGATCCAGTCCTTCCCGGAGCAGGTTGATTCCGACCAGCACGTTGAATTCTCCCTGGCGCAGTTCCCGTAAAATCTTAACCCGGTCTATCGTGTCGATTTCCGAATGGAGATATCTCGCCTTTACTCCCACTTCGAGAAAATAATCGGAAAGTTCTTCGGCGAGCTTTTTGGTCAGCGTCGTTACGAGAACCCTTTCGTTCCGGGCCGTGACCTCGTTGATCTCGTTGAGCAGGTCGTCAACCTGGTTTTCGATAGGTCGGACTTCGACTTCGGGGTCGACAAGGCCGGTCGGCCTGATTATCTGCTCTACGACCTGTTCGCTGTTCTCGTACTCGTACGGTCCCGGTGTTGCCGAAGTGTAGATTATCTGGCTTATTCTATCCTCGAATTCTTCGAACTTCAGGGGGCGGTTGTCGAGAGCTGAGGGGAGCCTGTAACCGTGTTCAACCAGAGTTTCCTTACGTGATCTGTCCCCGTTGTACATTCCTCCTAGCTGGGGTATCGTCTGATGGGACTCGTCCACGAATATCAAAAAATCGTCAGGGAAGTAATCTATGAGAGTATAAGGTGGCTCTCCCGGGTCTCTGCTGGTCAGGTGTCTGGAGTAGTTTTCTATACCTTTGCAGTAGCCGAGTTCTTCCATCATCTCGAGGTCGTAACGAGTCCTGTTTTCTAGCCTCTGTGCTTCGAGCAGCTTGCCCCGGTCGCGAAGCCGCTCGAGTTGTTCTTCCAGCTCTTCTTCTATGTCCTCCATCGCTTCGTTCAATTTCGACCGGGACGTGACGAAGTGGGTTGCGGGATATATTACCACTTCTTCCTTTTCCTCGAGCGTTCTCCCCGTTATAGAATCCACAAGCCTTATCCTGTCTATGGTGTCTCCGAAAAATTCAACTCGAACGACCTCTTCGCCGTAGATCGGGATTATCTCCACGGAGTCGCCCCTCACCCGGAAAGTCCCCCGTTCGGGGTTCAGATCGTTTCTCTTGTATTGCAGGCGAACCAGGTTTCTCAAAAGGTGATCCCGTTCCAGGTGACTGTCCAGCGTCAGGGGTCTTGCCATGTCCGAATAGGTATCCGGGGACCCCAGGCCGTAAATACAGGAGACGCTGGCCACGATAATTACGTCCTCTCGTTCGAACAGGGCGGATGTTGCCTTGTGGCGGAGCCTGTCGATCTCGTCGTTTATGGAGGAATCCTTCTCGATGTAGGTATCGGTTTCCGGTACGTAGGCCTCCGGCTGGTAGTAATCGTAGTAGGAGACGAAATAGTGGACGGCGTTGTCGGGAAACAATTCGTTGAACTCGTTCCACAGCTGGGCCGTTAGCGTCTTATTGTGGGCGATAACCAGGGTTGGTTTTTGAACGTTTTCTATGATGTTTGCCATGGTGAAAGTCTTACCGGTACCCGTGGCACCCAGCAGCGTCTGGTGCTTAAGACCCTCGTTCAATCCCCGGGTTAGTTCTTCGATTGCCTGGGGCTGATCGCCCTTTGGTTCTTTGTCCGTTTTCAGAACGAATTCTTCACTCATATTGGTTAAATTTTAATCAATCGTGATTGGTTTATCAGCGGGAACGAGCGGTGACCGGTATCAAATTTGAGGGTCAAAATCCTGGGGAGTCTAACCTCGCGCGTCGCAGGCGAGGCGAGCTAAAGGTTTGATTTTCGTCCGGTCTACCGGACCCGGTTTAATCAAACCGGCATTAGAGAAGTCTGTTGTCGTCGTATCCCAGGTGTTCGAGTCCCTTGCTCGTAATCTTCCTGCCCTGGCTCGTGCGCTCAAGGAAGCCCTTTGTCAGCAGATACGGTTCGTAAACCTCGGAAATAGTATCTTTTTGTTCGGAGAGCGCAGCAGAAATCGTGTCGAGGCCGACCGGACCTCCGTCGAACTTTTCTATAATCGTCGACAGGATCTTACGGTCCAGCTTGTCCAGCCCCTTGTCGTCTATACCAAGCATCTGTAGAGCTTCTCGGGCAACCTCTCTGTCGATGTAACCGTCCGCTCTTACCTCGGCGTAATCCCGAGTTCTCTTCAACAGTCTATTTGCCACCCGTGGGGTACCGCGGGACCGCTTGGCGATCTCGTTTGCCCCACCTTTTCCGTCGCTTATCTCTATATCGAGAAGCCCGGCCCCCCTGAGCACTATCCGTTCGATGGCCTCGATATCGTAGAAGTCCAGGTGGAGGACCACTTCGAACCTATCCCGGAGCGGCGAGGTCAATAGACCGGTTCTCGTTGTAGCTCCTATGAGCGTAAACGGAGGAACGTCCAGTCTGATGGATTGGGCGCTTGGACCCTCTCCGATGACGATGTCTATTTTGAAGTCTTCCATGGCGGGATAAAGTACCTCTTCCACGTTCCGCCTCAATCTATGAATCTCGTCGATAAAGAGAATGTCGCCGGGGGAGAGGTTGCTGACTATAGCGGCAAGGTCGCCCGGTTTGTCTATCGCCGGTCCGGAAGTCGTCTTTATGTTAACTCCCATTTCGTGAGAAACAATGTGGGCGAGGGTCGTCTTGCCGAGTCCCGGGGGACCGTGGAAGAGAATATGATCGACGGAACCTCCGCGGTTGAGAGCTGCCTCGAGAAGGATTGAAAGCCTCTTCTTTACCTCTTTTTGGCCGATGAAGTCGTCAAGTTTCCTGGGGCGAAGGTTTGAAAGTCCCGAGTCGCTTGACTTTTCTTCGCGACTCAGTGGACCCCTGTTGTCTTTTTCTTCGTTATCCATGACTATACTATTGTAAACGTAGGTACCTTAAAGGTGCAACAGCTCTCTGTCAGTTTTGATTTGGAGATTAAGCGTCGATATAATTATTTTGGCGTCTGCAGGTTTTTGGGTTTCACGATGTTATCATCTTAACTTCACGTAACTAGCCAGAGAACTCACATCAACTGGCAAAAGGAACATCAATGAATAGATTAAAAGAGATAGAGGACGAACTATCCCGCCACGACAGGTTTATTATTGCGTCTCACCGGAGCCCGGAGGCGGACGCGATAGGAAGTCAACTCGGGTTGAGCCGGGCTTTACGTCAACGAGGCAAACAGACGATTCTTTATAACAGGGACGGGGTGCCGAGAAATATTTCCTTTCTGAAAGGTTCCGACTCGATTTTAAACTACGACGAGTTGCCGGACGAGGTAACGGAAGCAGAGGTCGGAATCGTGGTAGACTGCAGCAACCTCGAGAGGCTGGGAGATAAAGGAGAGAGGCTTCTACGGGGATTGCCCATTATCAATATTGATCATCACAAGGACAACACCAATTTCGGTGAGATAAACTACGTGGAGCCGGTGGCGGCGACGACCCAGATAATTGCTGATCTTATCGAATATATGGGGTTAAAACTGGACGAACCGATCGCCACGGCTCTATACGCCGGAATAATTGCCGACACTTCTTCCTTCCAGAACGAAAACGTAAGCGGAGAACTGCTGCACAAAGCGGCCGAGTTGCTGGATAGCGGTGCGGATGCGAGGTCGGTAATTGTCAATCTCTACGAGAGAGAGCCCTTTTCCAAGATCAAGCTTCTCGGCGAAGTACTCTCGACGGCCAGGTTCGAGGATCAGATCGTCTGGGCCGAAATAACGCCGGAGTTGATAGACAGGGCAGAAGCGACCCAGGAGGATACGGAGGGTATAGTCGGTAAATTGCGAACTACGGAAGGAGCGAAGGTTGCCTGTCTGTTTAAAGAACTGCCCGAGGATACGATAAAAGTTTCTCTGCGTTCGAAGGACGGAGTGGACGTCAGCAAAGTCGCCGGGAAGTTTGGCGGCGGAGGCCACAAAGTGGCTGCCGGCTGTATGGTAGATGGCAAGATGGAAGACGTCGAGAAGAAGGTACTTGGGGATATCCGGAGGAGGATGGACGAAGTCAACCGATACTCCAAAAGACGATGAAAAAAGGTAAAGAGGAGGACGGGTCACCCGTTAACGGTAACGTCGCGCTTACAATAGGAACGTTTGACGGCGTCCATCTTGGCCACCAGCTCTTGCTGGAGGAAACCAGGAGAATCGCCGACGAGAGAGGTATCGAGAGCGCGGCCTATACCTACGAGGTTCCGCCGAAGAGGCACATGGTGGGTTCGGGGCCACCGCTAATCATGGATCCAGAGTCTAAATTGAATATACTGCGGCGTAACGTTGACCACGTAGTCGTCGGAGACTTTTTGGAGGTCAAGGACTACAGCCCTAAACGTTACGTGGACGAAATCCTGGTGGACCGGATAAACGTGGGCGCCGTAATAGTGGGAAACGAATGGAGGTTCGGAAGGAATAGATCCGGGTCGCACCGAGATCTAAAGGAATTAAGCGAGGGCAGGTTCACCGTTCACCCCCAGAGGCAGGTAAAGAAAAAAGGGCGGCCTGTGAGCAGTACGTGGATCCGTCAGGCAATCAAGAAAGGGGATATCGGTCTGGCGACGGAACTTCTCGGCAGGTATCCGAGCTACTCCGGAAAAGTAGTCCGAGGTCATCAGGTCGGGGAGGATCTGGGGTTCCCGACGGCTAACGTCGAGATAGACGAGAGGGTTGCTTTGCCGGAACGGGGAAATTACGCCGCGCTTGTCTCGTTCGACGATAACCGGATTGATGCTGCGGTTCACGCGGGAGATCGCCCGACTTTTAGCGGAGAAGAGACTCATCAGATAGAGGTCCATCTCCTGAACTACGACGGCAATTTGTACGGCAAACGACTCGAGGTAAGCCTGGTGAAGTACCTGGGCGGGACCGAAAAATACGAGACGAAAGAAGAACTGAGGCGAGCGATAGGAAACTACGTAACTGAGGCCAGGAAAGTGCTTAACGAAGTTGGTGCGGTAGATTTACACCGGAAATAAATAGTTAAATCGGGAGGTTTTTATGGCAAATTCATGGAGAGAATACGTAAAACAGGAGTTTATGAAGGCCGACAACGAATTCGTCGAAAAGTTACCGATGAATTCTATAGATCTTTCGACGTTCGGCTTGATCAGCGAGGCGACTTCTTTCGTACCGGTAAGAATGGAGGGAGAGATTCACTTAAGGCCGTTACCCGGAGGACTTTCCGCTCTTAGAAAAGACCTCAAGGATTCCCCTCGGCCCGGTGGAGGGTTCGATCTGGACTCCGCGATCCAGACCCTAAATGCCTTTGGGGAAGAATGGGAAGAGGTAATAAAAGAGAAAAAGAAGTGGGAAGAGATGGTTAAAATGGCTGAAGATGAAGGCCAGATTATGGAACAAACCGAATACGAGGAGAAGTCGGAGACGGGAAGCTCGTTTCTGGACAAGTTTAAGAATATGTTCGGGTAAGATGTCTCGCATCGACATCGATTACGTCCTGGCTCCCCATCCCTACGCCAGGAAACTTCTTGAAAGATTATCCCGGGCAGGCTACCGGTCGGTAATAGTCGGTGGTACTGTCAGGGACGCGCTCCTGGGCCAAATCGAAGAGGACTACGAATTCGATCCCAAAACCACTGATATCGACATAGCAACGGCTGCTCGCACGGATAAAATAAAAGAGCTATTTCCCGAGCACGAGTTTCTAGAGGTCGGCGAGGGGTTTGGGGTTTTGGTCCTCGTCGCTCCTGACGGCAACGAGTACGAAATTGCCCAGTTCAGGACGGAGTCGGATTACGACGGGAGGAAGCCGGGGGAAGTCAGACCGACCGATTCCCTGGAGGAGGATATAAAGCGGAGGGATTTTACCGTTAACGGGCTGGCGGTCGAGCTCGACGGTGAAGTAATCGACCTCGTGGACGGGGTGGCCGACTTACGGGACAAAGTAATTCGGGCGATCGGAGATCCCCTGACGAGGTTCCGGGAGGACTACCTCAGGCCCCTCAGAGCGGTGCGAATTGCCTGCTATCTGGGAGGCGAAATAGACCGATCCACCGTAAGCGCGATCGAGGAGGTAGCCGGTGAGATCACGACCATCTCCCACGAGAGAATAAGAGAAGAATTATTCAGGATTCTGAAAACCGCCAGATCGGGTAGGGGGTTTAGAATCTGTCATAGCACCGGCTTGCTGGACCACGTTTTACCGGAGATGACGGAAAACGAAGGTATACCGCAGCCCGAAGAGTACCATCCCGAAGGTGACGTACTGGAGCACAGTTTCCAGGCTCTTGAAGTAGCCGACAGGCTCGAATTGTCGCCACTTACCAAGTTTGCAGTATTTCTCCACGACGTCGGAAAGGCCGAGGCCTATTACGGCAACGAAAAGCGACATATGGGAGGTCACGCTCTGATGGGCAAGAGAAAGACGAAAAGGATCGCCTCCCGGCTCAAGCTCTCCAACAGGAAGGCGAAGAAATTGACGTGGCTCGTCGAAAACCACATGAGGGGTTCGGTTCTGCCTAAAATGAGGAAGGCAAAACAGGTTAAGCTGGTCCGCACCAATCAGGATACCGACCATTCGATAGCGGAGGAGACGGCTCGGTTCGACTATTTTACCTCTCTTCTGGGTACGATAGTAGCGGACAGCGAGGCAAGCTCCCACGGAGTAGAAGGGTGGCTTCCGGTTTTCCAGGTGTTTTCCCGCCTTTTACCTCACCTTCAACACCTGGAAAACCTCGGTACCGCGCGCAGACTTATCAACGGTGATGACCTTATCGAGCTGGGCATGGAAGAGGGTCCGGAGCTGGGAGATGTACTGGAGTCACTTCACGAAATGATTTACGCCGGGGAGATCGAGACGAGGGATGAGGCCCTGCGTGAAGCCGACGAAATGGTGAAAGAACGGGGCTAACTACTTCTGGTGAATTTCGATTATATCTCCGTCCTTTAATAAGTGGTCCTGGGCGACTTCCTGGCCGTCAAACCTTCCCGATCCCCATATTCTGATATAGTCGAGTTTTTCCACCATATCGCGGTGAATGGATCTAACTCCTTCAACTACCGTGCTGCCCCTGTCCAGGATGTAAGGTTCCTTAAGATCGGGTTCCTTTCCCGGTTTTTTGGTGTAGATCCTTATCTTATTCAAACCGTCGAAGACAAATTCTGAAAACCGGGACAAACTATCCTCGTCGAGTATGGACAGTGATGTCGTTGGGATTCCCGAAGACTCTTCGATTTTACCCCGCGCCTCGGGGGAGGATAGTTCGTCGCTTTTTGTAATGACGATCTGGGCCTTCCTGTTTGTTTTTCCGATAGCGTCTTGCTGAAAGTCGGCTGTCGGGGCGAAAAGGTGTATGTTTTCCTGTTCGAGCAACTCCACCGTCCTGTCGAACGCTTCCACGGGATCGTCCTCGGCCCCGTCGACGAGTAGAAGTACGAGGTCCGCCTTTCTGATCAGGTTATAGACCCAGGTTTCGACGTGTTCGTCCGAGATGGGCGGAGTGTCGATGAGCTGTATTTGAACGTCCTCGTGTTCCATCATCCCTATCGTGGGACCGTGGGTCGCAAACGGGAAGTCCGCGACCCTGGGAGAAGCGTTTGTTATCATATCCAGCAGGGCGGATTTCCCCGAGTTTGGAAGACCGGTAAGTACTACCTGGCCGGCACCCTGGGGTTCGATCTGATCCGGAGTCTTTGCCCTCGTCGGCCCCTTCTTCTTTTGCGAGCTCTTCTTGAGGTCGGATATTCTCTTTCTGAGATCTGCTTCTATTTTATCCGTACCTTTATGGTTGGGAAGGAGCGAAAGCATCTCCTGTAACGCGTCAAGTTTTTCGTCTTTTGAGTTTGCGTTACGGTACCTGTCTTCCGCCTCGATATACTCAGGAGGTAAATTCGCCGGCATTGATCACACCCCGTATCCGTTTTGTTCAGTGAATGTTACTAATCGAAAAGGTCAATGACAAACTCCTTCCAGTCTCGTTTTAAAGTTTGCGGTGATCGTTTCTTCGAAGCTGGATCTGGCTCTTTGAGCGATTTACCGGTAAAACGGGTAGTTTGCAACTCTGGGATTAGCTGGAACATCGATGAAGTCAAGAACCCCGGCCACAAGCCGGGGCATAGAAAAAACAATTGGGAAATCAACATCGAATTTGAAAAACGAAAAATTGACCCAGCACCCAATTGAGGGCATGATACTTGGCCCAATAATCTTAAATCTTTTAACTATAGGCAAAGCTGATAATAAATTCGTTCGCTAATTAAACCAAATAAGCGTTCTCTCAATTGGGTGCTGGACTCAAAACAGCCGATTCACCCCCAGGGGGTGCCCTGGGGCACTCTCGGCTAATTTTGGTAGCGCTTCTGGTTTTCCGGTTTCGTAACAATGATCTTCCCGAAAAGGGAGAAATAGAACTTGACGGTTAAAGCCCGGTTGAGTTGGCTTAACCGGCAAGTTCGGCGTAAACTTAATTGATAGTTGACGGCAAAACGAATAAAAGAAGAACTATCTTCTTCCGGCCAAACGACTGGCTTCCCGGCCCGGCGAAAAGTATTGAAAGGGGCAAAGAGGGTTTTCGTCGAGCCGTCGAATTTAAAACCACTGTCATTTGATCCCGTCACCTCGGGGCAAGATATGCCGTTTCGGGGTCTCGGCAAAAAGGTAATTCAAGGTTTTTAGAACGCGCACCCTAAGGAGGGTTACTATGAAGGCAAAAGAACAGTTGAGTCGAGCTCAGGACTGGATGAAGACGTTTGGTAGGCTTAGCCCTGAGAGCATGAAGAGTTTTCAGAACCTGATGGGGGCGGTCGAGAAGGAGAAGGTGCTGTCCGCTAAAACGAAGGAACTTATCGCGATTTCGGTCTCGATCACCCAGCAATGTGAATGGTGTATAGCCTTTCACGTCAATAACGCCCTGGAAGAGGGGGCTACGGAGGAAGAAATAATGGAAGCTGCATGGGTGGCGGTACTAATGGGAGGCGGACCGGCACTTATGCACGCGGGTTTGGTTCTGGAGGCTCTCGAAGAGATGGCCTAGAGTGGTTAAGGCAATTAGTCGAATTTTTCGAAGTTCGGTGACTCGCCGGAGGATCGAGGAAAAGCTCGATCCCGGTATAATTACTCTCTCGACCGGGTTAAGTAAATTGTCCTGCGTTTCCGAGTGGAGCCCGTAGAGAAACCGATTCTTCCCGGGGGGTGCCCCAGGGTACAGGGCTAATTCAGTAAGTTGCAACTAGACCTCACCTTTTAACAATTAGAAGGGTGTTTAGGTGGTCTCGATTGGACTTTCGGGCTCGCCCCCGGCACCGCTTTGATGGCGGGCAGGTGGCTTTACCTGGAAACCCGATGGTATCGGGGATGGCCGAGCCCTCCTGCGGTTTTTGAGTAAGGGTAAATTACCGATTTTTGAGAGGAGGTACAGTGAAAGACAGTCATAGTAATTTCGATGCGGTGGTAATCGGAGCCGGACCCGGGGGATATACGGCGGCGATTCGTCTAGGTCAATACGGGCTTAAACCACTGGTGGTGGAGGACGAGAACGTCGGAGGGGTCTGTCTGAATTGGGGCTGTATTCCGACCAAAACACTTTACAGCACGACAAATCCGTTAAGCCGTCTGGACTCGTGGAAAGAAAAGGGTATAGAATTTTCCGGCTACGATATAGATAGAGCCGAGATGGTCGGCCACCAGAAGGAAGTAGTCGATAAGCTGACGGGTGGCGTGGAGAAATTGATCAAGGCGAACGGCGGAGAGGTGATGGAGGGAAGAGCCACGTTGAATTCCGGTTCCGGGGTGAAAGTTAAAAAGGAAAGCGGCGAAGAGACCTTACTGGAAACCGACAACGTAATTATTGCAACTGGTTCGGAACCAATTGAACTTCCGGGATTTCCGTTCGAAAACGAAGGTATTTGGAATTCCCGAGACGCTCTGAGCCTCCCGGAAATCCCCGATAAGCTCCTCATACTTGGTGCGGGAGTAATAGGACTGGAGATGGGGACGATTTACTCCAGGCTTGGCACGGATGTCGANGTNCTGGAGATGGCGGACTCNATACTNCCGGGTATGGNCATGGGAAGAAGGTTCAGGTCCATGCTGGGTCGGGAACTGAAAAGATCGGGAATAAGGGTTCATACGGGANCAANGGCAATNGAGATAAGCGAGGGTTCGGACGGCTACANGGTANTAGCAGAAGAAAACGACGAAAGNTCCGANTTTACGGCTGGCAGGGTACTGTCCGCGGTCGGTAGGTCACCCGTTTTGCCACCTACCGGGGACGGAATTGAACTTGAAGTGGACGAGGGCGGTTACCTGAAAATCGACGACCTCTGTACCACAAGCGAAGCCGGGGTTTACGCTATAGGTGACGTTGCCGGTCCGCCACTGCTGGCTCACAAAGCGGCAAGACAGGGACTGATTGCCGCAGCGGATATAGCCGGAACAGAAGCCAGGCCCTATAAAGCGGTGCCTGGTGCGGTTTTCACGGATCCGGAATACGCCGAAGTTGGGCTATCGCTGGAGGAAGCAAAATACGAAGGCTACGATCCGGTCCCGGGAAGATTTCCGTTCAGGGCGTCCGGTAAAGCATTGGCGATGGACGAGACTGAAGGAATGGTTCAGCTCGTTGTGGACAAGGACTCCGAT
>JGI1689J12820_1000039_pt1 | contig 33218 bp, 31 predicted proteins | sample PRCRCaboRojoPR_6_FD_12820 | JGI IMG/M metagenome (IMG submission 12820)
AAATCCTTTTCAGTCAAAGCTGAACATTGAGGCCGAGTCGTCCCGCACTCAATTGGGCACTACACTCTAAAAGAGGTAAGTAGTTGTTCTGCTAAAGATTTCAACTAACTTTCCCAGTATATGCATGGAGGCTCCAATTGAGTGCGGGATGCGGTTTTATCGAACAATTCCCAGAGGACCTGACACACAAGGACCAGTCGTTTTTTCTTCTTACAGTTAGATCCCAAAAGCTCGGAGGACATATCGGCCGGGTGAGGGAACTAGACCAATTAACTAACCCCGGCTTTCTCCTTCAGCCTTCGGGCCAGCGTCGTAAACCGACGAGATTCCCGGTCGTTGTTCACTGCCATTCCAAGAGCCTTCCTGCTCCCAACGAGCATCACGAGTTCCCGAGATCTGGTTACCGCCGTATAGAGGAGGTTTCTCTTCAACATTACGTAGTGCTGGTTTAACAGGGGTATTATAACTGCGTCGTACTCGCTGCCCTGGCTCTTGTGGATCGTTATCGCGTAGGCAAGTTCGAGAGCGTTTATTTCTCCTTTCTCGTACGATATCACGCCGTAATCCGGGTAGTCCACTTCGAGTTCTCCCGTCGACTTATCCGCACCAACTATCCTCCCGATATCCCCGTTAAATACTTCCTTCTCGTAGTTGTTTTCAGTCTGCATTACTTTATCGCCAATTCTGAAATCCTCTTTCGGTCCAAATTCCAGCTCTCCCCCCGGATTAAGCTCGTCCTGGAGGGCGCTGTTTAGTTGATCGACGCCGCACTCGCCCTTGTACATGGGCGAGAGAACCTGAATGTCTTTCATCGGATCTATATCCCAGTCATTCGGAATTTCGTCCGCAACCAGTCTGACGATTTCTTCCGACGCGCGACCCGGAACGTCCTCTTCGACGAAGAAAAAATCCGTATTATTCCCTCGAATTCGGGGAAACTCGCCCTCGTTAATTCGGTGAGCGTTGGTCACTATATCGCTTCGCCCGGATTGACGATAAATACGGTCGAGCTTGACCACGCCAACCGCTCCCGATTCTATGATATCCCCCATCACGTCGCCCGGTCCTACTGAAGGTAGCTGGTCCGCGTCGCCGACCAGCACGAGGTTAGTTCCCTCGGGAGTTGCCTGAACCAGATGATCTATAAGCCTGAGATCGACCATGCTGAGTTCGTCTACGATAATCGCGTCCGCGGATAACTTGTTTTCGCTGTTGTATTCGAACTCGTTCGGCGGTTTGAACCCGAGAGTTCTGTGGATCGTCTTTGCCTCCCTGCCCGTCGTTTCCTCGAGCCTCTTGGCAGCTCTGCCCGTAGGAGCGGCCAGAATTACCTCCCAGCCGAGATCCTCCATTAGCGCTATTATCCCGGTCACGATCGTCGTCTTGCCGGTACCCGGACCACCGGTAACGACGGTCACCTTTTCCTGAAGCGCCGCCTTTATCGCCTCTCGCTGTTCCGGGTTGTAATCTATCCCGCTATCTATCTGGTAGCCGTCGATGAGTTCGTTTATCCTGTCTTCATTCGATATTCTCGCTCCCTCACCGTACTGGTCCAGCGAGACGAGTTTCTCCGCCACTTCCTCCTCGATAAAGTAGAGAGACGGAAGGTAGACCCTGGTCTCGCGGTCGACCGACTCCTCCATCAACTCACCCGTCGAAGTCATTTCGTCGATCTCCTCCCCCACCATACCTCGAGGGACTTCCAGTATCTCCCGGGACTTCTCGAGCAATCTCGTCCGGGGCAGGTATATATGTCCGTCATTAGAAGCCTGTTCCAGAGTATAGACGAGACCCGCCTTTATCCGCTTGGAATCTTCCGGCTCCATTCCGACCTTCCTGGCTATCCTATCGGCCACTTTGAAGCCGATACCGTCTATCTCTCTCGTTAACCTATAGGGATTGTTTTCAACCACGGTAGAGGCCTGGGCACCGTACTTCTCGTATATTTTAAGTCCGTAAGCCGTACTTATGTCGTGCCTCTTGAGCGAGACCATCACGTCCTTGACCTGACGCTGTTTCTTCCAGCTTTCCTTGACCTTCTCGAGTTTCTTCTCGCCGATCCCGCTGATCTCCAGAAGGCTTTCTGGCTCTTCCTCCAGGACGTCCAGGGTATCCTCGCCAAACCGGCCCACGATCTTCTCCGCGTACTTATCTCCTATTCCTTTGATCAATCCCGACGCCAGGTACCGCTTTACCCCTTTTTCCGTGGTGGGAGGATCGACCTGACACTTTTCAATCTGAAACTGTCTTCCGTAACGTTCGTGACGCGTCCACTCCCCTTCCAGAACGAGATCCTGTCCTTCGTATATCTCGGGCGTCTTTCCGACCGCGGTAACGCTATCCTCTTCCTTTCCCGTTCTCGAACCCCTAATTACCCGGAACCCGTTATCCCGGTTCTGGAAAACTATGCTTTCAACCGTAACTTCGATTTTCTCTTTTCCCACCAGAGACGATCCTCCTCCGTTTATCCTTCAACTCGAATTCCATTTACCGACATTATTTCGTTGTAGCAGCTTCGGCCCGATGGACCGAAAGTATATTCGGTAACCTTTGAGAGCAAATATTGGTTTGCCGACTGTAACAAGTTGATCTCGTTCATCCCCTCGAAGATAATTAGCGTGACGATAAAATCCCGCTCAAAACGGTAACTAAATCTTAATGGGGAGAGGCGGGTAAGGAAAGACTTTTCACCCCGGATCGGAGGATTGAGTCAACAATGATAAAAATTGGTACGAGCGGTTATTCCTATCAGGACTGGGAGGGAATATTCTATCCCGAAAACCTGGGCAAGAAAAACTATTTGTCCCACTACGCAAAATTCTTCGACATCACGGAAATCAATTCGACCTATTATCGTCTACCTTCTCCGGCCATGTTCGAAAAGATAAGAAAAAAGACTCCGGAAGACTTCCGGTTCGTCGTCAAACTCTCAAAAGAGCTGACACACGAACGGGATAAGGCCGAGGCGTCCGTGGACCAGTTCAGGAAAGGAATCGAACCCTTGGTGGAAACGAACCAGCTCATCACGACCCTCGCCCAGTTTCCCTATTCGTTCAAACCGAGCCAGGAAAGCTACGATCATCTGAAGTTTCTGAGGGACGAGATGCCCGACTTACCGATAAACGTCGAATTCCGCAACGAGTACTGGATAAAGGAAGAAACGTTCGACTTCCTGGAACGACAATCTCTGGGTTACGTCTGCGTGGATATGCCACAACTGCCGAGACTCGTCCCTCCCACGATAGCGGCCACGACTGACCTCGGGTACATAAGGTTCCACGGGCGAGTAAAAGAGCACTGGTGGAACGCGCCGGAACCTTACATGAGGTACGACTATCTCTACGACGAGGAAGAGCTCCGGGAATGGGTCGATAAAACGGAAGAACTCGGAAATTATACCAAAAACATCGTGATACTGTTTAACAACCACTACCAGGGTAAATCCGCCAGGAACGCAAAGACCTTCTCCTCGCTGCTGAACGAGAAACTGGGCCGGAATGAGTTTTCCGAGGACGACGACTTCCTACGTCCCGGAAGGGACCTCTTCAGCTAGAAGTCATTTTTCTCGCTTTAACCACCGGCCAAGTATAAAATCCAATTAGAAACTAGCTTATCCAAAAACGCGAGACTCGGTTTAAGACCGAAAACGGGAGCCGAGTTTCGCCCTTCCCCTTGTAACCAAAGAGCTAATTACTTATGATAAGTCTCAGTTTGCCTTATCTGGACATAATCTACTAAATAGGTGATGACACTGTGCAGGATAAAAATATTGGCTTAAATAACAAAAAGATTGGCATTATCGGCGTGGGAACCATTGGAGGCACTCTGGTGGAGGCACTTATTAAAAACGAAGTGGTCTCCGGGGATATGATTATTGGAAGCACCGCCCACGAGGATAGCGCCAGAGAAGTTTCCGAAAAGTACGGAATAGAAACGACTACCGACAACACCAGGGTGGTCGAAGAAGCCGAAATAGTTGTCCTGGCAGTCGAGCCTCAGATGATCGAGAAAGTCCTGGACGGGGCAGGCAGCTCTTTTAGCTCAGATCACCTGGTAATTTCCGTGGCCGCGGGGATAACCACGGAATTCATCGAATCGAAGATGAACGTTCAGGTACCCGTCGTGAGGTCCATGCCCAATACCGCCATTACCGTCAACGAAGGAGCCACGGTCCTTGTAGCCGGGACCCACGCGGGCGACGACGATCTCGAGCTCGCGAAGGAAATCTTTTCGCCCGTCGGCCTGGTCGAGGTACTGAGCGAGGAACAACTAATGGATGCTATAACCGGTTTTTCCGGTTCCGGACCGGCCTACGGCTACCTTATCATAGAGTCATTGATCGAGGCGGGAGTCAGGGTCGGTTTACCCCGGGACAGGGCGACCAAACTCGCGGCACAGTCTTTACTCGGGGCGGCAAAGATGGTCCTTGAAACGGACGAACACCCGGCAAAGCTGAAAGACATGGTTACCACCCCCGCGGGGGTCACAGTCGATGCCGTGATGAAACTTGAGGAAGGAGGAGTAAGGGTAGCTTTCTTCAAGGCAATAGAGGAGGCAACCGAAAAGTCCCGGCAGTTAAAAATCGATAGCTGAGATCGGGATATTACTGGTTCGATTCTTTCTAGTTCGGAAAAAGCCGCTATCCGCTCCACTGAGAGACAATGCGCAAAATGACTGCACTGAATAATGCTTGTCGTCTTATCGAATTTAAAAAGTTAATTCTCGTGACGTTTGCATAGTTATCGGAAAACCAGAATTCTGAGGTGATCAATGTGTTACGGGTTGAGAACCTGGACAAAAGATTTGGGGGTATTCACGCCATAAAGAACTGCTCGCTTTCCGTGGATCAGGGGACGATAACTGGATTAATAGGCCCCAACGGTGCGGGAAAAACAACGCTGTTCAACTTGATTACGGGCTTTCACGAACCGGATTCGGGCAGGGTCTACTTCAAGGACGAAGATATAACGGACCTTACCCCTCACGAAATTTTCCACAAGAACCTGTTTCGAACGTTCCAGATTACCCGGGAGATCCAGGAGATGACGGTCCTGGAGAACTTGATGTTAATTCCGAGACAACAAACCGGGGAACAGCTCTGGAACTCCTGGTTTAACCGGGGTCTGGTGGGTAAACAGGAAGACGAAAACAGGGAAACCGCCCTCGAAGTTCTGGAGTTTCTGGAAATGAGAGATCGCAGAAACGAAATAGCCAAGAACCTTCCGGGCGGCGAAAAAAAGTTACTGGACCTGGGCCGAATGATGATGGCCGAACCGGAAATGGTTTTGCTCGACGAACCCGGGTCCGGCGTGCCTCCGTCCCTCCAGAATAAGGTAAACAATTACGTCAGGAACATTAGAGACGAACAGGGAATTACCTTTCTGGTCGTCGAACACGATATGAATATAATTATGGATCTCTGTGATCCGATAATCGTGCTCGTCGACGGGGAGAAGCTCACGGAAGGCAAACCGGAAGAGATAAAAAGCAACGAAAAGGTAATAGAGGCTTACCTTGGAAGTTAAATCCTTCAGGAGGTGAACCACTTTGACTCTGCTAAGCGCAGATAACGTTTCCGCCGGTTACGGGGAAGTGGACGTGCTTCACGAGGTTTCGCTGGACATAGACGAAGGCGAGCTCGTGGCCACAATCGGACCCAACGGAGCCGGGAAAACCACGCTTCTCAGGACGATCTCGGGCGTCCTTCCTCCCCACAGCGGAACTCTCAAGTTTAACGAAACCGATATCACGCAATACGCCCCAGAAGACACGATTCGCCTGGGAATGAGCTACGTACCTCAGGACGAAAACATCTTTCCGTCATTGACGGTCAGGGAAAACCTGGAGATGGGGGCATATACGCTGGAGGGAAATTTTGAAGATAGAATCGACGAGATTTGTACCATATTTCCCCAGCTCAGGGATAGAATGGACCAAAAAGCCGGCACGATGTCCGGAGGACAGCAACAGATGGTTGCCGTGGGAAGGGGTTTGCTGATCGAACCCAGCGTTCTTTTACTGGACGAACCCACGGCCGGGCTGCAGCCGTCCCTGGTAAAGATGATGCTTGGTAAAGTCGAGGAAATTAACAAGCGAGGCGTTGCCGTTCTCCTCGTGGCTCAGACGATAGACGCTCTGAGGCTCGCGCAAAGGGCTTACTTGCTGTCGGCGGGAGAGATGGTTCTATCCGGTACTACGGAAGATCTACTGGATACCGATAGGGTTCAAGATCTTTATTTCGGGGGTTAACAGAGGTGAAATCACATGGCTGATCTGTTTGTAAATGGAATAATTTTAGGGAGCATCTTCACGCTTGGTGCGATTGGAGTAACGCTAATCGCCGATATCTTGAACTTTTTCAATTTCGCCCACGGTGACATGCTCAGCTTTGGTGCCTACCTGGCTCTATTTTTCGTGGGGGTAATGCCAAACTGGGGGACATTCCCCTGGCTGTCATTTGGTCCGTCCATGATACTTGCGATAATATTTGCCATGGGTGTAACGGCGGCCTTCGCCTTATTCTTCGACAGAATACTGTTTAAACCATTGAGAGAGAGGGGCGCAAGTGAGCTCTTTCTGGCTCTCTCCTCGCTCGGTGTAGCCTTTATTTTTAGGTCAATCATCAGGCTGGTCTGGGGACCACAGGCGAAGTACTACGGTGGCCTTCAGATGGCCCGTCGTTACCCGCTGGGAATTACGATCAAGCCCGACGAGTTCTTCATCGTGGGAACCGCCCTGTTTCTTGTAGTTGCGGTTTACCTGTTCTTGAAGAAAACAAAGATCGGCAAGGCGATGAGAGCCTCTTCCGACAACAAAACTCTTGCCCGGGTTACGGGAATAAAAACGGAAAAGGTCGTAATCTGGACCTGGATCATAGCGGTCTCACTTACTGCCGCTGCCGGAGTTCTTTACGGAATCGAAGTCCAGCTCCGACCGATTATGGGCTGGAATATCCTGATTCCGATCTTCGTGGCGGTGGTGGTTGCCGGTGTCGGTGATCTCTGGGGCGCAATGGTCGGCGCGATGATAATCGGAGTCGCTCAGGAAATGCTTACGGGGTTGCTTCAGGATATGTTCAACGCGCTTGACCTGGACGTCCTCATGACAGCTTACAAGCCGGCAATCGCTTTCGTGTTGATGGTCATAGTGCTTCTGGTGCGACCTCAGGGAATCTTCGGAACGGGAGAGTGAAAAGATGTTAAGTTATTTCATCTCTTATCTAATAATGGCGAGTACCTACGGGATCGCAGCGCTGGCTCTCAACCTGCAGTGGGGATTTACCGGATTGATGAACTTCGGAATAGGCACGTTCTACTTCGTCGGGGCTTATTCGTCCGCGCTACTTACGACGTCCCATTCTCCCGACTACGTAGGAGGTTTTGGCCTTCCTTTCATCGTAGGCCTGCTGGGAGCGATAATTATCTCCGGAATCTTAGCTTATCTGCTTGCTTTCCCCGCGTTGAAGTTACGGGGCGGGTTCTTTGCGATATCCATGCTGGCGATTTCGGAGACGATCCGGCTAATTGTGAAAAACGAAAAGTGGCTTACCAACGGTGTCTGGGGCATAAGAGGAATACCTCAGCCAACGAGACACCTTGTCGGCGCCAGCTGGTCGGAGTGGGTCTATCTCGGCATTGCAGGCATATTGCTCTACATATTCTACCGCATGACCGAGATTGGAGTACGCTCTCCCTGGGGTAGAGTACTAAATGCCGTGCGAGAGGATGAAAAGATGGCAGAGATGTCGGGCAAGGATAGCTGGAATATCAAAATGCAGTCGTTCGTTTTCGGTTCGATGATAATGGGAGCCGCGGGGGCCCTTTACGCCCACTACATGGGATTCATAAGTCCCAGCTCGTTCACGCCTCTCATGGCGACTTTCATCGTCTGGCTAATGATCCTCCTCGGCGGCACGGGAAGTAACAAAGGTGTCGTTCTTGGTGCCTTCGTGGTCTGGGGCGTCTGGATAGGCAGCGAATTCCTGATCGACTTCTTGCCGTCGGGCATTACGAGCAAGGCGGGGTTCGTCCGGATGCTGCTTATGGGAATCCTTCTGGACGTAATCCTCCTGCTACGACCTCAGGGACTATTCGGCAGGGAAAAAGTAATATCCAAGCTCGGCGGAAGTTCCGAAGAATAATCCGAACGTATTGCTGACAGATATTAGAACCAAAGCTACAAAAGCCCCGCCCTCTCTTCCCTGCGGGGCTTTTGCTTATTATATCAACTTTAAAACGTACATATNCACCTTGGGCACCGCTCAGGAAAGCTACCCGTAGGGCCACTCACTACTTTACCCGATAGCAAGACGGGTCCCCGTACCTGGCCAATATGTCCTCCAGCCTTTTTGGGTCCAAACGTGAGAAGAAAACGACTAATCATTAGGGTCACCTCCTCTGGTAATTGTTCGATAAAACCGCAGGCGATTTCCCCGGCGTGGAAATCGCTGCTTCCGATCTCGGCCTCGCTCCCCGCCCTTTCTAAGAAAGGGCGGAACCGTGCCCGCTCGGCCTCCGATAGGATTTTCCTGAACAATTACCAGAGGAGTCTTTGTTACGTAGTAAGTATTGAGGGCTCCGGGCCGGAAGCCCGGTAGGTGGTAAAAAAACAACCTACCGGGCGGGCGCTGGGGCTGGCCTGCTTCTTGGGTTTAGGTTGTTAGTTATTGCCCGTCTTCTAATCTAATGGTGACATATGTGAAAGAGATATTTCCGACTTATTGCGAAAGGTTTTGAGGATAGCCCGGAATAATGTACAGGGTGGTGTAGAATATCTATTTCTGGTAAATCCACCGATGGTCCTTAGCTAGAAAAACAAACAGGGAACCCTCATACTCACAAGGGCTCCCTGGATAATTCAGACTTAATAAAGGTCGATAATTTATTCCTCGACCGTTTTTGCGGGTACAAAACGTCCGTCCTTGATCGCTATATCCTCGATCCGTACCGTCTTTATTTCCCCGTCCTGGACCTGCCATACCTCGATCGGAGATACGACGTCACCGTCTGCGTTAAAGTCCACCGACCCTCCCGCTCCCTGGTAGTTAATGTCCTTACCTTCTTCGAGAAGCTGGAACGCCTTCTTGAATCCTTCAACTCCGGCGTAAACTTTTTCTCCCGGAGGGTTGGCGACGAACCGCAGGTTGTCCCTGATCGCTTCGGAGTCAGAGCTGCCCGCTTTCTTCATTGCAAGGCTGATAACCGCGGCAGCGTCGTAAGCGTTTGTCATAAAGGGCTTCGGAGGAGTGGATCCGTACTCTTCGGTATAGGTCTCCTTAAACGTAGCTGCAGAGGGAGTATCCTTGGACCCCGGAGAGGTACCGTAGGTTCCATTCAGGTACTGTGCTCCTACGTTATCGATGAGTTCCGGCGCCTTCATGCCGTCCGGAAAGATGAATTCGTTTATATAACCACCGGATATTGACTGCCTCAGGATGTTTGCGCCGTTCTCCGGGTACCCAATTAGAACGAGGACGTCGGGGTTTTTCTTCGTCGCTTCCTGGAGTTCACCCCGGTAAGAGGCCTTTCCTTTCTCGTAAGGAACTTTTGCAAGGATCTCGCCACCCTGGTCTTCAAACCATGCTCCGGCGGCATCCGTAAGGCCCTTTCCGTAATCGTTGTTTACGTAAAGGAAGGATAACTTTTCGTAGCCAAGGTCCAGAGCCAGTTGACCGATAATTACACCCTGAAGCTTGTCGCCGGGAACGGTCCTGAAGACGTAATCATCGTCTTTCAGCCCGGAAAGCTGGGGCGTAGTCGAGGAGGGCGAGATTTGAACTACCTTATTTGGAATAGAAACACTCTCCGCAACCGGCATGGAAACCCCGCTCGAGAGAGCTCCGACAAAAGCCGTAACTCCGTCTACGTTAACCAGTTTCTTCGCGGCGTCTACACCACTCGTGGGGTCCGTTTTACTGTCTCGAGTTACGATCTTAACTTTCTTGCCTAGAACCCCTCCTGCTTCGTTGATATGCTTTGCAGCCAGCAGTACTCCTCTGTTAATCGGAGGTCCGTAAGAAGCCAGAGCTCCGCTCATCGCCATTAATGATCCGATCTTTACTTCATCGTCGGCTGCCTGTACTCCGCTCACAGGAGCCAATAGAGCTAATAATAGTACTAGTACAAAAGCTTTTCCGAAAAACCGCCCAGTTAACTGTTTGTTAAAATTTTGCATTTTTTGCACTATTTACCCTCCTATTGAGGTTAAGTGAAGGGATTATAATGAAAATAATCCAGCAATACAAGATTTTTAGTTGACAATCAACTCAGCGGACGCGCAAGAGGTTTTTCCGAACTCCAGATAAAAAGCTGGTGAATTCAGGTGTAGGTCCGCTAATGCCTCCCAAAACTGCCCCTTCAGCTTGCTGACATACAGGTGAGTTGAGAGAGTCCGCTTGAACGGAGCGGGGCTTTGCCGAGGGAAGACACCGGATTGAGGTAAGACACGGGTCCGGATTTATCCCTCACTGACGAGTCGTTAGCAGCAGTTCGTCGTCCACGATATCTTTTTCCGAGAATAACTCTATTAGCTTATCCACCGTTAAATCCTCTTTTTTCTGGTTATTTACGTCGCAGATAAGAGACCCTCTATGTAGCATAACCAGGCGGTTTCCCAGATCGATCGCCTGGTTCATGTCGTGGGTTACCATTATAGTTGTAAGCTCTTTCCGGGAAACGAGCTTCTCGGTTACCTCCAGGATTTTGCCGGCGTTTTTCGGATCCAGGGAAGCCGTATGTTCGTCCAGCAATAAGATCTTTGGCATGGTCAGAGTGGCCATCAGCACGGCGAGCGCCTGGCGCTGTCCTCCGGAAAGATGTAGCACTTTTTCGTCGAGTCTATCCTCCAGTCCCAACCCCAGCTTGCCGAGCTCCTTTCTAAATAGCTTCCTCCTTTCGCTGTTTACTCCGATCCTGAGACCCTTATGACCCTTGTTCAAAGCCAATACAAGGTTTTGAGCAACCGTCATACCGGAAGCAGTTCCCCTGCCTGGCTCCTGAAAGACCCGGCCGACCATATGAGCCCGGGCGTGCTCGGGAATATCAGTGACTTCATTCCCGTCCAGGAATATCCTTCCCTCCGTGGGAAACATTGTTCCTGCAATCAGGTTCAGAAAAGTTGTCTTTCCGGCCCCGTTACTCCCTATCACGGTGAGAAAATCCCCGTCGTTCAACTCGAGACCCAGACCGTCGACAGCCGTCAGTTCGTTCGGGGTGCCGGGAAAGAACTTTTTCGTCAACTCGTCGACTTTTAACATTTTATCCCCCTCGAATTCCGTTAACTAATACCAACCCGCTCACCCAGTTTGAGATTTAACTTCTCCCTGACCTGAGGCGTCGCGAGCGCCACAATAACTATAAGAGCGGTTATCAATTTGAGATCACTTGCCTTGAAACCAAGATTATAACCATAACGCAGGGCAAGCATGATCGCCGTTCTATAAATGATAGAACCCGTCACAACTCCCGTCGTGACCCATATAAAACTCTTCGTGGGAAGCAACGTCTCGCCTACAATCACGGAGGCCAATCCGGCAATTATCATTCCAATTCCCATTCCTACGTCTGCAAACCCGGAGTATTGCGCCACCAGACCTCCCGAAAGGGCAACCAGTCCATTGGATATAGCCAGGCCCAGTATTTTCATCGTGTCCGTATTTACGCCCTGAGCCAGGATCATCTGTTCGTTGTCTCCCGTGGCTCTCAGCGCCAGGCCCAGTTCCGTATTGAAGAAGAGGTCAAGCAGTAATTTGATAAAGATCAGCACCAGGCCGAAAAATATCAGGTTACTGTAATCGCTCAAGCCAAGCGGCGCCAGAAGGGATTCAAACTGATCCAGTACGGTCGACTGGCCGATAAGCGGAATATTTGGCCTACCCATTATTCTCAAATTTACCGAATAAAGAAGCGTCATCGTAAGGATTCCGGCCAGCAAGTTAAGGATATTTAGCTTCGTGCTGAGAAGACCGGTAAAGATCCCCGCGACCATACCCCCGACTATCCCGAGCAAAAGGGCCAGAAACGGATTCCAGCCACCGACCGTGAGGGCTGCCGTAATTCCCGCCCCCATGGTGAAACTACCGTCTACCGTCAGGTCGGGAAAATCCAGGACCCTAAAAGTAATCAGGACCCCAAGGGCCATGATCCCGTAAACCAATCCTTGTTCAAGCGCGTTAATCAACAGAGACATTGATACCTAATCACCTTAATTGACAATTTTTTAATAGAACCGTTCTCGCCGCCACAACTATAATACCGGAACCCGGGAGTCCACCCGGGTTCCGGCCTTGGTTAAAACTATTCCGAACTCTGTTTGACCCAGACCTGGTCGCCAAGGATAAACTGGTCGGCCTGTTTTAACACCTGGTCGGGAAATTCGAAATCTATCTCAAGTGCATAATCCATGTTCAGGGCAAGAGTTAGATCCTCGGCCTGCATAACCTGAATCGGGATTTCGTTCGGCGCTTTACCGCCCATAACTTCTAAAAGGATATCTCCAGCTCTCAGGCCATGGGAATAATAGTCAAATCCGTATCCAACCAGCGAACCTTCTTTGATGCTGGTCGGATCCGCTACCACCAGAGGTATTTCTTCTTCTTTTGTCATCTTCGAAACAACGGGAAGGGCAGATACTACCGTGTTGTCGGTGGATACCCAGACTGCGTCCACACGACCTTTAAGCGACTGAGCCGCCGCACTTACCTCTGCACTGCTACTCGCGGTAGCCTCCAGGAGCTTAATCCCCATCTCGTCGGTAACCTGCCTGGCGAGTTTCGTCAGAAAGGCGGAATTGGCTTCCCCCGAGTTGAAGATATTCCCGACGCTTTCCAGCGAAGGTACGAGCTGTTGGATCAACTCGAATTGAGCCTTAACCGGGACCTGATCGGATATTCCCGTTATATTTCCGTTGTTTTCTGGATTCTCATAATCTTCGAAACTTTCAACCAATCCGGCCTCTACGAAGTTGGTAACGGCGGATACAACTATAGGTGTTTCCTTTAGCACCTGGGCAGCCGCCACCGACGTAGGGGTTGCAATGGAAACGACGTAGTCCACCCCTTCCGACTTGAACGTCTGGGCAATAGAAACTGCGTTGTTCATATCACCCTGGGCGTTTTTTAACAGAAACTTGACGTCTTCTCCGCGCTCGTAACCGGCCGAAGTTACCTTTTCTATTACCGCATCTCTGACCGCGTTCAGGGCGGGGTGCTCGACTATTTGAGTTATACCTATAGTCACTGGCTTGTCCTCGGCGTATCCCACGCCGGAAAAAGCAACCAACAGTAAGATAAGCGTAAGTGAGACCAAAAATACTGCCTTGGGCTTAAATTTCATGTTATCCTCCTCTTTACTCTTTTTAACTCCTGCTGGGGTCAATCTACTAAAGCTAATTGTCGGTCCGGCAAACCTTGCCTCAAATAAAAAAAGCTATAGGAGATACCTATAGCTTGACAGTTCCTAGGGTTAGCCCAGCGAAATCGGTGGGTCCTACCCTAGAAACGACGATACCAATAAGAATAGATATAGCCGGCTAAGCTAACTAGAAGCGGTCTGATCACCTCGTTTTTTAGTATTTTACCCATAATGAACAATCAACACCCTCTATCGATCTATAGTTTAAGATACGCTTTATATTATCGCAACGTAAGGTAGTTGTCAAACGAATAGCGGTAAAAAGATAAACATTATCGTTTTTGGTTCAGTTGTCTTTCGTTTTAACTGTTAAGCCAAAGTCTTGCTCCAGTCGTGGCCGCAATTCCGCTTAGTTCTCGGTATTCTGCTATTTACCGGGAAGCTTTTTATTAGCCGGGCTAAAACCCAGCATTTCCGCAAGTTAGCCCGGAGCCAGAAATCCCGAGCCAATCTCGGTCCACGCTCAAGAAACATCGATTCAGCAGTTATCCACTATTATAAATTGTCTTCCAATCCTGGAGTTTTTCATCCAAAGTAATAAAGCGGGTTTATAAGGATGTGATGAATTTGGTTAAAAAAACGAGCAGAAAGGTAAGTACTGGGGTGTCAGTCGGCAGGTTGAGAAGAGTTCTCTTCCTTGCCAACTACCTCTCTTAACGCCGCAAGAGCCACCTCTATCTGGTCGTCCGACGGCTCCCGCGTCGTGATCTTCTGAAGTAACAAGCCGGGCATGAGGAACGGCTTAAGCAGCGGGTTTTCGGTATGTCTCCCCGAGAACCTGAGAATCTCGTAAGAAACTCCGGCAACCACCGGCAGCAATAAGATTCGTGAGGCGATCTTTATCAGAAGTGGTGGGTTGCCAACCAGCGAGAACGTAAGAATTGCAACGACAAGGACTATCATCAAAAACGCTGTTCCACAGCGGGGATGCAGTGTGCTGTACCCTTTCGCCTCGTCGACGGCGAGGTCCCGTCCGTCTTCGTAGGCATATACGGATTTATGTTCGGCTCCGTGGTACTCGAAGACCCTCTTTATGTCGTCGAAAAAGGTGATGCCCACAAGGTAAAGCAGAAAGAGTCCTATCCTGATTAGTCCTTCGACGAAATTAAACAGGAAGGCGTTGGCTTCGCTCAACCCCCAGAGGTTGTTGGTTGCCCATACTGGAAGCACCACGAAAAAACCTATCGATAGGAGGAGAGCCAGGCCCGTGGTAAACACCGCTTCCTTAGTCCCGAAGTCTTCCTCTTCTTCTTCCAGGGCTATCTCTGCCGAAAGATTAAGCGCCCGGATTCCCGTGCTGAGCATGTCGTAGAGGTTAAAAAGCCCCCGGACAAAAGGTATCTCGCTCAGCCTCTTGAACTTTTTCCGCGGTTCTAGGTTCTTTACTACGATCTCCCCGTCGGAAACCCGCCTTACGGCTACCGAGATATCGTCCTTATTGCGCATAAGGACGCCCTCTATTACGGCCTGTCCACCTACTGGCATTTTTTTAACCTCGAGAAATAACTATGCAGAGACTGCCAAAGGCAACTCCTCGTTATTCTTCTTCCGGTTCTTCCTGTTCCGGTTCTTCCTCCGTTGATTCCTCAGCACTAGCTTCCGACTCATCGGCTTCCGCTTCTGGTTCGGACTCCTCGTCCTCGGAAGAAATGCCGTATTTCTTCTCAAACTTGCTAATTCTTCCTTCGGAGTCCAAGAACCGGTCCCCGCCGGAGAAGAAGGGGTGACAGTTCGAACAGACGTCCACGTGAAGGTCTTCCTTGGTGGACAGAGTTTCGAAAGTATTCCCACAGGCGCATTTAACCGTTACCTCTTTTAAATCCGGATGAATTCCTTCTTTCATAATTCCTCACTCCAATCACAATAGATTATTATTAGATTCTAAGATACAAAAAGGGAGAACGGAAAGGGTTAACTTTAACGTTTGGAGAACTGCTGTCCTCTTCTTGCTTTGTGCTTGCCAACTTTCTTCCGCTCGACCATTCGAGGATCTCTGGTTAGCAGACCTTCCTGTTTTAGGTCCTTCTTGTATTCATCTCCAAGAGCCGTCATAGCGCGTGCTATTCCGTGCTGGAGTGCTTCGAGCTGAGCTTTGTAGCCTCCCCCGTCTATGTTTGCTTCCACGTCAAAATTGTTCTCCGTACCGGTCACGGAGAAGGGCTTACGTGCTACAAGGCTTATCATCTCTTCCGTAAACGGAAGAGCTTTAAAATACTCCGAAGCGTCTTTCCCATTTACCTTTATTTCACCTTCACCCCGCTCAAGGTAAACCCGAGCACGGGACTCCTTTCTTTTACCAACGCAATGAGCGCGACCATCAACCACTTTAGGCTGTGCCATCTATATTATACCTCCGGTTTATCCCAAGAATTTCTCACTAATAATATAAAACCTTTACCTCGATTGCAACTGGAGACAGCTGCAAGAGGCCGTTTGAGTCTCGACTTAGCTCCTATCACTCAGGAAACGCGTCAACCTATCGAAATCTTCAAGCGTCAACTCCTCGGGCCTTTTTCCCGGATCAAGATCAGCCCTATCAAGCAATTCATCCACTGCGTCCCTATCCAGGGTAAAATCAGGAGAGACAATCAAACCCTTACGTATTGTCTTGCGCCTGTAATTGAACAAACCGCGAACCACGGAAAAATATTCTCCATCGGGACTCTCGAACTTCTTTTCGGCTGCAAAAACGATCTTAATTATCGAGGAGTCAACGTCGGGCGGAGGATAGAAAGCGTCCGGCGGCACTTCACCCAATCGCGTAACGTCGGCGTAAGCCCTAACATAGTAAGTAATCGCTCCACAGTCTTTGGTCCCCGGCTTGGCCAGAATCCTATCGGCAACTTCCTTCTGGGTTGTGAAAACCGCTTTCGAGAAATACTCGCGGTCGGTTATGGTTCGCTCCAGCACTTTACCCGTTATACCATAGGGAATGTTTCCGACCAGACTTGACTTTCCGTCTTTACACAGACCGAGGTCCGCCAAATCCAGACTCAAGAAGTCGGCCAGAACGAATTCGACCGATTCTTCCGGATTTAATTCTTTAAATAAGTCCTGGAACCTTTCATCTATCTCGATGGCGAAGGTTCTTTGAAACCTTTCTTTCAACAAACACGTCAGCGAGCCGGGGCCCGACCCCACTTCCAGTGCGACCTCCCCCCTACCAGCCCCCTTGGCGACGGTCTCAAGGTGATTTCTATCGATAAGAAAATGTTGTCCCCTGTCCTTGTCCGGCTGGATGCCAAACCGGTTTAACAGCCGCTTGAGACTTGCCCTGTGGTGGAGATCTTCGCAACTCCCGAAGTTCACAGACTTATCAGTCCGACCCTTTCCAGTGCTTTTATCTCGTTGGCGCAGTAATTGACCGGATCCCGCCTGTAGCCTCGCGGGATACGGTCCCGATCGTAACCGAGGTCGGGCGAAAGGGACAGAGTCTCGTCGTTACCCCGATGACCGCCCTGATTTCTCTCCAGGACGCCCCGGTCCAGACAATATTCGACAAAGGACCCCCAGCGGCGCTCGATCCCTTCGCCGTCGGACAGCTGGTCGTCCATGTTGTATCCCCGTCGATCGAAGCATTCCAGGTCCTCGATAACTTCTTCCCTGAGCTCGTCGAGCTTTATCTTTTCTTCGCCCGCTTCCTCCGCGGCTTTTAGACGGTAACTTGCGACCTGACCGAGATTTACCGTGGTCAATCCCAGTATCGCCTCTCTCAGCCTGTTGCTTTTCCGCTTGCGGCTCAGCTCTTCCAGTCCGGTCATTTCTTCTCCAATATTGACGAATATTTTTGTTTTATCCGGTCTAGTAAAGTCGTAAGTTATGTTTGTGGGAACTACGGTAACGTCCTCGTCCGCCTCGTCGATTAAAATGAGCAGACTGTCCTTCAACGGTCCAAGCATGCCGTTTTTCGTGAGCGTCCCTTCGGGAGTTATGTAGAGGATTGCCCCGTCGTTCAACAACTGAACGAATTTCCCCAGCTGGTCCTTTACGGCACCCAGTTTGCTCTTCTTGACGGCTTTTCTAAACTCAGATTTGAAGTTCCTCGAGTCGACCTTCTTCCTCGGGTAACCCTCGCGCTCGAAAAACTCCGATATAGTCATATCGGGGCTGCCGAAGGAAGACTCCTCGAACAAATTATCAAGTGCCTCCTCTTTTAGTATCTCCCTCAACTCGTGATCGTCGTCGTTCTCCCTTATGATTCTTAACGCGTCGTGAACGGGAACCGAGTGAAAATCCAGCTTTCCTATCGGGTGAGCGTGGAGGCGACGGAGAATATAACTCAGCGAGAGCGGCTGGAGAGCCTTCTTCAGAAGCCCGGGACCCTTTATCCAGTTACCCAGGAACCCCGGCTGAAAAAGGTTCTCGTCCGCCATAAAAGATATGGGTGTCGAAGGGGGAAGTAACCCGTCATGATAGTATAGTACGGTCGCTATGAGAACCGAATCCAGGTCTCGCTTGTGATTTGCCACTACAAGAGACGAAGGTGACTCGGAATAATTATCCAGACCATCTACCTGGAGATCGAAGTAGGGCTTTATCCCTAAACGAAAAATTCCCCCAATCAAATTATACAGTAACCAGCTCATCTGCTCCTTCGGACCTTCCTTTTTTTTGAAGTAGGTACTATCCGGCGTTAATTTTCAGATATAGGGAGATGAATCACAAGTTGTTGAGTTTTTGCCCCTTGCTCGCTAGTCTTTTATGCGCATTATTTAATCTCAAAATAAAATAAACAGGGAAAGTGGGATATGAAAACCGTTTGTGTATACGAAGATCCGACTATGTATGGGGTTCACGGAATAACTGCCGCGGTAAAACACCAGAGAAAGGCACTAAGGGATAACGGAGTAGAGGTTAAGGAGAAGCCGAAAGAACCCTACGACGTGATCCATATAAATTGGCCCGGACCGATTTCGTTTATGAGGTTAAAGCAGGCTCAACGTCGAGGTAAGATGGGTGTGGTTTTTGCTCACTCCGGCAAGGATATCGAAGGAGGGTTTACCCTATCTAAGTACCTTGAAAAGCCTTTTATCAAGTGGTTATCTCTACTTTACAACGCCGGTGATCGGGTTATTGCACCTTCAGAGTATACAAAAGAGATGGTGGCCGGATTTGGCGTGGACCAGGATAAGACGAGGGTGGTAAGCAACGGAGTCGATCTTTCCAAAGTCAACTATTCCCAGGAGGGGAGGGAAAGATATAGGGAAAAATTTGACCTGGATAGACCCACCGTTATCGTAGTGGGCCAGGTGATTCCCCGAAAAGACGTAACCACCTTCGTCGAAGTGGCACGAGCCTTACCTCAATATCAATTTATCTGGTACGGCCACAGGATGAATCGGCTGTTTATGTTCGACCAGACAATGGACAGAGCGATACGCAACTCCCCCGAAAACGTCCAGTTTACGGGATACGTGGAGGATATTGGCGCCGCATTTTCATCGGGAGACATCTTTTTCTTCCCTTCCAAGGAGGAAAACGAGGGTATAGTTCTTCTGGAGGCTGCAGCCATGGGCCTACCTATCGTAACCAGAGACCTACCTGCCTACAGGGGATGGATGGTAGACGGAGAAAACTGCCTGAAAGGAGAAACCAAAGAGGACTTCGTCCGCATGATTAGACAGGCCATGGAAGACAAAGAAACGAGGGAAAAACTCGCCGGAAAAGCGATAAAGACAGCGGAGGAGCACCAGCTGAAAAATATTGGCAGACAATACCAGGAAGTCTACGACGAATTCCTGGGCGAGAAGTGAGCTTTCTACCCTTTCGCCTCCATAAATATTTATTTTAATTCGATTTTACATATTTGCACTTGAATATATAATCTCACCCTTTAAACTTTAATCAATTAATTAACTGTTTATCTATTTAAGAGCTGGTCGAATTAGATCCAAGGTACGGATTAAGCGCACATGGAGGTGTGTTAAATGAAGAAAAACAACAACGAAGCTAGGAACTATTCGAACATCAAGCAAATTTATCGAGAGAACTATCTCGAAGACGTTTCGCATAGATTGAGAAAGGAAGCTGAAACTGAGAAGGAAAACTGTACTTAGAACAGTCCCAACCACTTTTTTGATAAATTAACCTGAATTTGATCAAAGAGAGGGCCATATGGTCCTCTCTTTTTATTTTTGCCTTCCCAGAACCTCGACGTAACTCTCAAACAGTTTCCTCGTCATGGTCTCCGCGGAAAACTTTCGGGCAACCACTTTCGCTTCTTCGCTCTTTTGACCCAGTAAATCCGGATCATGCAGCAACTCCAGAACCTTCTCGCTGAACGTCTCGACGTTCTCCGGAACCAGATAGCCACCCCTGTCATCCTTGATAACGTCCCTCACGCCGGGGGCATCAACAGCAACAACGGGGGTACTTGCGGCAAGCGCTTCGGCAATTACGAGACCCTGGGTTTCCGTGAGAGAGGCAAACAAGAAAAGATCAGCCTCCCGGTAGTACTGGGCCAGTATTTCCTCCTCTTCGACGTAACCGGTAAAGTGAATCATCCTCGACGCGTTCATCTTACTCACCCGGGATAGCACTTTTCCCAACCCTCTACCTCCCCCTACTATTACAAGGTGGACTGGAGAGTACTTCCCGGATATTTCCTTAAACGCGTCCAGCAGAAACCCCACGTTCTTCTCGCTCCCGACCCGGCCCACGTAGAGCAAAATCTTCTCGTCCTCCTTAATTCCAAACTGTTCCCTTAGTAACCTTACCCCTTCGGTCTCCTGTTCGTAAATTTCCAGATCGATACCAGTGGGCAAAACCTCCAGAGGCGGATCGATCTCGTAAGACTCAAGCAAAGACTTCATGTCGGGAGAGGGAACGAAGACCTTTTCCGCATTTTTGGTCTCCCGGGAAGCGTAAAACCTCGTAAGAGCCCGGGCAACGTTATCGGGTACTCCCGGAACGTAGTGACGGATGTAGAGTTCCAGGTTTGTATGGTAGGTTAAAAAAACGGGAACGTCGAAAAATCCCGCCACCCAGCGTGCCGTGGGGCTCATTATCGTGGGTAGATGTATATGAACTATATCCAAATCGGAAAACTCCCTGCGAAAAACCCTCCCGGCCTGAAACGGGTCCGTCAGCCTGAAATCCTTCAGTAACGGGCTGTAATAGGAGGGTATTCGGAATACGTCTTCGTCGTCCTCCGTCTCTTCCTCAGGATAATCCGGACAGAACACGAAGACTTCCTGTCCCAGTTTTTTAAGCTGATTGGAAAAATTAACTACGGAAGTGGTAACTCCTCCAGGAGCCGGTAAATAAGCACCAGTGACAAAACCTATTTTCATGTCACTCCTCGTCAACCTTTTCACTATTGATACAACTCAAGATGGACAAATTCAACCACTTAATTTTCCGTCGGGGTCTGCGGCAAGTTACATTTTTCAGTAAAACAGGGTTTTATCTAACGCATATAAAAGTATATAGGAAATAAATCCAACAAAACATTACATATTAGCTATCGATACCTGACATCGTAATTCATTAAAAATCGCCTGTGTCTCCGATAGAAAGAGCTTTTTGAACTCATCAGTCAATGGAAGTATAATTTGTTGTCAGTCTTAAATTGATTTTTCCACGAATCCAGACGGTGATATTATGGATATAAGAGAGGGAGAAAAAGTATCCGGAGTCGTAAAAGGGATAAGCGAAGATGGGTGTACTGTCGCTCTCTGCAACGACATTACGGGATACGTGCCCAAAGACAACCTGACCAACGGAGTAGACCACTCAAGCCTGGAGGAAGGTTCGGAGGTTAAGGTCCTCGTAAACGAAAAATCGGAAGACGGATCTCTGAAACTGACCATCACAAAACTCTTTGCAAAGGATAAATTCCAGCAAAAACCGGACAAGTATTTAAAAAACCTTTCACACGAAAAGAACAACGGAGGTGATGAGTCTCCAGAGCCAAAAGTAGCCGAAGAATTTCAAGAATGGGTTAATGAAATTGAAGACACCTTCGACGAGATAAAACAGAACCGCAAGGAAAGGCTAAACGAGGATTTCTGGACTGTCTGACTTTACCAGGAGGGGTAATATGCCGAGGGGCAAAGTTGAAATCGATATCGATCGCTGTAAGGGGTGTGGGCTATGCATAGAGGCGTGCCCCCAGGACGTTCTGGGGTTTTCCGGGGATTTTAACTCCAGTGGATATAACTACGTTACACCGGAAAACCCGGAGGATTGTGTTGGTTGCGGAATCTGCGGCAAAGTCTGTCCTGACGTAGCCCTGACGATATATAAAAGACAGAAGGAGGGAATCTGATGGGCGAAAAGAAGCTGATGCGCGGCAACGAGGCGATAGCCGAGGCGGCAATTCGTGCCGGTTGCCGGAATTATTTTGCTTACCCGATTACTCCCCAGGCCGAACTGTTACAGTGGATGGCAGAACACATGCCCGAGCAGGAAAACGGAACTTTTCTTCAAGCGGAAAGTGAAATAGGGGCGGTCAGCATGGTCTACGGAGCGGCTTCCACGGGCGAAAGAACCATGACCTCGTCCAGCAGCCCCGGAATAAGCCTAAAACAGGAGGGAATTTCCTACCTCGCGGGATCGGAGCTTCCGGCAGTGATAGTAAACATAATGAGAGGAGGACCGGGCCTCGGAAATATCCAGCCCGCTCAGGGAGATTACTTTCAGGCCACAAAAGGAGGGGGTCACGGGGATTACCGGTTAATAGTTCTCGCTCCGTCGACAGTACCCGAGGCGGCCGAGCTTACGTTCGAGGCTTTCGAGTTGGCCGACAGGTACAGGAACCCCGTGATGGTATTGGCCGACGGGATGATCGGACAGATGATGGAACCGGTGGAGCTTCCAAGCCCTCTAGATCTTGCCGACCTTCCGCCCAAACCCTGGGCTACCACCGGTAAAGACGGTCGCAAACCGAACGTAATCAGGAGTTTTGCTCTGGGTGCTGAAAAACTCAAATCTATAAACGAGAACCTCCAGTCAAAATACGAAAATATAAAAAGAGCGGAAACCCGATACGAGGAAATCGGGGTCGAGGATCCCGATATTCTCCTGGTGGCATTTGGAACGGTCGGTAGAATTGCCAAATCAACCAGAAGGTTAGCCCGCAATGAGGGAATAGACGTTGGAATATTCCGCCCTATTACACTCTGGCCCTTTCCGGACAACCGACTGGCGGAACTCAGCCAAAAAGTCGATACGGTTCTTACGGTGGAAATGAACGCAGGCCAGATGGTCGAAGACGTCAGACTGTCGGTTGATTCCGATATCAATACGCCGTTTTACGGAGAGCAGGGTGGAGTAGTCCCCGATCCAAGCAGGATCCTGGAGGAGGTTAAAAAATATGTCTGAAGAAGCGGTAGCCGAGAACACGGCGGAACTGAAAAAGGTTTTCGATAGGCCAAAGAGCCTGAACGATGAAAAATTTAGTTATTGCCCGGGCTGTCATCACGGCGTGATAAACCGACTGATCGCGGAAGTAATCGACGAACTTGGAATCCAGGACAGTACTGTGGGTACGGCGCCGGTAGGGTGTTCCGTATTCCTCTACAAATGGTTCGACGTAGACGTAATCCAGCCCGCCCACGGCAGGGTATCGGCAGTTGCTACTGGGGTAAAACGTGCCAGACCGGATCTCACCGTATTTGCCTATCAGGGCGACGGGGATTTCGCTTCGATCGGGACCAACAATTCCACACACGCGGCCAATCGAGGAGAAAATATCACGACTTTCTTCATTAACAACACCCTTTACGGTATGACGGGTGGAGAGATGGCCCCAACCACGCTGCTGGGTCAGAAAACCACCACCTCACCCCACGGTAGATCCGCAAGGGACTACGGCTATCCGATAAAGATGTCGGAAATGCTGGCGGCGCTGGACGGACCGACCTACATTACTCGCCAGGCGGTATACGACGCAAAGCGAATCGACAACGCAAAGGCAGCAATTAAAAAAGCATTCAGGTACCAAATGGAAGACGAGGGGTATTCGCTGGTCGAGTTTCTATCCGCCTGTCCTATTAACTGGGGCATGGATCCGGTTGAGGCAAACGAAAGGATCAAGGAAGAAGTGGAAGAAGTCTACCCTCTCGGGGACATAATCGAGAGGAGCTGAGGAGGTAAAAATGAACCAATACTCGACTATAGTATCCGGTTTTGGAGGTCAGGGAGTGATACTAACGGGAAAGATAATTGCCAGGTCCGGAATGGAAGAGGGACTGGAGGTAACCTGGCTCCCCTCCTACGGTCCCGAGATGCGGGGCGGAACGGCAAACTGTACGGCGATCATCTCTTCCAAACTAATCGGATCTCCCGTCGTAAAAGAACCCTCCTCGTTAATAGCCTTCAACGAACCTTCACTTGATAAATTCGGGCCCAACGTCCAGGAAGACGGCGTAATAGTATTTAACAGTTCTCTCGTCGATAACTACTCGCCCAGCGGATCCCAAAAAGTTGTCCCAGTCCCGGTTAACGACCTTGCCAGGGACCTCGGCAACCAGAAGGTCATAAACATGGTAGGTCTTGGCGGCTGGTCAAGGGCAACGGGTAAGTTATCGCTGGAAGCCTTGAAGAGGGGAATGAAGCTGACCCTGGAGGAATCAGGCAAGAAAAGATTCGTGGAAATAAATGAACGTGCACTTGAAAAAGGTTACGAGGCGGTAGACCAGGGAGTTGAGACGGCAAGTGTCTGACCCTATGGCCTGGGACGGAGACGACAAACTGGCGGAGGAAACTCTCGAGGAGTCTGAGGAATTTTCGGGAGACCTGTTAAAGCTTACAGTCAACACCGTCCGTAGACCCGACGGTTCCAGCGGGAAAAGAGAGGTCGTTCACCATCCCGGGGGAGTGGTTGTACTACCGGTACTTACCGGAGATGGGGAAGAAGAAGTTGTCCTGGTCAGGCAGTACCGCGAGCCTGTTGGAAAACCCATATGGGAATTACCGGCGGGCACCCTGGAAGAAGGAGAGACCGCACAGGAATGCGCTCGGCGCGAACTGATGGAGGAAACAAGTTATCGACCGGGCAACCTGGAGAAAAAGGTCGACCTGTATACTTCTCCCGGGTACACGGACGAAATTCTTACACTCTACCTGGCAACCGGATTGAAAAAATTAGCACCTTCTGAAGGGTTGGAGAACCCGGAGGACGAGAACCTCATTGTCGAAAGCTTTGAGACTGAAGAACTAGTTTCAATGGCGAGAAACGGCGATATTGCCGACGGTAAAACGCTCGCAGGGTTATTTTTTCTGATTTAAAAACAATAAACCCCGTTCCCAAAACGGGGTTTATTGTTTATCTCCATCCGTCTCCATTCGACAACCATTCGTGAATGTCCAGGGCAGCTGTTTTACCGGCACCCATTGCTTTTATCACCGTTGCTGCCCCGGTTACGATGTCCCCTCCCGCCCAGACTCCCTCTCTCGTAGTTCGACCACGTGAACTAGCTTCTATCGTTCCCCGATTGCTGGTTTCAAGTCCATCCGTTGTTCTCGGGATAAGGGGATGGGGAGAATTTCCTATAGCTATAATTACGTTATCAACCGGTATATCGAACTCCGATCCTTCTTTAGGAATGGGCTTCGGTCGGCCTGATTCGTCCGGCTCGCCAAGTTCCATCTCCACACATTCTACCTTTTCGACTCTACCGTTATTCCCCTTAAACCCGGTCGGGTTCCTGAGCAGCCGAAATTCTATGCCTTCTTCCCGGGCGTGCTGAATTTCCTCTTCCCGGGCGGGCATTTCGGCCTCTGATCTTCGGTAAATAACGGTAGAAGAATCCGCGCCCAGTCTCAGAGCAGTTCTGGCAGAGTCCATAGCTACATTACCCCCGCCTATGGTGGCGACTCTCTTTCCTATCTTCACCGGCGTATCGTACTCGGGAAATTTAAAAGCTCTCATAAGGTTGACCCTGGTTAAGAACTCGTTTGCAGAGTAAATTCCGTTGAGGTTCTCCCCGGGTAGGTCGAGGAAGTAGGGCAGTCCGGCACCGGTCCCCAGGAATACCGCATCGTACTTATCCACCCTGTTACCTTCGAGCAAGTCGTCAACGGTAAATAGGCGACCAACTACGGTATTTGTTTCGATATTTACACCCATATCCTTTAAATTATCCACTTCCCTCTCGACAATTTCGTTGGGCAAGCGGAATTCTGGTATACCGTAGACCAGCACTCCGCCCGGCTGGTGGAACTGCTCGAATACGGTCACTTCGTAACCGAGTTTTCGCAGATCCGATGAGGCGGTAAGGCCCGCGGGCCCGGACCCGACTACGGCAACTTTGCCGTCCCGGGACTCATCCACCCTGTTATCAACCGAACCGTGTTCCCGTTCCCAGTCCGCAGCAAACCTCTCCAGCCTCCCTATTGAAACCGGCTCGAATTTCTTTCCCAGAGTACAGACTGCCTGGCACTGTTCTTCCTGGGGACACACCCTGCCACAAACAGCCGGCAGGTTGTTGGTCTCCTTTATCGTATCTATCGAACCCTTGAAATCCTCGTGCTTTATTTGATCGATGAATTTTGGAATATCTATACCAACCGGACATCCCTTTATACAGGGAGCCGGATCGCACTGGAGACATCTTTCAGCTTCTTCCAGCGCATCTTTCCTGCTATAACCCAGAGGTACTTCCTCGAAGTTATTAACTCGTTCCAAGGGGTCCTGCTGGGGCATAGAGACGTCCCGTTTTCTTATATTCACTTCGTCTCATCTCCCAGGTAGGCGTCCAGCGCACACTCTTCCGCTTCTTTGTAACTCTCCGTTCTCTGGGCAAGTAAATCGAAGTCGACCGCCGATCCGGAGAATTCCGGGCCATCGACGCAGGCAAACTTTGCCTCCCCGTTTACCTCAACCCGACAGCCGCCGCACATGCCGGTTCCATCGACCATTATCGTATTAAGACTTACTATAAGATCGGTATCGAACTCTTCAGCGACTTCCTGACAGGCCTTCATCATCAATACCGGCCCGATAGCCCAGGTTTTATCGATATTTTTAGTTTTCAGCAGGTCTCTATAAGCATCGCTGGTAAATCCTTTCCTGCCTGCCGAACCGTCGTCAGTGGTTACGATAACTTCGTCACTGACCTGAGCGATTTTGTCCTGGTAGAATAGCTTATCCACGGATTGAGCCCCTATTATCGTTATGACTTGATTCCCCTCCTCCTGAAGTGCTCTAGCTATCGGATAAATCAGGGCAATACCGACCCCGCCGCCTATGACAGCGACGTTCCCATAATTTTCTATTTCCGACGGGTTCCCTAATGGGCCGGCAAGATCGCGAATTTCGTCTCCTTCGGAAAAGTCCCTATTGAGCTCCATCGTGGATTTACCCGCTGTTTGAACCACGATCGTAACAGTCCCCTTAACGAGATCCGTATCAGCAATAGTGAGTGGGATTCTCTCTCCTGTTTCATGCAGCCGCAGGATTACAAACTGCCCTGGATCACTGGCTTCTGCAATAAGTGGAGCTTCAAGTTCGTATTCCCAAACACCATCACCAACCTTCGTTTTTCTGACTATCTTATTCATGTTCCCCCGATTTCATTTCTTCTATTCGTAATCCTTCTTGGATCAGCTCTAACCGACAGCCTCAAGACCACACCCGACCCTTACCCTATCAGAGATATAGTAACCAAAACGTCAAACCATAAAAAGGAGTATTACGAATTACAACTGATAAATAGTTAACAGTTCTTGAGAAAGTAGGATCCGCCCAGGACTTCGCATTAAGGTTCATGGCGTGGCGAAAAAAACTGCGCGGAAGGAGGCTAAACCAGCGCAGCAAAACACCACACCGCTATGTGCCCAGGCGGACCCGTGGTGGGTATATCTCTTTGAAGTAAGCCTGAAATCTTCTTCAGAGTCATTATAACCACTCCGAGGTAAAAAATCCAGACCTTTTTTGTCTTGTTTTCGAATAATTTCGAACAAAGGCACAAAAATATCTCCAGTTTGACTTATCGGATTAATCGGGTTACTTTATTATAATAAAATCGACCATATAATTTAGATCCGTGAAGAATTTTCGACCTGATGGTTACCTGGTGTGGTTGCTCATAAAACGATCCGGCCATCGTGTTTAATTATGGACCGGCTTAGGCTGGAAGAAGCAACAGTTAAAGGTATTAGGATAAAGGATCTAACGAAATGGCAATTTCAAATCTTTCAGGAACAAAAAAGGGTTTAATTTTACGTGAACTATTATGAAAAATGCTGACCTGATGGAAGGAAAAAATATCGTTCTCGGCGTATGCGGAGTAAGCACTGCTTACAGGAGCGTTAACCTGGCAGAACGGTTAAAGCAACTCGGAGCAAACGTCAGGGTGGTTTTAAGCGACGAAGCAAAAAAATACGTCACCCCTCGAACGTTCGAGCGAATTTCCGGAGAAGCGGTTATAGTCGAGCCATCCGAATCCCGAAAAAACTGGCAGGATTTTTCGGAATTGACTTCAGAAACCGATCTGACACTAATTGCGCCCGCATCCTTTAGCTTTACCGGCAAACTCTCTTCCGGTCTGGGAAAGGACCTGTTAACCGAATTGATCTCGAACTCCAACAATCCCGTTCTGCTGGCGCCATCGATGAGTCGGGACCTCTATTCCAGCGAAACGGTCCGAGCTCATCTGAAGAAAATTAAAGAGACGGGGTTTCACGTAGTGGAACCAAAGCTCTGGAGCCTGGAAGAAACTTCCGATAGAGAACCCCTCTTGACCATAGTTGTCGGCCGGATAATTGAGAAAGTAATTGAGGTGCTCCAGGAGGACCAGTTACTCGAGAACAAGAAGGTCCTAGTCACCTCCGGACCGACGAGAGACCTATTTAGTTTGCCCGATCATACGGGAGGGACCAAAGGTAGATCTCTCGGATACAGCCTCAGCGACCAGGCGCGTCAGATGGGAGGTGAGGTCCAGCTCGTCAGCGGACCAACCGAGCAAATACCTCCTACAGGCGTCGGGGTGGTATGGACGAGATCGGTGGAAGAACTGGACGATATGCTAACGGGCGAACTTGACTACTACGATTTAATCCTTATGGCCAGTTCGGCTTCGGACTGGCATCCGGAACTGGCATCTGTATTCTTCGAAGGAGAAAAGACGAAGAGACTCGACCTGGACATTCCGGAAACTCCGGATCTGGCGCGAAAACTGGGGAGATTAAAGGAGAAGAACCAAGTACTGGTTGAATTTCGAACCGACCTCGAAATTGAAAAGACGGAAACCCGGGAAAGGCTTGCCGAAAACGATATCGACGCCCTTTTTTCACTTTATAGCGAAGACGAAGCTGAGAAAGAAGAAAAGAACCTGATTACGGGGTCGTTACTCTTCAAAACCGGCGAGCAAAGAAAACTCCAGGCTCAAAACGGATCCAGACTGTCCCGGGAAATATTACGAGAAATCGGAAAAAGATATTTTCGGTAGGTACAGATCGTACTCAATTCACACTGGGTAATCTTCTAAAAAGTTTTTGAGGTCAGCTTCGACTTCTCCCAGGCCCTTCCCCACGACTTCATTCAATGCGGTTTCTAGCGAATTGTCCCCTCCCAACGGAGTCGTCAAATACCATATCCTNGTGAATTTATCCGGCCCAAAGCGGGTTAAGATGTAACCCACAAACCCCCCGGCCTGAACCAGAGAGCTCGATTCCCGGTCCACTTCGACAGTTAGTCCACCCAGCGACTCCCAGGCCTCCCTAGTAACGAGCTCCCTCGCCTCGTTAAATACAGCAGGATCCATGATAAAGCGGACAAGCCCTAGACGTAAGAGGTTGGAATAGGTGGGAGTGCGGCTCAATTCGTTTACCAGGGCTCGGGAAATACTCAGTTCCAGTGAATTCGCCGCCGAGCTAAAGATTACGCCCCTGGGGTGATCAAGGCGGGTCCACACGTCATCGCTCTCCTTTCCCCCGCTAACAAAAACCCTCAATAAATTGAGTTCGTCGATCAGCTCGGGGAACTGCGCTTCCGCCCTTTCAATTAAAGAAGAGCACCTGCTGACCAAATCGCTCAGCTTCTCAACTCCCTTTGGCGCAAATACCAATAGTTTCCCCACCTCTTTTCTGCTTCCCGATTCGTAGTCCGTCAGTAATTTTTTATAATCCTCGATATCGGTATTCACTTCCAAACCGATTTCCCGACTTTCCAGCTTAGAAATGTATTTCCGGGCTTCGTCCCAATCTCCCCTGTAAAAGCTAAGCCTCGCTTTTAAAAATAGATACTCATCCGCCCGGGCTTCTCCTTCGGAAAAATCGGACAAGGTTTTCGTAGCTTCAACGAGTTCCCCCCTGGTGAACAGAGTTAGCGCTCTGTAAAACCGGTCGTAGTATCCACCCCCTGACCGAGAATCAACAAACTCAACCCAGTCTTGCTCCAGCCCCTCAAGTGAAATTCCGAATGTCCGAACAGCTCCTTCCCGGAAAGAATTTGCTCTCCATAGTTCCCTAAAGGCCGGGTACCCGTACTCATTAATCAAATAAGAAACGAACGATGCTGACTCAGCCTCGACTTCGTAACGGTAAGGACTCTCGGCGGCTCCGAACCTAATCAAAGAGGAAAACCCGGACAGGCTCATACCCGCCGGGGCGTTCGGTGAGTCGAAGGAATCATATATTCGGTCGTGAAGGGACCGCGGGATATTGTTAGTTTTCTCTAATGAGACTATTTCCCGAAATGTAAATCGACCCTCACCAAGGCCGGCCACCCGCAGGTGAGGTCTGGACAGTCTATCAGAGAAAAAAGACTGCAGTCCGAGTCTAAGGAACTCGCCCGAGGGACGACCCCAGGAAAAAAGCGTAAGTAATCGAACCAGCAGTGGCTCGACTTCGTATCCTGATATAACGTCAATTACTGCTAACGGTTCGTCAATATTCGTGGAGCTTTTTCTCTCGACAATCGAAGCCTTCAACTCTTCTAAATTCCCGTGGAGATAGACACGAATCCTGTCGGGCAGGTTGTCCTCTTTTAGCCCCAGCTTTTCTACGATCTCTTCTTTCGCGCGAGTCGCACGGGACAGATAGTTTGCCGGAACGGATTCGGATAAATTATTTTTCTTATAATATACCGAGACCGAATTATCCTCTACGATCGCCCAATCCGAATTAGGAGTAAAGACGAAAGTCGGTAACAGGTAGAAAACTACGATACCAACCAGGCCAACGATCAGGAACGCTACAGTTAGCCCAATTAGCGTCCGACGGGCTTCCCGAAAAAGGCCGTTGACCTGTCTACCCTGCATCACGCTTCAACTCGGGCACTGAGCTACCTGCCCCCCACGGTCGTAAACGGGTCAGCGGCGTCCCGGATCCCGTCTCCGAGAAAATTAAACGCCAGGACCGTAACCACAATAAATACTCCGGGGGTCAATAACCACGGATAAGAAGTTATCGATTCCAGGTTGTTAGCCTGGCTAAGCAGTAGACCCCAGCTAGTTTGGGGTTCCTTTATCCCGAGGCCCAGATAGCTTATGGTGGCTTCTGCAATTATCCAGATAGGGATCTGCAAAGTGGAAACCACAATCAGATAAGTAGTCGTATTGGGTAAAATATGTCGGAACATTATCCTTCCGGAACCAGCACCGGCAGCAGACGCGGCCATTGTATAATCTTCTTCCCTGGCCGACAGAACCATACCTCGCAGCGTTCTGGACAATGCCGTCCAGTCAACGAGCGAAAATACACCGACAATGAAGAAGAATCTATAAGCGGAAGGTAAACCCTGAACTATCATTGCGAGAGCAAGCCAGAGTGGGAGCTTCGGGAAAGCCATAACGACTTCGGTGATTCTCTGAACGAGCATATCTACCCACCCCCCGAAGTAGCCGGACAGTAGACCTATCGGTATGGCAATTATCAGGGTAGTAAGCAGGGCAAACGGTCCAATAGTCAGCGAAATCCAGCCCCCCCAGAGAGTTCGAGAAAACAAATCTCTACCAAACATATCAGTACCAATTAAGAAAACGGGGGCCTCTTTAGAGCCGGTACCAAAAAAATGTATCCTGCTTTTAAACAACCCCCAAAAGCTGTACTTTTCTCCTTTTACAAAGAACTTTATCGGATATTTCTTCGACTTATCCTGAGTATAGACCTTTTCGTAGTACTCGTTATATCCCTTTTCCGTCGCATATACGTAAGGCCACGTCAATTGGCCGTCCTCGGTAAAGTGAATCCTGGTAGGGGGAGCATGAGAGTAATCCCTGTGCTGGGTTGAGTAGTTGTAAGGGGCGAGGAAGTTGGCAAAGAATACGATAATAAACATAAAGATAACTATTATTCCGCCGACCTGGCCCAGCGTATGCCTCCTGAACCGTCGCCACATCCGTCGCCACTGGGACCTGGCTTTCCGATCTTTAGTTCCTTCTGCTTGATATTCTTCAGCCAATAGGATCACCCTTAATCATAGCGAATACGAGGATCGTTCCAGGCAAGTAAAAAGTCGGCAAAAAGATTGCCCACCAGTAGCATCAAAGCAAAAAACGTTAGACCAACCATGATAACTTGTTCGTCCTGTTGGTTAAGGGCGGTCCAGTAAGCACGCTGAACCGTGGGCACCCCAAGTACGATAGCCGTGATCAGGGATCCGGACACCAGAGTTCGAAAGGCGTAACCAAAATTTGTTATGATCGGGTTTATCGCGTTCCTAAAGACGTGTTTATAGATAACCACGCTTTCCTTCAGACCCTTGGCCTGAGCGGTTTTTGCAAATTGTCGGTTCATGAACTCCAGCATCTGGCCCCGCATTAGCCGCACGACGCTGGCAAGAGAGGCAGTCCCCACAGCAAGGATATAGGGCCAAACATGCCAGAAGAAGTTCGATATCTTGGGCATGTTAGGCACGAATCCGTGAAACCAGGGAGCTCCCATATACTTCTCTATGAACAACCCTCCAATCCCAAGATTAGGGCCTACCCCCAGGACCGCGGCCATAAAGTATAGAAGAACCAGGGCGAGAAAAAAGTTGGGTATGGATAACCCGATAAAAGCAAAGAAAGTGACAATGTGATCCGACGGCGCGTACTGGTGCGTCGCCGAATATACTCCGATTGGTATCGAGAACAAATAGGTAAATAGCATGGACATTATTCCAAGAAAGATCGTAAAACCTATCCTTCCCTCGAATAATACGTCCCTCACAGGACGGTAATTGCTGAAAGAATAACCGAAATCTCCTCTCGTAATAACTCCCTTAACCCACTTCCAGTACCTTATGGGCAGGGGCTTGTCCAGTCCCAGATTCTCCTTCTGTTGTTCCAGAGTCTCTCTGGAAATTGTCGGATCCAACTTGCGCCCGGACAGATAATCACCCGGAATTAACTGAATGATCCCGAAAGAAATAATGGAGACCAGTATCAAAGTTGGAATCATGTAAAGAAGACGGCGAATTAAATAAGAAGTCATATCAATAAAAGAACCACCGGCCGGCTATCAGCTCCGGCCGGTGGATAATAAGTCAACCTCCTATTAGTCCTCTACCCAGACGAATTCGGCGTGACCCAAGAACGATCCCAGAGGACTGAACCTCTCTGTATTCCGAACGAAGTCTTCGGCGGCATACAGGAATACTTGATCCGCGGTATAAATCAACGGTACCTCTTCGGCAGCAATCATCTGCCATTCGTCATAGTAAGGCCTCCGGTTATCAACTCCAATTTGCTTCAGACCTTCGTTAAACAGCTCGTCAACGCGTTTTTCCCATTCTACCGGGTTCTCACTGGCATCTAGGTGCCACATGTGCAGGCTTCCTTTTGAAGTCCAGACGTTGTTTCCACTGTTGGGTTCTATCGGGTCTCCGATCAAGCCGATGATAACGGATTCGTACTCTCCTCCCAGTAACTGCTGGAC
>JGI1689J12820_1000040_pt1 | contig 32860 bp, 25 predicted proteins | sample PRCRCaboRojoPR_6_FD_12820 | JGI IMG/M metagenome (IMG submission 12820)
TCGGGTTTAACTTTATGCCCCGATTTCCGGTAAAGTCATCCTGGATACGGCTCTGCTTTTAAACTGACCGTGGCCCGGAGCTTTAGTTCAGGTAGAAGTTCAATTCCTTGAGCTTGGAGGTGATATCTACCTGCTTGACGGTAATATCTGAAGGCACCTCCAGAAGCGTCGGGGCAAAATTCAGTATTCCCTGGACACCGGCCGAAACGAGGGAGTCCGCAACTATCTGTGCGCTGTCCGCCGGTACGGCTATCATCGCCACGGCGACTTCCTGGTTCCGGACGGTCGATTTGAGGTCTTCGGCCGGTTGGACTATTATTCCCCCGATTTGGTCCCCGATGACCGAAGGATCGCTGTCAAACGCCGCGGTGATTCTAAATCCCCATCGGTTAAAATCCTGATGGGTTAGCAACGCTGTGCCGAGGTTTCCCGCCCCAACAAGAACTACCGGGGTCTCTATATGAAGCTTGAGGATGCTCCTCAGCTCCTCCTGCAGCTGGGGTATATAGTACCCGCTTCCTTTCTTACCGTAATTTCCGAAGTACGAGAGGTCCTTTCTCAAATTATCGGAGTTGATTCCTGGTAGGTCCTTGACGAACTGGTGAGAGGTTACTGATTCCTCTCCTTTGGAATGGAGCTCTTCCGATCTTCTCAGGTATAACGGGAGCCTCTCAATTGTCTGTTCGGGAATTTTTAACTTCTTCATGTTGTTCTTGTACCTCCTCAAGTACGCGACGCTGAATATCCGGCAAACAGGTTGGCTCAATTGCGCTACCCCGTCCGCCTCGGGGTACGGACCTCCGTAACCTTGATAAGCCAAAAAACTTCGTGCCGGCTCGGTTGACCCGTGAGAATGATTTTATAACAATTGTAATACCTTGTCAACAACTCCCTCTATCGGATCGGGAAAACTAGATTATCTTAGACGGCTTTATATAATTACCCGTAATGGGTTGCCGTGTGTTGTGCAACTCCGGGAGAAAAATTGATACCCTGGCTAGTATTTTTTATCTATAGTTAGTTCGAGAAAGTTAATCTATTTTGTCGGAACCCCGGAATCGTCATGTCAATATTTCTTGCCCTCAGTTCGGCGATTTTATTCGGCCTGGCTACGCCGATAAGCAAAACGCTTCTCGGCGGCATCACGCCGTTTCAGCTGGCTGGACTTCTCTATCTGGGGGCCGCCCTGGGCCTCTTACCCAGGGTAATTTCAACTCGAGGCTACAGAAAGGTTCTCCGGATGAACGGAGAGAACCGGATTCGTCTTCTCGGAGCTATCGTTCTCGGTGGTGTGGGCGGACCGCTGGCTTTGCTTTTCGGGCTGAGAATTTCGTCCGCTTCCTCCGTTTCGATGTGGCTCAACCTGGAGATGGTTTTTACCGTTCTGCTGGGCCATTTTTTGTTCGACGACTATCTCGGCTGGCTCGGCTGGACCGGGTCGGTGGGAGCGGTGGTTGCGGCGGTATTGCTCTCCTGGGGTGGAGGTATAGCGGGTCTTACTGCCGGGCTACTCGTTGCCCTCGCCTGTCTTTTCTGGGGATTCGATAACCACTTCACCGCCCTGATAGACGAAATATCGCCGGCCTCAAATACTTTCTTCAAGGGGCTGGTCGCGGGCACGTTCAACCTCGTACTCGGGCTGGTTTTGACGGGCTATGGCGCGGGCTGGGGTCAGACTCTGGGGGCACTTGGGCTGGGAGTTCTCTCCTATGGAGTCAGTATTGCGCTGTATATAGGAGCAGCTCAGGGTCTGGGAGCGACGCGAGCTCAAATAATCTTCGCCTCGGCGCCCTTCTTCGGGGTAGGTGGCGCCGTACTGATACTCGGTGAAGGACTTTCGGTTATTCAAATATCTGCGGCTTCAATTTTGGTAATTTCTTTGATCCCGCTGTTGATCGATAAACACCTTCACGTTCACGAGCACGATTCAGTTGAGCACGAACACATTCACCGTCATTTCGAGGGTCATCACGAACATTCCCACGAAGACGCCCCGCTGCTGAAGCGGTTATTCCACTCCCACAGACACAGCCACGAGGAGGTTACTCACAGTCACCCCCATCTTCCCGATATCCATCACAGGCACGAGCACGAGGACTAGGTTTTTGGGTGGATTTATTTCCGGGTTTCCTTCAACTTCTCCCAGACTTTTTCGGGAGTGAAGGGCGGGTTGGTTAGCTCTATTCCCGTGGCATCACGTACGGCGTTCGCAATTGCGGGAATCGCGCCGTTTATTCCTATTTCGCCAACGCTTTTCGCCCCCATAGGCCCCGTAGGTTCGGAAGATTCGACCAGAATTACTTCAATTTCGGGTATATCTTCCGTATTGGGAATCTTATAGTCAAAGAACGAAGGGTTGGTCATCCGGCCAGAGTTGTTGAACTCCATTTCCTCGGTTAAGGCGTAGCCGATTCCGTTTACTATTGCGCCCTCCATCTGACCCTCGGCAAGGTTGGGATTTATCGCGGTTCCACAGTCGACCGCGGATACGTATTTTTGAAGGTCTATCTCACCCGTCCGAGTATCGACTTCCAGTTCGACGAAGTGAGCCGCGAACGGAGGAGGGGATTCCTCGGGAACTTCGGACGCGGTGGCTTCTATTTGTTCCTGGTCCGTCTCCATCTCGCCGGAAGTCAGGGACAGGGCGAATTCCGCCAGAGTTTTGGTGGTATCCGATCCTATTATTTTCCCGTCTTTCCAGTCAATTTCTTCTGGGTTTTCGTCGTAACGGCTGGCGAAGATCTCGATTATCCTGTCACGCGCCTTCTCGGCCGCCTTCCTCACGGCATTACCGGAGACGTAAGTGGTGCTGGATGCGTAAGCCCCGGAGTCAAATGGAGTAAAGTCGGTGTCGGACGAATAGACGATTATGTCGTCGAGATCAATCCCCAGAGCTTCTGCTGCTATCTGGGACAATACGGTGTCACTTCCCGTGCCTATATCGGTGGCTCCGACGTAGAGGTTAAACGATCCGTCCTCGTTTAGCTTTAACCGCGCTGCCGCCATATCTATCAGTGGGATGCCGGAACCCTGCATGTTTATTGCCAGTCCGAATCCCTTTTTCCTGTATTTGTCGGAGGCTTCTTTATCGTTTCGCTCGTTCCATCCAATTTTTTCCGCTCCCCGGTCGAGGCATTCGTCCAGCCTGCAGCTGTTGATGTACTGGACGGTACCTTCCTTGCCCTCTCCGAGCTTCTCGAAGATAGGAGAAGTTTCGCCCTCCTTTATGTGGTTTATCCTTCTTATCTCTATCGGGTCCTTGCCGACCTTTTCGGCGAGCTTCTCCATTGCGAATTCGAGCGAGAAATAACCCTGCGGTGCGCCGTAACCTCTGTACGCTCCTGGTACTGGTAAATTTGTGTATACTGCGTCGCCGAAGAAGTGGAGATCGGAGGCCTTGTTGTAGAGCGGTAAGGTCTTGCTTCCCACGTTGGAGAGCACTGTAAGGCTGTGGGTCCCGTAAGCGCCCGTATTGCTCAGCACTTCCATGATGATTCCCTGGAGCTCCCCCTCCGAGGTCGCTCCCAGCTTGACTCGGACTTCCATCGGGTGACGACACCGAGAGGACCTGAACTCCTCCTCCCGGGAATATTCCATGGTCACCGGCCTTCCCGTTCTAAGCGCGAACAGAGAGGCGACGTCCTCCAGCAGGAACTCCTGCTTTACCCCAAATCCACCCCCGACCCTGGGTTTTATTACTCTTATCTTGCCTATTGGCATATCGAGAATCTGAGCGAGGATCCGTCTCACGTGAAAAGGAACCTGGGTGCTGGTTCTAACGACCAGACGCTCGTGCTCGTCGAGATAGGCAGTTGTCACGTGAGGTTCTATTGGGGTATGCTGGGCGAATTGTGTCTCGCAGGTTTCCTCTACTACTACGTCGGCTCCCGAGATGATCTTTTCGGGGTCGCCGATCTCGATATCGACGTTCGCGGCGACGTTGTTTTCCGGATCGTAGATGCCGCTGGAATCCTCCTCGTCGTGAATTAAGACCGACGCATCTCTCGACTTTTTTGGGTCGAATATCGGTTCCAGATCTCTGTATTCGACATCGATTTTTTCCAGACCCTCTCTGACGGCTTCGCCTGACTCTCCCGCTACGGCGGCCACCCGATCACCGACGTATCTAACCCTGCGATCAAATATGTATGCGTCGTAAGGAGAAGGCTCGGGATAGCCCTGACCGGCCGTGGTATGAGGGACACGATCGACGTTTCCGTGGTGGAGTACGGAGACCACTCCGTCGACCTTTTCCGCCTCGGAAGTATTTATTTTGACTATTTCCGCGTGGGCTTTTGGGCTCGCGAGAATACCCGCTACGAGGCCGTCCGGGTAGTCGTAATCTCCGGCAAAAACCGGTTTTCCGTTGACCAGCGACTTGCCGTCTACTTTGGTCAAACTCTTATTTACTACGTTATAATTTTGTTTTTCCGATTTGTTATCGCCCATCTCAACTGCCTCCGAGTGACTTTGCGGTCTCTTTTATTGCATCTATCTGTTTGACGTAACCGGTACAGCGACACAGGTTTCCGTCCAGTGCGGCCTTTATTTCGTCCCGGGACGGATTCTCGACTTTGCTCAACAGGGAATAGGCGCTGATCAGAACCCCCGGTATGCAAAAACCACACTGGACCGCGCCCGCTTCGAGAAGCGATTCTTTTAACCGGTCGGCGAGTTCGTCCTCCAGTCCTTCTACGGTTTTAACGTCTTGCCCGTCGACCTGGGCGGCGTACAGGGTACAGGAAGTCATGGCTCTCCCGTCCACCAAAACCATGCAGGCTCCACAGTCGCCCGTTTTGCACCCCGCTTTTACGCTCTTGTGGCCGCTCTCCCGTAGAAGGTCGAGAAGTACCTTGCCCGGGTCTACGTCGAATTCCACCTCTTTTCCATTAAGTACGAACTCAACTTTCATTTGCAACCTCTTTCTTGATATCCATTAGTGCTTCCGCAGTCATCTTTTTTACGAGCACTTTTCTATACTCCTCGCTCAACCTGTCGTCCCCCCCGAGTTCTGCCAAATCAGCGGCAGAGACGCCGGCCGTTTCGGCTAAATCTTCGGTTAGTTTTTCGCCAACCAACTCTTTCTCGAGATCGGTGATCCTATCGCCCGTCATCGGCCTGGCTCCAATACTTAGCCGCGCCTCGTTGATAACTCCCCTCTCAACGGTTAGCCTGCAGGCTAAATTCAGAGCCGATACGTCGAACTCCGACCTGCTGAATTTGATAAATTTTGCGGCTGTCTCACCGCTTTCGGGCAAGGAAATTGAGATATCTTTTATTATCGACCGGTTGAGCATCGACCTGAAGTCCGAGTTGTACAGGCTCGCCAGATCTCTCCTGCCTTCTCCGTCCCGGTGGTAGTAACTGACTGTCGTGTCGAGGACCGACAGTATCGGGATGACGTCCGACCAGGGGAAAGGTCTAACCAGTGACCCGCCCAGAGTTCCGGCATTTCGCACGGGATAGCTCCCGATTTTCTCCAGGCTTTCCGACAGGTAACCGCCCAGAACCGACCCTATCTCATTATCGTTAACTATTCTCTGGATTTTCGTAGTAGAACCGATCTCGATCCGGTTCCTGTCCTCGTCGACCTCGAGACCGTCTAATTCCAGCTTACCGAGATCGATCAGTTCTACCGGTCGACTCGATTCCGATAGGGCAAGTGCCGTACCGCCGGCGATAAAAAACGACCGGCTCTCCCGATCGTGAAGCTCGGAAGCTTCGGCGAGAGAGCCGGGATAGTAGTAATCTTGGACGTTTTTCAGCATTAAAACCTAATCGACCTTATTCCTTGGGTTCGTCGGGCCACGGACCTTTTACATTCGGATAGGCCCATTGTATTGTCCAGAGTTCATCGTGAGTTGCCCACTCGCCGTCCTTTAATCGCTGGATACCCTGTCTATCTTCCATAGGCCCTATGAACGGATCAAACGTCACTCTGTCTGCGTTCATCTGTTCCAGTCGCTTCATTACGAGGTCGTATACGTTGATCTCGCCTAATATAGGATCCTGGACCGTGACTGACTTTAGTTCGTCTTCGTACTTGGGGTTGATTTTCATTCCGGGTTTTGCCTGCAGTGCCGCCGCATCTTCCTTCAACAGCCACCAGTAATCGACGTCGTTCAGGTTTTCGTTAGTGTAGACACCGTAATAGACCTTGTAAAGTATGTCCTGATATATGGCTCCCCACTTGGAAACCTGTCCGCTAAGTGTGCCTTCTTCCGCGAACCTGTACATCGGATTGTAGTGGGCAAAGGAAAAGGCGCCGTTCTCCTCGGCCGTCTGAAGCACGGCGGGTGAATCCTCGGTGTAAGCAAATCCGTCCGCGCCTTCCTCGATCAGGGCCTGGGTGGCTTCTTTTGCTCCGCTCGGATCGACCCAGGCGTTTAGCCAGCGTACGTGCAGCGTTGCGTCCGGGTTAACCTCGTGGATCCCGATCGCGAATGCGTTTATATGTCGTTTAACCTCGGGTGTGGGGAATGCTCCGACGTAGCCGAGCTTGTCCGTCTTCGTTAGCGCGCCGGCCATCAAACCGCTGAGGTAGTAGGTCTGGTAGAGCCCGGAGAAGTAAGTTCCGACATTTTTTCTCCTTTTGTAACCGGAACAATGGAAAAATATAGTATCCTCGTACTTTTTAGCCGCGCTTATAGTGGGGTCCATGTGACCGTAGCTCGTAGTGAATATTACGTCGGCATCCCTGTTATTGACGAATTGATCTATTGTCGATTCGACGTCCGACGGGGCAACGTTTTCGACGTAGAAGGTTTCCAGCCAGGGGAAAACTTCTTCTACGTGTTCCCTTCCAACGTCATGGGCTTTAGAGTACCCATAATCCTCTACAGGTCCAACATAAATAAAACCGGCCTTCAGCTTATCTCTTTCCTGAGCCATCGCTACACTGGAAAAGCCGACTAGCAGAAAACTGGCTATAACCAAAAACGTAATGGCACTATACCACTTTTTTCTTTCTGACATCTTGACCTCCTAAGGTGTTCTCAAAATCGGGACTGGGTTTCTAATCGAATAAGGACAGCGTGGACAGAGTAGTTACCGGACTTATGTCTGTCTACCACCTCCATTTGTTGGGATAGTCATTTTTCTCCCCGAATGTAAGGTTGCTGCAGAGCATTGGGAGCGCCCATGCTCCTCTTCAAAGTGCCAAAGGATAAAATTACCAGGGCAAGAATTGCCGACCCGTACGGCATCATCTTGAGCAACTCAGGAGCGACCCAGGGCTGCAATCGAAATGATAGATGCATCAGGGCTCCGAACAGTAGAGCACCCAGTAACCCTCGGGAGGGGTTCCAGGAGGCAAATATGGTCAAGGCGATTACCAGCCAGCCCATCCCGTTCGTCATCCCCGTGGTCCAGGCGGGTCTGTAAGCTATGGAGAGATATCCCCCGGCGACTCCCGCCAGCATCCCCCCAACAAATACACAAAGGTAACGCACCCGCCAGACGTTTATTCCGGCGGAGTCTGCCGCGGAAGGGTTCTCACCGACGGAACGAATCGTTATTCCAACTGAAGTATGGAAAAGGATAAAGGACATAGCCGGAGTCAGGGCAAGAGCGATGTAAATAATCGGACTCTGATCGACGAACAGGATCTCGCCGAGGTACGGTATCTCTTTGAGGAACGGAACCGATACGTTGGAGATGGTTGAGTCGAGAGGTTGTCCTTCAAATCCCTTGCCAAAAAGCCCCGAAAGACCCAACCCGAGCATGGTTAACGCCAGACCTGAAACGACCTGGTTTGCCCGCAGTGTTATGGAGACGAACCCGTGCAGAAGGGAAGCAACTCCTCCCGCTACCCCCGCTATCAGCATGCCCAGCCAGGGATTACCTGTTATAAATGCCGTGGCAAAAGCACTGACAGCCCCGAGGATCATCATACCCTCGACGCCCAGGTTGAGTACCCCTGATCTTTCGGAATATATTTCTCCGAGAGTGGCCAGCAGTAAGGGGGTTGCGTAGGCAAGAGTCCTGCTTAGGGTCCCCACAACCCACTCATCTATCATTTGTTTTTCCTCCATTCTATTTTATAACTCATAAGGATCTCGCTTCCAATCAAAAAGAACAGGATCAACCCGTTGAATACGTCGGTAATTTGAAAAGGTAACCCCAGCGATACTTTTATTGCGTTCCCACCTGCGAATATGGCTCCGAAGAAAAGAGAGGTTACTATAACCGATAGCGGATTCTTCCGGGCGAGCCAGGCAACGATAATAGCCGTGTAACCGTAACCGAGGGAAAGTTCGGCGGGGTTCATTAACTTGTGATGTATTCCCGCTACTTCACCTACTCCCGCCATCCCGGCCATACCGCCGGAGATGAACATTACAAGTAAGGTCGACTTTACGTAACTCATCCCGGCAAATCGCCCGGCGGCCGGACTGCTTCCTAAGACCCTTATTTCAAAACCTGGAGTAGTCCTGTTAATCAGAAAGTATATTAACACGGCCGCGAGAACCCCTATAACTAGAGTTATCCAGTGGACGTTTGTGTTGCCCAGAGTTGGTAACCGGGCAGCGGACGGAAATTCGTCGGTGTAGGGGAACCCCCATTGTTTTTCGCCCTTCCAGGGACCCTGGACGAGGAAGAGAATCAGGTTAATGGCGACGTAGTTCATCATCAGGGTGGTGATTACGTCATTTATTCCCAGCTTGCTCTTCAGGAAAGCCGGTATTAATCCCCAGGCGGCTCCGGCAAGAAAACCGAAAAGGAACATCGCGGGAATCAGCAGAGGGTCGGGTATCGGACTAAATAAAGCCACCCAGCTCGCCGCCATCGCTCCCAGCAGCAGTTGCCCTTCGGCACCTATATTCCAGAACTTTGCCTTGAAAGCTATTACCAGACCGACTCCGGCGAGCAGGAGCGGTGTAGCCCGACGGACCGTTTCGGATATCTCGTAGAGGCCTCCAAAGGCTCCACTGAACAGGGCACGAAAGGCGTTTATCGGATTTGCTCCGTAGGCCCAAAATACGATGCTGGCAACCAGAAAGGCTCCAAACAGGGCAAAGAGGGAAACAGTCATGACTCCGAGACCGGAAGGGTTTTGCCGTTTCTTTATCTCGAAAGGTAGTTTATTAATCATTCTTTACCCCTTGACGGACTCTTCTCTTTGTGCGAGCTCTTCCAGAGGAGTTCCTGCCATCAACATTCCAAGTTCTTCTCTCTCTAGTTCTCCACTCTCGACAGTTCCCATTATCTCTCCTTCGAACAGAACGGCAATCCTATCGCTAATCGAGGTCACTTCCGTGAGGTTCTCGGAGATTAGCAATATCCCGACACCGCGACCCTTTTGCTCGAGCAACAACTGTCTAATTTGCTCGGCAGCCGCCACGTCAAGACCGTAAGTTGGGTGGGATGCTATAATTAGTTTCGGATTTGAGGAAACTTCTCGCCCCAGAATTAACCGCTGAATATTCCCTCCGGAGAGCAAGTTTGCCGGAGTATCCGGATCCGGTACTTTGATGTCGAAATCCTTTATGATTTCTCTCGTGTGTTCGTCGACCAGGCTATAGTTAATCAGGAGTCCTTTTGAAAAAGGCTTTTTNCGNTAGGCTTTTAGTATGGCGTTATCCTTGAGAGTTAAATCTCCAACTATGCCCTGGTGTATACGGTCTTCCGGTATGTGGGCAACATTCCTGTCGGATACCTTTTTGGGAGTGGAGTTGGTCATGTCCTCCCCGTCGATAAGCACTTTGCCGGAAGTTGCCTTTCTCAACCCGGTGAGCACTTCCGCCAGTTCACGCTGTCCGTTGCCTGCTACACCGGCAATACCAAGTATTTCTCCCTCGTGGACCGATAAGGACAAATCCTTTATTGCCTCTACCCTTTTGTCGTTAAGTGCGCTCAACCCCTGGACTTCCAGAATTATCGGACCTCTTTCCCTGGAGGGTTTTTCGAGGTCAAACAGGACCTCCCGACCGACCATTTTTCGGGATAACTCGGATTTGTCAGTTGATGAAGTATCTACTGTTTCAACTACCTTTCCCTCTCTGAGTACAGTGACTACGTCACTTACTTCCATTACCTCGTCCAGCTTATGTGTTATGAATATGATCGTGCGACCCTCGGACTTCATGTCTTCCAGGACTGTAAATAATCTTTCCGTCTCGCCCGGGGTAAGAACCGAGGTTGGTTCGTCCAGAATCAAGATCTCGGCGCCCCTGTATAATGCCCTCAATATCTCTACCCGTTGCTTCTCGCCGGCTGACAGCTGCCATATTTTTGCTTCAGGATCGACTTTAAGGCCGTACTGGCCAGCAAGTTCCAATAATTTTCTTTTTATGTCTTTGGTTGGTCTAACGGCGCTGGCTGAGGGCAGACCCAAGGCTATGTTCTCAGCAACTGTATGGTTCTGGACAAGTTTAAAGTGTTGGTGGACCATCCCGATGCCCAGTTCAATTGCCCTGGTGGGGGAATCTATTTCAAATTCTTCGCCCCGAAGATATATCGACCCCTGGTCTTGCTGGTAAAGACCGTAGAGGATATTCATCAGGGTAGTTTTCCCCGCGCCGTTTTCTCCCAGCAGGGAGTGTACTGTCCCCTTCTCTACAGTAAAAGATACTCCGTCGTTAGCTACGACTCCGGGAAACCTTTTGACGACGGAGCTGAATTTTATTAAAGGAGATTTTTTGTTTGACATTATTATTTGAGTTTATTTAAATCAGTCTATTATAGTTACATTCTCTTTTCAAATTAATAGTTGGTCGTTTTTGGCCGGTTTTCACTGATCTCCTTTTAAAGCCGTATTTGCTTTGAGGAATCCCACAGAACTGGGTAAACTAGAAGAAATGCCGCAAGGAATGATAAAGTGAATATTTTACTGGCTATCTACAATAATCAAATATTCTGGACCGTCGTATTGACCGTTTACGCGCTGGCTGTAACTAGATTAACGGAGTACCCTTACAGGTGGATGACGGCCAGGGGTGTCGAAGAGAGCGTGGCCGTCTATTACGACCGGAAGATAGTTCACATGCTCGCCGGAGGAGTGGTGCTGTTCGTCGTTCCGTTCGTATTCAAAGGCGGGAACTTCCCCTTCCCCTACATCTACCCGCTTATAATCGGACTCGTGCTGTCTATCTTTACCCTTATTCCCCACCTTACAGGGAACCTGCTCGAGTGGGTCCAGGTCGAGAAAAACAAGAACGAGGTTCACTTCTGCTTCATGTGGGGCGTCACCGTGTTTGCTCTCTGGATAGTTTTCGACAACCCCTGGGTGGCGATAATACCCCCGATATTCATGGCTTTTGGCGACGGAATAACCGGAGTTGTCAGAAATTTGGTCTACGCCCGACGGACAAAGAGTGTCGTAGGTAATGTATTCATGCTGGCGCTCTGCGCTCCGGCCGGGTTTTTCCTTGCCAGGGCGGGTGGGATTGCTTTCTGGGGGTTGATAGCTGCTTTTGTAGCTTCTTATGTAGAACGTTACGAATTCGGTCCAATTGACGATAACGTTCTAATAACGGTTAGCTCTTCTCTAGTTCTCTACGTTGGCCATCTGATCGGTCCTATTGCCTAACAGTAACAAAATTACTTTTCACGGCAGGAGAAAAGCTGAAGGTTGGCAAAAGGGCACGGTTCACTTTTAACCGATAACAAGCAGACCGGGTCCCCGTGCTCGGGTTGCACCAACCTTCAACACCTTCCGTTCTCTGAAAAGTATTTTTCTGATCGGTTCTCAAATCAATATTTTATACACAGTTGTTTCTATATTATCCGGCTGGGTCAGGCGGGCCAGAAAGTTTGCGGTAATTTATTTCAGCCGGCGATCCCCCGGTCCGGTTTTGTTGCAAAAAACGTGCGGCACGATTAACATGCCTTTTGATAACCAATGAGTCAATTAAAATTAATCGAAAACGTAGATACCATATTCACGGCGGATCCCGAGAATCGGGAACTAGAAGAAGGATACGTGCTGGTTGACGGAAACGAGATAGAGGACGTGGGTACGTCTCCTTACGAGGGACCCGATCCGGACGAGGTCCTGGACGGTCGGGGCAAGATAATGATACCCGGCTTGATAAATACGCACCATCACCTGTTCCAGACGCTATTTCGAAATTTTAAAGAGGTTAATAACGCCAAGCTCTTTACCTGGCTGACCGAACTTTACGACCGCTGGGCCAAAGTTGACAGACGGGCAATTCACGTGAGTACCGCTATCGGCGCGGCGGAGCTTCTGTTGAGCGGAGCCACCACGACCAGTGACCATCTATATCTTTTCCCCGAAGGAAAAAACGACATATTTGACGCCGAAGTTAAGGCGGCGGGAGAGGTCGGCATAAGGTTCCATCCCTGTAGAGGGAGCATGTCCCTGTCCCGGGAAGACGGAGGCCTGCCCCCGAAAGAAGTAGTTCAGACTGAAGAGGAGATTCTCGCCGAATACGACAGGGTTATCGGAAAGTTCCACGACCGTTCGAAGCTCGCCATGACCAGAGTTGCCCTCGCTCCCTGCTCGCCCTTTTCCGTGACTGACGAGATAATGATAAAAACGGCCGAACTGGCGGAGGAGGAAGACCTGGTTCTCCATACTCACCTGGCCGAAACAGAGGACGAGACGGAATTTTGCCTCGACGAGGTCGGGATGAGGCCCGTGGATTACATGGAGAGCCTGGGGTGGCTGAGGGACAGGGTCTGGTTTGCCCACGTGGTACACGTAAACGAAATGGAGATTCAAAAGCTTTCCGACGCCGGGGTTGGCATGTCCCACTGTCCCTCCTCAAACATGAGGCTCGGATCGGGCATAGCTCCCGTCGTTGCAATGAAGGATACCGATATTAACGTAAGCATGGCGGTTGACGGCTCGGCTAGCAACGACACCTCAAACATGATAAAAGAGCTGCGCCAGGCATTGCTGCTTCAGAGAGTGAACTACGGGGCGGATTCGATAACTCCCCGCGAGGTGCTGCGGTTCGGGACCATCGGCGGCGCTAGAGCTCTGGGAAGAGAGGACGAACTCGGCTCGATCGAACCCGGAAAGGCGGCCGACCTGGTAATGGTCGACCTGAATAGGCTCGAATACGCCGGGGGGTTGTCCGATCCCGTTTCCGCATTGCTGATGTGTGATACGAAGGGCGTGGATTTCACCATGGTCAATGGAGAGGTGCTGGTTGAAGACGGGGAACTGTGCAACCAGGAGTTACTCGATTACGTAGACGAACAGAACGAGATAGCCGCCCGGTTTTATTCTTAACGCTTATCAAATTGTTCAACCAGCTGGGCCGTCAGAGATACAAAATAAGCCGTGCTCGCAAGCCCTGTCGATTGGTCGATACTCCTTACAAACCTTTTGTAGAGGAAGTCTTCAGACTTCCACCGTTACCATTATCGAACCGGTCGATACAGTAGCCGCTTAACAAATACTAAAGCAGGCCGGGACCCCGTGCCCGGCCGGTAGGTTGTTTGCTATTACCTACCGGGCTTCCGGCCCGGAAGCCTGAATGAACGCAATTTTATATTCTAGACGGACTTTTGGGGATCGTTCAGGAAAATCCTATCGGAGGCCGAGCGGGCATGGTTCCAGCACTTAGATTGATATCGAGGTTAAAATAGCTGTTGGTTTACAGCTAAGATTAAAGCTGTAAGTTTTAATATGTTTTGTTTATCAATATCAATCTAAGTGCTGGGGAGCGAGGCCGAGATCGGAAGCAGCGATTTCCACGCCGGGGAAATCGCCTGCGGTTTTATCGAACGATCCCCAAAAGTCCACTACAAAAAACTATCTTAAAACGAAAATTCCATAATATTTTTGAAGACTACCGGAATAAGTTGAGCATCATCTGAAAATTTACCAGAATTAGATGAAGGTAATATGAGGGATAAAGTAGTGATCATTGTAAATTGTAGAGTTTCCAGCCAATCAGCAGTCCGGGGGTAATGGAAGAATGAACGAGAAAGACAGCGTGAAAAAAGATAAATCAGGATCCGTCGGTCGAAGTGAAACCAGAGTGGACGCGTTAGACAAGGTCACGGGAAAGGCAGTTTACGCCGACGACTTTGAACCTCAGGGTCTACTATATGCCAGCGTCGTCAGGAGTTCGATTTCTAGCGGAAAAATTCTAAACGTGGACACTTCCGATGCCGAGAATATGGAAGGCGTGGAGGCGGTAGTCACGGCAGAAGACGTTCCGGGCAAGAACGTAGTTCCCGTGATAGAGGACGATCAGCCCGCGCTTGCCTCCGATCAGGTTAGGTACGTTGGCGAGCCGATCGCTCTAATTGCCGCCAGGGAAAGAAAAATTGCCGACCGGGCGGCGAAAGCGGTAGAGATCGACTACGAGGAAACCGAGGCGGTCACCGACCCCCTGGAAGCAGTAAAGGAAGGAAGCCCGCAGGTGGCTCAGGAAGAAGTCAGCGAAGAAGGGAACGTATTCGAGACGCTTGTTCTGGAGAAAGGGGATATCGATAGTGCTTTTAAAGAGTCTCCTGTGGTGGTAGAAAACGAGTACAGAACAGGTCACCAGGAACACGGTTACATTGAACCCCAGGGTATGACGGCTATCCCAAAACCCAGAGGGAAGATGGATATACACGGGACTATGCAGTGTCCGTTCTACGTCAGAACGCGGTATCCGCCGCTCTTGGATACAGGATAAATAAGATCAGGGTAGTACAGCTAGAGACCGGTGGAGCTTTCGGGGGCAAGGAAGACGTTCCGTCCCAGGTGGGAGTGCTTGCTGCCCTGCTTGCTCATAAATCGGAAAAGCCGGTAAAGTTAACCTACGACAGGCGGGAAGACATCGAATCGACGAGCAAGCGCCACCCTTCGGTTGTTAAATACAAAACGGCCGCCGATCGAGAGGGAAGACTCAAAGGAGTAAAGGTCGAGGTTTTCTTGGACTGTGGTGCCTATCAGACTCTGTCTCACGCCGTGCTGTTTAGATCTCTCGTCCATACCGCCGGACCCTATTCGATTCCGAACGTAAAGATAGTTGCCCGAAATATAGCCACCAATAAGGTACCCAACGGAGCCTTCCGGGGGTTCGGAAGCCCTCAGGTTATATTCCCCCATGAGTCTCAGATGGACCAGCTCGGGGAGAAGGTGGGTAAATCTCCCGACGAAATTAGGGAGATGAATATACTTCGATCCGGAGACCGCACGTCGACGAACCAGAAACTGGAGAAGAGCGTTGGATTGGAAAAGACGCTTAGAAGGGCAAAGGACCTTTCCAGCTGGGGAGAGACCAGGAAAGAATTCGAAGCATGGAACGAAAGCCACGAAAAGTCCAAAAAAGGAATTGGCCTCTCGACAGTGATGTACGGCGTCGGTATGAGTGCTTCCGCGCCGTTCCTGGAGAAAGCCGGAGCTTACGTAAAGCTGGAGGTCGACGGAACCCTGACAGTCTCCGTAGGAAATACCGAGATGGGCCAGGGGGCGGAGACGGTCCTCGCTCAAATCGCTGCCGAAGCCTTCGGAGTCGATCTCGAAGCAGTAAGCCTCACCGAAGTCGACACGTCCAGGGTTCCCGACAGCGGACCGACGGTCGCCTCCAGAACGACAACGATGGCGGGAAATGCCATAATAGATGCCGTGAACAAGGTCAAAAAACGAGTGAAATCAGTTGGACGCCAGATGCTTGGAACAAACGAGGTTTACCTGGCGGACGGTTTGCTGATCGAGAGCAAAGACGGCACTAACCAGTTACCCCTGAGTGAAGTAGCCGAGAGGATGTGGTCCGAGAACGTCGAGCTGGGAGCGGAGGGATGGGCCGAGAAGGGTATGAAAAACTGGGAGCCCGAGAAGAACCAGGGAGATGCCTATTTCGTCTATTCTTACGCTACCCATATCAGCCTGGTCGAGGTGGATGCTTTGACCGGTCAGGCAAGGGTGAGTAAACACGTGGCGGTCCACGATTCCGGGAAGATCATCAACCCGACAACAGCTGCCGGACAGGTTGAGGGGGGAGTCGCTCAGGGAATCGGGTACGCGTTGACAGAAGACCTTGCCGAGGACAAAGGCCGGTTTCCCGACCCCGACCTGACAAATTACCTTATGCCGACATCTCAGGACGTTCCGGACGACCTGGTCGTCGACTTCGTCGAGGCTGACTATCCGGAGGGGCCCTACGGAGCCAAAGGGCTTGGCGAAGTTCCGCTGATGGCGTCCCACGTGGCGGTAATCAATGCTGTCAGTCACGCCATCGGGTCAAGAATCTATCACTATCCCGCGACCCCGGAAAGGGTTCTTAAAAGTTACACCGGTTGACTTGGACGGAACCTATGTCGTCGAGTTATAATTTGAGTGAACGGGCGAAAATTTCTCCCATCGGATAGAGGTTACTTCACCCTAAAAATTATAATGAGCCCGAGGAAAGTAAGAACTCGCCGGTACGATACCACACTTCGGATACCTCCGTTCGGGTAAAATCGGAATTGCCCAGAAAAGTGGAGTATATTAGTTGACTTTAGTTACTAATCGTGCAATTATATATCGGGATAAATATCATTACATAGCGGAGGTGATAGGTGCCGGAATCCGATTTTTGGAGGTTTTGATTGACGAAGGTTGAAAATTGTGGTTGTTTTTTCTCTTGGGTAATCAACAAGGAGGGTCTAATATGAGATTTGACACAGTAAATTACAGGAAGACGTTAAGTATCTTTATCGGTGTTTTTTCACTGCTGATGGTATTCGGGTTTGGCCTGGTTGCTTCCCAGCACGAAGAAAAAGCCGGCGGAACCCTGAACGTCGCACTCGCTTCAGAGCCGGGAACTCTGGACATGGCGTTGAGCACGGGTGTTGCCGCGTCCATTCCCGCTCGACACGTCTTCGAAGGTTTGTTTGCGTTCGACAAGGACTACAACCCCGAGCCGATGCTCCTGGAGAGCTGGGAGCTCAGCGACGACGGTACCGTTGCCACGTTCGTCCTCAGGAAAGGGGTTAACTTCCACAACGGAGACGAAGTGATGGCAGAGGACGTAGTGGCATCGCTGGAAAGATGGGGTAACTACGGACTTACAAAAAGCGCCCTTTGGACGAGGGTTGAAGACGTTAGCGCGGAAGGCGACTACACGGTAGAGATGACCCTCTCCGAGCCGTTTGCCCCGCTGACCACCTATCTGGCAAATATTTACGGCGGTCCCCGGATCGTTCCGGCGGAAATAGCAGAAGCGGCGGGCAAGGAACCGATAAATCCGGACGATTACATCGGCACCGGTCCCTACGAGTTTGTTGAATGGAAATCCGGTGACTACATCCTGTTGAAGAGGTTCGAGGACTACTCCAACCCCGACAGGGAAGAGAGCGGTTTCGTCGGTAAGAAAGAAGCCTACTTTGACGAAATCAAGTTTTCCATGGTCTCCGAAGCGGGAGCCAGGGTCAGCGGAGTCGAGGCCGGTACTTACGACTACGCGGCAAACGTGCCGACTGACATGATAGCCAACATCGAAAGGTCGGATACGGCGGAGCCGGTCATCATGGACCATCCTCCGATCTATCCGATAATGCTTATTAATACTCAGACGGGAGTACTGGCGGACGCCGAGATGAGGCGGGCGGTCCAGGCTGCACTGGATATGGATTCCATAATGGCCGCCGGTTACGGCAACCCGCGGTTCTGGGCACTGGACGGAGCTTATTTTGCCGAAGGGATCCGCTGGCGATCTCTGGCCGGGGCGGAGGCGTACGACCAGGCCGACTCCGAAAAAGCAATGGAGATAGCGGAAGAGGCGGGCTACGACGGCGAGCCGATAGATCTGATAGTTGCCATAGATATGACGGCTCAGTACAACCAGAGTCTCGTGGTTCGGAACCAGTTAAGGAACGCGGGCTTCAACGCGAGGCTGGAAACTTTTGACAAGTCGACGTTCTTCCAGCGGAGAAACGACAGGGAGAACGCTCAGTGGGAACTGGCCTTTTCGTTCTATAGCACCACGCCGGACCCGTCACTGGTCCTGATGCTTAACGAGGACTATCCGGGCTGGTGGGATACTCCAGAGATCGAAAACCTGAAGGCAACGCTAAATACCACGACGGACTTCGAGGAACGCTACGGTATCTGGGAACAGATAAGGGAGCTCTGGTACGAACAGGTACCGGCGATAAAGTTCGGAAACGCCTTCCAGTTACACGTCAGGAGCAGCAAGTTGATGGGAGTCGGAACTGAAAACCAGCCCGTCATGGTGTCTCCTTACTTCTGGAATACCTGGGAAGGCTAAGCACCTTAAACTTCGGTATAATCTGCCGCCTTCCGGACGTTCGTTCGGGAGGCGGTTAATATTTATCGGGCGGGCTAGAAATTAGTTTATCCAGGAATCACATTAACTCTCTAGCAGGAGGTCGACGTGCTCTCCTATACGATTCGTAGAGCCGGCGGAATGCTGATAAGTATCTTTCTGGTAATCAGCGTCACGTTTATCCTGATGCATTCGGTTCCCGGAAACCCCGCTTCCGTCCTGCTCGGTCCAAACGCTACGCCCCAGCAAGTGGAGAGCCTTAAGGAGAGCTGGGGCCTGGACAGACCTATATGGCTCCAGTATTACAAGTACGTGACAAACGTTCTGCGCGGGGATTTCGGCAAATCGATCTATTTCCAGAAGCCCGTACTCCGGATCATCTTCCAGAGAGCGGAAACCAGCGTATTTCTCGGGTTGATGTCCCTTCTGGTGGTGGTCGGAATAGGTATACCGGGGGGAGCGCTTGCGTCGATAAAACCCAATAGCTGGCTGGACAATCTCATGCTGCTGCTGGCGCTGGCTGGAGCGTCGATTCCCAGCTTCTGGCTCGGGTTGATGCTGATGAACTTTTTTGCCGGAACGCTGCACCTATTTCCCAGTTCGGGATTTACCTCAGTTATAGAGACGGGAAATATCTTGAACCTCAAAAACCTGGTGCTTCCCTCCATTGCCCTGGGGTTCGTAAACGCTGCGCTGGTTGCGAGAGCCGCCAGGTCGAGCATGCTGGACGTGTTACGGAAGGACTACGTCAACACGGCAAGAGCAAAGGGCCTGAACGAGCGGACGGTGATAATAAAGCACTCCCTCAGGAACGCCGCGATTCCAATTACGACCATAGTCTCGTTTACGTTCGCGAAAATGGTTTCGGCCGCAGTCGTGACGGAGAACGTTTTTGCGCTACCCGGTATAGGCAGCCTGGTGGTTCAGGCGATTCTCAAGCGCGATTATCCGGTCATCCAGGGAGTAATGCTCGTAGTGGCGATACTTTACGTCTTGATCAACTACCTGACCGATATTACTTACGGTTACCTCGATCCCAGGATAAGATATGGATAAAAATGCTTTCAGGGCAGTTCGGAAGAAGGTAGCGGGGAGGATCGTCGATGGGATTCTTTAAATTCGTCTTGAGGCGGAAGATGGTTCTGGTTGCCTTCCTGATGCTGATAATGGTTTTGCTCGTTACCGCTCTAGCTCCGGTTATCGCTCCCTACGATCCCGGGAAGCTCAACGTTCCCGACCGACTGGAGAGCCCGGGCTCCAGCCACCCGTTTGGGACCGACCACTTCGGGAGGGACGTTCTGAGCCGAGTGATCTTTGGTGCAAGGATTACCCTTCTTCTCGGACTTTCCATCTCGATCTTTGCGGTTGTTTTTGGCGTGCCTATCGGCGTGATTTCGGGATACTTCGATCCGGTAGGCATGGTCGCGATGCGGATTGTCGACGCCGCCATGGCTTTTCCGGCGATCATGATGGCGCTCGCTCTGATGACTATACTCGGGGGACGGGGCGTCGTAAACGTGATAATTGCCGTCGGAATCGTTTGGGCGCCCAGGATGGTTAGGACTGTTTACAGTTCGACCCTGAGCATCAAGGAGGAAACCTACGTGGAGTCGGCCCGCGCGGTTGGCGCCTCTTCCGGGAGGATACTGGCCAGACACATCGTGGTTAACCTGCTTTCCCCCGTCATCGTCCAGGCCACCTTCACTTTTGCGTTTTCTATTATGGAAGTGGCGGCGCTGAATTTCCTGGGCGTCGGAATACCTCCATTTATCCCGAGCTGGGGCGGGATGATGAGCGAAGCGAGGAATTATATTCTCGTGGCACCATGGATGATCGGCTTTCCGGGGCTGTTTCTCGCCCTGTCCGTACTCTCGTTTAATATTATCGGGGACGCTTTTCGGGACAGGCTGGATCCGAAACTTCGGACCGAACAGCTGGCCTAGCATCGCTATTTCCAATTTGATTGAAGTCGACGAAGGGGGAGGCTTGGTTTAAAAATAACTTACTTATTGTTCTGCTGGCTTCTCTCCGCTTACCGGGCTACCGGGATTTGGTCTACTATTAAGTTTTGTAAGGTTAAATCAGTTGCCCGGTAAGGGACAGGAGACGGATAATAAGTTGCTCAATTATCACGGCGGTCCCGGGTCCCAAAACTACGGATTTTATTTTACCTGAGAGCTTGCTGTTCTGTTGATCGATTGCAAAGTTTGAAATCCTGTAAGATAGACTTACCAGTGGCAGCTATCAACGGGGCCACGATTATCCTTATCAGAAAGATGGTATAAGCAAGTATTTTGCGTATAAACGCTACAGGGGGATTAATTGCAAGGTTGTTTGACAGATTTTTGGCGCTGCGTTAGTATATCTCTATGCCTGTATCTATGAACGTAACGAGTCAGAAATTTTGGACGGAGAAGGTCAATTGTCAGATCGTCCCTTCTTCACGAAAAGGAATCACCACGGTTCCGGATAATCTTATCTGTTTGATCAAAAACCCGAAAATCAAAAGGGGCAATGATATAGTTGAACATATCCAATGAAGTTCGCGACGAACTTGTGCGCTTAACCCGGGATCTGGTGAGTATTCGGAGCGTCAACCCACCGGGCTCGGAGGCTGAGATAGCGGGTTACGTAGAAAACTACCTGGAGGACCTGGGTCTGGCGACGACCTCGGTTGACCTGAACGGAGACCCGGACCGCAGGTCGGTGGTCGGTCGAATTCCCGGCAAGGGAAGCGGTAGCATCGTCCTCTGTGGTCACCTGGATACGGTGGACGTAACCGAGGAACACTGGACGGTTCCCGCCTTCGACGGATTGGTTAAGGACGATAGAATCTACGGCCGAGGGTCTGCAGACATGAAAGGCGGGCTCGCCGTTATGATGGTCCTTGCCAGGCTGATCGTCGAATCGGGAATGACTCCTGACCGGGACGTGGTTCTTGCCTTTACCGCCGACGAAGAAAAGGGTTACGGAGGGGCGTATAATCTGGGATCCGGCGATCTGCTGGACGACTCGGAGTTTTTGATTATTACGGAACCGACGAACGGCAATGTGTACGCGGGTGAAAAGGGAGAACTGTGGGCAGAAGTGACCTTTCACGGAAAGGCAGCCCACGGCTCTACGCCGGAAAACGGAGTAAACGCGGTCATGATTGCCGCCGAGTTCGCGCTCAACCTAGCGTCAAGGGTAGATAAATTTCCCCGTGACGATTCGATCGGCCGGACTACGCTGAATGTGGGTCAGCTCGATGGAGGCTGGCAGGTCAATATCGTACCGGATAAAGCCACGGTCAAACTGGACTTCCGGGTAATAACCGACGACCACAGAGAACTGGCCCTCGAAGCGGTAAACGAACTTGCGGAAAAACTGGCCGGGGAGGCAGGCGGGGAGTACGAGGCGGAGGTCATGAGCTATCAGAAGCCGGTCGTTTCAGACGTTGAAGACCATTTCGTTTCCGGGTTTTACCGGGCGGCGGGGTCGAAGCCCGGAGGAGACGACGGGACGGGTCCGATAATCGTCCCCTATTGTACCGACGCGTCCGCACTCGTGCCCCAGCTCGAAGTGCCTCTCGTACTATACGGGCCCGGGGCAATTGAAATGGCCCACCAGCCCGACGAATACGTCGAGATAGATTCGTTAATCGAGTCCCTGGAAACCTTTGTCGAGTTTTTCGGCGTTGCCCGATGACAAAGGCTTCATGTCCTGTAATGAAGCAGATAATTAGATTAAACCCCGGTGACCCGCGGGTCACCGGTCAAAACAACCTTTGAGGAGGAAGCACAATGAGCTGGTATGACCTGAAGGGACGTAGTTTGATTGGAGAAACCGATTGGACAAAGGAAGAACTTGATATTGCCCTGAAAGTTGCGGAACAGATGAAAGGCACGTATTACTCGGGCAAACACACGCCCGTACTAAATTATAAGACCTTCCTGATGATGTTCTGCAGTGGCTCCACCAGGACGAGACAGTCGTTCGAGACGGCGATGACCCAGCTCGGCGGGCATTCGCAGTTTATCCACGCAGAAACAATGAGGTTTTCCCTTGAGGAAGAGCCGGGAGCAGGGGAGTCGATAAAAGACACGGCAAGCGTCATGGGTCGGTTTGCCGACGGTATGGGAATAAGACTGCTGGACGATCAGATCGACTACTACGGTCACGGCGACAAGGTGATGAGGAAGTTTGCCGAATACGCCGGCATACCGGTGATAAATATGGCTTCCGACGTCAACCATCCCTGCCAGTCGCTTACGGACATAATGACGATAAAGGAAAAGCTGGGGCGGGTGAGGGGAAGGAAGATAACTATCACCTGGGCTTATTCACCCTGGATCCGGGGAAGGTGTTCCGTTCAGGGTACGGCGTTGATATCGAGCCTGTACGGAATGGACGTAGTCGTAGCCAACCCGGAAGAGCACGACCTCGACCCTGAAGTAATGGCGGAGTGCGAGGAAAAAGCCAGTGCTTCCGGTGGTTCCTTCGAGGTTACCCACGATTTTAAGGAGGGATTGGAAGGGGCTGAGATAGTATTTCCGAGGAACTGGTTTACGGGAGAGCGTTACGACAAAGGCAAGGACAGGGAGCTGGAAGTAGCGAAAAGGTATAAAGATTGGAAATACACTGCAGAGCTCCAGAGAGAACTTGGGGATCCCGGATATCTCCTTCACTGCATGCCGGTGGACCGGGGGAACGAGGCCGATCACGAAGTCTGCGACAACGAGCTATCCTGGATGTACGACCAGGCCGAGAATCGCCTGCATACGCAGAAAGCAATATTGAGTCTTACAATGAGCTAAGACAATTTTCCGTTATAGTTGAGAGAAATTTATTTTAACCTGGGTTAACTAGAAGAGGTGGTTAAGATTATCGATCTAACGATGAACGAAGAACAACTCGAGAGCACAGTAAACCGAGCAAGGGAACGAAATATAATAATTCCGACGCTGGAGCAGCAGAAGAACCCCGAATTGGTTCCCGACGTAATTAAAGACGAGCTAAAGGATATCGGGCTATGGGACGTTAACTCGTATAACCTGTTCAGAATTACCTGGAAAAACGAACCGGTGAAGCACGGCGGCCTTTACGACGGCGTGAATTACATGGAACTTCCCAGCGAGTTGACGGGAGTGGATGCCAGGATAATTGCGCTCGTCGGCAAGTGGTTTCCCACGGGCGCCCACAAGGTCGGTGCCACGTTTGGCTGTCTGGTGCCGCGACTTACAACGGGACAGTTCGACCCTACGAGCCAGAAAGCGGTCTGGCCCTCCACCGGTAATTACTGCCGGGGCGGTGCCTACGACGCCGATCTACTTGCCTGCGAGTCGGTCGCTATTCTGCCCGAGGAAATGAGCCAGGAAAGATTCGACTGGCTCTCCAAAGTTGCCGGGGAGGTAATTGCAACGCCGGGCTGTGAGAGCAACGTAAAGGAAATATTTGACAAATGCTGGGAATTGAAGGAAGAACGGGACGATATAGTTATCTTCAACCAGTTTGACGAGTTCGGAAACCACCTGTGGCACTACGAAGTTACCGGAGCCGCGATGGAGGAAGTACTGGAAAAGGAACTGACGCCGGGATCGAACTATTCAGGGGTCGTGCTTACTTCTGGGTCCTCCGGAACCATGGGGTGCGGGGACTACCTCAAGGAGAAATTCCCGACCTCGAAACTGGCGGTCGGCGAGGCGTTGCAGTGTCCGACGCTGCTCAGGAACGGTTACGGCGGTCACAGGATAGAAGGAATAGGGGACAAGCACGTGCCTTGGATTCACAACGTCCGGAATACGGATATGGTAATCGACGTCGACGACGCAAACTCGATGAATATGATCAGGCTGTTCAACGAACCGGCCGGAAAGGATTACCTCGAGGACCAGAACGTCCCGGTCGATACGATAGAAAAGCTACCGCTTATGGGAATATCCTCGGTCGCAAATCTAACTTCTGCGATTAAATACGCGAGGTACTACGAGCTAACCGAGGACGACGTGGTCCTTACCGTCTTTACGGATTCCATGGAACTCTACGAGTCGCGGCTTGAAGAGATGAGAGAGGAGGAGGGGAACTACACGCGCGAAGACGCCGTCAAGGACTACCATAGATTTCTAAAAGGAGTGAAGACGGACAACATGATGGAGCTCGATTACTACCAGAGGAAGCGGATACATAACCTGAAGTACTATACCTGGATAGAGCAGCAGGGCAAAGACGTAGAGGAGCTGGACGCTCAGTGGTACGACTGGCCGAACTACTGGTCCGAAATCCACGATCAGGTCGACGAAATCGACCGGCGAATACGAGAATTCAACGACCGAACCGGTCTATTAGAGGACCTGAGCCGGGACGGAAACTCGAACTAACGGAAGGGGATCGGGGTAACGGAGAGGTTTCCCATGATTAGCAGGCACCGTTTAGTTTTATTGACTGGTGGTGAGTGCGTTGTTTGACAGAATCAAGCCGTCGAAGAAAAAGAGCGTGAAAGTTGCCGAACAGATAATTGAACGGATCGAAGTGGGTGATCTGCGCCCGGGGGACAAACTTCCCTCCGAGCACGAGCTTGCCGAGAAGATGGAGGTCAGCAGACCGTCTGTCAGGGAGGCATTGAGCGGCCTCCAGGCGCTGGAGGTAGTGGATACAAAGATAGGGTCGGGCACTTACGTGAGCGAGTCGGTCGTAGAAAGCAACCTGATATCCACCGATCTCTCGCTGATAGAAAAGGAAATGAGCCACCTCCACATAATCGAGGCGCGAAAGAACCTTGAGGACGCCATGCTGGAAGTAGTGGTCGAGAACCTGGATCGGGAAAAGATAGACTCGGTAGAAGCGGCACTGGATCGAATGAAAAACCATTCTACCGAAAGGGAATACCAGCAGTACATGGACGCCGACCACGACTTTCACGAGGCGCTCGTGAGGTTGACGGACAACCCGCTGGTAGTGGAGGCGGCCCAGCCGCTCCTCGCCACCATTGACGGTTCTCTTTACCGGGAGCTGACCCGGAAATACTACCTGGTTGACGATTCCAGGATAAAGCGCTGTTTTGACATTCACAAAAGTCTGTTTGAGTCCGTAAAAGAAGCAAATCTCGACGAAGCACGGGCGTCGATGAAAAAACACTGGAAACTGATGGAAGACGCTCTGGAGAAATCGGAGAACTAACAATTTATACAAGGGGGAAAAGTATGGCAAGTAACGACAAAACCCTTACGGTAGTGGCGTTAGGGGGAAATGCGATTTTGAAGCCCGGGCAGGAGGGGACCGCAAAACAGCAGATCGAGAACGTAAACGAAACGACGGAACAGCTGGCAAAGATGGTGCTCTCCGGAACGTACAAAATAGTAGTTTCTCACGGTAACGGACCTCAGGTGGGGAACCTGTTACTTCAGAACGAGATTGCAAAAGAGGAGGTTCCGTCTCACCCTCTGGACGTCTGCGGTGCGGAAAGTCAGGGTTTTATCGGATACATGTTATCTCAGAGCCTTGACAACGAATTCAACGCAAACGGCCGGGGCGATATTCCCGTGGCGACAGTCCTGACCCAGACGCTCATCGACGGAGACGATCCCGCGTTCGACGATCCGTCAAAACCGGTAGGTCCGTTTTACACGGAAGAAGCGGCCAAGAAGATGCAGGAAGAAAAAGGGTACGACATGATTGAAGACGCCGGAAGGGGGTACAGGAGGGTCGTTCCCTCGCCGGAGCCGGAAGCAATAGTCGAAAAGGAACCGATACAGCAATTGCTGGCGGCCCATACCGTAGTTATTGCCGCCGGCGGTGGAGGAATACCGGTGGTAAGGGAGGGTGATAGACTGGTAGGTCGCGAGGCGGTTATAGACAAGGACCTAGCCTCGGAACAACTTGCCGAGGACGTGGGAGCGGAAGTTCTGCTTATCCTCACGGACGTCGAGAACGTATATCTGAACTATAACGGGTCCGACGAGAAGCCGCTCGGCCGCGTCACGGTCGACGAGATAACCGATTACCTCGAAGACGGACACTTCGCCAGGGGGTCAATGAAGCCAAAGGTGAAGGCTGCCATCAAGTTCGTCGAATCGGGCGGCAAGAAAGCGGTAATAACCTCATTGGACAAAGTACTGGAAGCACTAGAAGGTAAGACAGGAACGACAATCACACAATAATAAAGGAGGACTATATGTCAAACACACAACTGAAAGGAAGAGACTTTCTGACCTGGCTGGATTTCGAGAGAGACGAGATAGACGCGATACTGGAAGCAGCTCACGACCTCAAGAGGCGACAGATCAGGGGAGAACTGCAGACGAACGTACTACCCGCGAAAAGCCTGTTCATGCTCTTTTACAATACTTCGCTCAGAACGCGAAACTCGTTCGAAGCGGGCATGACTCAGCTCGGCGGCCACGCCCACTTCCTCCAGCCCGGCGCAGTCTATACGCCCGCGCTGGAAGGGGAAGAGGAAGCCTACTCAACCGAGCGAGTGAGCGACGTGGCGCGCGTGCTCTCCGAGATGGGTGACGCGATATCGATCCGTATTTACGGAGACAAAACCGACTGGCGCTACGGCAAGGGCTACAAAGTACTCAAACAATTCGCGGAATGGGGTTCCGTTCCGATAATCAACATGGAAGACGACGGGTACCATCCCTGCCAGGCGCTGGCCGACGTGATGACCATGCAGGAAAAGATGGGCAAGGACCTTACGGGGAAGAAATTTACCATGAGCTGGGCTTATTCCGGTTCGGTCGAAAAGCCTCTGTCCGTGCCGCAGTCCGCAGTTCTCAGTGCGGCGACCATGGGGATGGACGTTACTCTGGCTCATCCGGAAGGACTGGACCTCGACCCCGATATTCTCGACGCGACGGAGAAACGAGCCGAAAAGCACGGCGGTGACTTCGAAATCGTTCACGACATGGACGAAGGGTTCGAAGGAGCTGACGTAGTCTACCCGAAATCCTGGACTCTCCAGCCGACGGACGGCTCGACGGCCGATCTTAAGAAGGCAAAGAAGGTCTTCGAGGATAATAAAGACTGGATCACGACCCAGGACAAGATGGAACTGACTAACGACGCCTACTACATGCACTGCCTCCCTGCGGACAGGAGTATGGAAGTGACGGACGAAGTAATCGACGGCCCCAATTCCATCGTATTCGAGGAAGCGGGGAACAGACTGCACGCTCAGAAAGGCTTATTGAGCTTGCTTTTAGGCTAGGAGGTAAACATGAGCTGGTACGATCTGAAAGGCAAGGACTTGATTAGCGTAAAAGACTGGTCCAAAGAAGAACTGGACATTCTGTTGAAAGTGGCGAAGGATCTCAAGAGCAGATACTACAGCGGGGAAACGCTGAACGCGCTTGAAAACAAGACGTTTATGATGCTCTTTTTCAATTCTTCCACGAGGACAAGGCAGTCCTTCGAAGCCGGCATGAGTCAGCTCGGCGGCCATTCGCAGTTTCTCGCCCCGGAGACGATGCGGATTTCGCTCAGCAGAGAACCGGGAGGCGGAGAGTCGATAAAGGACACGACCAAAGTAATGGGTCGTTATGCCGAAGGAGTCGGCGTGAGGATACTCGAAGACAAGGTCGACTACTACGGGCAGGGTACGGAGATAATGTACGAGATGGGCAAGTACTCTTCCATACCGGTGATAAATATGGCTTCCGACATTTATCACCCCTGTCAGTCCATGACGGACGTGATGACGATGCAGGAGAAAGTCGGGGACCTCAAGGACAAAAAGATCGCCGTAACCTGGGTCCAGTCTCCCTGGGTCAGGTCCTGGGGGTCTATACAGTCAAATATTCTGACCTCGGCCCTGTTCGGCATGGACGTTCATCTGGCTCATCCCGAGGGGTACGACCTGGACCCCGACGTCCTTGAACTGACGGAAGAAAACGCAAGTAAGTCCGGTGGGTCGTTTACCGTAACCAACGACATGGACGAAGCCGTCGAGGACGCTGATATCGTTTATCCCCGGAACTGGATGAGTCCGGATCGTTACGAAATAGGTAAGGAGAAAGAAATTGAGAAGGCAAAAGAGCACGAGGGCTGGAAATACACCAGGGAAAGACAGAAGCTCGCCGATCCGGGATATCTTCTGCACTGTATGCCCGTAGATCGAGGTAACGAGGTAGAGGACGAGCTGGTGGATGACCCGGAACTATCCTTCATTTACGATCAGGCGGAGAACAGGCTCCACCTGCAGAAAGCGCTGATGGCGCTTACCATGGGTGGGTCATTTTAACTGCTCGACAACTTTGGAATTTTGAACTTTAATTCCCCCGGAGAAATCCGGGGGAATTTCTTTTCCAATCGAGGATCGGGATCACTCTTCACCGGCCCTCCAGCCGATAACAAAATATACTTTCAGTTCTTTTTCAGTATTTCTCTGCCGGATCCACTCATTTACCGTTTAAGAACAAGTTTACCAGGTTTCATTGTAACTCTCCCCCGAGTATGATATTCTATCCTCGTATAGCATGAGAGCCAGACTTCAATTAGGGGTGTAACTTTGTCCTCGAGCGGAACGACAGGAGAATTCGAAGCCCGCAGGGATCTTTTCAAAGTGATAACCGGTGAGGAGCCTCCGGATACACTGATTCTTAACGCGTCGGTGGTCAACGTTCTTACGGGAGAGGTTCTGGAAGAAGACATCGCCCTCAAGAACGGGAGGATCGCGGCGGTCGACGGAGGCCTTGATAAGTTCAGGGCCAAGACTACCAGGATGATAAACGCCGATGGGCTGTACGCGGTTCCCGGTTTTATCGATGCCCACCTCCATATCGAGAGTTCGTTGTTGAGCCCGACAAGGTTCGCTGAACTGATGGCTAAGCGGGGCGTTACGACTGTGTTTTACGATCCTCACGAAATTGCTAACGTCACCGGGATCGAGGGCGTCAGGTGGATCTACGAAGAAATAGACAGAACACCCATTAACGGGTTTCTGACGGTGCCCTCCTGCGTTCCTGCCAGCTCCCCGAGCCTGGAGACGACCGGTGCGGAGTTCGGAATCGAAGAGATAGACGATGCCCTCGGCTGGGAGGGGACTGCCGCCCTGGGCGAGATGATGAACTTTCCGGGCGTGCTCAGGGGAGAAAAAGAAACTCTCGAAAAAATCAANCTGGCTTTTCGGCACGGTCTGCCCGTGGAGGGGCACGCCAGCGGTCTCGGCGGGNTAGACCTTACCGGTTACGGGTCGGCGGGCATAGAGTCCGACCACGAAGCAGTGACCAAAGAAGAGGGAGTAGAAAGGGCGAGAAAAGGTTTCTGGACCTACGTGCGAGAAGGTTCCGGGTGGGCGGATTTGACGGAGGTAATCAAGGCGCTGACCGAAACTGATATCTCGTCCCGGAGGTTCTGTCTCGTTACGGACGACCGCGACGTAGTTGACCTGAGCGAGGAAGGCGGGGTTGATTACGTGATGCGACGGGCCATTGAAGAGGGGCTGGAGCCCCTGGAAGCGGTTGCGATGGGTTCGTTGAATCCGGCCACGAGGTTCGGGATGGGTGCGGACCTGGGCTCGATATCTCCCGGACGCAGGGGCGATATCAACCTCGTGAGCGATCTAAGGACGCTGAATATCGAAGAGACGTTCGTCGGAGGTATTCCCGTGGAAGAAGTGGACTGGCCCGAACCGTCGCCCTCGGCTCTGACGGATACCGTGAGGGTTGGGAGGGATATAAAGCCCGGTCTCTTTGAGCTCGAGGAAAGCGAGAAGGATTACGGGATCGAAGTCGAGGACCAGGACGTGATTACGAAAAAATTCGACCTTTCCGAAAGTACCGATTACGACCATCTGGATATCTGCGCCGTCATAGAACGCCATAACGGATCGGGGAACGCGGGGCGGAGCCTGGTTAAGGGATTTGACCTCAGTGTCGGTGCGATAGCGTCTACCGTTGCCCACGATAGCCATAACCTGATAGTACTTGGGGAGAACGAAGAAGACATGTCGGTTGCCGCGAACTATTTAGTGGAGTCCGGCGGCGGTCAGGTGGTGGCAAAGGGAGGCGAGGTAACAGCATCCGTTGATCTACCAGTCGCCGGGTTGATGAGCCTACTGGAACCGGGTGATGTCAGCTCCTCTCTCGGCCAATTAAAGGAGGCCGTCGACGAAATTGGTTGTAGCCTGACCCAGCCGATGATGATCCTCTCGAGTCTTGCCCTGGCGGTAATACCGGAAGTCAGGTTGACCGACAGGGGTCTGGTGGACGTAAACAAGCAGGAAATCATTCATTAGGACCGGGAGTCGCTCGCGAAAGTAATCTCTCCCGTCTTTGGATCCATTGACTCGATCTCTACCAGGGAAAAAATCGGCTTGCCCGTCCTTTTAAGCTTTTCGTAACCCCCGGAGCCCTTTTTGCGAATAACGAACCCGTAACCCACCACTGTAACGGATAGCGCTTCCATTATATCTGCAAGAGTACTGGCGGTCCTTCCGGTAAAGAGGAAGTCGTCGACTATAAGCACCCTGTCTTCCGGCTCGAAGAAGTTTCCCGATACCGCCAGCGTGGTCTTGTTCTTCTTTGTCGGGGACGTGATCGTCCTTACCTCTTCCCCGCTCATCGTCGTGGGCACTCCCTTCTTGGCGTATACTACCTCGACTTCCTTACCCCGATTAGTGAGGTTCTCGGCCGTGGTGTAGGCTATTATATTACCTGCTGCTTCGGCGGTTAGTACCTTGGTTATCCCCAGGTCTCCGAATTTTTCCGCCATCGCCTGGCCCACGGTGTTTAACAGGGCCGGGGAAACTTTGTGGTTCAAAAAACTGTCGACCTTCAGGAATTCCTTCCCGAGTACCTCGCCTTTTTCCCGGATTTTTTCAATTAGTGATTTTCTCGCCGATTCGATAATATCTGACATAATCCTCCTTAAGCTTCAGACTGAGTTTTCCTCTTGATCCATTTTCCGCCGGACTGGCGTCCGGTAAACCGGTCCTCCTCCAGTACGGGCCTCCCTCTCAGGAAAACGAACCGGGGCCACCACCGGCTCGTCTTTCCCGCAAACGGGTTGAAGTCCGTATTCATATGAAGGGAATCGGGATCGATCTCCTTCTCTTTATCCGGATCGAGGACTACCAGGTCGGCGTCGGAACCGACTAACAGGCTCCCTTTTTCTGGGTAAAGCCCGAATATCTTTGCCGGGTTTTCGGAAATCAAGCTGACGGCTCTTTCGAGCGGCAGGCGGTTCTCCTCAACTCCCTCGGTAAATAAGAGCGAAGCCATGGTTTCGATTCCCGGTAAACCCTGAGGAATATTTAGGAAGTCGTTCCTGAAGCCCTCTTTCTGGTCCCTCTTAAACGGACAGTGGTCCGTGGCGACCGAATCAATAACTCCAGCTTCCAGGCCCCGCCATAGTGCCTCCCTGTCGTCGTCCTCTCTTAGGGGAGGCGTGGCCGAGTAGAGGTAACCTTCTTCGCTCTCGTAGCTCGACTCGGTTAGCAGGAGGTACTGCGGGCACGTTTCCCCCGACAGTCCTTTTACTCTGTATTTCCCGTGGTTGAGCAGGTCGATACTCTCCTTCGTCGTCAGGTGAGCTAAATGAGGATTGCCGCCGACCCGTTCGCCCAGCTGAGTTACTGTTTCGACTGCGAGTGATTCGGATATATCGGGTCGACTCAGGGGATGGTTCTCGATGGACTCTTTCCCGGCTTGCCTCAGTCTCTCGCGTTCGTGCTTTACTACTTCGTCGTTCTCGCAGTGAACCATGCTCTTCCCGCCAAGCTCCTCTATCACGGAGAAGGCTTCCAGCAGTTCTCCGTCGGGCGTTCTTCGTCCCGACTCGCTGTAGGCCGTAAAGAACTTGAACGAAGTTACGCCGAGATTTACGGCTCTTTTAAGGTCTTCCGGTTCGACGGAATCGAAGCCGTAGAGCGTACCGTGGAACGAGTAGTCTATGGGAGATATCTCCGCCTCGGTCTTTCTTTCTTCTATCGCCTCCACCGGGTCCTGGTCCGGCTCCGGGGTCGTGAAGTCGATGACGGTGGTGACCCCGCCCCAGACCCCCGCNNTGCCTCCGGTAAAGAAGTCGTCGGAGGAAACCGTACCTGCCACGGGCAGGCTCATGTGGACGTGGGAGTCAATAAAACCTGGAGTTACGTAACATCCCTCGGCATCGTATACTTCTTCGGCCGATTTTATGTCCAGGTTGTTACCGATGGCCGATATCCTGTCGTTCGTGACCCCTACGTCCGCTTCGAACGAGTCCTTTCCGAAAACTACGGTACCGTTCTTTACCAAGTAATCGAATTTCATTTTTCTTCTCCGGGATCGTCACCGATTTTCTCCAGAAGCCGGGCCGCGACCTTTTCCCGGTATTCCGCCGAACCTCTGATGTCGCTGATCGGCGATATTTCTGATCCGAGCAGCTTTTTTGCCTCTCCTATGGTTTCCTCGGTTAACTCTTTGCCCCGTAAGTATTCTTCCACCGAACTGGCTCGAATCACCGTTGGGGCGACGGCGCCGTAGGCGAGTCGGAGTTCTTCGACGACCCCGTCTTTCTGATTGAGAAGGTATCCCATGGCGCAGACGGATATATCCAGGGCGTTACGTCGACCGACCTTCTCGAAGTACTGGGTGTAGTCGTTCGGAACCGTCGGAATTTCAATCTTCTTAAGGTATTCGCCCCGATCCAGGTTCGTCTCGCCGGGACCGGTGATAAAGTCCCGAAGGGGGACTTTTCTCTCTCCGTNCCGGCTTGCC
>JGI1689J12820_1000041_pt1 | contig 31689 bp, 30 predicted proteins | sample PRCRCaboRojoPR_6_FD_12820 | JGI IMG/M metagenome (IMG submission 12820)
TCTCCATAGACCGCCTGCTTTCCTCGAGGTAACCCTTGCCCAGTTCCATAATTTCCTCAATATCGTATCCAAGTTTCTGCTTTTCCAGCAGTTTCTGGAATTTCCCCCGCCCGATGGCGAAATCCTTCCGCGATTCAGCACCAAGCTCGTCCAACCAGCCGTCGAAATCCTGGAGCTCGGCTCGAGCATCCTTGACGGCCGTTTCCAGCTCTCTAACTTTGCCCTCGTCGAGTTCGCTCTCCTTCGCTGTTTTTACCACTACTTCTAGGAGCCCGGGTATCTTCTCCAGGGATTCCTTGCTCATTTTTACCCATAGCTCTATTGGGTCGTCCACCAGTTCCCTGCTTGATTCCAGAAATTCGGGTATCTGGTTAATCCTTGATATAGCACTTTCGAGTCGGTCCTCCAGCGGAGCAAAGTTCCTTTTCAACAGAGGTAACAAACTCGACCCTATTACCTGAGGCTGACTCGGGTTGCTCTCCCAAAGGCGTAGTTCGTCCTCCTCGAACAGGTTTAACTCCAGGACGTGCTTACCGACTTTGAGTGAATCCTTTTGGTCGTCAGTCAGTCGATCACGGTTTAGATTCTCGAGTTTTTCCAGCCAGTTCTTTAACCTTGCAATCGTTTCTTCCTTGGAGGCAAGCGACCTTTCAGGGAGCTTGCCGTCGAACTCGTGGAGCCCCATATTGGTCGCAAGAATTGGATTGTCCTCCATGATGTAGTCAAACACTTCTTGCCTTAATTCTTCAAATTCTCCTGTTTCCTCTTCGGAGTGCATACATTACCTCCTGATTAAGTTTGAGGTGTATTCTAGAGAGTTACCAAAACTTGCCGAGAAAGCCCCGGAGCTCGGTCCGGGGATGAATCGGCTGGTTTATCTCCGGCACTCAAATGAGATGTGTAACTTGGCTCAAGTACTGTAGCTTGGGCCCAGAATTGTCCAGCGCATAGGTACACAATTAACGATTTCTTGGGCCGGGCAGCTTTCCTCATTTGAGTGCTGGGTCTTCTTTTGTAAAATAACAAGGTCCGTCGTTAAATCCGCTTTTATACAAGCCCTGTCTCTTGAGGCGGGGTTCTTGACTTTCTCAATTAATTCAGAAATATATATTCACCAGGCCAAATGCCGCTATCACGGCACCTGCCGCTATGAAACCGGTGGTAATCAAATTACTTCCGCTTGAACCTGTCCTGGGGGTTGGTTTTGTCGCTTCCCTGACGCCCTTTCTCGACCCGTTCCTGACCAGGTTCATGTAATAGTCCCAGTCCCAGTTTGGACCGGGATCCCCTTTTGTTGACTTGATTTCTTCATGCCCCACTATGTGCCTTCTGTTCATCGGAATGTCGTATAACTCACATAGATAACGGGTCAGAGCTGCGGAGGTAAAATACTGTTCCCTCGTGGGGAAATTGGGGTCGTCTACATATCCGCCGTGTTCTATCCCAATTGAATTAGAGTTCAGGACTCTACTCTCGTGATCACCGCCGCTACCGAGCGGAGAAGTTCCCGCGTGCCATGCTACTTTTTCCACAGGTACTGACTTAATAACCTCTCCGGAAGACCCGATCGTAAAATGGGCACTTCTCGGATAGCTCAGGTCCGACGAGCCGAAGGTCCCAACCGCGCTCTTCATCGAACCCTGCACCGTATGAATCACTATGTAGTTGATTTCCTCGGCGGACCTGGTCTCGCCGGAAAAATTACTCCGGGAAGCCGGACAGTATTCGACAACGGGAATACGAGTCGTATCCAGAAAGCAAGAAGCACCGGAGACGAAATTAGTAATCGTTAACAATACCACAACAGCGATAAACGGTATCGTCAGGCGCATCCGAACCGAGTGGTTTCTGAAATTCATATTTATCGTTAAAGGTTAACCCCAACTTCACTTCGGGGCAAACTAAATCATCCCTTTTGAGATGGAAGTTTGTCGGCACCGGCTCCCTCTCGAGAATCGAACGCTGGATCGGCTTGAAAAAAGCTTATTTTAAGTTATTATTATTTAAAACTTATTATTTATTAAAACGGAGTGATAATGATGGTCGAAATCGGTAAAAAGGTCCAGAACTTCAAAGCCGAAGCGTTTATCGAGGACGAAATAGTCGATATCGAACTGGAGGATTACAGAGGTAAGTGGGTCGTACTTGCTTTCTATCCTGCGGACTTTACGTTTGTATGTCCTACTGAACTGGAGGACTTTGCAAAAAAATACGAGGACTTCCAGGAGGAGAACGCGGAGATACTCAGCGTGAGTACGGATACTGCGTTTGTCCACAAAGCCTGGCACGACCACTCGGAAGCGATCGGAAAGGTTAATTATCCCATGATTGCCGATCCAAACGGCAAGATCAGTAAACAATTTGGAACATACAAGGAAGACGAGGGACTCTCCTGGAGAGCCACTTTCGTATTGAACCCGGAAGGAGAAGTAGTTCATATGGAACTCCACGACAACAGTATAGGCCGTAACGTGTCTGAGATACTGAGGAGGTTGAGAGCGGCCAAATACGTCTCCGAACACGAAGGACAGGTCTGCCCGGTAAACTGGGAGCCCGGCGATGAAACGCTTGAAGAAGGGCTAGATCTGGTGGGCAAAATATAAAGATAATATTTAAAAACCCCCCACCTTTACCGGGTGGGGGTACTTAATCTCACAGCTTAACAACCGGCAGAGGACGAGTGATAGTCCAACTCCGTCGGTTTATCCTTCCTTTAAGCTTCCCCGTCTTTGCAACTTAAGAGCAGTTGCCCCATTATTAACGAAAAGTTCGTTAGGGGTGATANCTTGAAATCTAGGACCGAATATCTCTGGTTTAATACCGACAACCGAGTCGAATTAATCAATATAACAGGAAAAGTCCGGAGCATAGTGGAAGAAACTGGTATCGAAGAAGGCCTATGTCTCGTAAATCCGATGCACATTACCGCAAGCGTATTCATAAACGACGCCGAAAGCGGACTGCACGAGGACTATAAGGATTGGCTCGAGGAACTTGCTCCACACGAACCCACCGACCAGTATCGCCACAACAGGGGTGTAGAAAACAACGCCGACGCACATCTAAAAAGACAGGTAATGGGCAGGGATGTAACCGTGGCTATTACTGAGGGAGAACTTGACTTCGGACCCTGGGAGCAAATATTCTACGGGGAGTTCGACGGTCAGCGGGACAAGCGAGTGCTCGTAAAAGTTATTGGAGAATAACCAAAACCCCCTCCACTCTTCGGAGGGGGTTTGTCGTTTTACGAAAATTCAACCAAACCAGGGAACTTGCCTTTAAGTTAGGATAGTTCCCTTTCGAACCGACCGGCCTCGACTTCTCCTTTCAGTCCCTCGGTAACATCTACCTTTATCCGTCCGTCTTCCTTCCAGACGTAGATCAGTTCGGTATCTTCCAGGTCGGAGGCCTCTGCCAGTGCCCTCTCGGGGCTCTGGCTGAACAGGCCCGTGGAGAGTCCGTCCGCGGCTACCGCGCTGTCGGTAAGGGCGGAGACGCTCAACGTGTCCTCGACCGGACGACCGTCCCGGGGGTCTATTATATGGGAGAGCTTGCTGCCCCTATAGGTAAAGAAGCTCTCGTAGTTACCGGAGGTGGTAACTGCGGGAAGGATCAAGTTTAACGACCCAAGGAGCTCATCCTCGCTTAGAGGGTTCTGCAGGCCCACCTTCCAGGCTCTATTCCCGTCGGGGCTACCGAAGCCCCTGATGTCGCCTCCGGCGTTTACGAGCCCGGCAGAGGCCCCTCCGTCCTTTAGAACCTCTACCGCCTGGTCTACCCCGTAACCCTTGGCAACCCCGCCCAGGTCTATTGCCGACTTCGGGTCGGGAAGTCTGGCCTTACCTCTCGATCTGTCTACCTCTAACCCCCTGTAGTCGACAAGCTTTAACGTCTCGGCGAGCTCACCTTTTGAGGGTACGTTGAGTTGATCGTCGTAGAAGCCCCAGAGGTCGAGGAGCGGTCCGGCGGTTACGTCGAAGCTCCCGTCGGTCAACTCCGAGATCTTTAGACTTTCCTCTAAGACCTCGACCATGCCGGGGGTCAGATCGACCTCGGTCCGACCGGGGACGTTCAACCGGTAGACCCTGCTTTCGTCTTTGAAGACGCTCATCGACTTATCTACTTCGGTTATCCTATCAAAAGCGTTATCTATTAACTCGGTTAAACTTTCTTCCTCTTCGCCCCGGGCTGTTATCTCGACGAACGTACCCATGGCGGGTCTTTTCTGACTAACTGTTACTCCCTTTGCGGTCTTATTCCACGGTTTTAGCCCCAGGGTCAGCGCACCGGCACCGACTAAGCCGCCGGCGGTCCACTTGAGGAACTTTCTTCTCGTAAGGTTAGTCTCTTGTGATTTGGTCATTTTGGTGTTTTCCTCCTCGGTATAAACTCAAACGGGAAATATAACAAAAATCAATAAACTCCAGAGAGAATGAGAAACTATCAGGGGAGCCAGGTTATCCTCCACGTAGTACATCCAGCCCCAAACTACTCCGCAGACGAGTGCCGCGAGGAGCAGCGTCAGGTTAAGTGCCCAGACGTGAACGAGAGAGTAAAACAGTGCTCCCGTAATTAACCCCATCAACCCTCCAAACTTCTTTTCTAATCCCTTCTGAACGGTTCCCCGCCAGAATATCTCTTCACCCGGGCCTATTACCACGACAAGTAACGTCCCTATAACCGGCATAATAGCCGAGCCCGAGTTGCTGTATACTGCCGCTATTTCTCCTTCCGAAAAAGGAATCAGTCTGGTAATCACGAAATTTCCAACCCAGAAGATTCCGTATAACCCAAGCGCCGAACCAACCCCCAGCAGCATGCTCCGCCCGTTCCACTCAGTCAGTTGATCGTAATCATTCCAGGTGTAAAGGGAAAAGCCGGCAAGTATCGTGACCGAAACACTCATCTCCAGCCAGAAGTTGAACGGATTCAGGTAAAACGATACGAACCAGAACCCGAAAGCGAGAGGTACGAGATAAAGTATCCTCTTCCAGCTTTTCTCGCCTTTCACTATAACAGAACCTCAAAGAACAAAGAGATCGCCAGCAACCCTCCAAACGCTATTTCCAGCTTTGCAGTCCGCGCGTCCGCGTCGTCGGGTATCTCGTCGAAAAACGTTCGAATAAGCTGATAAGCCAGAGGGAAAGACAGCAGGCCCAGCAATCCCCAGAGACTGATAACGTTTCCAAGTATCAAATAACCGAGGATAGAATAGGTGGCTCCGACCATCAAAAAATACAGGATAAGTGCGTCCTGCTTTTCGAGTAACGTCGCCACCGTCTCCACTCCCGCATCCCTGTCGTAGTCCCTGTCCCTCAGGTTATTTGCGAGCAGCACCAGAGCAACCAGCAGTCCAAGCGGGATCGATACCAGAACGGGCCTCAAAGACAGCCCGCCGACCTGGACGTAATAAGCTCCGGTCACCATAAGCGGACCCCAGATTAGAAATACGGAGAGCTCTCCCCAGCCAAGATACTTGTATTCGACGCTCCCCCCGGTATATAAATAACTCGCAGCAAAACCGACCAGACCAAATGCTATTACCATTGGGCCGGTTGTGAACGCCAGATAGGCACCGATTGCCGCCACCAGAAGATAAATTCCAACACAATAGTTTCGAAGCTCGTCCGGCTCCAGCCAGTTTTCCACCAGTGGCTGTTTTCTGTACTTTGCCGTGGGTGAGTCCTTACTGTCCACCCCCGACTCATAATCGAAATAGTCGTTTACAAGGTTCGTCGCTCCGTGGAACAGTACAATACCAACAACGACTATCACGAAATTAACCGGGTGAAACTTCCCCCGTTCGGCGGCCAGCAACGTGCCGGCAAAAACCGAAACCAGGGTCATCGGAAAAGACCACGGTCGGCTCCCGACCAGGAGGGCTTTTGCTTTATTCATCGAAGTAAATTATCAATCCTCAGGAGAAATCGTCGTAGAGAATGTCTTCCTCGTCGACCCCGTAATCGGTCAACAGGTCGATTGTCGCGTCCATCATGGGAGGAGGACCACAGAGATAACCTTCCATGTCGTCCCCTTCTTCCAGATAGTCCTTCATAACCTCCGTAACCAAACCGACTTCTCCGTCCCATTCGGGTTGCGACGAATCGAGCGCGGGCACGTAATTGAAGTTATCGTGCTCGTCCGCAAGCTCCTGAAGCTCCTCGTGGTAGTAGAGGTCTTCCAGCGTTCGCGCCCCGTAGAAGAGCCATATCTCTCTTTCCACACCCTTCTCGAGGAGGGAGAACACAATGGATCTCAACGGAGCCAGGCCGACTCCGCCGGCTACACCGATGATCTTTGCGTCGGAATCCTGAACGTAGAAGTCCCCGAAAGGCCCGGTAAACTCGACCTCTTCGCCCTCTTCCAGCTCGTGCAGGTATGTAGACCCCAGACCACCTTCTATCAGCTGAACGGTCAGCATGACCTTGTCGTGGACGCTTTCCTCGGAGGCTATGGAATAGGCTCGATCCACTGTATCTCCGTTCGCGGGGACCTGAACTTGAACGTACTGTCCGGCTTTGAAATCTATCGTTTCCGGCTCTTTCAGGTCGAAAACTATCTCCTTTATCGAGGGCGTCACGTCCTTCGTGGATATTACCTCGGCGTCGTATTTCTCTACCTCCAGGTACTTGGGCTCGATCTCTACGTCCATATCCTCGCGAAGCTTGACCTGGCAGGCGAGCCTTACGTCGTTGATCAACTCATCCCTGGTAAGCATCGGCTCCTCGGTCGGCAATACCGGGCCTCCGCCTTCCTTCACTCTTACCGTGCAAAATCCACAGCTCCCCTGACCTCCGCAGGCGGACGGTATATAAATTTCGTTATCCGTCAGGGCCTGCAACAAGGTTGAGCCTCCCTCGACGACGAACTCTTCCTCGCCTTCATTCACGTCGAGCGTAACGTCCTCGTACTCCGCAAATAATTTATTTGCAATTACAAGGACGATGGCGAGAGAGCCTGCCACTATATCTAGAACTATTATCGGACTTAAGTAACCCATCTGGATCCCCCTTATTTAATTCCAACCATTCCGGAAAACCCGAGAAAAGCAAATGCCATTATTCCTGCAATAAGCATGGTTATCCCGGGCCCCTGAAGTGGCTTGGGTACCTTGGCAAACCGTAACCGTTCTCTGATGGAAGCAAGCGATACGATCGCAACTGACCAGCCAATCCCGCTCCCCAGGGCATAGACGATTCCCGTTAAAAGGGTGTAGTCCCTCAAAATCATGAACAGAGATACCCCCAGGATGGCGCAATTCACGGTTATCAGAGGCAAAAAGACTCCCATCGTCGTATATAGCGAAGGAAAGAACCTCTCGATAACCATTTCCAGCACCTGTACCGTCGACGCTATGACGATAATAAATGCGATGTACTGAAGGTATTCCAGCCCGTACGGTACCAGAAGATAGTTGTAGACGGGCCAGTTTACCGCGCTGGTTATAGTCATTACCAGAGTAACCGCTACTCCCATCCCCCAGGCGGAAGAAAGCTTCTTGGACTGCGATACCAGAGGGCACCAGCCCAGGAAATATCTCAGAGCAATGTTATGGGCAAATATGGCAGCAATTAGTATAGAAATGTATCTCATCTTATTCCTCCTCCACAGGCGATATTGCTCTCTGAACCCAGATTAACAACCCCAGCACCAGGAACCCACCGGGGGCCAGAATCATGCTCACCCAGGGAGTCCAGCCGGAACCCAGAACCTGCACTCCAAACAACGTACCAAACCCCAGCAGTTCCCTGACAACCGACATCGCGATCAACGCGAATGCAAATCCGGTAGCTACTCCTGCCGCGTCGACGACCGAATCCCAGGGCGAGTTTTCGCTGGAGAAAGATTCCAGCCTCCCCAGTATCACGCAGTTGGTGATAATCAACCCCACGTACGCTCCCAGAGCCTGACTCAACGGCATAAAGAAGGCTCTTAGAAACATGTAGACGAGGGTCACGAACGTCGCAATCACTAGCATGAAGACCGGGATCCTTACCCGGCGGGGCACGACCTCGCCCAGCATGGAAACAATGAGCGAGCTGGCGGTAAGAACGAAGAACACCGCAACTCCCATCGTTACCCCGTTTGCTACTTTATTGGTAATTGCCAGAGTAATACAGAGTCCCAGCATCTGTCGGAATACCGGATTGTCTTCCCACAACCCGGCCATGTAGATATCTTTCGTATTATTCATGGCTCAACCTCTCCATAACTTTTTCTGTAAGAATGTTGTTCCTGACGTCACTTACGTGATCATTGATAATTCCCTGAACGGCCTTACTGGTTCGCGTTGCCCCGGTAATGGCGTCAACCTTGTTATTTGCTTCCCCTGCGTCCGTTACCACCAGAAGCTTGGGCTTTACTACTTTTCCGTTAAACTGCTGCAGGAATTCCTCCTCCTTGATTCGGGCTCCCAGACCAGGAGTTTCCTGGTGGTCCAGAATTTCCAGACCAACTATCGTCTCCAGGTCGGGCTTCAGAGATACGATTGCAGTTATCGGACCCTGAAATCCCGAACCGCTTATCCTGAACGCGACTTCAGTAAGATTACCGTCCTCGCCGTACCGCATGTAGAAGTCTTTCCCGTCGAACTCCTCCGTTTTTATCTCCGATTCGAACCTGTCTTCCAGCTTATCCGATTCGTATTCTATATTTACGGATTCCAGGACGGATTCTCTAAGCTTTCTGACCTCGTTTTTCTTTATTATCGGCCTGGTCGTGACGTTAACGAACCCAAGTACACCCGCGCTGACTGTCGCAACCAGGACCAGTATGGTTACCATCCATATTTCTTTCTTCATTCTATCACCGTAGGGTTATTTATAAGGTTTCTGTATCGGACCGTATCGGAACGTCATTACCATCTCGTCGAATAAAGGAGCGAACATGTTCATGAGAAGAATCGAGAACATTACTCCCTCCGGATAACCGGAAAACGCCCTTATCGATACGGTCATCACCCCAAGAAATACACCGTAGACCCACCTGGCCTCCTTTGTAGTCGGAGAAGAGACCGGATCCGTAGCCATGTACATTGCCCCGAACATGAGTCCTCCCGCCAGTAGCTGAAACAACGGCGGAGCCACCATGTTCGGCCAGAGGTACATGCCAAGCGTGGAAAAGAGAAATACCGATCCCAGATAGGAAACCGGAATACGCCAATCGATAATTCGGGCTAACATTAAAAATATTCCGCCGGCGAGAACAAGCAGTGCCGACGTCTCGCCCAGACAGCCCGGAATGTTACCGAGGAAGAGTTTCCTGAGCGACTCGAGCGTACCGGCATTCGCAAACACCCCGAGCGGGGTGGCGCTGGTTACGGCGTCGACGCTAAACTGTTTAAAGCCAGCCCAGCCTCCCGTCAGCGGTATGACCCATTCGGACGACATCGCCACGGGAAAGGTGATCGTAAGAAAGACCCTTCCCACGAGAGCCGGGTTGAATATATTGTACCCGGTACCGCCGAAAACCTCCTTTCCCAGAATTACCCCTACTATTATTCCGACGGCTACCATCCATAAGGGTGTATTGGGCGGTAGTATGAGCGGAAATAATATCCCGGTGACAAGAAAGCCTTCCGTTATCTCTTCCTTCCTGATAAGAGTAAAGGCAACTTCAGCGATTCCCCCGGCTACGTACGATACGACGATCATCGCCAGGGCACGCCATCCGTAAAAGTAGATAGAAGCCAGAGCAGCGGGTGCAACTGCGAGCACTACGGCAAACATGTATCTTTTTATCTCTATATAGTCCCTCAAGAACGGACTTTCCTCGGCACTTGTTCCCGGCTCAAACACGATTGAGCGAACTGTGTCGATTACTTCGGTTATATGCTTGAGATACGGATGATCCTCGGTATAACTGGAGATCTCTGACAGTAGCCGCTCTAACTTATTCACTCTCCTCACCTCTTCCTTTCTCGTCTTCTTCTGAAATTACCGAAAGCATTCCTTCTTCGTCCTCTTCGTACTTTACGTAATTATGGTTTCCTCCCGGCTGTTCCTGTTTTGCCCGCTTGACGGTTTCGCTCAAAGGTAGTTTCGAGGGGCAAACGTAGGAACACAGGCCGCAGTCCACGCAGCGCTGAGGTTGTAACCGGTTGACTTCGTCGACCATATCGTGGTTATAAGTCTTAAGTATCTGAAACGGCAGTATATCTACAGGACAAACGTCGCTACACCAGCCACAATAGACACAGGGTCTTTCCTCTCCGTGCAATCCCGAATCCGCCTCTTTTTTTCCTGTCGGAGCCAGGGCAGAGAAGAAGGCATTTGTGTAGGAATTTTTGCTCGGTCCCGGCTGCAACCAGGCAAGGAACTGGCTCCCCTGGGGCTTCGTCAACCTCACTAGAGAATCCGTGTCCTTAGTGACCGGCATATTTGAACTTTCAAGCCTGTTACCGGCTAGCGGTCCTCCCAGAATTGTGAGAGCATCAACTTCCTCTTTTACGTCGCCGTCAACGGCGAGATTTACCGGGGCTCCGACTGGAACCTCAATTATTCTGTCCTTTGCTCCCGGTCCACCGAGACTGAACCTCTTGCGAATAAACGGCACGCCCTCTACGACGGCTCGGTAAACGGACAGGGGTACTATCTCTGGCAGGTCAAGAACGCCGTGATCGAGCAGGTACCCCCCGTCGTCCAGTTCTTCTTTGTCCAATAACTTACGGGCGAGCATTTTTGATTTGCTCATGTAGCTCTCGTTCTCCACTGAATGGACCTTTATCCTCTGACTCGAGGATATCGAGCCCAGACTCTGCATGGTTTCTTCGTCAAGGACAAAGTGGATCTGGGATTTGGGGAACGCTCTCGCAAGTATCTCGAGCCCCGTCTTGTAAGAAGAGAACTCCTCCTCGTAATCGACAAGGTGGTGAACGAAAGGCTCCGTCCTGACGCCGTTCACCAATATTTGCTCCACCTGTTCCGGAGCAAATAAGGAACTGTTGAATTCCGTGGGTACGCCCGTCTGCCCAAACGAGGTTAGTCCCGCCAGATACAAAAGCTCTCTCAGGTTCTTTGGCTTCTCCTTTTCCCACTCGACTCCGTTACCCTTTACGGCGTGTTCGGAGGAGACCTTTATTTTTACCCCTTTTATCTTCGCCTCCAATCGATCGCCGGTTTCCTCGTGATAACAATCCAGCTCAACTATCTCTATTACCTCACCAGCCATGCTCGCCAGAGCGGGAGTGGAAACCGTTTCGTCGTCTCGGGCTATTACCTCTCCTGCTTCGACACCGTCTCCCGGTTCCACGCTCGGCGACAAATCGGAACCAAAACCTCCTTTGACCGGTACAGTTACCGTTTCAAATTCTTCCCTTACCCGGAGGTCCGGTTCCTTTTTTCGTTCGTACTGTTGAAGATCTAGGCCAAATATTTTCACGTTATTCACCGTATTTTTTGTTTTTTCCTAATCTATGCTGCTCTCGTACTGCCGAACCTTAGCAAATCCTGCTCAACAAAATTCAATCGAATTTAACCGTCTCTTCTTTTTACCCGGAAAGTCAAAATTTTAATCCGATAATCCGGTTAGATCGATCAACCCAGTTCTGGAAGTACATAACCTCGGTTCGAGCTAAGCCTCGTCGGACCGTGTCCAACCTATCCCTTGCACGGCTATCGTATCTCGGGTTAATGTGTATATTAAAATTCTTTTCGTGTTATTGCAATATTGCCCGGGGGTAAAGTTCAAACCACTTTTTTATAGAGATCTTTTCTGACCGGGTNCCCGGGCCCGATATCCAGTTCACGAAATTCCATAGCCTCACGAGGTATCAACTCGTTTTTTTATACGGGCAACCCTCGCCCGAGATAGGACCTTCCTTTTACTTCCTCGCCTCCGAAAAATCTCGCAGCAACCTCCAGCGAATATCTTGCACCGGTATCTTCCACGGTGACGGGCAGCGATGACTCCGCTTTTTCGGCAAATTTTTTGGAGTACTTCAAACTCTCTTCTATGGCTCCGGATCCTTTTACTATTTGAACCCCTTCTCTTATCTCCTCGCTATCCGGTTCCTCTTTTCGCAGCAAGTTACGAAGTACGTCGCTTCTGGGGGAATTTTCCAGCGCAATCATTATCGGGAGCGTTAGTGTACCTTCTTTCAAATCGTTACCCGGCTCCTTTCCCAGTTCATCTTTTGTTCCGATAAGGTCCTTGAGATCGTCCGTAATCTGGAACGAGAGTCCCAGATTAAGCCCGTACCTCTCCATCCTTTGCTGAGCTTCTTTACCTGCTCCCGATGCCTTCGCTCCGAGTAGACAGCTTTTTCCCATTAACAAGGCCGTCTTCTGCTTTATCCGTTTCAGGTAACCCTTAAAAGATAGCTGGTAGTGATCCTTATTTACCGTTTGATCGGCCTGGCCTCTCGTCATTTCCAGGGCAGCTTCGAGGAGGTGCTTCAGGTATTTGCTGTCTTCGAGCTTGGTCAGCGAATTAGCCGCAAAAGTGTAGAGCAGATCTCCGCTCAGTACCGCAACTTTATTGCCCCACTTGTAATTAACCGCCTCCGACCCCCTCCTGAAACGCGAATCGTCTATCACGTCGTCGTGGACGAGTGAGGCCATGTGGACAAATTCTACAGCTATCGCGAGCGGTTTAACTTTTTTGAACTCGTAATCAAAAAGTTTTCCGGAGAGCAACACCAGGGCCGGTCTCAGTCTCTTGCCTCCCGAATTAAGGAGATAAGACGAACTACCCGTCAACGGTTGAAGATTGGAGTCAACCAGGTCGTTCAATTCCTCCTCAAGTCTTTCGAGATCGCCCTTTATCGGATCTAGAATTTCGCTTATTGGAGGCAAGAATTACATCTCCCGTTTGGTTGCCCGGTGAATTGCGGCTATTCCACCAAATAGTTCATCGTATTTCACATCTACCAGCCCGGCTTCCCGGTAAAGTCGTTTTAATTTATTTTGGTCCGGAAATCTTTTCAGGGATTCCGCCAGATACCGGTAAGGTTCCGAGCTACCCTGAACCATTCCGCCTATGACCGGGAGTATTCTGTCAAAGTAGAACCTGTAAACTTCCCGAAACCCTGGAATTGTCGGCTTGGCGAGTTCGAGCGAGTAAACCCTTCCTCCGGGCTTTACCACCCGTCTCATCTCGGATATTACCTTTGATAGGTTATCCACGTTTCTCAACGTGAAAGCCGAAGTAACAACGTCGAAGCAATTTGATCGGACTTCCAGGTCCTCACCCGCGCCGAGAGAGAATTCTACGAGGTCTTCGTACTTATTCGGCAATTTTCGTTTCGCAATATCTATCATCTCAGGAGTGAGGTCTACTCCAAGAATACTTCCTTCACCTATTCTGTCCGCGATCAAACGCGTCAACTTCCCTGTCCCGCAGCCGAGATCCAGTACCGATTTTCCCTTGCCCAGCTCCATCGTCGCAACCAACCTATGTCTCCATCGGTCGATCTGACCCAAAGATATCACTTTATTTACCCGATCGTAGTCGCCTGCTATGCTGGTAAATATCTTCCTGACTTTTTCGTGACTTCCTCCTGAACTATTAAACCCCTTGTCGTTCTTCATGTTTATATTTGCTGTAGGCTATTTCGTTAATTTATATGATTCAATCTTTAGTTTGAACTTTTGCCACCAGTTCCTTCCCGCGCAACTCGTCTACTGGGGCGGTGCAAGCGTCTGCCCAAATAGCTCGCCAGCTAAACGTTGGTTGATTTTACTAGAATGTAACTAAATGCACAAGATGATTGGTAGAGATTTATAAACCGCTTCGGACACCGTCTCCGACTAGATCCCGACTTGTGTCAGGCCTTGCCGGAAACTAATATTAACTATCAATTGTCGTGGCCGCAGACAGTATAAGTTCAGTTGAAAACGCGTTTAAAAAGAGGTAAGAATGAAAGCTGACGTCGTATTTTTGCACCCGCCGAGCATATTTGATTTCCGGGAAAGACCAATTCTCTGGGGCCCGATCAACGACCTTGTGCCTTCCAAGTCCGTCTTCGAAATGTACCCCATCGGCTTCGTCTCACTTGCTTCCACGCTGGATAGAAGCGGGTATGAAGTTAGAATAGTTAATATCGCCCTGAAGATGCTCCGCGACGAGAACTTTAACCCGGAAGATTATCTCGCAGGAATGGAGTCGGAGCTATTTGCAATCGACCTCCACTGGCTCCCCCACGTTCACGGAGCTATCGAGCTGGCCAAACTATGTAAAAGAGTTCATCCCGAAACTCCCGTAGTAATGGGTGGGCTTTCTTCGTCCTACTATCACGAAGAAATACTGAACCAGGTCCCCGAAGTAGATTTCGTAATTAGAGGAGACGCGACCGAGACTCCCATGCTGGAGCTTACGCGTGAACTAAAAAACGGGGCAAAATTCGACAGCGTGCCGAATCTCAGCTACCGTTCCGATTCCGGCCTAGAGATCAACGACATGACCTCTGTGCCGGCGGAAGTCGATTCGTTTTCCCTTGACTACGAATACGTATTCCGGAGCGTCCTCAAGACACGCAATCTGGACATACTTCCGTTTCAGGAGTTTCTATCCAGACCGATAATGGCCGTACTGACAAGGAAGGGTTGTGACCAAAATTGTCCGGGCTGCGGCGGGTCCAGCTATTCCTACTCTACCGTTTGCAACCGCTCCGAAATCGCTTTGAGGTCGCCCGAAAAGGTAGTGGCGGACCTAAAAAAGATCGAAGAATTCAGGGCTCCGGCTTTCGTTATCGGCGATCTTGCCTTTCCCGATCGAGAGTACGGGCTGGAAATACTTGAGCTCGTTGAGGAGAGAGGACTTGAAATTCCGGTGGTATTCGAATTCTTTACCCCTCCGGGCCGCGAGTTCCTGACGAAGCTCGGCCAGGCCGTCGATAACTTCAGCGTCGAAATGTCCCCCGAGTCGGGAATCGAAGAGATCAGGACCGGAGCCGGCCGACGGTACACGAACCGGGAGTTAAAGGAGTCTATAGAGTGGGCTTTCGAAGCAGGGTGCAGCCAGTTCGATCTTTATTTCATGATCGGGTTGAGCGGACAGGGCGAAGATACGATTAACGAAACGCTCGAATTCATAGATAACCTATTGGAAAAACACTCCGAAGATAACCTTATTCCGTTTATTTCGCCCTATACTCCTTTTCTGGACCCGGGTTCGCTGGCATTTGAGTTTCCCGAAAAGTACGGGTTCGACAAATACGCCGAAACACTGATGGATCACTACGAATTGCTCGATAAAGGCTTTACCTGGAAGGACTTTTTGAGCTACCGGACTGACAGAATGAGCCGAGAAGACCTGGTTCGGATTACCTACGAGTCCGCAATCGAACTGGCGAAAATTAAGAAGAAGCATGGCTTGATTTCCTCCGAGAAGCTGAACGATCTTACGGAAAAGATTTCCGTTTCCAGACGAATGATAAGACTCTCGGACGCGAGAAAGTCCGGTGATCTCGACAGAGAACAGGTCGAGGCATCTCTGACTGAACTCGAAGAGAGGCTTCTTATCGACAGAGGCGAACTTGACTGGTCCAACGGAATCACGGCCGAGCGAGTACTCGCAGTCCTCAAAAAAGGGCTTAAAACCCTGCTAACTCCCGGGTAACACGGCGGTGAATTGTACGACTTCCTCANTTGCGCCNGCTCTTGCTTTCCCCGTACCTGAATTACAATCTCCAGGTCATCATGCCGGGTATAGTTGAAAAACCGGTCAATCCGGTTAACATTCTTGTGAAAAAGAGTACAAAGGTGTGATCTCTGTATTAAATGGAAAGACCCAAGTTTCCGAACGAGACGATAAGAAGGCTTCCGCTATATCTTCGCTGCCTCAATCGGTTATTAGTACTGGGCAAGGATACTTTGACTTCAGAAGAACTGTCGGAGTTCCTTGGTATTAAGCCGACCCAGATAAGAAAGGATTTTTCCTATTTCGGCGATTTCGGTACTCGTGGAGTAGGATACAGGCTTAAAGATCTCGTGAAAGAGATACGAAAGATTCTGAACCTGGACGAAGAATGGAAAATTGCCGTTGCCGGTATAGGCAATATCGGCTGCACCATTCTCGACCATATCGAATTCAACCAGCCGGGCTTCCAGATCGCACTCGCTTTCGACCAGGAACCAAAACTCGTCGGCGAGACCATCCGGGGCGTCGAAGTTCGTCACGTAGATGAAATTGAGAAATCACTGGAAGGCCGAGAAATAGAGCTTGGCCTGGTCGCCGTTCCCGCAATAGACGCGAGAGACGTAGCTAATTCCTTTGTAAACTCTGGAATTAGAGGTATTATCAACCTCGCACCGATCTTTCTTAACCTGCCGGAGGAAATTCAGGTAGTCCAGATGGACCTCTCGAGCGAACTCGGAAGGCTGGTCTATTTACTCTCTAATACCTAATAACGGAGCCGGGATCGGTTAGTTTTTGAATTCAATCACAAAACCTGTTATCCTCAAATAAGCGGCGAAAAGTTTTCCACTTCCTTTAATATCCGACGATCTGCCCGATAAAAAGGGGTTAAATTGAAAAAAGACGAGATCCCGAAAGAAACCGTAAATCGTCTCCCCCTGTATCTCCGATGCCTCAACAGACTCCTTTTAAAAGGACACACAACACTTTCCTCCAGTGAGTTAGCCAGTTTCGTCAGCATGAGTCCGGCAAAAATCAGAAAAGACCTTTCCTACTTCGGGAAATTCGGGACGAGAGGTGTTGGATACGAACTCAAACCGCTTATCTCTCGGATACGGGAGATACTAAACCTGGACAAGAAGGAGTGGGAAACGTGGGTTCGGCGCTGCTATCACACCCGGGTTTCAATCGGGGCTGTTTCAAATTTGAACTTGTATTCGACGACGATCCGGATGTAATTGGNAGGAAGATATCCGGGCTCACAATTCACGATAGCTCCGAAATTTCCAGCCTTGTCAGGAAATATTCAATTCATATCGGAATAATTGCCGTCCCAAACGAGAAAGCCCATTCCGTCGCCAGGCAATTGGTCCGGGGCGGCGTGACGGGAATAATTAACTTTGCCCCCGTATCTCTCAACCTGAACAACGGCGTGAAAGTCTACCAGATAGATATTACGACCGAGTTAAGCAGATTGACCTATCACATGATCTCTTAACCTCATTTGGCTGACTGCCACCCCGGCGGATTCCCCGACGACCAACTTGCCTGCGTGGACAAAGATTAACTGGCCAATTTGACGTCTGTAAAACCTCTCAACTAAAAAAACGGTAAATTTCCGGCTAAATCCCCCCTCCTTCTCGAATCGCTCCAAAGGAGGAATAAAAGCGCCCGCAGACATTGCCTCATCTCCCATCCTGCCTTTCCGTGAACCCTCTCGAGCGTCCGTAAATGGGTACCAAAGAGAATCATTCCGGCCCCCAGAAGGTTACCCTGGCACGTGTCATTACCGCGATGGTCATTGAAATATTTTCTCAGATTTTGATCCACGTCTCATCAACCTTCGCATGGTCGGTTGTTTTGCAGAATTTATCAGTATTGCTAAAATATCAGCAATATAGGTTGAACTCGCTAACGATTTTGTTTATATTAGATTGAGAAAGTTTTCACGAGTGAGAAGTTTTTCACTTGGGGTAGCTAAATTGTTCTTCCATAACTCGCTATAGGTCGCTGATAGATGACTAAGTAATTCTAAATAACAGGAGTACTGAATTTCTCATGTTTAGCCGTTGTTTTGGTCTTTTTTCGGGAATTGCGGGTCTCGTTGTTCCCCCATTTTCAATATGAGTCAGGAACGGGTTGGTCAAGAAGCCAGACAGGGGACCACGCCTGAAACAGGCGAACTCGATCGGGTCAAGGAATGGCGCCCGGTATTTTACAAACTTGCCTGGCTTGGATTTTCTTATCCAAACAGGGAATTCGTCGAGGAACTGGTAAGCGGGAAATTTACCNAGGGCATGCAAGAGGTTTCCAGGGTCCTGGAGTTCGACCTACCGGAAGACCTCGAACCGGAAGAACTTGATTACGGAGAGGAATCCGTAAAACCATTTTTCCAGAAACTTGAAACTGAATACGTCCGACTTTTTATTTCTTCCACCGGTGGACCGCTGGTTTATCCGTATGCGTCGTACTATCTCAACGACGAGATCAGAGGAAAAGCCGCCAGGGAAATAGTAGAAGAGTACTCCGGCAACGGGTTTTCAAAGTCCGACGAATACCAGGGGGAGCCGGACCATATCTCCGTACTTCTCGAATATATGTTCAAGCTTTCACATAACCCGAGTGATTGCGGGTTCGGATACCATAAAGACTTTTACGATAAATATCTTGAGCCGTGGCATGGACAATTTACGGACAGTGTCGTAGAAAAATCGGCTGTTGGTTTTTACCGAACGCTAGCTGGTTGGGTCAATAAAGGCTTAAAGGCCGACAGAAAAGTTCTGGATGAGTTAACCGATGGTCCTACAGAAGGTTAAGCCCCACAGGGGGGGTTTATCACAATGACAAACTTTAGCAGACGGGATTTTCTCAAGCTAACCGCAGCAACTGCCGGTGCACTTGCTCTACAGGGAACGGGAGGATTAAAAGACAGAGAAGTCAGGGCGGCACCAAACTACTGGTGGGAAAACGAGACTTCTACCAAGTACAGCTATTGTGACATGTGTTACTGGCACTGCGGTATAAAAGCAGAGGTAACCGAAGGAAGGGTGGCAAAAATTTATGGTGACGATAACGACCCGCTCAGCCAGGGAAGCCTCTGTCCCAGGGGGCAGGCTGGCGTTCAACAGGTATATAACCCGGACAGGTTAAAACAACCGCTGATAAGTACGGGAAGGCGGGGAGAAGGCAAGTACAGGAAGGCAAGTTGGCCCGAAGCTCTTGATTACGCTGCTGAAAAACTTCAAAAAGTCAGCGAAAACTGGGACGGGCCCGAATCCATCGCATGGTTAAATCACTGCACCAGCGGCTCATGGTTCAGCCACATAGCAGCCGCCTGGGGCAGTCCAAACAACGGGGGGCCCGCTCATTCGCTCTGCCTTGGGTCGAGGGAGATCGCTTCTCAGCTTACTTTTGGCCTACCGGTTGGAGAACACATGCCTGTCGACTGGGAGAACACACAATTTATTACTTTAATCGGAAACCATATCGGTGAGAACACTCACAATACTCTTATGCAGGATTTCATGGGAGCCGTAGACGGCGGTGCCGGTCTGGCGGTAGTTGACCCACGTTACTCCACACCAGCAAGCAAGTCGGATTACTGGTTACCGATCAAACCCGGTACCGATACGGCACTGCTGCTATCCTGGATTAACCTCCTGATTAGGGAAAACCGCTACGATCGAAACTACATTGAGAAGTACGCAACTGGCTTCGAAGAGTTGAAAAAGCAGGTCCAGGACTATACTCCACAATGGGCGGCGGATGTCACGGACCTGGAGCAAAGCAAGATAGAAGAAGTCGGCCGGGAGATGGCACGTTATCGCCCGCACGCAGTTGTGCCACCGAACAGAAAAGCTTCGTGGTACGGAAACGATACTCAGAGGTTAAGGGCTCTTTTCATTCTCAACTCCCTGCTCGGTAATTACGGCAGAGAAGGCGGCTTTTACTTCAGTTCGGAGCCCTGGGTCGAGGATTATTCCTTCCCCTCCATGAAACTTGAAAGCTCCGGAGGCGGCTGCGGCGGGGGCGGTGGCGCTCTCGGAGAAGATACATTACCGGAAGACGTCAGGGAAAGGGCGGATAAAAAGGGCGAGAAGTTCCTCTACGGCAGCCTGTCAGAACCCAAGTTAATAGAAGCAATGGCAAGCGAGGACCCTTATCCCATAAAAGGACTCGTCGTAACCGGGAATAACATCTTTCACTCGGCTCCAAAAAAGGAAAGAACCAAGAAAGCCCTGAAGAACCTGGACTTTTACATGGCCATGGATATACTGCCGCAGGAACACGTCATGTGGGCGGACGTAGTTCTGCCGGAATCGACCTACCTAGAGCGTTATAACGACCTATTTATCGGACATCACAAGTCCACACCGTTCATAAGATTAAGAGAGCCGGCAGTTGAACCCCTCTACAATACCAAACCGGGCTGGTGGATCGCCAAGGAACTGGGTGAAAGGCTGGGCTTTGGCGAGTACTTTCCCTTCGATGACTTCGAAGAATATCTCAACGAGCGCTTAAAACCGCTCGGTCTATCGGTGGAAGATATGAAGGAAAAAGGTACGATCAAACAACCACAGTTAAGCCAGCCTTACCTGAAGGATTTCGAATCTAAAAATCAGGAACCGCCGTTTGACACGCCGAGCGGCAAGATAGAGTTATATTCTGAACGGCTTGAGGAAAACGACCTCGATCCGGTCCCTTCCTACGAGAGTCCGGAAGAACCTCCGGATGGCTTTTTCAGACTTCTCTACGGTCGATCGCCCACTCACTCCTTCTCGCGAACACAGAATAACCGGTGGCTCTCCGAGGTAGATTCGGAAAACGAGGTCTGGGTCAACGCGGAAGCCGCGGAGAAGATGGGCCTGCAGGACGGCGAAAAGGTAGTGCTTGAAAACCAGACCGGGAAGAAATCGAACCCGATAAAGGTCAAGAAAACAGAGAGGATACGCGAGGACTGCGTCTACATGGTCCACGGTTTTGGTCACGATACTCCGGAAATGGAGAGGCAGGATGGAAAAGGTGCAAGCGATATAGAACTACAGAGTGACTACGAGCTGGACCCTGTATCCGGTTCCGTCGGTATGAACGTGAATTTCGTTAGAGTCGCGAAGAAAGGAGGTAGTTCCGCATGAGCAGTTACGGACTGGCAGTAGACTTAAAAAAGTGTGTCGGCTGCAAGGCCTGTGTGGTCGCCTGTAAAGCCGAAAACGAAGTACCGGATGGCGTTTTTCGCCTGACGACGCACGAGCTCGAGCAGGGATCGTTCCCCGACGTCGAGACGGAATTCAAGCACGACCAGTGCAGACACTGTGATAACGCTCCCTGCGTTTCCGTCTGTCCCACTAAGTCCAGTTACACGGATGACGAGGGGTTCGTCCGAATTGACTATTCCAGGTGTATCGGCTGCAAGGCCTGTATGGTGGCCTGCCCTTACGACGCCCGGTTCATAAACCCGGACGGCGGATACGCCGATAAATGTACTTACTGCATCCATAGAGTCAAAGAAGGTAAGGACCCGGCTTGTGTCAATACTTGCCCGACGGGTGCCAGGGTCTTCGGCGACCTGGATGATCCAACCAGTGAAATAAGAAAGAAAATCCGGAACAACAGGGTATCGGCCCCCAAAGAAGAAGCTGGCACGAATCCAAAATTCTTTTATCTGAATGAAGAACTAGCGGAGGTGGGAGCCTAATGGAAATCGCTGTTGCAAACGGAGTAAAGCATATCTGGGAGTGGCCTGTGGCGCTGCACTTTGTCCTCTCAGCCCTGGTCGGTGGTCTAGTTGGAATCGCCGGGTTTTCCAGGCTGATTAATCGGGATCATATTGCCAAAGTGGCCACCTACATCGCGTTTCCTGTTCTTGCAGTAGACTTGCTGGTTTTATGGCTGGATCTGACCAGAGGGCTCCGTGCCTTTTGGCTCTTTCTCAGCTTCAGAGTAACGGCCGCAATTAGCTGGGGCTCATGGGCGCTCTTACTAACTTCTCTAGTAACTCTCATCTATCTTGCCGATTACTTCGGGTATATTGAACTTTCACGGGTGACGGATAACGTGGTCAACTGGAGCGCTATAGGGCTTGCAGTCGCAGTTACCACTTATACTGGGGCAATGCTCACTTCGAGCATGGCAGCGATGCCTCTCGCTAGTTCCATGCTCCTTGCCCCGCTGTTTGCCGTATCTGCAATTGCGATGGCCGGCGGTTTACTGGAACTGGTTAACGTGGAGCGGGCTATTTCCGCCTGGTTCCTCACAATTGCCTCGGTCTCTTCAGCCATCCTGTTCGGTTTTTACGTCGGAGAGTTATATGGTGGAACCCTCGCCGTGCAGGAAGCTTACGCGCACCTTATCAGTAACTACGGGCTGATATGGTGGTTGACAATTGGGGTCGGCTTCGGTTTGCCCGCTCTTCTTGCGGTGTTTTGGATGACTTCACAGACCCAGCATGAAAAGTTGATTTGCTGCGTGACAAAAGCGGTAGCACTTTTCTCACTTTTTGGCGGAGCAGGTATTAGATTCGTTCTTTTAATGGCCGGACAGGGCCACTAACAATAATCAGAGCACATTTGGAGGTGTGCAGATGTTTAACAAGAGAGGACTTTTGGTACTCACACTAGCTTTTGCAGTTCTGGTAACCGGGTCCATTTCAGTAACTGCTCAGGAAGAAACTGTAGTCAGCGCGACTAACGACTTCTTAACCGACATCCACGAAAACGGTTTTTACACCGTGGACCAGAAGGAAGTCAACACCCAGAGAAAAGTAAGACCGAATCTCTTCATCCTGGACGTAAGGACCCCGGGTGAGGTAGAAGAGGGTAAAATTCCGGGAGCCACTGCAATTAGACTCAGCGACCTGGCCCAGAACCTGGACAAGCTGCCCGACGACAAAGACACTACTATTTACGTCTATTGCAAGGGCGGAACGAGGGCAGCGTACGCAGTAGCAACGCTTCACACTCTCGGCTACACGGAAGCATACAACATGGGCGGGTTCGTAGACTGGAAAGAAGCGGGGTATTCTGTAGAAAATTAGTCTTACCGTTTAGAAAACCTTCAAACCTCAATAGCGAGAACTATCAGGCTTCTCTGGATTCCGGAGAAGCCTGTATTTATTTCTAGTTTATACCTTAGACAGTTACGACTATTAGGCCTAGCCACCGCCTATTGGCGGAAATATAGCTATCGTATCTCCTTTCGATAACTCCGTATCGAGCCCATCCAGGAAGCGAACGTTTCTCCCGTTCAACATGACGGTAACTCCGGACTTCAACTCCCGATCGGATTCACCGTCCACCAGGGCATCCTTTAATCCTTCGTGCCTGTCGATCAGTTTTTCCAGCAGATCTCCAACGTTAACCGCTTCCAGTTGGGTAACCGCAGTACCCGCTAGGTCACGAAAATTAGAAAAAAACTTGACCTTAACTTCGACTTTTTCTTTTTCCATAATAGACCCTCTTAGTCCTCTATTCTAATATGCCCGCTGGTTCCTTTGCCGGATTGAGCCTTCCGTTCGAAAATAAATAAGCAATAACATCAGAACGACCATCTGCCCCAAGTTACTTCCGCAATACGGACAAAAGCTAGTCTTTTTTGCCCGGTTTTTCCGATTTAATCTTACGAGACGTCCGGAGCCGCCGCAAAACATTCGCAAAGAGACCAAGTCCTTTAAGTGGCTTGGCGCTACCTAACGCGTGTCAACAGAAACCGACCTTAAATTGATATTAGATTCAGCAATCAAGGCTTTACAATGAAACTTCCCGACAGAAGCCTTACCATCTATTCCGGTTAAAACCAGGGGAGTTGATGAACCAAAGTGAAAGAGTTAAACATCTACACCGACGGTGCTTCGAGGGGGAACCCGGGCGACGCCGCCTGGGGTTACCTGATCCTGGACGACAACGACGAGCTTGTAACAAAGCAAGCCGGATACGTCGGCCGATCAACCAACAACCAGGCCGAATACTTTGCCGTCATTAGAGCCCTTCAACGGGCAAAGGAGTTGACGAACCAGAAGGTAAATATCCGATCGGACAGCCAATTGCTGGTAAACCAGGTGACCGGATCCTGGAAAGTAAAAGACGAAGAACTGGGCCGTCTGCACAAACGGGTGAGGGCTCTCGTTAAGGATTTTGACGAAGTCACCTTTACCCACCTCCCACGGGAGAATTCCTACATAGAGCAGGCCGACGGGCTCTGCAACTCCAGGCTTGACGAGATCCAGGGATAACGGTTCGCCTTGAAGAACTACCTTTCCCAAAAAGATTCGATATTTTGGTTTAAAAATCCGCGTTCGGAGATATAATTTGGTGTTATCCGCCATGAGCAACCATAAATATAACCTAAAGACAGACATCGACAGGAAGATCTATACGGAAGAGGAGATTCAGGCGAGAGTAAAAGAGCTGGCAAAAGAGGTCGACGCCTACCTGGAAGACAACATGAGCCGGGAGGAAATTTGGGAAAGACCGCCCATTGCCGTCTGTATTTTGCGCGGTGCCTCGGTATTTATGGCCGACTTAACCAGATACATGGAAGTCCCTATCGAGTACGACTTTATGTCGGTCTCCACCTACGGGGACGCGACCGAGCCCGGAGAGGTCAGGGTCTTAAAGGACCTTGACAGGTCGATTAACGGAAGGCTCGTAATCGTGGTGGAGGACATCGTAGACACCGGGGAAACACTGCACCATCTGCTCAAAGCCTTCCAGGCAAGGACTCCTCGCGAGGTTAAAGTCAGCGCACTTCTCGACAAGAGCAGTCGAAGGAAAAAGGACGTCGATATCGACTTCAAGGGTTTCGACCTGGAAGAAGACCTGTTTTTGGTGGGGTACGGGATGGACTACGCCGGAAAGTATAGAAACCTGCCGTTTATTGGTACACTGAAAGAGGAGTTGACCGAATCATAGACAAATTCTTGACCCTGGGACTCGAATCGTCCTGCGACGAGACAGGTGTGGGGATAGTTGAAGGGAAGGATAACATAATTACCAACGAGATCTACTCCCAGGCTGAACTCCACGAGAAGTACGGCGGAGTCGTACCGGAAATAGCTTCCCGGAACCACCTGAAGAAATTCCCACCGTTAATCGAAACCGCATTACAGAAAGCCGGGGTATCTCTTAGGGATATAGATCTGGTCGGTGCCACGTATGGTCCCGGCCTGGTCGGTCCTCTACTCGTCGGACTTTCGCTGGGTAAGTCGCTGGGCTATTCACTTGACGTCCCGTTTATCGGAGTAAACCACCTGGAAGGTCACGTTTTTGCCCATTACTCCTCAAAACAGTCCGAACCGCCGTTTCTCGCTCTGCTCGTATCGGGCGGCCACACCAGCCTGGTGCTCGTAAAGGACTGGGGAGAATACGAGGAACTCGGCTCTACCAGGGACGATGCAGCCGGGGAAGCGTTCGACAAGGTCGGTTACATGACGGGTCTCGGCTATCCCGCGGGCCCAAAGATCGACCAGTTGAGCCGAGACGGGGACAAAGAAGCGTTTGACTTCCCGAGGCCGATGATCGAGGAGGGCCTGGACTTCTCTTACGCTGGATTGAAAAGCGCGGTTGCCCGCAGAGTCGAAAAAGACGAGGACTACGAACTCGCGGATCTCCTCGCCTCGTTCCAGGAATCCCTGCTGGACACCCTGATTACGAAGGCCATAAGAGGTGCAAAGGAGGCTGGAGTTAATACCATCTCAGTAATGGGAGGGGTCTCGGCAAATTCCCGGCTACGGAATAGACTGAAGGAAGAAGCCGGGGAGGAAGACCTCACCGCCACCTTTCCTCCGTTCGAATTATGCACTGATAACGGGGCGATGATAGGTGTTACTGCGGCTTACAAATATCTTGAACTCGGTGAAAGTTCGCCGCTTACGCTGGGTCCGGAGCCGTCATTAGCCCTGGGCTAACGCTAATAGCGATACGAGCTCGCCTCGCCTTATCGACCAGCTAGTTATCCGCCACGACTTCTATCCTTTTACTTTTAGAAGCCTCATTTCCTTCGTCGTCCGTTACGGTAAGTAAAACCTCGTACGTCCCTGTAGAACCAAAGTTGTAAGAGACTATCTTACCTTCCTTGTCGACTTCCCCGTCTGACTGAAAATCCCAGGAGTAGTTGGTAATCTCTCCGTCCGGATCTACGGACAGGCCTCCGGAGAAGTTTACCACAGTATCCGGATCCGGAGTCAACGGAGCGTAGAGGAAGTCCGCCTTCGGGGGCTGTCCAAAGATTATTTCTCTGGGCTCCTGATAGGTCCCGATTTCTATCAGTTCGACCTGCCCTCCTGCGAGTTTCAGATCGACCTCTTTGTTCTCGGTAGTAATTATCGTCCTGGGGGGAATCGTATCTTCATCAACTGTCAGTGTATACTCCCCGGGTGATAGTCCCTGATATGTCACCTCGCCTGTACTGTTGGAGGTCCTTCTCCGCTCGCCGCCGGGTCCGCTCAGCAACACGCCCAACCCCCCGACCCCGCTTTCCCGGTTTTCCCTTTTTCCGTTCTGGTTTTCGTCTTCGTATACCTCCACTCGGACTTCTCCAAGTCGATTCAGAGGCAGGCTGACGTTCTCCGCCTGGCCTTTCGTTACCTTCACCTCTCTGGGAAACTCGACCGTGGCCTCCAGATCCTGAGGAACGTCCTGAAGTTCCAGTTCGTACGTTCCGGGCAACAGAGGTGGAAATTTGAAGTAGCCACCTTCCCCCGACGCAACTTTGGTTTCTTCGATAGTAAGCACCAGACCCTCGACGCCTTCCTCGTCAGAATTCCTTTCTCCGTCGCCGTTCTCGTCCACGAAGATATAGCCCTCCACCCGACCTTTGGTAACCAGAAACTTTAACGGCATTTCAAAATCGTACTCAAATCCCATATTTCCGCTAAACGAAAATCCCTNTTGGCCGCTGGACGCGTTGCCCGAAACCACCAATTCCAGGTTTTCCGCGGCGCTGACCGTGGCTTCTCCGCTAAAACTTGTCGTCCCTTCGGTCCTGCTTACAGCCAGTTCTATACTTGGACTGCCGAGAGTCTCGAGACTAAGGTTGGTCAAACTCGAGTTCGAAACCACTTCGTTCGATGTAAGGTTTTTCGTGATGCTGTTCGTGATCTCAGCGGACAGTAATATTCCGTCCAGCGTGTACTCTACCCCCTGGTCGATTCTCGAATAGCTGAAACTTTCTCCTGCGAGTCGGTTCGTCCTGATTTCACCCGTTCCGGTCAAAAACAGTTCGATATTTTCGTACAGGTAGTTGAGGGATCCTTTGGCTATCTGGACCGTTTCGTCCAGGACCGGGTTATTGCCGGTATCTTCGGCGGACACGAACTCCGCGAATCCGGAGAACGTAAATTCCCGCTCGGCGCTTTCTGTTTCTCCACCCCCCTCTAGCCCAAGAAGGTCAAGTGTTAGTGAGGCCGCAAGCCTGCTTCTTCGGACCGAAGACTCGGTTTGAACTCCCTCCGGGGGTTCGTACAGATAGGAATAGTAGAGTTCCTCGCTATAGTGCTCCCCCGAGAAGTTCTGGGACACCCTGAAGCCTTTATCACCGCTGTCGTTCCCGGCAAACCCAGTACCGATGTAGAAAGCCTCGCCTTCCATATCCCAGGATGCGGAGCTGAACTCCCCGTAGGCTCTAAAAGCACCCCCTTCCCGGGCAGCAGCGGGCGTATAGTCTGCCTCCAGCTCCAGAGTAGTCGACTCCGTCGGGTTGAATATTCCGAGCACCGATTCCGTGAGCGCCAGGGAACCATCTAGTTCGAGATTTGCGATGGTCCCGGCGAGAAAAACCCCATCCCCTCGATAGGTCAAGCTCCCTCCGCCGTGAGTTAGTCTGTCGGTAAGATCAATTAAGTATAGATCGAATTTACCCAGACGAAAGCTTGTCGAGATTCCCCTTCCGTAAAGCCATACCAGATCGCTAAATGAGTACCCGACATCCCCGGTGCTTACCTTAAAATTTTCCTCGCTAAAGTCCAGCGCGTTCCAGGATAAAGTATTTTCCGTATATATATCGGAAAGTCCAAAATCGAGGTAGAGGTTTCCGTACCCGACATCTCCATCGGCAGTTAGGTTGAGCGTTCCGGACGAATTACCGGTATCTACGTCGTGGCTGAAGTCCGCCTCCAGGCTGGCCGGAAGTACTGCGTACAGATTGCCTCCCACTGCCCGGGGGGAAGGGGGGAGAACTCTGGTATAGACCGTCCTCTCGTCCGCTATATCGTCGTCCCTCGCGGAGACAACTCCAACCGTCAGGGGATCGCGCCCGGGCTGGGCGTCTTCGGGTACGTAAAGATCAACGATAACCCTTTTCGAAGATCCGGGGAACAGCTGAACCTTTTCCGGCGAAACTTTCTCAACCCAACCGTTACCGGATCTGGCTTCGAGGTAAAACGTATCGGCAATATTTCCGGTGTTTGTCACGGTAAATTCGTAGCTTAACTCCGTCTTCCGCTTGGTCGTCCTGGTATCGGGAGCCGTTAACTCCACGCCCTTAATACCCTTTACGGTGACGCTGGCCTCTCCGGTGCTTGTATTAGAATCGTAAGTAGCCTTCAGCTCAACCGCGTATTCGCCGGCTTTTGCCGTCGAGGGAACCTGAACCGTTACGAAAACGGATTCTTTACCTCCCGAGGGTATCAGAGCAGAGGCGGGTTGACCCATGGGAGCCCAGCCATCAGGTAAGTTCAGTTCGTATTCTACGTTCCTGTCTACGCCGCTACTGTTTGCCACTGAAAAAACCAGGCTTACAAATTCGTCGGGAGGCACCTCTTTTTCCGCGGTTACAGGCGTAACTTTGATCTGCCCCGACGCCGGAACCCAAGTTCCCACAACCAAAAACAGTACAATCGCAAAGCATGATATGACCAGTTTACCTCGCCCGGAGACCATTAATTACCGTTCAAGAGGTTGAATCCTTCGGAGCCTATTCTATTTCCCGGATCAGGGCTACGGCATCGTTGAACGTGACGGTGCCGTCCCAGTCAAAATCAAATAAAGACGTGCTCTCTCTAACTGATTTCGATTCCAGGTTGAAAGCAAGGGCAAACGCGTCGGCCCGGGTCAATTCTCCATCTCCGTTGATGTCTTCGTACAGCCCGTCTTCGTTGAGATCTCGGGGAGGGTTGGTCGAACTGCCTATCGGACCCAGAGTGACCGTTACCGGGATCTCGTTGCCCTCTCTCACGATCTTCTCCCCGCCGTCCGTCCGTATTTCTAGCTTCTTCACCCGGAGATTGGTATCCCCTACTTTTACGGCGTTTACGCTTATATCCGCGACGTTAAGTTTTTCGGAACCCTGGTTTATTTCGTCGTCAAAATCAACCACTCTAAAGGTAACCAGCCTTTCCGTTTTATTAACTATCTGGGAGTATGTCGGATCCAGGAACGAAACCTCCCCGAAAGTTATCCCCCCGGGGTTCGTGATCCAGACCTGGGCGGTTCTAAAGCCACCGGACAAGGACGAAATAGTCAATCTCGTCTGCCCGGTTGTTCCCAGCTTTAGCTTAAGCTCGGTTAAAGTTAGCGAGTAGTCCCCGGATTTTACCTCGACTTCCGGCTTACTGTCAGGCTCCTCCGTCACTTTTTCGGTTTCTTCGTCCTGTTTTTCCGGAACTTCCTTTTCTTCTTCGACTTCCTCTTCGCCGTTATCGGCCTCTTTCTCGCTTTCCTTCGTCTCGGTTGCGGTTTTTTCGCGCCCTCCTACGGTCACTTTGGACGAACCTACGGTCGGCTCGATCAAGTCCCCGTCTTCGTCCGAAAACTTGATCTCTTCCAGCGATAGTTCCGACGTCCCTGCTTTTACACCTTTTACTGTTACAGTCAACAATTTGACGTTTTCATCGCCGGGATTTACCCTTTTTCGGAGATCCACAAGCTTGAATTTTATTCTGTCTTTCGCCTGAGAGTCAACCTGGAAGAACTCGCTCGAGACCGCGTCCGGTGTTATAGAATTCAGTTCCAGCACCTTAGGGTTACTCGATACGATAGCTGCGTCCAACCTGCCCAGACCGTCCATTGCCTTTGTCAGGGTAACGGTAAGCTCAGTTGAATCCCCCTCGTTGATCTGCCTGCCTTCTATCTCAATTGAAGTTCCCTGAGCCAGAACCTGGCCAGTTCCAGTAGACAGGACGATAAAAGCTACCACAAGAAAACTCGCCAATAGTTTTTTTCGCAAATTAATCATCACCATAACCGGCACCTCCCGAATCCTATAGTCTTCTCCGGGATTAGCTTACCACGGCTCGCCGATATTTAAAGGATTTGTATAACAGACAGGGGATACACGGGGTAAGTCGGTGGGGGTAACCTGTACGTATTTTAGAAAGAAAAGGTAACGCTAGCTCCACTTCGATGGGAGCAAAAGGGAGGACAGCTGTCCCAAAAGACTCTTTTAAGCACGTATCTAAGGCACTACTTTTTTATCCGGACTGAACGACTGACATCAACTTTTCCGCGTCTTTCAAGTTAACGGCTCCGTCGAGGTTAAAATCGAAGGCTCGGCCGTTTTCCTGTATGTAGTTCTTGTCGTAGTTGAAGCTGAAAACGAGTGCGTCGATCTTTTCCAGACTGCCGCTTCCGTCTATATCTTCGTACAATCCGTCTCCATCCAGGTCTTTGGGTAACGAGGGTGAAGCTCCGATCGGCTGTAAATTTAGCTGATTGACCCTGAACGATATGCTTTTCCCTATTTTGTTCTCTCCCCCGTAATCGAGCACCGCGAGGGCGTTGTACTTCCCCGGTGAGAGATTGGTAGTTTCCTCTCCCTGTATTACCAGCTTACGACTGTATCCGGGTAACAACTCAAAGGACTTTATCTCTATTGTATCTACTACCTCTCCTTTCTCGTCCCTCAGCCTCAATTCCCCCGAAATTCCCAGCTCTACCTGGCCTTCGTTGGCAATTGACAGTCTGAACTTGGGAATGGATCTCGTAATTGCCGAGAAGTCGGTCACAAAAGCCTTCTTCTCGTTTTGACCCGGAGGTGTAACGTAGACTTTTACCGCAAAGCGTTTGATCGCAACGATCGTCGTTCCTTCCCTGTCCTGTGATACGGGCCTCGACCTAACGTAAATTGCGGCCCAGTGTGTACCTTCGATTCCCGGAGGGGGGGAGACGGAGAACTCCACGTTTCTGCTTTCACCCGGATCCAGTGAAAATTCGCTCGAACTGAGATCGATCCAGTCCGCGGCGGAGCGACTTACGTACTCAATCGGTATTCCAGCGCTCTTAATATTGGTAATCTTCGTGTTAACGGGAAACATCTCGGACAACGTTATTCCCCGCACGTCATCATTTGCCGTAATTTCAACCGTGACCTTTAATCCCAGACCACCACTTGACCCCGAGGAGACTTCTACACTTCTTTGAACGCTGATCGGTCCCTCCCCCTCCCCTCTCTCCGTCAGAACTCTGCCGTTTGCGAGATCGTATCCGGAATCACCGTATACATTTACCTCCGAATCGGGCTGGGAGACTTCGACCTCCCCATTAATCCGGAACTTACCCTCGAAACCCTCCTCGACGCTCGCCCTGTAAGTGATCGTTAGCGTTTCCCCCGCGGCGAGACCGTATCCGGGAGCCTGCCATCTGGCAGCGTTCTTTCCCATAAACCGGTTTGCGCCGTTTAGCTTCCTGTACCAATCACCGGTTTCAACCGTAATGTCGATTGGTTTGTTCTCGTCGTTGCTTACTATTATTTCCCGGGTCGTGGAGGTGCCCGGACGGCTTTTGAGTTCGAATTCAATATTCGAGATATTTACCCCGTAACCAGTAATGCCCAGAAAAAAAAGGCTAACGAGCCACACAACCACTACGCAAGTAAGACTTTTTTCAACTAGACTGTCTTTCATAATTCTTAATCACTCTCTAGTAAAACGAATTATGGTGGATGTAAGCGAGTATTCAGACTGTCCCAGCGGAGGAAAGTTGCTCCCTGTCTCAAACCAGGTTAAATATCCAGGCTTGTTTTAAAAGTCCGTCCTCCGGGTGCTTCAAACGTAACCGACTCGGGCGACCGGTTGAAACCACCGTCTTTGATTTTCTCCTTTGTCTTTGTATTTACCTCGGCTGGTTCAATTTGGTCGGCTTCAGTTATTTTACCCAAAGATCTGTTAGTATCAATGATGCCGTA